>Ga0066648_10001198_pt1 | contig 14701 bp, 16 predicted proteins | sample CryGeyCG12114_NA_FD_59537 | JGI IMG/M metagenome (GOLD analysis project Ga0066648, IMG submission 59537) | Groundwater microbial communities from aquifer - Crystal Geyser CG19_WC_8/21/14_NA | ecosystem: Environmental > Aquatic > Deep subsurface > Groundwater | place: USA: Utah: Grand County... | reverse complement strand
GACCGCCATGAAGCGGGCAATCGTCGTTCCGGCGATACTGGCCGGCGCGGCCCTTGACGAACTCAAGGGCTGGCTGGCCGTCACCATCACGAGCGACGACGCGGCGCTCCTTGCCTTGCTCTACTCGGCGCTCGAGCTCTGCGAAGCATTCACTGGGCGAATGCCACTGGAATCCCTGTGCGAAGAGATCCTAGCGCCGATGCCCGAGTGGCAACAGCTCTCGACCCTGCCTGTGATGGCGGTAACGGGAATCGACGCGATGGCGCCGGATAACACGCGCACACCGATGCCAGCCGCGGACTACGCATATGAGCTGGAGGCTGACGGAACCGCGCGAATCCGCATCCTGCGCCGGGGAGCGAGCCGCCGCTTTGCAATCCGCTTCACCGCAGGGCTCGCATCCGATTGGGCGCACCTTCCGGACGGATTGCGGCAAGGTGTGCTCCGCTTGGCCGCCTATCACTACCGCCAGCGAGACCTCGACGAAATGCGGTCGATGCCTCCAGCCGCGGTTGCCGCTCTGTGGCAGCCCTGGCGAAGGATGCGGCTGATATGATTGAGGCAGAAGCAAGGGGAATGGCAGGCTTTGCACGCCTCCTCTCCGCAAGAGCCGCGAGGCTGGCCAGCGCCGCTGCGGAAAACCGCCTGCGCACCCGCCGGAGCGATCCACTTCGTTGGCGGCGCCCCGACCTTCTCTGGCCGCTATTCTAGAAAGAGCGTGCAATCATGGAAACGCAACTGCGCGCTGCACTTATTGAATGGCTGCGTGCTGATCCGGCGCTGGCCGGTAAGCTAAACGCGATCGAAGAAGAAGCACCGGTTCGGACCAGCACACCTTGGCTGGGCATTGCCGCCAGCGCGAGCACCGATTGGAGCACGAAGGAACGCAAGGGCCGCGAAGTTCGCTTGGCCGTCGAATTGCATCTGCGGGGCGACAATCCGGCGACCGGCGCGGAGACAGTCGCTTTGGTCGAGCAGCGCATCGAAGCGCTACCGGCTTCTCAGCTTGTATTCGACATAGCCAGCATCCGGTTCCTTCGCGCGCGTGCCGAGCAGCGCCCGGCAAATGTCCGAGCCGTGCTCCTCGAGTACCGTTTCCGTCTCCTCGAAGCCTGACGAAATTACCGGAGTAAGCCGAACATGACAGCCCAGAAAGGCTCTGCCTTCCTTCTCAAGATCAGCGACGGTGCCAGCACACCGTCGTACCAGACCGTTGCAGGACTGCGCACGACGCAGATGTCGATCAATGGCGACACCGTGGTGGTGACTCACAAGGGATCGGGTGGGTGGCGAGAGCTGCTCTCGGGTGCCGGTACGCGATCGATCTCCGTCAGTGCCGCTGGCATTTTCCTGGGCAGCCAGGCTGAAACCTCGATCCGGGCACATGCCCTTGCCGGCACGATCGACAGTTATGAGCTCTCTTTCGAGGGTGGCGAGAGGCTGCGTGGGCGCTTCCTGGTGCAGCGTCTCGACTATTCGGGCGATTTCAACGGCGAGCGTAACTACACGCTGCAGCTCGAAAGTTCGGGTGCGGTGGTGCCGGCATGAGCGCAGAAGCGATTGCCAACAGCATCCGGGGAGAGGCTACGATCCTAATCGGCGGGCGCCCCCGCCTGCTGCGGCCCACTTTTACAGCCCTGGTGGCGGCAGAGGACGAGCTCGGTGCGCTATACGCCCTCGTCGAACGAGCCGGAGAGGGAAAGCTGCGGCTTGGTGAGGTCGCCACATTATTCTGGCACTGTCTGGCCGATCGCGCCGACACCTCTCGCGAGCAGGTCGGCGAAGCGGTTCTCACCATGGGGCTTGCCGCGTGCGCAGCGCCACTGAGAGCGCTGCTCTATCAAATTCTCCAGGGGCGCGCATGAGCAACACGTTTGCTCAATGCGCCAGGAAGCTCGCCGGAGCGGCGTGCCGGTCGCTCGGGTGGCGCCCCAGTGACTTCTGGAATTCCACGCCGGCCGAAGTCGTCGCCATCTTCAGAGATGAGACGGAAGTGAATGACGAGCCGCTGAGCCGCAATGAACTTAGAGCGCTTTTGGAGCTGGATCGCAATGGATGAAGATTTAGCTACATTGATGGTGGATGTGCGCGCGAGCACTAGCGGCTTCAAGGCCGACATGGAGGCGATGCGTAGCACGTTCGACACTACGCTGGTCGACGGCTTTTCAAAGGCGGGCAATGTCCTTGAGCGTGGGCTTCTGTCTGCAATCAAGCGCGGCAATTCGGGCTTCGACGATCTGAAGCGGACCGCCCTACAGGCGCTCAACGAGATCGCGGCAACGGCGCTGCAGTCGGAACTGTCCAACTTGTTCGGCGGCGGCGGGAAAGCCGCAGGCGCAGGACTCAACTCGGTCGTCAGCGGTGCGATGAGTGCACTTCTCGGGCTGCCAGGCCGAGCTACGGGTGGGCCCGTATCGCCAGGACGTGCTTACATGGTCGGCGAACGCGGCCCTGAAGTCTTCATTCCGACTACCTCGGGCCGCGTGGATGCGAACCAGCCTTCCCGTGGATCCGCTCGCGACGTGCGGGTGTCGATCAATCTGGCTGCGCCGCGCGGCAGCGACACGCCCGTCGCCTTGCGTCGCTCGTCCCGTCAGGTGGCGAGCGCTGTCGGACGCGCTCTGCGTCCCTACTAAAAGAGGAAGAGCTTATGGCGTACTGGCTCGCTTCGAAGCGCGGCGGGCAGGCATTCGACTACATCCAGCGTTTCGATCCTCGGTTCTGGACGGTCGATTTCCCACGACCCATGATGGCTTCGGTAGTGACCATCGGTGCCGATGCCTTACGGGTCGACCTGGAATGTCATCATGCCGACTCCCTAGCAGGGCTCATCTGGGACAGCGTCGACCGGCTCGACCATCCCTTGCTGGCTTACCAAACCGATCGCGACTACTCGCGCACAATACTAAGCTTCCGCTGGCGTTCGAACGGCCTTGTGCCGCTAGACCAGGTGCATGGCCCGACGCTGACGATTGAAGGGCGCGATGCTGACGGAGCTCCGAGATCGTGGTACGTGCGGTTGTGGAATTACGCCGTCGGCACGCCGGATGACGCCCGGATCGAACTGCGCTTCTCTCAGCTGCGCGAAGGTTGGGACATTTCAGGCAAACCCAACCCGGTGCACCCTGCCGACATCGATCGAATGTTCATTTCATTGGTACCACAGGGGTATTCGCCAAGTGCCCATGATCTGCTCCCGCAGCGGGTTGATGCATGGGTAGAGCTCAGCGATATCAGCTGCGACGGGGAGCGAGGACTAATCGAAATCGGCGACGTTCTTGTGCCCCCGCACGAGCTGCACATGGCAACTGCATACGACGACAATTACAATCAAACTCCGGAGCGGATCGTGCGCAGCCTGCGCGGTCTCGGCTACCGGGGTGACTTCGTCCACTATCTGGGCATGAGCCATTACTTTCGACTGGCACCCGACCAGTCCGGAAGAATGATCGTCGACCGGATGGGCAAGCTTGCCGGCCCTTGCGACGCATGGCATGCAAGTTTTCTCCAGCAGTGCGTAAAGTCCGGCTACAGAGCGATCCTCTCGCTTTCTTACGAATTGTTTGACGAGCACTGCCCCGAAAACTGGAAGCAGCGGTTCTTCGACGGTACTCCGGCACTTACCGGATGGGTTCCACCCTCGACGCTGCTTTCACCCGCTAATAATCAGGCAGTCGAGTATCTCCGCAATGTCGCAGAGCGCTTCGTGCGCCTGGCAATGGCTGCAGGCATGAGCATCGCCTTCCAAATCGGCGAACCCTGGTGGTGGCAGGCGCCTGACAAGCGCATCTGCCTGTATGATGATTCTGCGCGGTCGCTCTTTAGCGTTCAACTGGGAGTGGAGCCTCCCGAAATCCCCGTACTCACCGCACCTTTGACCGAGATGCAAAAAGCTCTTCTTGATCAGGCGGGGCACGTGCTGGGCAATTCGGTTTGCTCAGTTCGAGACCGGGTCAGGCAGATTGCCGGGGACCGCGCCGAGGTGCTCATCCTGCTGTTCACGCCAACGATCCTCGATGCAGCAACGCCGGAGGCCTATCGGGCCAATTTGCCGTTGGAATGGGCTTGGCCGCAGTTCAACCGGTTGCAGGTGGAGGACTACGATTGGCTGACCGAAGGCGCCGAGGCGCATCGGCGCAAAGCATACGCCGTCATGCAAGGGCGGCTCCAATATCCGCTCGATCACCAGGATTACCTATCAGGGTTCGTGCTGCGGGCCGAGGACGCCGTTCAATACTGGAAGCTTATCGATTCAGGGGTCGATGAGGCTTTTGTGCGTGGAGTAGGTCGCTGTTTCGTCTGGGCGCTGCCGCAGGTCGCACGCGATGGATACACCCGCCTTCCAACGCCGGGAGATACTGACACCATGCAAGCCTTCGACGACGTGCTTTACCCGCTTACGCTCGGACGTGACGCCGGTGTCAGCCCCGAATTCTCCACGTCCATCACGGTTACCGCATCGGGGCATGAGCGGCGCAACAGCCATTGGGCGGATGCGAGGCTGCGCTTCGATATTGGACCGGGCATCCGGTCAGAGGACGAACTCGGGGTCCTGATCGCCTTCTTCAGGGCTCGCCGAGGCGCGGCCAGGGGTTTCCGGCTCGCAGATCCATTCGACTTCAGTTCCAACGGCATGACTGGCACACCCACGCAGGCAGACCAGGTGCTCGGCGCTGGGGATGGCCTGACCGCGATCTTCCAACTGACAAAGCGCTACGGCGACGGCAAAGAACCGCAAGTTCGCCCTATCACGCGCCCCCGTCTGGATAGCGTCCGAGTGGAGGTCGATGGGGTGGAAACGCGGGCGTTTGATGTTCGCAGAGGCGGCAAGATCGTATTCCACGAGGCTCCGCGTGCGGGATCAAAAATCAGCGCTGGATACTTGTTCGATGTCCCGGTCCGCTTTGCGGAAGATCGCCTTGACATCACCGGAGCCGCCTTCGCGGCAGGCGAGGCGCCCTCCGTGCCGCTTATCGAAGTTCGGGAGTCGACATGAGCCGCGTATTCTTCGGCAGCGAACTGGAGCCTGTTGCGATCTACTGGCGCATAGAGCGCACCGATGGTGTGTCGCTTGGGTTTACCAGCCATGATCGCGACCTCGAGTTCAACGGGCTGCGCTACAGGGCGGCTCCTGGCATGCTGCCATCAGCCATTCGCCGGACCGCCAGCCTCGAGCCGGACAACGCCGAAGTGCAAGGTGCTCTCAGCCATGATGCTGTGCGGCTTGAAGACTTGGCCGCCGGGCGGTTCGACGGCGCGAGGGTGGAGATCGGCGTCGTCGACTGGGAAACCCTCGACCGGTCCAACCTCTACCACGGCGATCTTGGTGCCGTCTCGTTCGAAGGCAGCAATTTCGAAGCTGAGCTGCTGTCCGTGAAAACAGAGCTCGAACGTGACACCGTCCCCCGGACCAGTCCGACTTGCCGCGCGCGCTTCTGCGGCCCAGGGTGCAACCTCAGCGCTCACAAGTTTACGCACGAAGCCATCGTGGCCGAGATCGACCCGCTGACGGGAAAGGTGGCGTTCGCCGGATCTCCCCCCGCCCAAGACATGCGCGACGGTTTCGTTCGCTGGATCGAAGGTCCGCATATCGGCAAGGAGATGGAAGTTCTCGAACCGGCAAACGACGGGCTGCTGCTGAGCGAGGAGATTGCTCCCGAGGTCACGCCGGGCATGAGGGCTTTCCTTCGTGAAGGTTGCGATCACACGTTATCCACCTGCGAAGGTCGGTTTGGAAATTCAGTAAACTTTCAAGGGGAGCCATTCCTTCCGGGGAACGACGCGCTGGTACGCTATCCCACGAGCTCGAGTTGAACTGCGCTGGCTGTCAAATTGCCGACGCGGCAGCAAAACTGGTGGGCTGCCCGTTTCGATTGCATGGACGCGATCCGAAGGCGGGGTTGGACTGCGTGGGGGTAGTGCTTTGTGCACTTCAGCAAACCGGACAAGTTGCGCACGATCTCAAAGGCTACGAACTGCGCAACCTTTCGATCGATCGGTACGTCGCGCGTGCTGCTCAGCTGGGACTGCTTGATGCCGAAGGCGTAGCGCAGGCTGGCGACGTCCTCCTTTTCCGGCTGCCAGCGGCGCAATTCCACCTCGGTATTGTGGATGCCAGCGGCGGTCTGATCCATGCGCATGCCGGCCTCAGACGAGTTGTGGTAACACCGCAGCTCGCGAATTGGCCGATTGAGCGACACTGGCGCGTGACGCACGATTAGGGAATATTCGAAAATGGCGACATTGGTTCTCTCCGCCGTGGGCACTACCCTTGGCGGCCCGCTCGGGGGCGCGCTGGGTGCATTGGTGGGAAATCAGCTCGATCGAACGATCGCCGGCTCGCCTAAGCGCGAGGGCCCCAGGCTCAAGGAGCTTGCGGTCACGACGTCCAGCTACGGCACTCCCATAGCAAGCCATTACGGGCGAGTTCGAGCTCCTGGATCCGTCATATGGGCTACCAGTCTCACGGAAACACAGGAGAAATCAGGCGGGGGCAAGACCAGTCCTTCGGTCACCGCCTACTCCTATTCCGCGTCCTTCGCGGTCGCGCTGGCTAGCCGTCCCATCAAAGCGCTGGGGCGCATCTGGGCAGACGGCAACCTCTTGCGCGGAGCTGGAGGCGATCTGAAGGTCGGTGGCGCGCTGCGCATCTACAATGGACACGGCGACCAGGACCGCGACCCTCTCATCGCATCGGACCGTGGACCGGCCTGCCCCGCCTTCCGCAATGTCGCATACTGCGTGTTCGAGGACTTGCAGTTGGGTGATTTCGGAAACCGGGTGCCCAGTCTGACGTTCGAGATTGTCGCAGATGATAACGCGGTGTCACTGGCGGAAATGACTGCGTGCCTAAGCCGGCCGGTCTCATCGTCAAGGCCTCTTACTGACCTGATCGGCTTCACCGATGAAGGCGGCCCTTTGGTCTCTACCTTGGGAATGATCGACCAACTTTATCCGATGATCTGCGACGGAAGCCAAGCCGTGATCAACATTGGAGCATCCGACGTGATGCCGGCGACCGCGCCTCTTCTTCCCCAGCCCTCAACGGACTTGGAAGGAGATGGCTTCGGTGAACTTTCCGGCAAGCTTAGCCGCCGACGAAATGACGAACGCGATATTCCTGATGGGCTTCGTTACTACGACGTAGAACGGGATTACCAACCCGGTCTGCAGCGCGCCGAGGGGCGTGCGCAGCCTGGTCGCAGTCGGGTTGTCGAGTTCCCCGGCACCTTGCCCGCCACGAAAGCACGCCAGCTCCTTAACTCTGTCGTCCAGCGTGCCAGCCGTTCGGGCGAGCAGCTCATGTGGCGCATCGCGGAGATCGATCCGGCATTCGCGCCGGGACGGATCGTAACCGTGCCGGGCCATTCAGGCTCGTGGCGCATCGAAGGGTGGGAATGGCGTACCAGCGGCGTTGAGTTGGACCTGCTGCGCCTTCCTCCTCACCCTGCGAAAGTGTCGCACACCGATGCAGGCGCTGTCCTGTCGCCGAAAGATATACCTGCCAGCCCGACGGCTCTGCTGGCGTTCGAGTTGCCGTGGGATGGTATGGGATCGGATGCAGAACGCCGCGTATATGTGGCTGCGTCGTCATCTTCAGATGGCTGGACTGGGGCCGCCCTGTATGCCGAAGCTGCTGGCGCTCTCGCCTATCTGCAACCCTCTGGAAGCCGGAGAAGCGTGGTGGGAACGCTGGAGGGTCCGCTCGGCACTTCCCAATCGACCTTGTTCGACCGCCATGCGCAGTTCACCGTGCGCCTTGCATCCGAGCAGTTCGCCTTGTCGGGCGCCACGATGCAGGGGCTGGCGGAAGGGCGAAACCAGGCCCTTGTCGGAGAAGAGGTGCTGCAGTTCTCCAGCGTTGCGTCGATCGGATCCGGGGTGTGGCGATTGTCGGGGCTTCTCCGCGGCCGTGGAGGCACCGAGCCTGCGGCGCTCACCGGACACCGAGCGGGCGCCGCATTTGTGCTGCTTGATGACAAGCCCGTTCTCCTAGACCCGACGAACGCAGCCCTGGCCACGACGCAGGCTATCGCCGCCATCGGTCTAGCCGACAGCGCCCCGGTGCTGGCGCCGATTGCCAATCCGAATATTGGCCGCAAGCCGCTTACTCCGGTCCATCCGCGCGCCAACGAAATGCCAAATGGCAGTTGGTGGCTCGCTTGGACGAGGCGTGCCCGCGGAGCCTGGAACTGGCCCGCTGCCGGTGAAGTCCCCCTACACGAGCAGGCCGAAACGTATTTGGTGGGCGTTGGCGACAGCGAAGCCCCTGCCCTGCGGTGGAATACGTCCGAGCTCCACATCGAGTTGCCGCCGGATATCGTCTCGGTGTTACGAGACGATCATGCGGGCGAGCGGCTGTGGGTACGACAAGTAGGCACTTTCGGTATCTCCGACCCCGTCCTCCTTCGCGTCATTTGATCGATACTGGCAGCCAAAGGAAATCCGATGAGCGTTCCGATCACTTTCGAGTCCAAGAGCCCTCGTCTTGGTCTGCCGCTCCTATTCGCAGGTCAAGCTCAGAAGGAATTTCACATCAATGAGGCGCATGCGCTAATCGACTCGCTCCTACATCCAGTTGTTGAAGGGACGGCGAGCACCCCGCCTGACACGCCCTCGCAAGGGACCTGCTGGATCGTTGATATCGATCCCGCTGACGAATGGTTCGGCCACGAAGGTCAGATTGCCTGCTATCAAGCAGGATCGTGGCTTTTCGCTAACCCATGCGACGGTATGCGCATATTTGATCGGTCGGTGGCGACCGAGAAGCGGTTTAAGAATGGATGGCAGATGGCGACCGCGATTAGCCCACCCGGAGGGGGATCCACGGTCGATAGCGAGGCGAGAGCGGCAATTGTCGAACTGATAGAGGCGCTTGTCGCGTGTGGGTTGATCCCACCGATCAATAAGGCACCGTGATTGAAAGTCTCGCAAGCGCAGGAATGATGGGCGATCGGGTCTACATAGCGATATTGACCGCGATCGGCTTGGCTTCGGTGCTCGCCGGCTGCCGAACGCTCGACGAGAGCGCTTCGGCAAGGATTGCCTCTGCCGAAATAAGGCGGCCGAATGGCGCCGGAGCGGGTTCGGCATCCGTGTATCGGAACGGTGAGGAAGTCACGATCTCTGTTGCTTTGCAGGGCTTTGAACCCGGGGCGCTTACGCTGCGACTGGAGCGAGCAGTAAATTGCCACGAAGTCGCGGCAAGCGCGCGAGCTCAAGCGGAGCTTCCGCTGGATGCGAAGCGGGACGCCAGCGGCTTGCGAGACTTCGATGTGGAGCTCCCGTCCGTGCCAATCGGACAAACGAGAAGCGGAACTGCAAGTGCCGCTATTTCGGGTATTTCGGAGAACATCCTTGCGCATTTGTTCCGCGCGGATGGCTTTGCAGTTATGCTTTATGATCCCGCCCCGAGCCAAGTTACACAGATCCCCCCGCCCTTGGCGTGCGGCATTCTCGAACGACGCTGAACTCTCGTCAGAATTAGGGTATCGACGAGCGCACGAACGTATCAATCCATCTTCGGATGCGCCGCATAAACGGTAGAGTCTGCCAAATCGGCCTCGGCAAATCCCTTCTGACGCAGGCGACAGCTATCGCATAATCCGCAGGCAAGCCCGTTGGGCGTGGGGTCATAGCAAGACCAACTCATCCCTGGATCAAGGTTCAATCGTGCGCATTCCTGCGCAATACGCGCCTTGCTCCATTGTTGCAGCGGCGTTCTAATCACGAAATCGTGGCCGAGCGCCCCCTCACGCGTAGCGAGACCGGCGGTCTCTTCGAAGCTCCGGATGAATTCGGGCCTGCAATCGGGGTATCCGGAATAGTCGAGCGCGTTAACGCCGATAAAGATGTCGCGTGCCCCGACCGCCTCGGCCCAGGCCAGGGTCAGCGACAGAAATACAAGGTTTCGAGCCGGGACATAGGTGATCGGTATGCCAGGCTCGAGGCCGTCCTTCGGGACGTCTATTGCACTCGTCAGGGCGGATCCGCCGAAGATGCTGAGGTCTAGGGGCAGGATTACGTGTCGGCCCACCCCGAGATGATGTGCGATTCCGACCGCTGCCTCGATCTCCCTTCTATGGCGTTGATTGTAGTCTATCGTCAGCGCGTTTACCGCAAAACCTTGCTCGCGCGCCAAGGCAGCAGTGACCATCGAGTCGAGACCGCCCGACAGCAGTACGATTGCTTGTTGTTTTTCAGCCATATTCCGCGCTAGGTGACCTCACCGACTTCGCACAAGATCTCTGCGGCCCGCGTCAGCATTTTCCTTGAAGGCGCCCTTCTCCCTCGAGCGAAAACGGTGTTCCGTTGAGGATACCCTGGCTGCGAATCTGGACCAGTCCGCTGCTCTCCCGTCGTATCGTTGTCCGGCCATAGTCGTTGCCCCTGCAAGTGTACTGGACGGTTACTTCAGTCGCCGCATCCTGCACAATGAACTCACTGCAGTTCGGCTGCCGGTGACGCAATTGAATGAGCTCATGTCCGGTCCGCAAGCAGATCCTTTGGCGGTATCCATTGCTACGATCGCGGATCTCCCATGTTCCCTTATCGAGCCTGCTCAGCATAGCGAGTTGCGGCGCGCGCGCCGCGCTTGGGATGGCGGCCGACAGCAGCGCGAGAGCGCCAGTCAGCATGAACTTCGGCCAAATTGATAAACCCATCGCCGCTTGGCCTGTGTCCCACTCTTTGATCCGGTCGGCTCGGCACCATCCTAAGCGGCAGTGCCCGGCAAATACTAATCCTGTATTTCGAATACGCGTGAACAGAATTCACAATCAACCAAGATTAGTCCTCTCTCATCACGCATGTCCTTTCGCTCCTCCGAGGGGAAGCGGGCCAACACTTCTTCAAAGTGAACTTCCGAACAGCGACATCCGCGCGTGATCGATGTGGTCGGCTCGATGGTGACTTCGTTCTCTTCATGGTAGAGGCGCCATACCACCATTTCGAGGCCGATCACCCCATCGACCAGTTCTTCATGGCGGACTGACGATGCCATAGCGGCCACGTGCTCCCACTCCGGACGATCTGGCCGTACATGCAGCCGCTCGCGCCCTTCCTCGCCATCCGCAAGGTGCTGCACCAAGAGACCACCTGCTGTGCAACCCTCGGGCGCGGAACGAACGGCCGTTCGTATCAGCGTGGGGATCTGCTCGCTGCGATCGAAATAGGCTTCGACCGCTTCGGACAACGTGTCCCCCTCAAGCGGCACGACACCCTGGTAGCGCTGCCCGCTATCGGCAATATCGAACGTGATCGCCAAGTACCCCTCGCCAAACAGGGCTTCGAGGGGCGGGTTCGCTCCCATTTCAGCGAACCTCTCGCCGTCATGCTGGACGTAGCCGCGCACCTCACCGTCGCGATAGTCGCAGACGAGGAGGCTGATAATGCCTCCCTTGGCCTGCGCCTGCATCGTCATTTGGTCGCCCTCGTCCTTGAGCAATCCTCCCATCAACGCGGTCAGCACAAGAGCTTCAGCCAGCAGCATTTTGATCGCCGGAGGGTAGTCATGCGCGGCGAGGATTCTGTCGAGGGTCGGTCCCAACCGGGTGACCCGGCCCCGGCAGTCGCGCTCGGGAATGGCAAAGGCGAGCAATCGATCGAAGCCGACCTCGGCCTCTCCTAGGGTCTTCTCATTCATGCCCGCAATATGGGGGGCTCTAGCAGCAATCAAACCCTGTGGCTTCAGGCCAGTAGACCGAAGGCCCAGAGGAGGATCGATTTTTGCGCGTGGACGCGGTTCTCGGCTTCCTGGAACACCCTTGATTGCGGTCCTTCGAACACGTCCTGCGTCACTTCATCGCCGGGATGGGCCGGAAGGCAATGAAGGAAGATAGCGTTGCTCTTGGCGGCGGCCATCAGATTGGCGTCGACTTGGTACGGCGCAAGGCTTGCAATCTTGCGTTCCGCATCGGGCTCTCCCATGGATACCCAGGTGTCGGTAACTACCACGTCGGCGCCCCGCGCGGCTTCAACGCCGTCCCCGGTGACTACGACATCCGCTCCTGCCGCCTCCGCCTGGTCGATATATCTCCGAAGCGGTTGGTAGAACGCGGGCGTTCCGATGCGGACGCTGAACTTCATCAGTCCGGCCGCTTCGATGATGGAATTGAGCACGTTGTTGCAATCGCCAAGCCAAGCCACTTTCAGCTCCGGCAGCGCCTTGCCGCACTCGACTATCGTCAGCAGGTCCGCAACAATCTGACATGGATGCGAGGCGTCAGTGAGCCCGTTGATCACCGGCACACCAGCGTAATGCGCCATTTCCTCGATCTTGGCGGGATCGTCGGTCCGAACCATAATCGCATCGGCCATTCGCCCCAAGACGCGCGCAGTATCGGCAACGCTTTCCCCCCGACCAAGCTGCGAAGTCGCTGCATCGAGTACCAGTGCCGATCCGCCCAGTTGCCGAATTGCAACGTCGAAGCTCAGGCGGGTGCGGGTCGAGCTCTTCTCGAACACCATTGCGAGCACGTGGCCTGCAAGCGGCGCATCGGCGTCCGGCCTGCCTTTCACCCATTCCTGGCGCGCAGCCTTCCGGTCCTGCGCGTCGCTGATCATCGCCGCGATGGCGTCACCGCCTGCGTCGGACAGGTCGAGAAAGTGCCGAATGGCACTCATGCGGCGTCCACGGCCGCATAATCGGCGCACGCGTTCGAGAGTTTGTCGAAAAGCTCCGCGATCTCCGCTTCGCCAATCACCAGCGGCGGTAGCAGCCGCAAGGTTTGGTCCCCGGCCGCCACCGTCAACAGATGGTGCCGGTCGCGCAGATGCTGCATGAACGGACGCGGATCCACCTTCATCTTCAGTCCAAGCATCAGGCCCAGGCCGCGCACCCCATCGAACAGGTCCGGGTAATTGCCTATGAACTGCTCTAGGCCGGTACGCAGGCGCTCGCCCGTGGATCGAACCTGTGCCAGGAAAGCGGGCTCGGTCACGATGTCCATCACCGCGCTACCGGCAGCCATCGCCAGCGGATTGCCGCCATAGGTCGATCCGTGTGTACCGAAGGTCATGCCACGCGCGGCCTTCTCGGTGGCGAGGCAAGCGCCGAGCGGAAATCCGCCGCCGATCCCCTTCGCCGTAGCCATGATGTCGGGTGCGATACCGTACTGCTCATAAGCATAAAGGGTGCCCGTTCGCGCAACGCCGCATTGCACTTCGTCGAGCACCAACATCAGATCGTGCTCATCCGCCAAGGTGCGCAAGCCCTTCATGAATGCATCGGAAGCCACGCGGATTCCTCCCTCACCTTGGATCGGCTCGACAAGGAAGCCCGCTGTTCGGGGGCCGATTGCGGCCTCGGCCGCTGCAAGGTCGTCGAACTCGCTATAACGAAAGCCGGGCAGGAGGGGAGCGAACCCCTGATGCATCTTCGCCTGGTTGGAGGCGCTGATCGTCGCCATCGTGCGCCCGTGAAAAGCATTGTTGAAAGTGATCAGCTCGAAGCGCTGTTCGTCCCCCCCGGCCTGATGATAGGCCCGCGCTGTCTTGATCGCAGCTTCCACGGCCTCAGCACCGGAATTGGTAAAAAACACCGTATCGGCAAAGGTGTGATCGACGAGCTTTTGCGCCAAGGCTTCCCCTTGCGGGCTGCCATATAGGTTAGAAACATGCATCAGCGTCTCCGCTTGGCGCTGGATAGCGCCAATCAGCCGAGGATCGGAGTGACCGAGCAGATTGACCGCGATCCCCGCCGCGAAGTCGAGATAGCGCGTGCCGTCCTCTGAGATCAGGTGGCAATGGTCCCCGCGCACCGGCCGAACATCACAGCGCGGATAGACGGGCATAAGCGGGGTGATCGGCATTGCTGAAACCTCATGATCAATCCTGCCAACGCAAAAGGGCGGCCGAACGGCCGCCGCAGCAGGCTCCATACATCATGGCGCCGCCGGCGGTCATAAATGGCTGACCCGCCGGCGGTAGAGCCATCAGTCAGCTTTCGACGGGAACCAGGTTCACGGCCGAGTACTTGCCTCGCCGGTCCACTTCGAGATCGAATTCGAAGCGATCACCTTCCTGGATACCCTGCAAGCCCGAGCGTTCAACGGCACTGATATGCACGAACGCGTCTTCCTTGCCATCATCGCGCGTGATGAAGCCGAAACCCTTCATCGTGTTGAAGAACTTAACCGTTCCAACAGATTTCTCGCCGGTCAGCTCGCGCGAAGGCGCCTTCGCCTCGACAGGGATAACATCGCCCTCGACCTGCAGATCGGCTGCGGAAACCTTGCCCCCGCGATCAACCAGGTTGAACTGGAGCTCCTGCCCTTCAGCCAAGCCCTCGAGCCCGGCCCGTTCGACCTGGCTGATGTGGACGAAAACATCCTCACCACCCTCGTCGCGCTGAATGAAGCCAAAACCCTTCTGCACATTGAAGAACTTGACTTTACCCTTGCCTGTGCCGACGACCTGCGCCGGCATCCCGCCACCGCGGGGAGGGCCACCCCGGCCCGCACCGCCGGCAAATCCGCCGCCGCCACCACCGCCGTCGCGATTACCACCGAAGCGGTCGCCTCCGCCGCCCCCGAATCGGTTTCCGCCAGCGCGATCACCAAAGCCGCCTCCGCCACCGCCGCGCCAGTCATCCTGTGCCGGTGCGCTCCTGTCGCCGCCGAACGGATCGAAACTCTCTTCGCCGAAACCGTCCCGCTTGTCGCGCCCCCGGCCGCGACGTCCTCTATCGTAACCCATGAAC
>Ga0066648_10001194_pt1 | contig 14731 bp, 14 predicted proteins | sample CryGeyCG12114_NA_FD_59537 | JGI IMG/M metagenome (GOLD analysis project Ga0066648, IMG submission 59537) | Groundwater microbial communities from aquifer - Crystal Geyser CG19_WC_8/21/14_NA | ecosystem: Environmental > Aquatic > Deep subsurface > Groundwater | place: USA: Utah: Grand County... | reverse complement strand
TTTTGCTTTCACCACAAATTCATCGTGAGTGTAAAGTTGTGCTTTGACGCCAAAATCACTTTTCTACCATTCAATTTTCTCTCTCAGCATGCATAGTTTTCTTTTGTATATTCTATTTTCTCCCCCAGAACTCCTCATTTTCCTGCCCTGCAAGACCACTGAACATTTGATCCTTGAAGCTTAAAAAGTTAACTGTTTTTTGCACCTGGAGACGGCTCTTAATTGACCGAAATATTGTAATAAATTACCATCTTACACACATTGAATAACTTTGATCCAAAAAATGGTGAGTGGTCAGTTTTCCCTATATTCTTGCTCAATAGCACAATAAATTACGTGAGTAGGATATACTATTAAGTTGTATGTGTCTCAAGGGATTTGGAATCATCAGGCTGCTTTGCAGGGCAGATATATTTTACTACATTTGCTTTTACTGTGACTGTAACATTGGCTGTAAACCTAGTTTGATTTTTCCTAGTAATGGACGGTCGAATGACAATGATTGAGCAACAAAGTCTAAAAAAATGATGTAATGAGATTTACATTGTATGTGTGGTTTCATTACTGGTTTGTTGAACTGTTGAACTACTGCTCAATTAAAGTTGTGTGTATGTGTAGGATGTTATGAACATGGTAGTTTAAGCGTTTGTGGGATACAAATGAGCCCGGCTTACTGAAATTGTACTTTTTTACATGATGGGGGAAGCAAAAACGATATAGGGAACTAAAAATAGGGCACATGGCAATAACATGAGCAACTAAATGGGCTACAATAGTTTGTGAAGTGTGTTTTCACTTATTTTCCCTGATGACTTCTCATATATGTAGCTAACTCACTCACTCAGCTATCCCATTTGAACTTATTCTTAAATTGCGTTGGAATATTTTACAACTGCACGAAACTCATTAACCCCTACGATAGCAATTTCCTAATATTTAGTTACTTTTGCAAAAAATTTCAGTTATCTTGCTGAATTTTCTGTTGAAAATATGTAAAAACCACTCTTTGATCCTATTTTCATCACCCAATCAACACAACCACTAAAATTTTCCAGTTTTGTTGATTAAATGACTAGCAGCCTGTATTACAAGGTGATTACATGACACAGTTGTAATTTGCATGCCTTTTGATTTGATTTCTAGGGCTAAATATAGTTCATAGTTGTTAGTTCCACTAACTTTCGTTCACGTCTCTAGTACGTGTAGCCATGCTTTTACGCAGATTCTGTAGGCTTGGAGACTGTCTAACTGTCTTCGTACATATATGACATTAATGACATTATTGAACAATTCTCTTGCACGTGTAACCTAATTACATGATTTTTCATGTTTTTAATTGCCGCATGAATATTGCGAATCGCAGACTATAAATATTATCATCAAATGCATTACCTAATGTGCACAAAATAAAGTCAATACAACAGACTTTGGAATCAAGGGAATGTGCTTATGTGCTTAACCTATGCTTTCTAACTAACTATATATAACTAAGTTTTAGAGTTAACCCTTAACCTGCAGCTTCTGTTGTTGTAGGTCTTAATGGAATGACGTCATGATTTGTGGTTTGTGGTGATATTTTGAAGTAACGGTGTCAGCAACTGCTTTGACACTTTTTTATTCTTTTGCAAAAAAAAAATAGAAATAAGAACAGGAACGTTTTTTCTCACTTGCATAGAAAAAAAGGGCAAAAAATGTGCACAAGCACTCAACAAAATTAAAGTGGTCAAAAAGAGTAATGATAACCGGATCGATGTGGGCTCTAAAACGACATGTATTAATGGTAGACTGAAGCAAAAAATTATATGGGGTATCCAATGGCTGGAAAAAAGATCAGATTCCCACTTAAAAAAAGTTCTGACTGAGTCTGCTGCAAAACATTTGCATACACTGCTTGTTTTAACGCTAATAATGGTCTTATGTAAAAATCATTTTTGCCGTAGGGACCTTCTTATTCAATATTTCCTTAATTAGAATGCAAACCTAGTATGTTTCAGCCTTCCATTTGAGGTTTCTGGAACAAATATATTCTATGTACAATGGATGCTGCGTCTAGTTGCGCTGAATGAATTTGATGAATGCCGAAGGTGGTTTAGTTAGTTTTCTTTATAAACTAGATTTTTGCTGGGAACTGTATGAGACTCATTGAAACTGAATCTATGAATCATTTCATTGAATTTTTTTGTAAATTCCATTTCTCCATTCTGTCTGACTCACTGAGCTGTTGTAAGTTTGTAAAATCCATGCCTCAAGCCTATATACGGAAAACTTGTAGGTAGTACCTATTTGTACTCAAATTAATTAATAATACTTGAGTGCATAGTTTAAAAGCATTAATATCAAATGGTCAGGTAAAACAAGCTCTAAATCCAATCACGGGTCAGCAATTAAAAACAAATGAGCTTTCCATTTATATATGGGTTGTGTATTATAAATTGCGTATAAGTAACTAACTACTGGAATAAACAGTTTTACCTGTCTTGGGCAACTCTGGATGAAAGTTGATGAACATTTTTTGAGTTGGTCCATAATTCTGCTTGCCTTTGAGATTTTCCTATGTGCTGTTCTTTGGCTGTACTATCAGCTTGTGCCCATAGGGAAGCCCACGCAGCCCTGCAAAAGCAACACATCATGTTTAATTCAATATCATCTCCTTTCTTTTTGCAATTGACATCCATACCAAAGCATCGCACTCACAGTCGGCCAACTTAATATAATTTCTTTCCTTTTTTCAGAGTAATGCATTGACAATCCGGACTTTAAAAGCACCCGAGTAAGAGGAGAGATTTTTTTATGACTACACAACTCACTCGTATACAGTATACAGCACAAATGTAATTAGCTAACTAACTCAGGTACGAGTGTTCAAATGACTTTTCTTACTTTCATTTTCCTTTGTCATTTACTTGCAAAGACTTCTTAATGTACGAATAATAATGCTTGCGAAAAGTCTAATTAAAATTCTAAGATCTACAGAATCATATATACGACTATGTTCTGTTAACATTGCGTTTGATTCGGAATTTGGTGCAAAACTGTGCGAGTGTGTAACGTGAAGTATAAACTTTTTGCCATCCTGACGTACTGGTGTGCACAATTTATCATAAAAAGTCAATATTTGTTCCCCAAATCCATATTAATAGAAACTATCATTCTAAATTCTTGCCTGAGTACAGGTAAGGCAGACAGCAATGAAGATTGAGTATTTGTGGTCTGAGATTCCATTGGTTTTGAAACGGTAGACGCAGGATGCTCTTCTGACAGACAGCATTTAGTTAGCGATAATATGAGGAGGGAGTAGTAGACATAGTTCTGTAATGAAAAAAATCCACAAAAAGCATTTAAGAGTGAGAGTCACCAATTTTTCTTCCACATGTCAGTCTATATTTTGTGTAACATGAGTCTATAGCTAACTAAATAACCAACTAACTAACTAAGTGAGTGAGACGAAATTAAACCAAAAAAAGTTCCCAAAACGCACTGCATAGTTTTTAACTGGTGAGATTCCAAAATGGCTACATGGTTTACGTCCCGGGTGGTTGCAACCTGTCATTTTTATTGCAACGCATGGGTTGTCTGTTATAAACGCATTACAGACTTTACCTTTTTGCCCAAACGCATTAGTTTATAACTTTTTCCGACAGAATGCATGCACACATGGAACTGTGTACTGTACTGACGGAACTGGGGTTTATTTCAGTCAGTATTTGATAAACTTACTTTTAGCACCGAACGAGATATTTGGAGCTCCATGAAAAATAATGTTTTCATTTTGTGATGTGCACCTAAATGTAGAATTCACTTTGGCCAGCTTGTTTACCAATGGAGAATGCGGTCACTTATTGCTGTATGAAACTAATCAACGGAAACTTAATATATTTGCTTGGGGAGTGTCCAGCAAATGAATTAACCGTTTAGGACAAATGTTTGCTCCCTTTTATAAACCATGAGGAAAGGGAATTTCCAAGTTCACTCATAATGATGCTTATTATTGTCAAGAGGTCAATATCAAGTAGCAGTAGTTTGCTACTTTACTTACTGTTAATCCAAAAACCACGTGTAGTACAGTAGTGAAAGCTTTTGTGCACAAAAGCAATGTAATGTCCTGTTACATGCATGTGTCAAAAGTAGGCTTTCATTTTTAAAGTGTCTATCATCAGTCTAGTTATACTACATAGTGTTTGCTACAGACACACACTTAATTTGTATTGTGTGAGAGTCAAGGCTCCTGTATGTATAATGCAAGCATTTGAAGTTCACGGTTCATCAAAAACCCTTCATTTTCTTACTATGACCTGGGAATGGAGAGTCAGTCAAGGGGCCTTTTTTATTTTTGGACCCTTTGGGAAGCACCGTTTATAAATTGTATTGTTTGGCCATGCATAGAAATCAATGTCATTCACAGAGGTTTGTTAGTTAGTTAGTTAGTAAGGGAGTGAGTATGGAAAATGAAAACTTCATTTTATGCAACCGCATATATATATTACATATATTATTATTATACATATATTATTATGAATTATATAGTTATAGTAAAGCAATACAATGAACAAACGTATACTTTTGTGTATGCTAATGATATTTGCTATATAAATATATATTGCTTTGAAACTTGAGCTCAAACTAAGTAAAAGTTTTTCACCGTACACTGAAATCAATTGAGTGTGAGTGAAATAGTACAAGTCTATAGTGGTTGTTTATAGATTTTAGTAAAGCCCCTTATGTTGAATACTACGGTATTGACATGTTTACGTTAGTTCTGTATTTGAAGACTACCATAAGTACCATATCATGAATTTGTTTGCTACATAGTTCGGGATATTCAATTGAGTGAGACCATCAGCTAAATTACTAATAGAAATGCTGTTGCTCACTCAGCTATGCTCTCAGTTTTACAGGTTCATTAGTTTATCTTTCTTCACTAATTCGTTTGCATAATACATGTTTTCATATCCCGCCTAAAAAGTCTTAACAACAAACTTTTTCTAACCGCCCAACTAACTCGATTATAATTTGTGCTTATCTATCGTTTTCATTGACTTAATAAAAAACAGATAAAAACAATTGCTCTTGCGTCTACTTTTAAACTACCCTGTGTATATTCATACAATAAATCTGCATTTTTGCAATTCAATTTATTTCCTGTGATCCACAATCATTATGAACATCTGGAGCACTCTCACAGGAGCCATTATATTTTTCCTATGGATTTACCAGACAGAACAAAATAGTCCAATTTCCGATCAAGACAATGAATACATACGAAAAGCAGTGAACAATGCTGCCGGGAGGGATATCATTCCAGCGGAAACAGTCTTCCAAGTAAGTTTTTCGCCTGGGATCTAAAAACTTGAGATTTATTGAAATGGCATGTTAGCAGATGGGAACTTACTTACAGTTCAGACGGTTGTTGCAAAAATTAATGCATACTCATCTGTGCATCGATAGCACACAAAATTTAGCGCGGGATTTCTTTAATGGATTCGACTCAAGTGTACTGATCTAAATTAATGGTATAGTTAGCAAGATTCTAACAACCAGCGCATGCATAGATATTGGATTAGTAAAAGGCTATTCACCTCTACGTCTTGTAAAAATTAACGGGTTTCTTATGCACCAACAAAATGTATGTATGTATGTATACATATGGATGTATGTATATTTATGCCATTTACCAAGGATTTATTTCTAGTTCTCGTCTTTTTTGTACACACACAGCTGAAGAAAGTGCAAGGTACCTCTACCTATGAAACGATGCAGTTCCCCAATGGAGGCTTCGGTGAAATAATCACTCAAACGTACACGTCAACAGGGAGCAGAGGATTTTGTGGAAAAAGAAAACTACTGATTTCCGTAGTGGCTGTCACTACAGTATTAATGCAATTAGCTCACAGGTGCATGAGTTAATCAATTTCTAGTAAAATACGGAAGCTATACTTATTGCATCCGCTCAGCATATAACTCCTATCTACTATGTCCAGTCTTACTGTGTTCTAGTGTTCTTGGGAATCAGATGTGACAATTTAAGCACACTTTGTGACTCCTAAAACTGCGTTTTATTATTAGAGACTTACTAAAAATGGAAACCAATTGTAATTCATTACTCCTCTCATTTTATTTTTAAGCAATAAAACTTTTTTGTCAACAACACGTGTGAAAAAATGGACTAATTTTATTGCACAACCCTAGCATTTAGGATCTCCGTTTGTGCCTATGCAAGGGTCAAATTTCAAGCTACTCATTTTATAAAATCTACCTGTATGTGACTGGTGACACCAATAATAATTACACCCTAAAACATGAATTTATAACATGAACAAACTGCCCTCTCATTATTTTTTTTCTCACCTCTATCCAAGAATACAATTTTTACAATCTGTAATTTGCTGGGAAACTTATTTACTGTATTCATTGCTCTAGAACTTGCCTAATTTAGTGAAAAATAACAAACAAACTAATGCATGCTTTGTGCACAAATATAGTAGTTTGTAAGATACACTTATGGTACTTTAGACTCTTCCATGAGTGTAAGCAAAGTTTCTACTGGGAGTTTGTTAGTTTCATTCTTTCTCCCAGAATCGTTCATCCCATCATCAGACTTTAGAGTGGTCAAAATTTGCACCGCTTCCTACAAACCATATGAATTATATTAAATTTGAGATAAATTTAATAGAATGCTGTTTACTATACGGTCATTTAGACTACTTTGCCAAAAAGGTGAGTTGGTATCGGCATTGACAATAGTAAGGTGTGAATAATTTTGCTATTCGATCCACGAGGTTATTTGTAAAAGGGGAAGACAAGAAGACAGGTAATTACCGCTAGGAGACTGTTGGATGCTCCAAACTTGCGTGCCAACAAAGTATTGACGGCTGAGATATTTGCAGTGACAAATGTGAGCACGGCGTGTAGAGTAGGTCGATCTCCAGGTGGGGAATTTGGAATGATGTTTCGTAAAATGAGCTTCAGCTGCTCGGCTTGACCCTGGAAGTATAATGTATAGAGGCGTAGTCAGTCCAGAATACAAAGTTAGCGAGTAAGTTACATAGGGAAGGCCTGAAATCATCATAATGTCAAAAGTTATGTCACGAACATGGCCGCTAAAACAAAACTTACTTCCTCGTTGGATCCACGCTTGATAATAGCTGGTGCACTTTTTACCACGGGTGCCCTGAATGTCTCTTTTCGTACGATTGTTAAAGCATCTTTTGCAGATTTTCGAATTTTGCAAACTCCTTGTGCGTCTGATGACAATGCCCGGAGGGACTGAAAATGAAAAAACGAATGAATGTATAAGTTCCGTAGGAAACACAGCGTTGCAAATGTCAAAAAGTGTAAATAAATATATTTTCTGCGACCTATAGTTAGTAAGGAGACGAGAACCTAATAATGGGAATAATTTGAATGAAGTTTGCTCCTACAGTTTTTTTATGACCCTAGAGAGTGTCATTTGGATTTCGCTCATAAGTTTTTCAAACATCCCATGATTAAATAAAATATTGTGTGTGACATATGGAGCCCATGGAGGAGTTGGATATTGTACTTTTTTTGTTTCTCACTTATTGCAATTGTACAAAGTGGACGTGTTCACATTACATTCTGGAATGAATAAATGATGTATTGGTGATGAGGGAGCCTTACTCTTATCAAATTGGTACGAATGTGCTCCGCTGCGTCTGCTTTAAGACGAGCTATTGCTTTTTTGTTGGACCCTTTTATCTTTGTTGAGAAGCCTCGACCAGGCTTTTCTGGGGCGGCTGTGGTGGTCTCTACAGCTTTTGGACATTTCATTCCTCCTTTGGCTTCTGATGTCAAAAGGAAAACCTGCGTACAACGCAGAAAAAAAGATGAAAAACAAGACTTGATGAAATTTTAAGGAAGTAGTTGAACACACGGTTTTGAAATACATGGATTTTTTCAGGGTTTCAGTGTTCTTTTACCTGGATCAGAAGAAGAAATAAGGTAACTTTAAAGAGCCACATGCTTGGAAGGTACAAATGTGAATTAAATGTTACAAGTAGAAGTGAATAAAAACTAGTCAATGAGTAGAATTCTTTTATGAATCCACCTATAAGTTAGGTAAATGGACATTGTGCTGACTTTATATACTCTTTCGGAATCTGAAATAGCGAGTTCCAGCCGGAAGTTATGAATGGGCCCATATTTTATTCAAATTACGAGAATGTTCTATCCTGATAATGTGTGTCTGTCTGCAACTTTGTTCTATTATTATTACCAAACTCAATAGTGCTAGAAATAAAACCAACCAAAGAAGGAACTGGTTAGTTTTGTTCAAGTATGGAGGTAGTTGTCACATTTGACAGGACATATTATTTTCTGATTATGTATTCAGATTTTTTTTTGCAAAAAAGCTGAAACTAGAAACTGCGTATGTACTTATTTATTCAGTTGGGTCAATAAGTTCAATGAATCATAGTCAAGTAATCACGAAACCGGAATACTTTATTTCATTTCAATTTTACTACACATTAAAATACGTATGGTAGAACGCGTTTAAACATCGACCTGATTATTCGTAGTTAGTTAATTGATTCGGGTAATTTTTGAGCTCCTTACTTTAATTCTTCTTATAAGTTCTCGAGTTTTTAAATTTGCTCTTGCTTGCGATTGATTATTTCTTGGCGAGCCACAACAAGGTTTCCTCATTCTCTTGTTCAATCCTCATTAGTGATTCGTGTTGCAGATTGAGTCGCTCCATATGATTTTCCTTTTCAATCAACTGCGCCTTCAAACGTTGATTAGCCAAACCTCTCTCCGTTGTTTCAATCAAAAGTCTACTTCGTTTTCCAATCACTTCCATTCGCTCTTTATCGGTCATGTCGGACATCTTTTTCAGCATTTCCAAAATGGATCGAGATGAAACTTGGAACTCCTTGCTTCCTATACTCATCCAATTTCACCCCTTGCTTAATCAAATAGCTGAGCAAATGTATTCCATACATATAATTTTTCTTTTAAAGTACCCTGTAAATAATCTTCACATTCTGTCAAAATATCATGGGAAAGTTGATGATTATCGGGATGAATTAGTCGAAAAGTCTTTGTAAGATCGTCCAAAAATAGTCCACCTTTTTGTAACGCTTCATCCATGGCTGACATTGGCTGCGACATATTAGCTGAAAGATAGAGAAAAAAATTCTCATGTTAGGATTGCACGCCGATGCACAAAAACTCAAGCGAACAGAGCGTATATTTCAATCCCATAGAAGAACAAATGTAAAACGAATGGAGGGTAAATTTTCTCAAACTAATAATTTATCCATGCAAAAAGCGACGCAAATCGTAAGTTTTGAATTTGATTACAATTAACTAAGGAATTTACGTTAAATTGCTGTTAAATTTAGTTACCTCCGTCGTTTTGCCGCTATCGATCCGGTAGGCACTGTTTCAGTAGAATTAGATTTGTATTGTAAAATATTTTTCTTTATCGTCGTTTTCTAGAACACAATTATTTTGTTTGGTTAATTGTTTTAACGTGGTTGTATTCACGATATTTTGATTATTGATTAAATAAGGTAGAAATTAATGTGAAACTTGAGGGTCAATCTTCTACATTTGTATTGGTTTGGTATTTGTTTGTAGGCAGGTTACCATAGTGACCTCTTAGAAGTGAAAACGGGATAGTTGATGGTCTAATTTGAGCCAATCAACGAGCCGGCTTTGTCGGCTAATCTTTGCTTCCCGGGAAACTTTACTTAAATCCACAAATAACCAACCCCAATGATTTGAAGATGGAGAGAACCCCAGAGAACAAAATATTGTTGAGTGAGAACCAATGCAAAAGTGTATTTCTATCTGTTTTGGATCCAGAGACAAGGATTCGGGCCGGCTTGGTTGTCCCCAAAGCATTTGGTGCAGGGGGCCTGAAATCTCGAGAGGAAAAATGGATTGAGGCCACATTTGAAAGCTGCATATTCAAAACTATGTTGAGTTGTGTCATGGGTAAGTTCACACCAATATTTTTATTTTTTATTCTGTGGTGTAAGGTAGTAGTCGCTTATTAATTCTAACAATGCACCGTATTTTTATAGGCTATGGTTTGGGAGGAGTCATTGGTTTGTTCTCTGCGAGTGTGAATCCAACCATCACTGGAGCTGACGCCAAACAGCAAACTGCTCGTGAGGTTTTTCGGGATATGAAAAACACGTCAATGAGTCATGCCAAAAATTTTGCTATAATTGGAGCTATGTTTGCATCTGTTGAATGCACAATTGAATCTGTACGTTTATTGCTTATTCATCATATTTTATGAAGAGAAGAGAGGAAGGGTTATTTTTTATTGCTCCTTTTTTTAGTGTCGGGGAAAAACAGATTGGAAGAATGGTACGAGTGCGGGTGCTATTACTGGAGGGCTGATTGGTCTTAGAGGTATATTTAATTGTGTATATTACATTTAACGTTGTGTTCATGTAATATAGTAATCGCAATGATTTTTTATTCGAAGCTGGTATAAAAGCTGGAGTTTTGGGAGCCACTGGATTCGCTGCGTTTTCTACAGTAATTGACTATTACATGAGACACAGATAACAGAAAAGACTTTTGGATGATAGTAATGAAGTAGCACTTGTTTTATTGTAAGTGATAGTTATAATATTTTTTTCACGCTCGTTAGCTCGTTTTTTTCGTATCAATAAAAATGACCTGTTCACTTAACGTACATAATAGTTTTTTATTACTTGTAGCACTCACAGTTATTTGCAACTTCCATATATTTTTCGACTCTTGTTATTAAATCACATTGGTTAAATTAATATTAAATTTTTTTAGGACCCGTAGCTTTTGTAAGATCCAGCTAGTTCAAGGAGATATTTGTCAGGGTTTTCTCCCCATGCTCCAGGGTTGAGATTCACTTTTTTCAGTTTCTCACATTGTTTGGCTTCCCACTTTTTGAAATCAGCTTGCTTTGTCCTAGTTAAAAGATTAAAAATAATACATTGATTTTTTGCTTCGTCAGATCAACCAAAGTGCACTTTGATATCCATTTTTCACAAGATAACAACATACTTTGCATCCAGGTCACATCCATAGACTACCATACTGATAATTGGACACGGGATTTTCTTGAAATAGCAGTAGCTAAAATCTGGTTTAATTTCTACCGACACATTCTTAGGATCTTTTCCTACTTGCATTGCGAAAGGATATCCCCGTATTGAAAAGTTGGCGTACATGATTTTTGGGCCCCCTAAGAACATGGCAAACAATGAATAGTCAATTCCTCCACCTTCTTTAAATTAACCCAAAGTTACATAGCTCTGTAATTGTTACTAACTTTCAACAATACGAAATTCTGGCTGCAGCTGGATCAACATGGTATCATTACCACCCCAAAAGTGACAACTTTCTTTCCATTCCACATCCGTTGCAATGCAAATAGTGTACTCATTATCCGCTCTTATGAACATCATACTGGGACCTTTGTAGTTAAAAACGTGATGCTGAAACCGATTGATGCTCAACCCTTGTTCATTGCTATCGTACAAAAGGCTCCATTTGTCTGTTGCACTTGTGCCTTGACTCTGATTCATCTACAATGCACAGGTCCAAGTCACATATTACATTTTCGTTTTTCTAACCTCCGGGGTATACAGAGTTTATATGGTTTTGAGTTTTGTTTGTCAAACTTACCATTTGCGTAATCAAATCTTTGGAATTCAAAGCAGCCGAAGTGTTTGGTGGGCCACATTGTGCAATAAATTTTGTCGGTACAGAAGATTCCAATAGCCATCTGAGTACTGGTGAAAATCGGCCATGATCCTCTTCCTCCGCTTTTTCACTTTTCTCATCTCCAGCACTACTACTGCCTGCTTGTGTAGTTGGATCAGTAAAAATTTGATGATTTGAAGTCTAACAAAAACCGTATCACATTTCATTACAATCATCGTGTAGCTATAACGATCTGCTATCATTCTGCGTCAACAGATTTATAGTCGCATTATTAATATTGCATTTACAATGACAGTTTTAGTCCCTGTTGACAACTGGCCAAATCCTGTTGTCAATTGATGGATAATGTATTTATGCAAGGGAATGATAATTCTTGGAAGGTTGTTCATTATCCAGTTGGAGATGTAACATGTACTCATCTCCTCCTTTATATGGAACTGCAAAAAATATGAGATTACACTTTAGTTAGTTAGCTATACGCATTTGTACTAACTATGTACATTGTACATCAAATGAAATGCAAACAAAACACATGTGGCCTAGTATATGGGTGTGGGGATTATTACTGTAATTTTTGCACCTACACAAGATTTGGATACAGCCTCCAACCATTCCATTCCATTGTGATGACTTATTGCATCAATATTCAGCCATTTATGTTTTGTGAGAGCTTCTGAGATCTGAAATGTGGTCATCAGAAGTTCCATGAAGCTCACTTTGTCCATCATTTCGTTTCCTTTGGCAAAGATCTATATAGGATGAAAGAGAAAAATGCCGGTTTTGAGCAATAGTACTATAGTATATCAATGTATTTATATTAATTTTTAACTAACGAAACGAATAGTTATTAATTAACGAAAAATACTATAAATCCCCCCAAAAAATGTTACCTTCATGTGCAACTGAATTTGATCTTTGTCAGTGATGGCAGAAAATATTTTCTCCCCACCGGCTAGGAAACTCTTCTCACAAATATATTTCTCATTACAGTCTCCAGCAAAAAATGCCCACACATAGTTTCCAATGACATTGCTATGTGGGAATACGTTGTCCTGTGATATACCAATAGATCCAAATTATGGCATCCTTGATTTTACAGGATAGAAAATACTGAATAATTGTGGTCCTTACAAACCTTAAAAATTGCACAAGAAATTGCATCCCTCTTCTTTTCTGTATCTTTTGTCATTTGAGCTAACAGCTGTGTGCATATATTACAATGACACCCTTCAATTTTCTATCAATCATATGCATTTCATAGAAATCATTATAATTTACTGCAGCAAATACATACCTTAGCCAATTTTTCCAGTTGAGGACTCATTTTTTGCAGTCGTTTTGCTCTATAAGCTACAAATGGGAATAACAAACCTTGTTCACACGAAACAGTCAATTTTATAACTAACTAACTAAGGCACAACCTCATTGGGATTGACAAGATACTTTTTTTACTCTAGAGTTTATAGCACATATAAACAGATAAAGGAGGCTGGGAAACACAGACTATTCGTTCGTAGCTCATTAACTAACTAACAAAAACGCTTCTAATGACGCTATCTTATGTAACAATTTAAGTGACTTTCACGTACGTTGAAAAAACACGATTTTTTTACTAAATTCAATTGTCACTGTATTCTGCCGACTAACTAAGAAAACAGCAGTTTTACAACTGAAACCATCTTGCCTGAGTATATATATTTCTCCAGCACAATCGTAGCCTTGGAACATGTATTTCGTGCAGTAGTGTACTTGCCGCAGCACAAAATTTGTACGTGTCTAGCTCTATGTAATGTACTGACGTGTATGGTAAGAACACATGTATGCACATGCACGTACACTACATATAGAAATTAAGGAGATTACCTTTTTCATGCAAGGAACCAATAGTTTGCATCCATAATTAAATAATTTACTAATCACGATGGAGCTTTAGTTATAGCAATTTGTTAAAAATTAGACTACTAATCAGTAACAGTTGCACTTGATAACAGTAGATCTATGCGTTGGACAAACATATTTGCCCCAAATGCATAAATTGGAACAGTCTGGGGATTTGTACGCTATTTTTATGTAATGCATATGTGCACACTTTAAATACGATCAAAAATAAGTTCTCATGACGCTAGAACATAAACAAATTGTAATCCTTAGTTAATTTTAGATTGGACTTACCTGGAATAGATTGTGTGTGGCAACCCCTTACTGACGCATTTGGAAGAAAATAATATTCAAATAGCCCATGAGCCAGATTAACATGCAAGTCACTTTACGTGCGTATAAAAAATGTGTTCAATTCATTTGCCGATAATGAGGAAAAGGTTGGGATTCAACGCTGTAGCAACAATAATGTTCCAAGAATCTCGCTTTCAATGTTGAATATGTTATTTGCACAGATTTAACTAACTAAACTCTACCTCTAATCAATTGCTTCAAAAGGCATGTTTTGTTTAGTAAACAAAAAAATCTAAACACTTCTACATACGCATACCAATGTAAAGCGCCTAACTCCATAAATGATTCCTTGCAGTAAAAATGTTCCCAGTAAAGCAGAGTTTTAAAAACCTTTGTCATTCCTCTCAACTTGTGTATGCTGAATGCATTATAAATAGCCTCATGTGTATTCTTTTACCAGTTAGCTCACTAAACAAATGGACTAAAAAATTGTTTTTCCCAAACTCAATCAGACTAGATAAAACTGGACATTAAATCAATGCTTTCTGCATACTTAATTGGATTCATTTGTAAAATACTTTGCTTAAATGTCCAATGCATGACAAATCTATTTCTCAGTCCGCTATACCCCAGTAGTCAACTTTGCCCATTCATTTCATTGCATACACTCTCTCCAGTATCATTGATTTGAGGTTCCTCACATGGTATACACTGGCTGCATGTTACATCATATGGAGATTAGGATTTTGGTAAACAAAAAATGAGCGGAAATGTTATGGCGGTAACTGGATCCCCACAACGGACTTGTGTACATATACCATAGAAAACGAATCATCGTTGCTGTTTATAGAAGCCCAAAGCCGTATAAAATTTT
>Ga0066648_10001191_pt1 | contig 14754 bp, 9 predicted proteins | sample CryGeyCG12114_NA_FD_59537 | JGI IMG/M metagenome (GOLD analysis project Ga0066648, IMG submission 59537) | Groundwater microbial communities from aquifer - Crystal Geyser CG19_WC_8/21/14_NA | ecosystem: Environmental > Aquatic > Deep subsurface > Groundwater | place: USA: Utah: Grand County... | reverse complement strand
GATGAAGAAGATGAACCAGGCGTAGCGCTCGTAGACTAGGATTGCTTTCAGGCCCACGAACGAGATGAGCATGGCTACTACGGCGAGGATGATAATTCCCAGGATAAGTGAGACGTGGCCGTCAGCAACGGCGGTCAGAGCTAGGCCGCCTGTAATGCACCCGACGCTTGCCCAGCCGATCTGGACGATGGTGTTGAGCGCCGCGATGATTTTGTTTGGCCACCATCCGAAGCTGTACCTCGAGACGGAGATCTGGCGCAACCCTGTCGCTGCTCCAAACGTTGCGCTGAAGCCTGTGACTGCGCCGCCGAGGATGGATGCGAAGACTGTAATAAGGATGGATTGTTTCAGGCTGAGGCCGAATTCCCAGCCTAGAAAGCCGGTCGCGAAGCACGAAGTGTTCATTGTGCCGGAAGCCCAAAGCAGTGCCATGGTCAGCTGCTGGTGCCATGGGACGGGGCGCTTCTCTTCAGGCAACTTGCGGTTGATGGCTTCGGACTCGACACCGAGTTTGCTGTCGAGCCTCGCTTCGAAACGGCGGAGCTTTGAGAGGATGCCATTGTCCTGGGTGACATATGCGTTGTTGTATACCTCTACGCTCGAGGAGCGTTGAGCGAGTTGCTTCTCGTCAACGTTGAGGGCCTTGCTATGGCCTAGCTCCTCGTCTGAAGACATTGTACCGGACATCAGTAGAACCGTTGCTGAGACTCAAGATAGTCAATGCAATCGAGCTGGCGACACGAACGACTTGCACACCTTATACAAGGGAAGAATATGACCACGCGACCATTAAAGTCGGGCTGCCTTTTTACGTTTTTCCCACAAGCTTTCGAGAAGATAAAGCGAACACGGCGAGGTCACATCATGTCCACCTTCAGGGTCCAGCTTCTCGGGTCGCGTCACCACTTTGGGTAAAGCCTCATCCTAGTGAGGGGGTCGAGACTTGAGGGATAATAATGGTGGCTGCTCATTGGGCCACATGAGAAGCTAAGCAAATTCTTATCTCCAACTAAGCCTAGTACTGGAAAAGCTTGGCTTCAAGCTTCCAGTTCTTGCCGGAGTTCAGGACGAGGTCTAGCTGCGGCTCTGCTCAGCTTCGGCGCTGAAGGCCACCTCGGTCTTGCCTTTGTATGGCACTTTCTGTATCAAGCAGAAGTACAACGGTCCCCACCGGCCCCCAGCTGGATGGTCAGGAAGAGCTATTCTGCCATATTTTGTTGCCTCAGTCATGCTCTCGAGCAAGTCCTTTCCACTTGCATCACTTTCGAAAGCACTGTCAACTCTGATCTTCCATGCGCTTTGTGCAGAGTCGGAGTTCTTCTTCCGCTCGCGTTTGACAGCTTCCATTGCTCTCTCTATCACATTGTCATTCTCTTCTTGGGAAATTGAGCAAGTGGCGTACAGAACCTTGCCGCCAAGCTTTACAGCCTTGAGTGCCGTCATTAGCAATGCGGCTTGTGTTTTGGCAAGTGATTTGGTATGACTTGACTTCCAGTTTGCTATTTCGTCTGCGACCTGGCCGGCCGATGCGGCCTTGACATGCGCCTGAATGACGTGTCTTTCCGAAGAACACGGAGCATCCAGTAACACTTTATCATAACTCCCTGGCCCAAGGGGGAGCTCATGCACTGCCGACTTGTCGGTCCCATCAATGCGAACGACTTTAACTGCGTCATCAGCGAACAAGCTCGGGGGTAGGTAGGATTGCATGTTCGCCAGAAGCCGTTTGTGGCGGGCATGATCAAATTCATTGGAATGCAGGCAGGTGCTTTGTATCTCGCTTGTGCTTTGCGAGCTGCTCGTGTGATCAGCATAAAGTTCGGGCCATAGCATCTGTGCAAGCGCAAGGGATTTGCCTCCAGGGGCGGCGCACAAGTCGAGCACACGATTACCTGGTCGTGCTCGCAGCACGCAAGCCGCCAAGACTGAAGCTAGATCCATGTTCCAGTGGCTAAGCATTGGTCCGCCTGCCTTGTTTGATGATACTTGGCTGGGTACTGGGAAGGAGTGGCTGGTAGAGGATTGCACCACCACTGGGAAATGGACTTTCCTCTCAGACGACATCATTGGAACTAGAATTGGTTTAAAATTCGGTGTGCTGTGATCGAAGTCATTCTTGAGGAGGTCTTGGACTTCAGCCTGGATAGCGAAGCGATTTACAAGAGCACAATATCGGGTTGACAGAATCAAGGCCGCGAAGAGGGACTGCCATCTCTCTTCGCCCCACAACGTCGCGTAATACCGGTGGAACGATTCGAGTGCAGCGTCTGATCGTTTTTGAAGTGCCTTGGTTGCTTTAGTGTTAGGCATGTTGACGATTGGCTGATGTGGCGTATCAGTAGAACGAATTGAGCTCAATTAAACCCACGTTTGTCGTTAAGCATCATCTTGACAAATGCCTACACTTCGCATAAGCTGCAAAGACGCGGGACGACCATTGTATTTGGCTCTGGAAGGTTTCTCGGAGTATTCAACGATGATACCACTCGTAGTGTAAGATAAAAGTGGATGCTAACAAAATTCCTGCCCATCTCAGGCACTTGTCAGGCACGCAACGCGCAAAAGCTGCCGAGATTCTAGCGATCTATCGGTCCTGGATCAGTGAGCCCAGTCCTGAGGGTCACCAATTGTTAACGCCTCTGCGCTCTCGTCTATGGCCGTACAAGGTGCGTTGCAGGTTTGTCGATGACCCCATGTAATCAATCACAACCAGACACGTAAGGCCGCTCTACAAATGTGTGAGTAGACTGCCTTGGACTGTCGCATGCCTGTGATAATGCCCGTTAGAGCAACGGGGTCTCACAAGGTACATATCAAGTGCACACAAGCGGCGTCTCGCTTCTTAAATCAGCTTGAGGCAGTGCTAAATGCAAGGGTCGGGTGGCTTGTACATAAGCACGCAAGAACCTCTTGATCTCTACATCTTCCTGCGTTCTTACTTCCTGTTTTTGTTGCACACAAGATGACTCTGAACAATGGTGGCACGGACACGCAGAAACCGAATTTGGTTGTGGTAGATAGCTCACGACTTCAAGATTCAGCACAAATGGACGATCCACAAGTTTCTTGCGACGGCAGCAATGCAACAGCATCTGAACCCTATGTCACACCATATGAGCCTTTTGACCAGCCCGTCTCGGACTGGAATGCATACACCATGTGGACGAAAGTCAAGGCCGGAATCATGGTCATGCCGTTAATGCTACTACTCATCCTGATGGCACCTTTCATGTTGCTGTTAACATCGTCTACGGATGAAGAATCGTCACCTTCCAATGACCAGCGACAACGACCGCAACTACGGCGCCAACGATCGACTTCCCCAGAGCTACAACTTACTAGTCCTACCACCACGACGTCTCCACTGGCAATGAATACACCATCGTATAAATTCAGAGTATCCAACTATTTTCCACAACCATGGAGGAAGATGATCGATCGCTTGTGCTTGACGATCTTCTCGTTCGCACGCTCTGGCTTTCCGCAGTGTGGGTCACCTTGATGGTTGGTATCGGCAGTCGTTCCAAGCAAGACACGACATCCTGCCTGACGCGTGAGCATGAGGAAGGATTTCGAGGTAATTCCGATATCTATGGCCTAGGCGTACGACTAGGTATATATCATCAATGGATAGCAGCGACCTTCGCCATGTGCTTCATGCCCTCTGCGAGACACATGATCGCTGGCTCGTACGCCCTCTCTCAGGTAGGTATGCTTGCAGCAGTATGCCTGCTGATCCTGCCCAAATCGTGCACTTTCAATGCCGAAATGTCAATTGTCCTTCAACTTCTCTGGGGAGGCGCTGCGCTGGTACACATGCCCTTTCATATTAAGAGGAAGTCGTTCGCGGAGAGATCACGGCATGTCAGGCTTGGGGTCATGTTCGTGGTGATAGGCATCGCAATCTTCGCGATCGCATGCTGGTTCAGTCTGCGATTATGGCTCCACAACGGAATAGACTTCATGGACTCGCCTGGGGGAGCGTTCGAGTTCTATGTCTTCGGGAAGGGTCGTGGAACCGATGTCGGGCAATTTAGACGTTTTCGAGGCTGGCTAATACTGCTTCGTACCGTTGAACTGGTTGTTGTACTGCGAGGTGACAAGGCGGGGAACCTCGTCTTATCTGAGCTCGTTGAGTGGACTGTCCTCTCGGCTATGGACATGGCAAGTGGGGGTCTTGCGACGCTCATGAATCTTGTCGTCAAGGCGATCATCTGGGGGACAGTGTGCGTAGGTCTTGTATTTGAATTGGCGAGACCGGTATTGGAAGTTGGAACCGCTACCGACAAGGACGAGCAGTCCAATGCTCTAGGTATCTGTCGACGGTTTTTTGCCAGGTGGTCAGCTAACATGCCTCCACCTCGTTGCATTCCTTGGGCTAACGACCACGTCGCAGGTACGGGATATTCCGTCATGTGGTAGTGATGGTTGTAACGATTGCCTCCATCGAGTGTACTATTACTGGAAACCGTATTACGCAAGTGCAAAGCATAGACTCCTCTGGACAGGTCATGGCACTTGCGATGGGTGCAGGGTTGTTACTGTCGTTGCTTTGGCAGTGGACGACCGCGTGGTACAGGGGGGCATCAGTAAGTCTCGTTTTCGTGCTTACGCCGACGCTTTCTTACCACATGCATTAGGAAGAGGCAACATTTCCCGCAGCTGGCCGCGACTTGGCAATTGGTTTCCCAAACGCGGATGGTAGGTGGGTCTAGATTGCGGGGATAGGGCAGCCCGTGAGTGCTTGATTGTACATTCATGTCAACAGATACAACATGTCCCCCATGATCGGTCACACATGGCGGAACATAGATATTGTATCTGATCAATTCTAGAGTACAAAATGTATGCAATGTCATTAGCTCAATAAGCTTTGGCTTCTAGCTTGAGATTCTAAATCAGGTCAAGCGTGATTGAGAAGCAGACGTGCAAGGTTTGGTGTGGGGAGACTAGATCTCTCCGCATTTAGTGCTGGACTCAGGCTGGTTGCCACTTTTGTCCTCGGCAACAGCCTGCTGAAGCAAACACACCTCACGCCAACGACTATATATCCATCGCATAAGCGTTCATGTTTCTCTGTCTATGTAGTGCGCCCGCTAAGTAGGCCGCGGCTCTGTAGCATCCCAGCTTATCATATTCGACACGTATTCCTGAATGAGAATTTCATCATGTCTTCGGGAAGAAAGATCTCTGTGGAGGAGCTCTCCAAGCACAAATCAGCGCAAGACCTGTGGACAGTGATTAACGGCACAATATGGGACATTACCTCCTTTGCACCGAGCCATCCTGGTGGACCTGATATCATTTTAGAGTACGCAGGGCAGGACTCCTCACAAGCATACAATGAGGTGCATGGCCCATCACTTGTATCTAGGACCCTGCCATCATCGGCGAACAAGGGACAACTCGACGAATCGACAGTGACTGAAGAATGGAAGAACAATCAAGTTGCCAACAAAGAGCATACGTCGGACCCAGACGCGAAGCCTGATCTCAGCCAGATTCTCAACACTTATGATTTCGAGGCCGCGGCGCAAAAGGCTCTATCCAAGAAGACATGGGCATTCCAAGCTGGTGCTGCAAATGACAATCTCACTCATGCCGCTAATGCAAACTTCTACCAACGTATCTTTTTCCGTCCTCGAGTCATGGTCGGTGTCCAAGACCCAGACACCTCGGCTACAGTCCTTGGAAACAAGTTCTCCATTCCAGTATTCAGCTCTCCAGCAGCTCTTGCCAAGCTCTCACACCCTGATGGAGAACTTGCTATGTTTAGAGCTGCGCACTCGCGAGGCACCACTATCATAGCTTGTAACAATGCCTCCTTCTCTTATTCAGAGATCAGATCTGCCGTCGACGACCAAGACTATCCTCTATTTTATCAGCTGTACGTTAACAAGGACCGTAGAGCCACGGAGCAGCTTGTGAAGCAAGTCTCGTCGCTAAACCCTGCCGCATTACTTGTCACAGTGGACCTACCGGTGGTTGGCAAGCGCGAAGCCGATGAGCGAATACAGCTTGATGCTGGCTATCAAGCACAGAAGCACATGGCTGTCCAGTCCGTTGCCGGTGACAAGAAAGGCTCAGGTCTTGCCCGCTCCACGGGGAGCTTCATTGACCCGAGTCTGAGATGGTCCGACATTGCATGGCTCAAAACCTTGACCGATGCACCAATATTCGTCAAGGGCGTGCAGAGTGCAGCTGATGCGCGGAAGGCGTTGGAGCACGGCTGTGCTGGCATCTACATCTCAAACCATGGTGGAAGAGCTGTCGATACAGCTCAGCCCAGCATCCTCACCTTACTGGAAATCCAGGCTAATTGCCCCGAAGTGCTTGAGCAGATGGAAGTGTTCATAGACGGTGGCGTCAGACGGGGCAGCGACATACTCAAGGCAATTTGTCTGGGCGCAAGCGCAGTATGCTTGGGTCGACCTTACCTGTACGCAGTCGGGTACGGCGAGCAAGGTGTAGGTCACTTGATCGACATCTTAAAGGATGAATTGGAGACTGCCATGCAGCAAGTCGGCATCCGATCATTAAGCGAGGCTCATCCTGGCTTACTAAATACGACGGAGCTGGATCCGTACGTATACCGAGGAGATAGTCATCCTTATGCGAGAAAGATCGTGAGAAGGCAGAACAAGTTGTAAAATAGCTGTATCACGACCGTGAGGGTCAAATGCCGATGTGCTTCAATATCCGGTCGGCATCTGCGCTGAATCACACCAGTCAAGGTGCGTCACGGTGAGAACGTCCGCAACACATTCTGGCAATAATTTTGCGGGATCGTCCCCGTGCGGAGGGTCATTCGGAGCGCGTCGGCAAACCACCGATTAGCTCCAATTCCGAAGATTCTGATCTCAGGGCCCTTGCTTGGGAGGTCATATATGGCCGGTTGAACATAACCTACCATACTATCATCTCAAACACTCAACAATACGACCGAATTCAGACAAAATGGTAGATCTCAAACAGAACAAAGCTTACCAGATCGTGGAGGCAGCCGCCAAGGGCGGGTACGCCGTTCCTGCGATTTGCTGCTACAACCTTGAAGGTATACTGGCAACAGTTCGAGCTGCAGAGGCCAAGAAGTCACCGGCACTTGTTCAGCTGTTCCCTTGGGCAATAGAGTATGCCGACGGCGTACTTGTGCATGCAGCAGCAGAAGCGGCACGCAATGCCTCTGTACCTGTAGCTGTGCATATGGATCATGCCCAGACGCCAGAGATCATCAAGCGAGCTGCAGACATGGGTGGTTTCGATGGTATCATGGTGGACATGAGCCATTATGAGCGGGAAGAGAACTTGCAGAAGACGAAGGAGTTGGTCAAGTACTGCAACGATCGAGGTATCATTACAGAAGCCGAGCCCGGGCGCATCAACGGCGGGGAAGACGGAATCGTCGACACTGCGGAACTGGAGGGAATTCTGACCACGCCAGAGCAACAGGAGGAATTCGTGGAGACCGGTATCCAATGGATCGCACCTGCTTTTGGCAACGTTCATGGTAACTATGGGCCGAAAGGACCACAACTCGAGTGGGACCGTTTCGATGGACTTCGCAAGGCAGCAAAGGATCGCGTTCGGTACGTCCTGCACGGCGCGGGGACGGAATGGTTTGGCGCGGAGCTCTTCCAGAAGTGTCTTGACCACGGTATCTCGAAATGCAACGTCAACGACGGTGTCAACAACTCGTATTTGAAGATACAAGCCGAGAAGGCTTCGAATACGCCGCTGACAAAGCTTCTGGAAGAAGTTACCAACGCCATGCAGAAAGATGTAGAGCAACACATGGACTGGATGAAGTCCACGGGCAAAGCATAGGATGTCTTATAATCACAACCACAATTAAGTAAAAACAGACTGATCATTCGGTGCTTACAATCCAAGTCCGCGCAGCTTATCCATATGTCCATCGCCTTCGATGAACCTGTTTAAACCTTCACTGCCAGTATCCCGTGCTACCACTGCACTGAATGCCAGAGTATCTCGCTTGTTGTACTACCGGTAAGCTTACTTGACCACTTCCTCAAGAGTTCGGGATCCAAGTCGGACTTGAAACTCATGATAATCGTTTGTCTTTGGAGCCATTTACCTGTTCATGCACGGGGAGTTTGTTGTCATCATTGTTTTAGCATTGTTCCCGACTACCTATAGATGTGCTCTCAACCATGTAAAGGTGCTGATATCAATAGACAGCCACGCCAGCATGAGTCTCCGACGTGGTGACCACCGACGAGTGCGAAGATCTGGGGGCAAATGAGATCGTGCACGATTTTCTGACCAAGTGGGGTTCATGAAGGCACAAAACGACTCTTAAGCCCCTAGGCTAGACTACCTACGACAATTGAGAAGCTCTGACCACGCTGTGTGAGAGCAGCTGCGAGTCTGTCTAGCCAGAAATACAAAGTGAATTGGAGAGCGTTACCTACTGCCACTTGATTAGTCGTATGAATGAGACCAGGAGTTTGAACTTTGGGGAAGGATGGAAAAAACTGCGGCAGTGCATGTTGTGGAGTACCGTATTTCACCCCACCAATGGCGTAGTGCCAGAAATCAGTTTGCAGCCCAAAGGCAGCGTGGCAGACGAGACCAACAAAGGCATGTGACGACTGATTTGCCTCACAAACTTGTGCACAGACTCAAGCCGTCGTTCACCGCATATAAATTCTCTACCCCGTCTCAGAAGTCCTCTCTCTGCGACATCACATATTGAGAACTCACACCAGCCAACATGCCTAAGAACAAGGGAAAGGTGAGTCCTGCAACCCCGCCATCGATCAGCGCTTCGCGCATCTGCCTACATCCCACGCAGGGACGAGAATGCCTACTGCCTACGATTTAGGCGGCGGCGTACGCTAGATTTACAGCCATATCGCAAAACAGCATGCTAATATAGTACCTCTAGGGTGGTAAAAATAGGCGACGAGGAAAGAACGAAAATGACAACGAGAAACGAGAGTTGACCTTCAAGGAGGAGGGTCAAGAATACGCACAAGTCATCAAGATGTTGGGCAATGGTCGACTCGAAGCCCTCTGCTTCGATGGCGAGAAGCGTCTAGCACATATCCGTGGCAAGCTGCGAAAGAAAGTTTGGATCAACCAGGGAGACATCATTCTCCTCTCCCTAAGAGACTACCAAGACGAGAAGGGCGATGTGATCCTCAAATATTCGGCCGACGAGGCCAGATCACTGAAGGCATACGGAGAACTTCCCGAGAATGCCAAGATCAACGAGACCGACACCTACGGCCACGAGGGTATTGAGGACAACGTCGAGTTCGACGAGGACAGAAGCAGCGACAGTGACAGAGACGTGGATATCGACGATATCTGAGCGGTGTTGTGGCAGACGACACTGGTCATTTTATGGCATATCTGTTCTGGTAGATGCGCAGTTTGCATCGATCAGGTTGCGAGAGCACGGATGCCTATCTCGTCGAGGTGGGGTGTGAGAAGTCCACAGACGTACTGACTGCAACGACAATTCCGCATCAGCCTCGCAGCGCTCCAGTTCTTGCACGGTTAACGCCGACCATGCACGAGCATTACGAAGGAGTTTGGGAAACAAAAGTGGTCGACGCTGCAATTGAATTTATGGTTGTTAGAAGAATGTTGATACGCTCCGTTCAGTGGTTTTGATTAAGCACAAACAAATCATTAGACACTTGCGGCATTGCTTCCATCTCCCAGCTCGAGCATTGCTAGCCACCCTCCCAGTCCAGACAGCAGTGTCGTGCAGTACGAGACATAAAGCAAACAACAACCGAGATTCTAATATTGCGAATCACTAGCTGAGGTGACCCTGCCTTGTCCATTTAGATGCAGGAATCCTACAAAGCGCTTCACGTGGCCCAAGGCTGTATGAGTTGTCGGATTCACTCCTTACTATTCTTACTGTCTATCATGCTGAATATATTTCCTCATTTTTACTACTTGTTAAGCACAGACTTTGGAATCTTGATCTGTTTGACAAGCGTAGTGTTGACATGCAGGCGATACAAGACTCTTTCCTGCTCTGATCATTACTTTCCAAATTCGGAACTACAACACCTATTAACAGAATGAGCATTGAAGCCTTGCCTGGTGTCGGCTGTAGCGTTGATAGACAGGCGCAGTGCCTCATGTTGATCGATCGACAATCCGCCCAGACTGGACTAGTCCAAGATAGAATGCCGGGGTCTGCGCCCCACAGCCTTGCGCGCGTACAAGGCTGTGACCTCGCTGCCTTTGCTCTAGACATCAACACTCTTCCCTTTTTGACACCAGACCATAATGTAATCATGCCGGCGGCAAACGGGCAGCCGCCGGTCAAATTGTCTCTGCCGTTGCAGTTCCAACAAGAAATATACAATCTTCTTCGAGCAGAGGATGCTCTCATCATCTTGGCCAAGGGTCTTAGTCTCTTGAGGATCGTCACGAATCTCCTGCATTCATACGATGTTGCAGGCAATTCGCTCGTGATTGTTGTCGGTGCCGAGGACCGTGAAAACGAATGGATTGGTGAAGCTTTGGCCGAGCATCATGCTACCTCACGAAGCCCGCTCTCGAAAGGGCTGAGAGTGATCAACACCGACAAAGCTACAGTGTCAATGCGAGAGAAGATATATGCGGATGGAGGCGTTGTGTCGGTCACCAGTCGCATTCTCATCGTGGACTTGCTGTCGAAACTGCTCGACCCAGAGACGGTGACTGGTCTGGTAGTGCTTCATGCCGAACGAGTGGTAGCTACAAGCGTTGAGGCGTTCATTGTGCGCGAGTTTCGAAACAACAACAAGATCGGGTTCCTGAAAGCATTCTGCGATGCACCTGAACCGCTCATCTCAAGCTATGCGCCCCTTGCCGCCATGATGAAGAATTTGTTCTTGAGACGACCATCGATATGGCCGCGATTCCACGCTTCTGTGGCGCAGAGTCTTGAAGGGAAGCGGAAAGCAGAAGTCATCGAACTAGAAGTACCGATGTCGGAAGACATGCTGACAATTCAGCAAGCGGTGCTCGAGTGCATCGATGCGAGCATTGGTGAACTACGAAAGGCAAATACTGGTGTCGAGATGGACGACTGGACAACCGAGTCAGCTCTGCACACCAATTTCGATGCCATAGTGCGGCGTCAGCTGGATCCTGTGTGGCATCGAGTCAGTTGGAGAACGAAAGAGATTGCGAATGACCTTACGACTTTACGAAGTATCCTGCAGGCACTACTGTATTACGATTGTGTTTCATTACTGAAGTACTTGGACACTGTGTTAGCTGCACATTCTCCACCACCTGGTGCAACGAGGCAGAATCAATCTCCATGGCTCTTCCTAGACGCAGCAAATACAATCTTTCAGACTGCAAAAGCACGTGTCTACTCTGGCAGCGTCAAAGACAAAGAAGCACTGCATTCGACAAACCTACCAGACACTCTGACACCTGTTCTTGAAGAGCAGCCAAAGTGGGCGGTGCTTTCGGAAGTGCTTGATGAGATCGAAGCGGAGCAATACTTCAATCCCCGAATCAGAGACGGATCAAGCAACAGCGTGCTGATCATGTGTAACGATCAACGAACTTGTCGGCAGCTACGAGAATACCTTGAGCTCATGCACGTCAAACCCCAGCCGACAGATATGAATAACGGCGCTGCACCCCATCAAGAGGCGGAAGAGAACGAGAAGAGCTCTGCTGAATTCATGTTGAGGCTGAAGCTACGAGAGTACCTCATCTGGCGCAAGACTTTTGCTCAAGTCAGTGCCTCGCTGTTCGAGGCGAATCAGAAATCGATGCACGACATCAAAAGTAACGGTGTCAATCCCCGGCTCGGAAGCAAAGCTCCCACAAACAAGCGAAGACGTATTCGAGGTGGTGGAGCTGGAGGTTTTGGCCGAACAGCATCAGGTGCAGTGGGACAATCCGTCGATAAAGACTCGCAACTCAATGCCCTGCTTGCAGATCTTCCAGTCACTGATGGAGAGAACCTGCAGAGGGATGATGCGATTATCGACGATCTCATAGATGCTACAGATGATTTCTTCGAGCTCTACGACCCGGCCGATCAGATAGTCATTCATCCCTTCTCAAGCGATGCAGATGATCTGCTCTTGGAAGAAATCAGGCCGAAGTACATCGTCATGTTTAGCCCAAACATGGAATTCAGCCGGCGTGTAGAGGTCTATCGGTCCTCCCACCTGTCGACGGATCTTGCAGTCCGCGTTTACCACCTGTTCTATACCAACAGTGTCGAGGAGAAGCGCTATTACGGCGCAGTCCGACGTGAGAAAGATGCCTTTACAAAGCTCATTCGTGAGAGAGGCAGCATGGCGGTCACGCTGTCCGACACGAACGTATCCGACCAGGAACAGTTCCTCCGTACAGTCAACACACGTATAGCTGGTGGTGGTCGCCTTGCCGCAACAGCCTCACCACCCACTGTGGTGGTTGACGTACGAGAGTTCCGCTCCGCACTACCGTCCTTGCTGCATGGTCGCAACATGCAGATTGTCCCATGTCAGCTTACCGTCGGCGATTACGTCCTCAGTCCGCAGATTGCCATTGAGAGAAAATCTATCAGCGATCTTATCAGCTCGTTCAAATCTGGCCGTCTCTTCAACCAGGCAGAAACACTCTTGAAACATTACAAGTACCCATTCCTTCTTATCGAGTTCGCCCAGAACAAGTCATTTACTCTCGATCCATTCGCAGACCTCACGTCGTCTTTGTCGAACCTCAAGATACCAGATACTGAGACGAGGGATCTGCAATCGAAGCTTGTACTGTTGACCTTATCTTTCCCACGCCTGAAGATCATCTGGTCATCTTCGCCCTTCCAGACAGCGCAGATCTTCGAAGAACTCAAGAAGCAACAAGAAGAGCCTGATCCACTCAAGGCTGTACGTCTCGGTCTGGAAGAAGGAGAGGACGAAGGAGAAAGGACGTTCAACAGTGCACCGCAGGATTTATTACGAGCTATCCCGGGAGTGAGCAACAAGAATGCAAGTCGGCTGTACTTGGAAGCGAGGGATGTCAAAGAGGTGGCTAACATGGAAGTGAAGGATTTTGATGGACTAGTCGGTCGCGAGGTAGGACGACAGATAGTGAGGTTCTTTACACGGAGTGTCGCTGATGACTAGGTTGCGGTTTGCGAAACGTCACGACTTCCGCTCTTGTCAAGTATGGATAGCTGGGTACGGTCAAGCGTGTGCATCGTGATCGTGGCAAGCACAGGTCAAGCTTCCAGCAGTCAGACGACGCATACTTACCTGTGCAGCGGAGGCTTGCACCTTCCAATGAGTTGAGAAACGGAAGTGGCAGGTGCTGCTTCGACGTTGCAAATTACGTACTTCATGCGTACCTTCATCTGATGCGCGGGATCCATGTTTACTCGAGCCTCACTCGAGAGTGGCCAAACTTCCACGTTACGATCCACTCCCAGCACACCGCAGTCTGACATTCGGACACACGCAGCGAGCATGGCACACGTCCACTCCCTCCCACTCGAAATCCTCCACATGATCCTAGCCTACTTCGCGGACCCCACAAACGACGTTGGTTTCGCCAAATTCGATCCAACATTCTTCCAGATCGCCTGCGTCTGCAAGCGCTGGTTGACTACAGCTCACGACCTGCTAGACCCTGGTGCAGCAGCCTTCTGGTCCCGACTTGGCTACGATGAAGTCTCCCGGTCTTCGATCCACAGAATAATCTATATGGGACGGGCCAAGAGATCCTGTCTGCGGGTATGGGGCTGGGAAAAGCGGAAGGTGTACATCAATGACGAAGTGAAGAAGAGGTGGAAGGAACGTATCATGCAGGATTTGATGGCGACCGGCTCTCAACAAAATCATCACTGAACGGCGACGTCTGTCTGCGCTCAGAACCTTTTGTTTTGTGGGAACATGTGAGCCGAGCTCCATCGCGAAGAAGGGTATGATAAGAGCGGAGGTGCAAAGTGCACGGTACAAGTAATTGATCCGTCTTATGCAGACGTGCCTCTCTCTACTCGCTGCTGGCTCGCACAGACGATGCACGCACATCGACGTAACGGCTCTGGCGAGCTCTGAGACCACGTGCAGTACTTGCAAAGTATTTTATGATTAACAACTGAGTATCTCATATGCCTAGCAGTCGAGAGTTGAAATGCTTTGCTCCCCATCCACTTGACGAGCCGCACAACGCCAACGCCTTCTCATGTCTCGGTATGCTGCGTCCATACGGTCTCGGGTAACCAATTCACGGTAGATAGCCAGCCCTATGTAAACTGTAACAATAACCATAGTGATAAAAGTACACGACCACCTCTCAAGATTACTCTAGAGAAAGAAAACTACCTAGACCATCTCCTTGCCGCGCATCTTCTTCGCCTCGTCCACGTCATCCGCATCCTCATCGACATCGCTGATCAGGCCCTCGAGCTCAAACTCCTCGGCATCCCTAACCTGCTGACTATCCGTGGCGCGATGCACGGGCAACCTGGCCTTGGACTTGGGCTTAGCATGTCCATTCATGCGCGCGTGGCCGTTCATGCCCCTCTCGTCCTCGTCGTTCTCATCCGGCGCGTCCAGGAACGGACTCGCGCCCATGCCCTGCGCCAGACTGCCCGTTCTGCCTCCGTGGCCGCCGCGGCCCTGAATCTGCATGCCCAAGCCCGGGATGAAACTGACGTTGCGGCTGTGTGCACCCTTTGGCCCGCCGGCAGCGCGCATCTGCTTTGCGAGCGCGATCTGCCCGTTCGACTCGTCGTCGGGCCAGGTGTGCGTCGCGTAGATGTGCAGC
>Ga0066648_10001190_pt1 | contig 14755 bp, 9 predicted proteins | sample CryGeyCG12114_NA_FD_59537 | JGI IMG/M metagenome (GOLD analysis project Ga0066648, IMG submission 59537) | Groundwater microbial communities from aquifer - Crystal Geyser CG19_WC_8/21/14_NA | ecosystem: Environmental > Aquatic > Deep subsurface > Groundwater | place: USA: Utah: Grand County... | reverse complement strand
TCTTGCGTCAAAGTTCGTCCGGAGGGGCAGATTCATGCTATGGGGTCTCTATCCAATTTCGTTCTCAGCCAGGATGTGTGGTCCATATTTTGAATTTGGAGAAATCGCATCGTAGCATATTCGCGCGGGGTTGCGTCCCGATAATCGTTGCATTGGGACAATATAAATGCACTAGTAAAGCCAATGCCATGCTCCTCTGTGAGCACGGGTTAACCCGCTCAGATGATTCTGCGGGAACCTCCACTTCCTCCTTTTATGCTGACGACCGACGGCGATGGGGTCCCGGTCACGCCACATCCGGCAGTCATCGAGCGTCCCAGATCACGTTAGCGCCACTGGAGTAACGCAAGCATGACCAGGCGAGAACCAACGCCATACAAACGCCACTACGAACTAGTATTGCGTTATTAGTCTACCTTTATAGTTTGCGGAGTGGTGCGTAATTTACGTGTCATTTGTAAGATGCATTACCATACCTATCCCACGTCTGACCATACGAGGAGTCTTCACGTATCTGGTATTTTGCAAGCCGGAATTGTGCCAGAACTCGTGCCATAACACATACACACGAAGTTGTGACACTGTCCCGTGGCATCATCACATTTCGCTCACGAGTGACTAACCGCCGCTTTCCCACGCATGGCTGGCCGAAATGCATCACATTGTCATCGCTTCAACGAATAGCTCCCAGCTCTTGCCGAACTTCTCATAGTAATGCTCACAGAGATCTGTGACAAAGATATACGTTCCCCTTTCTCGCAGCTCCATTGTCGTATCCATAATCAAGTCCAAGGGGACGGAATGTACCATGTAGCAGCATTGCTGTCTTTGGTGACGCAACAGATCCGAGAGGCGTGTTTGTACCTTCATGTCGAGCCACGATTCATGAGATGACTCAAACACTGTGGTGATTTCTGGCGCTCCGCAGCAGCGATCGTCAGGGGCAGCAGGTTTTAGACCAGCATCATACACATCTGAAGTTGCGTTCCTTGGCCCGCTAGAGTCGACTAGCGGGTTAGCGACGGCGGTAGCAAGGGAATTTGGTCTTGGCGGCAATGGCGGAATACGAGGTACTTTTGCTTCAATCTCCTTCTGTTGCCAATAGGAGGCATATTCCGAGTCAGGTACTGTTCCTGGATTGTGTATTACCTAAACACGAGTTGTTCGTAAGATTAGCAACAATTCTCATGCGGAAAGCTTTAAACAATAAGATTGGACATTGTTCATCAAAAGCTGCTATCGTCGGATTGGGAAAACCACAGGGTGAGATGAAGCTAAAGAATGCGGAAAGGAGGCACGATACGCAGAAGGATGCAGCTTGGTACACAGCCTGAACGTCAAAGCGACAACAAGAACTGAACTTACCAACCGATCACCCAAAATCCCATCAGTAGATTTGACTATGCGGCCTGCAGTATCAAGATACCCTGCGACATACTCGTCGAAAAGGTTTGGAGTCTCGTCAAAGAAGATCCCTTGAACGCCCAGTTCAGTCATTCCGGAGTCTCTAGGTTGGTGATTGCTTTTGCCGTTGATCGCCGTAGGTGGTAGAGAAGCATTTGAGCTTGAACCGCTGCTTGCCCAATTTCCATACTTCTTTATATCATTCTCAACGTCGGAAATCGGTCTCCTGCAGTAGTCAAGTCGGACGTAGCCAACAAGAATCACATTAGAATGAGAGGTGAACTTTGGAATTTCCAGTGTATAATTTGGGTCTGGAAGCCACCCATCTGTACCGACTCCTGGGCCGCTATTGGGATTGATTATGATAACGAAAGTCAGCAAAGGACAAGTTGATATTCTATGATTTGCCTCTGCATTAGTACTCGAGACGGAAGGAAGCCTATCTGCTGGTATCTGTGGTCAATGCCCTAGTACCATCTTTTGGACCGGACATGTTTACCGGGGAAAACAATAGTGCTGCATGATCGGGATCTGCTAGAGACACCAAGCAAGATGTTAGACGTACGCTTTGTGTAATGGTTCCCAGGTTCTCTCAGTTAAGGGGTACTGATACAATGGTACGATGACTGCTGACTGGCGTTTCGAAGCCATTCACCTTGAATATGAGCAAAGCGACGGGAAGATAACTCTATGTCTGCTTAGACACTGTTCCTGCTCTCGCAGAAGGCGCGCTTCAGGAGTGAACGCTCGAGTAGGTGAACGGGATCAATTCTGTGATACTTCATACGCTAGTCTGAATTTGGTTAGAGACTTTTCGCGAATTTTGGTTTTGGCTTCAAAGTTTTTATCCATTCTGATTATTAGATTGTGCACATGGCACAAAGCTACATTTGCATTGTTCTCCGTTCTAGACTATACCCGCGAGTAGCACATTCGCTCCCTATTGTTCTTCAGCCCTACACTAGGTCGGCATGACACTAACAAAAGTTTCCCAGTTCGACCCAAAACTTTTATAATAACGTTCGTCCAGATCTGTCACGAACAAGGCTCCTGCCTGCACACTTATCGAATCCACAAATTTACCTAAATCGCGGAACCCCTTCGATGGAAGGGAATGAATGATGTAACTAGATCGCAATCGATCCTTGGGAAGCGAGCTCAAGGTGGCTTTTCGTTCCTGATAATCCTGATAGGAGCTTTCGAAGATGACGGTGATGTCAGTACTCAGGTCATCTAGTCGTGGATCAATCGTCGTCCCAGGATTGTGAATGATCTGCATCATGAACATTAGTAGGTGTCTACCCAAAATTTTGGGATGAAGCTGGGAATAGATGATATCCACGTTGGTCGACTTACCAGTTTCTCGGGCAGCAGACCCGAAGCATTCTTGACAGCTTGATTAACCGTGCCCAGGTAGGCAGCTGCTTCGGGTGAATAAATGCTCGGTGTTTCGTCGAAGAAGATGCCAGCAAGGGCAATCGTGGAGTTATCGTCAACGCTCTCAAGCGCAGACCAGCCGGAATACGTCGATATATCCGCAAGCACCGTTGAGAGGTCTCTTGTCGCCCAAGTCGTGCGAACGTACCCTACAAGGCGAACGTTCTCGTAAGCATTAAGCTTGCCGATCTCAGTCACAAAGTTATTCTCAGGATATTGAGTTAGTCCAGGCCCGTTGAAAGGGTTGACGATTATCGTAAAGTTGACATTAGCATGAGCATCGAGTCTACACGCACCTATCAGCATTCCGTTACGAGTACATAGGGACATCTCTTCTCACTTACACCTCGAACAATGGCTTCCATGCCTCCGGCTCTGCGTAACTGTACAACGGCAGCAGGACGATTGATGAAAGACCCTTGGACTGCCTGTCCTTTGGGAGAATCACCGCCAGTGGGATAATCACTGCCAGGAGAATAGCGAGAGTCGTGATAGCTGCAACAATAATCAGCCTACGCTGGCGGACACGCTTCTTCCGACGTAGAATATCACGTGGAGCCTCCATTAATCGTGAATGGTTGCAGAAGCGTGTCGCGTTGCTGGTCCTGCATCACGAGTGATGCATACATTGTATTTAATCGGGCACCGCTGGTCAATGTTTATCGCGGCCCTTGACCGCTAACTAAAGTTTCAGGAGAAGCACAAGATGACAGCTTTTGCCGAAGCTTGGAACGGCGGTTATACGGCTTACGATCGTTAGCGGCTCCATAGCCCAGATCCTCTTTCAGCCATGCACTGCCCGGCAGGATCTCGAGATGAGCAGTGTGATACGTCAAGAACGTATGGGGTTGAGACAAAGTTAGTTGCAGAGAGAACCCACCAGGGCCGGCAGCCGGGATCCGCTCTTCTTGGCGCAGATTCGGCTAAAACATCTTTTATAGCTTCCGAACTCTTTCTTTGCTACAGCCAAGACCTGGCATTCTGTGCTATGGTCACACTAGAGCGCGCCTTCCAGGCTCCACGAGGCTCTACTCACAGGTCTTCCCTGTCAGAGTACCTACAGGGATAAAAACTAGACTATTGGGCAGAAACTCCCCATAGCACAAAAACGCCACGTCTGGAGTACTCATACCACAGCCAGTCCTGGCGGGTGGCTACTTGTCGCCTCGCATGCAGCCGAACCACTTCTATTGGACGAAAAGCTTATGAAATAGCTCGATCGATGACCGAGACAACGTCGAACAAAGCCAAGATGCAGGGGACGATCATGCTGTCTCAGTGTGTGTTGTTCTGTATCTGGAAGTGGGTACTGACCAGAGAACCTCTTTCCGAGCGCGTGGCAGCAAGTTTCCAAAAGTGTCGCTGACCGTTCCGAAATGGGTCGTCGATTCGCTTCGACCATACCCCTGGGCCAGGGACTTTCCCGCCGCACGTGTGGACAACATCTTGCCATGATTTTCGCGTTTCTTGAACTCTCTTTCACCAAATACCTACAGTACTGGGAGTTTCTCTATTGTCTGGAAGCTTGTCGTCCAGGCACCAGGCCTGCGTCAGCTATATCGCACAATGGCAGAGTATTTGGGCATGTCGGCCGTTGGCTGGCAGGCAATGTTGCAAAACTGGTGGAACATTGTGAGTAGACGTGCTGCCGCAGTCAAAAAACTGATGACAGTGTCTGACTTGTGAATGAACAGCTGCTAGCCATCATATTGTTTGTCACCGTGGCTCTTGGTATCTTATATCTTTGCTACCTGGCATTTGGCGCGATACGAACCTTTCGACAGCGTCGACAGCTGTCTCCACGAGTCCCGAAGTCCATCACTCAATATGTTGAAATTGCTCGACAGGATGTCCAAGTCTCCTTCCCGAAGAGAGAATCTGAGGGAACGCCAAAATCATTCGGCGTTTACCTTGGAAGTTTCCAAACCCCGCCAAGCATCCACCAGGCGCGGCTATTGCGGCGTTGGGATATCATTGTTCTCGATCCCTACCAGGACGGTGTTTTAGATGTCCTCTCGTGTTCTCCAAGATTCAAACCAGCACAAGTCTTAGGTCGGATCGACGTCGAACTCGCGGCAAACAGGTCCTCCACCGAATCGGAAGGTGATGATGAAACGATCAAATCTCTCAAGGCTGTGGTACACAGCATTACCACCCGTTTTGGTACCTCACGAGGTTTGGATTCGCCTTTTACCGGTGTACTGCTGGCCAATTGGCAATTTCTCCAACCAGCTGTCTCCAATTGCCTCATCCAGTTCCTCGAAACCATCGGCCTTGACGTGTACCTCGAGGTTCCTGGACCGGATTATCTCAGCTCGAATGAATGCCGCACCATCAACCTGGAGATTGTCAAGGGCCTCGTATGTTGCAATGGGACCATTTTGCCTACCGGTGATAGACGGGACTATTTCCAGATGGCAAACTTGAGGAGAACTTTGCGAGCTTTGGCAGCACAGTCTCAAATGACCGACGGCCATGTCTTGATGTGGAACACGATCGATGACGACGCCTATCTTGACCATGGCGTCGTGAAGCGAAGCTATAATTGGTGCAGGTATTACAGTGCCCTCAGCTGGACGGGACATCGGGCTGCGTTGATGGATGCAGAAACTGCTTTCTGCAGGACTGTACCAGGCGAACCTTTGGGAGCCCTAGCATTCATCAAAGACGACCAAATCGTGAAGCTACAAGAAACTTGGAGACTCAATGACAAAATTTCTCAGCAGAACCATGACAACCACGCCATCTACAAGTCTCTGGAACCATTTGTTCCCAATATCGCAGCAATACTCTCACTTTCGGAGCAACGCTTACCAAGTGTCTACTCATCCTCGGCCGGCACAGTTAACAGGTTCGAGTGGCCGAAGCGAGCCGACCAACCATTGACCGATCCGTTCTCATCTTCTGCCCATGGCCACGCTTATACTGGACTTGGATGCTTTCAACTTGGACTAGATTGCTCTAACAACGACTTCTCGGAATTGGTGGCAGCTCAACGTCGTCTCAAAGACCTCGACCTATTGAAACGTGTTGAGCCGAATATACTTGTTAGCGTCTCGAAGGCGCTTTCAAGGTTAGTGCGGCAAGAGAGCTCGTTGAAAGAGATAGCAGGCATGCGTCATGCCATCCATGACTTGGTTCAGCTTCTCGCGTCCAGCAGGGATGAGGAGAGCGATCACCTGAAGATATATATGGGCCTCCAGTCTGGGTTCCGTACAAGCTTAGGGAACCAATTCTGGGGTCTGTACGACTTTGACAGATATATGGGGGAGCTGGATATGTACATCTCGCTCAAGACTACGGACATTGCTGGGACTGTTCTCCATACGTTCCTCTCAAGCAGACAATTCACTCGAGCTCAATGTCTGAAGGCTGAGATTGCTCTGTCACAAGCAAATGGTTCAACGTCGAAGACCTGGGACTTACCTCAACGATTTGTAAGCGACATCGAGGGTCTCACTCCTACCGAAGCGATCCTACTTACGCATCGTACGCTTACCGCTCCGTGTGCTGATTGTCCGGCTCTCGCAGCAAAAGTTAGAGCCTGCTGTGAGCACCAGCTCATCGAAGTTCCATCGCTCGGTCAACTCAGAGAACTAACTTCAACCGCTTACCTTAACGGCAAGCTCTCAGCAGAACAGTTAATCCGGTCTCGCCTTGAGTGGTACATCGAGCAAGGATGCCCAGTACCTGATGCCGCCGCCGCTATTTCCGTCTTTCAGGAGGTAGATGCTCGCTTACCAGATGTTCTCTTTGGCCAACAAAGTGAGATTCTCTCACAAATTCAGCAAGTCCTGGAGCAAGTTCTGCAACCTGGTCATATCGACGCGACCACTGACCTCTTTTGTCTTTCACTGTTCTGCGCCCTTCGCAAGCTTGCAGTCACTGAAATTTATTTTGAGGTACTCGATCGCAATCCTCTGCCAAATTCGCATCCAGACCAAGCAGCCTGCTTCGCAGAAATGTTCGCCTTAGGATCTCGTTGCGAGGCGTACTTCGACATGACCCCAAGTGCTTTTGGCAGAATGCTTGCCGATCGGTATAATGCTTATTTCAAGGAACATCAGCCGCCAATGCGGAACGACAACAATAAAGAACTCCCAACAGCTTATGCGTCGAAACAGGTTGACCTGAACCCCAACGCTGCCGAAGAGAAGTTATCTATCCTCTACCAGGGGACCTTTCTTGGGATCTTCGCTTTCCCCGCTCTCCTCGACATCATGCTTCTTACAACTGTTGGGCGAGGCCTATATCTGAGTTCGTACATGACCCAAGATGAGAAAACCATGGCAACCACAGCTCTCATGGTCTCTCTCTTCTTGACTGGCGCCATCGGCACTTGGATCGGCTCAGGCGGTAGCTACTACCTCCATTGTATGGCCTTCCCAGCCATGAACATGTTTGTCCTTACTCGGTGGATTGGCGGAGTCGCAGTCTGTATCGCTGGAGGTGTCATTGGGTTTGTCATCATAGCACCAGTCAAGGGGCCCTATCCAGCGATGATTTTCTCCCTCTATCTCGTCATTCTCACGACTTATCTGTCCACATTAGCTACCCTCGCCATATACCAGCTTCCAGGTTTCTCTTTTCAATCAGGACGATCGATGGTCATGGCTTGCATCCCGATACTTTTCATCTCACCAATCATCACCTTGTGGACTGGGAACGATATCATCGTTTACCTCTGTGTCTTGACTGGCTTCCTGTTTACTCTGCTAGTAGGGGCAGCAAAAATCGTCTCTGAGTGGAGTACATGGTATCTCGACATTCCATTTGTAACAGACAGCGAAGTCGTCGAGTGGTACGTCAGCACAAAGATGTCAGACGAGTCAGGTCTTTCCCCTGATATCGCCGATATCAAAACTACCCCACTTCCTCGCAGAGCTCTTATGGACGAAGTCGAAAGGGAGCGCAACCGTTCATTCTGGACGAAAGCAACTACCGATGAATTTGTTCTCAAGGTAGCTGGTGGTTATGCTGCTACCACGTTCTTGATGTCCTGGTATTGTAAGTACTCACGGACAGAGATGCCATTCCCCTACAGTACAACATGGAATCTGCAATGCAAAGCTGCAATCGACACTCTAAAGAGTATGCAGAAAGGCCTCAAATTTCACAATGCCTTTGTTCATTGGCGTCATGGTGGTGACGAGGTATATTGTGGAGTACTCTATTTTGTGATCGCGCTCATGGATAAATGGGTGGCATTGATCACGGGTGGCTCAATTGTTGGTCTGTCTGCAGCTGATAGCGCAGAGTTCCGTTTGTCTATCGGTTTTGCCTTGGCATACTATCTTGTTAGCGCAATCTTCCTTGACGCCATCGCCACTCCTCTGTGGCCACATGCCAACAAGATTGCCCCAATCCCGGTGCAGTCGCTAGAAGGCCTACGAGACGTTGCTAAGCTCAACTCGCAAACCCGACGAAAGCTGTACTGGAGCAACCTGATCAAGTTCTTCTTCCTGCACGCCTGGGCTCTCTCAGTTGCATCAGCTCTTATGTGGGCGTACGACAACAATGAGTCTTCATTGATTATGTTTCTCGCTTACATGGGGAGTTACATCGGTCTACTGCTCTACCAGTTCAACAGGATCTTCACAGGCACATTGGCACTGCCCGATTTACTCGTTGCTGCAACTCTAGGTCTTGTGACCGGTCCCATACTCCGACATTACCTTCCAGGCTTCGCGTATGGCAGTGTGGTTGCTCTCGGAGTTTCAACATGGACCGCCGCGCTCCTCTCTATGCTGACAGCCAAAGTCGGTTGGCACAAGGTGCCGAAAACAAAATCCGAGACGAAGACAGAAAAGCCGACCTTCTATTCCAGTAATGCACTTGGAAACCAGGTTGTTCATTCTCAAACAATCCTCTCCGATATTTTCGACAGTGTTCAAGCTCTGCCATCCGATGCCTGCTTTCAACTTGATCCCACCACCCATCCGGGCCTTGAAGTCATGACTTACCTGACACCCGAGAAACATAGTTTCCAACCAGATTTGCTTCGTGCAGCATTCCCCTCAGCAGAGACTTTGAAGCAACAGATCGCCGATTTGTGGCAGAGGGGGGAGACGAGAGTCGAGCTTGTTCCAGCACGCCAACTATTTCCTCATCAGCAAAAGATGAGCTATATCAGCCGCATCGCCAATGGAAAGCTTCATGTCTACATTCTTCTCGGTTTGGACCTGATTCAGGAGGAATGGACCATTGATATCCATCGAAATTGCAGAGTCATCGCGGAAACTATTCTTCAGGCCACGGCCGAGTCCCAACTTGGTCTATCGCATGATCATTCAGCTTTGACTCGCCTTCTTGTTACTGGCAACACTGTCAATGGTGAACTCAATCTACCAGAGAGCATCAAGCGCCACCTGGAAACCTTTCCAGAGGACTGCTTGTTGTTCGATGACAACGCTGACAGAAAGGTTCTTGAACACCTTCTATTGGACATCGACTGCGACAGAGATTGGGATCAGCTGCCAGGACACGTAAGGGTTTTCCTGCTTCAAAGGTGTCGCGGTGAGTCGTATGAGATCTCTGACGAGCAAATTGACTGGATCTGCTCAAGGTTCAGGGATGACAGGTCTGTTCAAGTATCGGAGTATCTTCACCGCTGCAACCTTAGCGCCACATTGACACAGTTGATTGTGTCGCACATGCAGACAATGGATCCATATCTTGCATACCGGAAAGCATACAACTCTTCATATTCGAACAGACGACTATCTATGGCAGAAGACCAGGCTCTCGAGACAAGTCTCCTGTCAGAACCACAACAGAAATACCAACATGTTACCCGCATGATTCCAAGCCCATTTCGCCGTTTGCTCCAGGGGGTCCGAGTCGCAATGAAGTTTTTCATTGTCTCCCTTGTCGCCGATCCAGAGTTTCAGCGAGAGCTTGACTATGTTCTGTCTAATAAGTCATGTATGATTCGATGGCCGGCTGTTATCCTTCTGAACGGAACTTGGTTATTCTGCAAATTCCTGCATGATGCAATCCTCCCAGTGGTACTTATCCGTGGCCGACCACATTTCCTAAAGCTCCATCAAAGCATGAAAGGAGTCAGAACCACTATGGAGAAGCGCAGAGCTGTCATCGAGGGTGCCGCAGGCGACAGCACTTGCTTCTTTAGCAGCCTAGACGACGGCGAGTCTGAGATGCGTCAGTACTCTGGTTTGCATGTGAAAGAGCCAGACAACAAGCAGAACCTCATTGCTGTGAATACCTATACCGCGCACCTCGTTCTGTCACAGAGGAAAGAATACAAGCACGGCGCCATTGTCCGCGAGTATGTTTATGACTACTTGCCAGGTGGTTCAGGTCCAGAGACACAAGTACCAATCACTCGAAAATGTACCCAAGGCGATCCTTTCCAAGAGCTTGTGGATTACGACGAACGGGGATATATCAAATCAGGATCTTACATCAAAGATGGAAATCTCACGGAGTTCATATACTATTACAGAGACAATGCGAAATTCGATGATGAGTTACTCAGGGCCGAGTACTTCCTCGCCCACATGACGATCAAGGTCTCGTGGTGTGTGCCATCTCACAAGCACCCTAAGAACGCAAACAAAGCAATTCCGAATCCCAGAGTTGTCGAGGCTACTTTTATTGAAGAAGCAAAAGTCTACCACAGCAGATGGTCCTACGATCACAAGTCTCATCCCGTTATCACAACCACACTCAACGGGGAAGAAGTTGAAACCCCTCCTATGATCGTATATGATTGGATCAAGGTGCTCAAGAAACCAACAGGTTGCAGTTTCCTTAGCGAGAATCCTCTATTCTCGTTCGACTCCACGAGCCCAAGCATCCTATCGCGTGTGTTGGGAACAAACACACGATATTATCCCATATCGACCTCACGCGCTAGAGATCAACTCTGGAAGTCTTGGAAGGATAGCAAAGACTTTGATGCCGTTACCGCACGATGGCTTGATGAGTGGACGCTGAGATCTGACCGTGTCCTCAAGCCCTATTGGAATGCTCGAGACCTCGGTCGGCTGACGGTCGCCGAGCACTACCTTGACAAACAAGCTGATACTGTGATGGCAAGAGTCGATGTCGACCCCGAAATCAGCTCATGGACGCCTATTGCTTATAAGACCAGCGATCTTTCTGCCTTCGGGCAAGGTGGAGATACTGTCATCAACACACGGACTATCTCTACTCAGGGACGTGACACGCGTAACACACTTCATGCCATTGCCATGGATACTGGAACTTGGCCGAATGAGGGAGGTGGTGTCTCAGCATGTCGCCGTGATATGGTCAACGATCTACGTACTGTCAGATGGCATGTTGTCGCTGAATGTGCCAATGACTACGGTTTCCCCAAGTTTCAGACAGAGCGAAACGTCGAATCTCTCACGGTGCTTCCACTATGGGGTCTTGACTACCTGACTCCATCTCATGGTATCTTCAAGAACATACTCGACTCACAGGTCCAAGAAAAGTCACACAACACAAGCGATCATGACATCAAAACGAAATTCGTCCCCATCCTCACAACCCTCGTCCGATGTGCACGAGCTCTCAAACTCGACCATAGTCATATTGAGGAGGCCACTACGGCTCTCTTGGACCTCAACAGATATTTCGAGTCTTCTCGACATTGGAGCGACATCTGGATGAGTGATGTCGTCAAGGATGCATGGCGCGAGCTCTGGCTCACTGAAGACATGGAGAATGCAAGACCAATATCTCAATGGCTAAATGCCGAGCAGCCTACCTTGATGCACCTTGACAATGCATTGGACATGTGGCAGAGATACCTCTTTATCTTCTCTCTCCCGGTGCCAGAAAAGATACCTGATGTCTTCCAAGCATCTCATCACTTTGCAGGTGCTTCATATGGCGTCATCTGCAAGATCAAGCGTGGATGTGCCTTCCATGTCTGGGATCATTGTATCAGCTGGAGAGAGGTGACAGTCTTCTTGTCGTCGGCCATGTCTTTCGACCCGCCTTTCGTCTGCAGCTCGCTGATATCTCTATCGCGTATACTATCTGTCCTGACTCTGCACCATGCAGACGTCGTGCTGCCGTGTGCCGATTTCTTCAATCCTGGATGGGAGGTCGAACTGGGGTCTCTCGAAGGCACTATCTGCCATCGAAAGACCTATGCCCGCAAGATCGATCCGGTGGTCAACGGTATCTGCAACATGGATAGCTTCCAACCTATCGAAACCATCACCTCAGAAAAACCTACAGCAGTCATGTTATCACACGTACGCTTTGTCAAGGACATCAAGAACGCTATTCTAGCTGCTGACATCATCATTAATGAATGGAATATAAAGGACTACCGCCTCGACATCTATGGTGATATGGAAAAAGCTCCTTCTTATGCTACGGAGTGTCAAGAGATCATTGCTGCGAAAGGTCTACGAGAAACCGTTACCCTACGGGGCCTCGGTAGCCCTTCGAAAGTTCTCAAGCAGGCATGGCTTTTCCTTAATTCCTCTATCTCTGAAGGACTTCCACTTGCCATGGGCGAAGCAGCTCTATCAGGTGTGCCAGTGGTCTGCACAGATGTCGGTGCTTCTTTTCGAGTGGTCACAGATCCAGAGACTGGGAAAGCTTTCAGCGCGGTCTGCCCTCCAAACGACGCGTATTCTCTCGCCAAAGCACAAGTCAGTATCATGGGCTTGCTCGGCGAATGGTCCGAATATGCTGATGACCCGGAGGGCTTCTCACCACCGGAGCTCCCACTCAAGCCAACAGCAGAACAATCCGCCTCGATTTCTCAGAGGATGTACGAAAAAGTTGACCAGCGTCGTCGTCTTGGCATGAGAGGTCGTGCAAACGTGTTGAGCAGTTTCTCAAGTGAGCGATATCTTCGGGAACACGAACAGATGCTTTGGCTCGCCAAACACCAGAGCAGGAACTTCCGCAACGGAAACGACCTTCGATCGTCAGCTACTAGTTCAGGTGGCATGTATCAGTTGAAATCAGCGCAGTCGAGTCTCATTTGGAGTTTGAAGTGAATCTTTCTTAAATTGAAGTTTAGCGGGTTGGGAAAATACTGGATGTGTAATATAGGAGGGCAAAAATCCAGCAAGCGTTCGCTGAAGGTTGAAACTTTTCATTTGTCTTTGCAAGATGTGTTGATAGACCTGCAGAGCCAGTGCTCAATATTTGGGTAATATATAGTCCGCAAGTACTAGGTATCCATCATTTGTATGAATTTTAGGATAAAGCCTTCGCCGAGGTGCCTACACACATACATAATCTGAACGATGCTATTATGCTTTGCTGCTCTGAATAACTCAAAAAGAGCTGGTTGTTCAACTCTCCCTGGCACTGATCTTTACTCGAGTTGCACTCTCCGTCTGTAAGGCTGCAGATTCTGCCATCAAAGAGGACGGCATAGAGGACATTGGTTGACCAACCGAATTCCCGCCTCTCCTCCCAGCTGCATAGATGCACGAATGTGCTGTACCACCCACCACTAAGCTCATCTCAGCCAAAATGATTGATCAGATGCTTGAAGCTCGAATTCAGACAGGACAAAAGGAGGACCACATGGAAAATCAAAGGACTGCAGTGCCAAGATTAGCCAACGCCATGGCTTGTCTCAAGTGTTCAGCTGGGGTTCCAATTCAGTCAAGCATAGAAGTAATTCGGTTATGTGCATTGTAAAGTGGCGTAGCCCGTAGTACTACCGCTGCTTCTCCTTTCTCCCCGCATGCATCACAGCTCAAAGTGACCGAGAACAATTTCTTCATCCGGACAGTCAACACCTGGAACGTTAGTCGCCGGCATTAGCTGTGCATAAGAGCCTTGGCCTTCTAGAACGGACGAGGCTCTACTCGTATATACAAACTGCCAGCGAGAGAAGGCCTTAGCGCCTTTCTGCGAGTGAACAAAATGCATTAGGGGTGAGCCCTGTCAAACCCTTGCTACGCTCATGCAGCCGTCTGAAGTTCCAGGTCTTGATGGGTAACAAAACAGGTACTAGTACGCTATGCCATGCAGGGCACATGTAGGCAGCCGTATTTTTAGTTGGCATTCGAGTACTTTCGATCCTTGTAACTCTCCTGCACTGCAGTGTTGACTTTGTAAGACATGATTCGCTCAGTACCTTCCTTTATTGGCCAGAGAACCTGACGCGGGAGGAACGAAGCGTGATCTAGATCGGGAAATAATCGATCTGTCCGATGGGTTGATGCATGTGCTGCTTCGTAAAATGCCATTTGAGTGTTACACATCCACATACAGCCACGCACAGCCACGCCTCTTATTCTCGACAATGTGGAACTTTGATCAGAAACGTTCCAGACCACGATCATGACCGTGAGCTTGGTCTACGGCTTCCTCGTTTGGACAGGGGTTTACCATCCCGATTTGTGATTTTCATGGTTGGGATATTCGAAACTTGGATGGGTACAGATTATGCGATGGGCCGCGAAACAATGATCCGACTTGCTTTCTTGGCACCGGAGAGAGCGGAGCGGCAAACATGTGGGATCACCTCCGCGGCTCCACAGCCACCGGGCTCAAGTTCCAACAATCGAGCTGTGGGGTGGGCAAAAAAACATGCTGTACAGCTGAGCTAGCCACTTTCAGACCCGGCTTCCCCAAGCGCCACAATTATGCGCTGTTCGAGACGAGGCGGCTTGCCGAACTAGTGTGAAATATTTTGCATGTGAAAGCGCGTAACCTGCGGTAAGACTAACAGATTCTTTACAAAGTGGTTTCAAAAGACATGGTTTCAATGTTCATCTCACTGTACTGCCCCTAAACTTTTCCTGGCAGACTTGCTACGCGTGATTTGTCCTGGTGTACCGGTAGAATGTGCCGAACTGCAACGGAGGATTTCCACTCTGCTGGGTTGGAGTAACTACCGGCTCAACATGTCTCAATCCAGCTGTCAAGTTCCATGTTCTTCAAGATTGTGGAAAATTGG
>Ga0066648_10001187_pt1 | contig 14781 bp, 11 predicted proteins | sample CryGeyCG12114_NA_FD_59537 | JGI IMG/M metagenome (GOLD analysis project Ga0066648, IMG submission 59537) | Groundwater microbial communities from aquifer - Crystal Geyser CG19_WC_8/21/14_NA | ecosystem: Environmental > Aquatic > Deep subsurface > Groundwater | place: USA: Utah: Grand County... | reverse complement strand
CGAGATCGCCGGCGAGAGCGCCCTGTATTTCGAACCCGGCGACGCGGTGGCGCTGGACGAAGCAATCGAACGCCTCCATGCCGGGTACGCGCAACAGGCGGCACGCGCGCGTGCGTTCGCTTGGCCCGATTGGCACGAGGCTGCGTGCGTCTTCTACGCCAAGGTGGAAGAGTGCGCGCGTGGCCATGTGGCGCCGCGCCTCTCCTGATCCGCGAAGAGCCTGCGACAGGAACGAAAGCATGTGCAGATGAGCACAGAGATGCCACCTGACCGGGGCCGGATTCTGGTCGATGTCAGCGAGACAGTCGGCTTCAATCTGCGCACGGGCATCCAGCGCGTGGTGCGAGAATTGCTTGCGCACGGCCTTGCCGGCGCGGCGCCACGGCCGGTCGTTCCGGTGATGGCAAGCGGCAGGCACTTTCATGAACTGAGTGAGGCAGGTTGGGCGCGGCTGCATTCGGCGGGAGGCGGTGGGGCGAGCGGCCGCGCGAGCACGAACCAGTCGGCCCTACGTGCGCGCGTGGTGCAGGCCATGAAGCGAGCAGCCCAAGCCACCCCGGCGCTCTACAATCGCCTGCAGCGCACATATAACGACGCGCTCTTCGAGAGGCGCTCGGCAGCGTTGCATAAAGCGGAACCAATTCGGATCGGGCCCGGGGATCGCATCCTGTTGGCAGACTCCTTTTGGGGTGGCGCGCCGACGCTCAAGGCTGCCGAGCAGGCGAAAGCCGACGGTGCTCAGGTGACCTTGATCGCCTACGATCTCATTCCGTTTTCCCACCCGCAATTTTGCGACGCGCGCCTCGTCGCGAATTACCAGCCCTTGATGAGCCGTGCGGTGGCTCTGAGCGGCCAGGTCTTCGCCATCTCGGAAGATTGCGCCAGCGCCTTTCGTGCGCAGTTTCCTGCCGCCCGTGTGTCCGCCTTTCGCCTGGGCCACGACATCAGCAAGAGCCATGCGCGATCAACGGACGAATTTGCCTGGCCAACAAACTTGTGGGCGGGGCCAGGTCGCGTCTTCGTGATCGTCGGTTCGATTGAGCCGCGCAAGGGGCACCGGGTGGTGCTCGAGGCCTTCGAGCGGCGTTGGGCGCGCGGAGAGCCCGACAAACTGCTGATCATCGGTAAGGTAGGCTGGCAAGTCGATGACCTGGTCGCACGTATCGATCGACACGATCAGTCCGGACGGCGCTTGTTCCACCTCCACAATGCCAGCGACGCCATGCTGAAAGAGGCGCTGGAGCGTGCCCATGCCGGTATCATCGCCTCATACATAGAGGGCTTCGGCCTCCCACTCGCCGAGAGCCTGGCGGCCGGGCTCCCGATGCTGGCCTCCGACATCCGGGTATTTCATGAAATCGCCGCCGAGGCAGCGCTTTACTTCGCCCCTGGCGACCCCGCAGCGCTGGACGAGGCAGTGGACCTGCTCCATAGGCGACACGCGGAAATGGTACGGGCTGCCGCCGAATTCGTGTGGCCAGACTGGCGCGAGGCGGCTGAAGACTTCTACGCGGTGGTCGAGAAACAGGCCGCCTCAGCGCCGGACTGAGCGCCAGTATTGTTCAAGCCTGCCGGCCCGAACCGAGTCAGCGATGGAGCATTTCGGAGTGACTGGAACTTCACAGCCGCCGACGCGCATCTTCGTCGATGTTACGGAAACCGTGCATCTCGATATGCGCACCGGCATTCAGCGCGTCGTGCGCGAAATAGCCCGCAGGGACGATGCGGCAGACGGGGCCTTCTGCATCATCCCGGTCTTGGCCATCAAAGGGCAGTTCTTCCATCTGTCTGCTGCGGGATGGCAGCAGTTGCGCAGGCCGGGCCGAGCGCAGATCGTCCCGGCTACCCCTTACCGGGCGCCCTTGTCGCTCAGGATCGTGCGGACGCTGCTGTCCCCTTTCCCCCGGCTTGTCCTGAAGGCGCGCCGGTGGCTGGCGACGAGGCGGTTCGAACGCGGGCTCGAGGCCTATGCGGGCGAGCAGGTCGTCCCCGGGCACGGAGACCGGGTGGTGCTGGCGGACACCTACTACCAGTCGACCGCAGTGCAGGCCGGTCGATTGGCCCGCAGGCGAGGTGCGGCCCTGCTGACGGTGACGTACGACCTTATTCCCGTGCAATATCCCCAACTCATGGAAGAGAACTTTCTCGCCTACTTTCGCGACAAGGTGCCGCCAACGATGGCGGCCAGCGATGGCGTTCTGACCATCTCCGACTGGTGCGTGGACGAACTGCGGAAATTCGGCGTCACCACACCGCTGGGCCGCTTCTATCTTGGCCATGATCTCCCAACGGATGAGGCGGCCGAAAGCGCGCAGGAGGGAGATGGCTTTGCTTCATGGCCCACCGGCTTGTGGGACGGTCCCGGGCCAGTGTTCCTGATGGTCGGTACCATAGCCAGCCACAAGGGGCATGGGATTTCGCTGGAAGCCTTCGAGCGTCTGTGGGCACAAGGGGTTCAATGCCGGCTGCTGATGGTCGGCCGCCCGGGCTGGGAAGTCGACACGCTGATACGGCGGCTTAACGAACATCCCGAGCGCAACCGGCACTTGTTCATGGTGCATGATGCAGATGACGCCATGGTGGACGAAGCGTTTCGCAGGGCCTTCGCCGCCATCAACGGGTCTCTCGTGGAGGGCTTCGGCTTGCCGCTCGTCGAGGCCCTCGCCCGGTCGTTGCCCGTGATCGCGTCAGACATCCCAATTTTTCGCGAGATTGCCGGTGACGCGGTCTTGCAGTTCGAGCAAGGCAACCCCGATGCCTTGGCTGCCGCCGTCCGGATCATGATGGCCGAGCGCGACAAATACGCGAAGATGGCGCAGCACTTTACCTGGATAGACTGGAACGGCGCGCGGGACGCCTTTGTTCTCGAAACCGATCGCCTGGCGACACAGGCAGGCAAATGACAGGCGGACAAACGCGCTTCAGTGTGGTCGGCGACATACACCGCCTGCTGACGAGCCTGGGCATGCAGTGGCGTCGCAGGCTCCTAACGCTTGCCGGCTTGACCCTGATCGGGGCCTTGGCTGAGTTGATGGTGGTGGGCGCCATTGTTCCATTCCTCGCCATCATCTCCGATCCGGAAGGCACGCGCTCGGGCAGCGCGGTCCATGAGTTCCTCGCTCTTCTGCCCCGGCCAGAAGGGATGTCGCTGCTGGGGGTCGCGGCCGGCCTGTTCATTGTCCTGGCGCTCGTGGCCGCGATCGTGCGGCTCACCTTGTCGAGGATGACCTTCAACATCGTGTTCTCACTGGGCCAGGAGATTGGCGCCGCGATCTACGAGCGCATCATTCATCAGCCCTACTCCTTCCACATCACTCGCAATTCCAGCGATGCGGTTGCGGCGATCCACCGGGTGGTGGACATCACGCACAACATGATCATGCCGCTTGTACAGTCCGCCTCGGCAGCGACGATCGTGATGTTCATCCTCGCGGGCTTGTTCTTCGTCAGCCCGCTCATCGCCGGATCGGCCATCGCCTGCTTCGGGGTGATCTACCTGGTCCCTTCGGCACTGGTTCGCCCGCATTTGCTCCGCAACGGCCAGATCATCTCCGATATGGTGGTCCGCCGGATCAAGGTCGTGCAGGAGGGGGTCGGCGGCATCCGCGACGTGCTGCTCGACCATGCCCAAGCGATCTATGTCGCGAAATTCGCCGCAGCCGACGCCCTCTATCACGAGCACGGGCGCCGGAATGCCTTTCTTGGTGTGGCGCCGCGCTTCGTGGTGGAATCGCTCGGCTTGGTCGTCATTGCCGGGCTGGCCCTGATGATGAGTGGGCGCCCTGGCGGCATATACACAGCTTTGCCCGTACTGGGCGCACTCGCCATCGGCGCGCAGCGGATGATGCCGCTGCTGCAGGTCATCTACCAGAGCTGGACTCAAATCGTTGGTGCACGCGCGAGCTACGAGGCGGTGATGGAGTTTGCGGAGCTCGGCCGCCCCTTCGAAGACAGCAACACGCCAGCCCTTTCGTTCACGCGGGCGCTCGAGCTTTCCGGTCTCAGCTTCGCCTACCAGAATGGGCCGGCGGTGCTATCTGACATCGACCTGACGATCGAGCGCGGGACGCAAGTCGGCTTCATTGGCAGCACCGGCAGTGGAAAAAGCACGCTGATCGATATCGTCATGGGGCTGCTGCCCCCAACCGGCGGGTCGATGAAGATCGACGGAATGCCGCTGGACGACCACAGCCGCGTCGCCTGGCAGAAAAACATTGCCCATGTCTCGCAGGACATTTTCCTGACCGACGCTACGATCGCCCAGAACATCGCCTTCGGCATCGCTCCGGACGCAATCGACGAGGACCGCTTGGCCGAGGCCGCGCGACGGGCGGAACTCACCGACTTCATCGCCAGCCTCCCCGCTGGATTCGAGAGCGAGGTAGGCGAACGCGGGGTACGCCTGTCGGGAGGCCAACGGCAGCGCATCGGGATAGCGCGAGCGCTGTACAAGCAAACACCGGTACTTATCCTTGACGAGGCCACGAGCGCGCTCGACCAGGAGACCGAAGCGGCAGTGATGAGCAACCTGCACGGATATGGCGAGGAGCTGACCGTGCTGATCATCGCCCACCGGCTATCGACGGTAGAACCGTGCGATGTGATCTATCGTCTCGACCAGGGCAGGATCGTCGATGCCGGCACTTTCGACGAAGTGGTGGGGCAGGATGCGCGAACCACACCGATGAGGAAATCGCGATGACGCGAGCCACCGGAGAGCGCACGGGAACCTCGCGCCGCAACGTATTACTGGCAGCGGGTGGGACTTCGCTCGGACTGTTCACGGCCGGCAGCATGCCCCGCAACTTGGCGACCGGCCGGGCCGCGGCTGAGGGGCCGGCTGACTTTCCTGGGGGAGCTTTGGCGGACCTGCTGCGCGGCGACGCCTTTAATGCTCGCGACTTCGGAGCCAAGTTCGACAATGCGAGCAACGACGCCCCGGCATTGCAGCGCGCGATAGATGCTGCGCACGAGCAGCGCAGGCCGCTCCTGCTGCCGGGCGGCACTGCGCTCCTCCAACACCCGCTCAGTCTCAAGGGTCGTGACGTGTCGATTTTGGGCGAGGGGATGACGGCAACGGTGCTGCGTGCTGGCAGCTCGATGCCGGTGTTGATCGACGTTGAGGAAGCCGAGGACCGGATCATCTCGCCATTCGCGCTGATGCGGCTGACGCTCGATGGCGCGCGCGTCACCGGGCGCAACTTGGCGATCCGTTACCGACACCATTCCTGGCTGTTCGAGGTCAATTCGATCGCCGCGGAGGTGGGGTTTTGGGAGCGGGATTGCTGGCTCGCGCGCCGCAACGGGTGCCGGTCGGGCGACAATCACATCGGCTGGCACCTTGTGGGCGCAAATCATTCCAGTCTGTGGGAAGCCTGCACCATCACTGCATGCCGGGACGTGCACCTGCTGGCCGGCAACCAAGGCACCGCACCGGACGGCAGTGCCGCGCTTGTCTTCCGCAATTGCGATGTCGAATTCGGCGAAGGCCATGGAATTGAGGCAGCGCATGGCGTCAACGCCCTCTTCGACGGTTGCTATCTGGGCGAGAACATCGGTGGCGACGTGCTACGCAACAGCGGCTTCGTGCTGGTGCGCGGGGGCGCCTTTTTCTTCGGTGGCGGATCGGGAGTCGGCATCCGGCCGCTGGGGGGCATGGCGACCCTGGAGCAGGTAAGCATCAACGGACAGGCCGGGGGCATTGCAACACTCGTCAACCTTACGCCCGAAGAAGCGGCGGTCAAGCATGGCCAAGTGAGCATCATCGGCGCCAACGCCAATCTCCCCGTGGGTGGCGATCCGCTGCTTCAAGGCGACCCGCTTGCACGCATCCCCATGGCCGTGTTTGCTCCGCGGCTCGGGCGCGAGTGGCAGGGATGGGCCACCAACGCCGCATTTAGTGAGCAGAAGTCACCGCCTGGCCTCCCAGACGGGCGCGAGGTGACCTGCACACGCACGCAGGCGCGGCCGAGCCAATTCGGCTTGCGCGCGCCTCTAACTCAGACCCGCTGGCGGGAGTCCGCGCCCGTCTACCTGGCTTGCGTCTACCGCTCTTCGGCGCCGGTGGAGCTTGGATTGCGTTCGCCCGAAAGCGGGCGCAGGCTGCCCTTTGCCACCCTACCAGCGTCACCCGCGCGCGCCACCTATATCAATGTCTCCGCCATCTTACCCGCAGACGAATACTCCGAGATCGAGGCGGCCATGCCGGCCACGCCTGGGGCGGTGTTTGGCCTGCAGGAATTGACGCTCGGGGACGGCGCCAATATCCGCACTCCTGCCGGCAACCTGAAAACACTGGCACTTGCTCAATGATCACCACCGCAATGGTGTGCCGCATGCCGATATCGCGAGGAGCATGACCCGTGCCTGGCCCCGATCATCTCCGGCATTCGCCTGCGCAAACGGGCGCTACGACACCTGCCCTGCTGCTTGCCGGACTGCTGTTCTTTCCGCCACTCCTGCCGTTTCTTCTGAATGCCACGTCCTTCCTGATTGGCACGATCATCGTCTGCCTGGCCCTGCTATTTTCCTATCTCGCGGGCTTCATCGTAGTTCGGCGCTCAGAATCCTTCACAGAAATCGCGGTGTTCACCGGCCTGCTGTCGCTCTTCGTGCTCGCCCATCTGGCGATCTGCTACCTGTTCATTCCCGTGGCGCTGGGCCGGGCCCTGCAGACATTGCCCGTGCTGGCCATATTCCTGCTGGCGGTGCCAGTGGTAGTGGCCGCTATCTTCGAGCGCGACGATGCGTCGATCGATCGCGCGGTGCTGATCATGATGATCGGTTTCCTGCTTTCAGCATTGCTGAGCGTGATCGGCCTTCAGCCGCCGGGTAATTACGGCGAGAAGCCAACCTTCCCGTTCACAGAGCCGTCGTTCCTCGCGTTCACGATCGTCCCCGTGCTCATCTATTTCTGCGTGACTAGGTCGTTTCTCTGGCGCTGGGCTGCGGTGGCCGCGCTCGCCGCCTTCGCGGCGACGGTATCCAACCTCACTACACTGGCCACCTGCCTGCTGGTCACCCTTACCTTCGCGCGCTGGTGGCAGATCGGCGGCGCAGCAGGGGCGGGCTATCTCGTTTGGCCCTATGTCGATCAGGATTATTTCATCGACCGTCTCACGCTGACGGAAGAGACGGTGAACCTGACGGCGCTGGTCTACCTTCAGGGTTGGCAGATGCTCGAGGAGTCTCTGCGCGTGACCGAGGGCTGGGGGCGCGGTCTGCAGCAGCTGGGGATCGGCTACACAAACACGCTTGCCTCCTATCGCATCAACCAGCTCATGGGCGGAGACCTCAACCTGCTGGATGGCGGCTTTCTGCTGGCCAAGACGGGTAGCGAGTTCGGGATCATTGGCATCGCTGCGATCGCGGCTCTGACGATCTTTGCCGGATTTGCGCTGCTGCGACTGCGAGCCTTCGCACGAGGCAAAGCCGAACTTTCGCGGGCATTAATCCTGTCCTATTCGTCCGTAGTAGGCATCACGGTGGAAATTTATCTGCGGGGGAGCACCTATTTCACCGGGACGATGCTACTGTTGTGTTCGTCCATATTCTACCTTCTGCATACCCGGAAAGCCCGCAAACTCGCGCCACATGCGCGCGTCGCCGTATGAAATTCGGGCCTTGCCCAACGGAGCGGTGATGGCGCGAGCTGCGCGCCGGCCGAGGATAGGTGTCAACCTCCTCGTCCTGACCGATCGTCCACCCGGCGGTACGGGGCATCACGCAATAAGCCTGTTTGAGGCGCTGATCGCAGCCGAGCTGAACGGGACTACCGAGGTCCAAATTACTGGGTTCGCCACGGAGGCTGCGGCGCACCATTTCTCGCCCGCGGTCCGTTCGCGGCTTGTCCTGCTCCCTTCCGGCCGAGGGTCGCAGCGAATCGCAAATGAAATGCTGCGCTTGCCCATGGCGGCGCGCAGGGCCGGCATAGACGTGGTTGTGAATCCTGCCTTCTTCGGCGCGCCGTGGGGAAGTCCCAGGCGAGCGCTGATCGTCCACGACCTATATTTCCGCAGCGTTCCCCACCTCGTCCCCCGGCGCCGCCGCTTGCTTCTGCAGACGGTGGTGCCACTTCTAGGGCGCCGGAGCGATACCATCTTCACAGTGTCGCAGGCCACTAAAAGCGAAATGGAGCGCTACTATCCTCGCTTGGGCGCGCGAGCGGAGGTGCTGTACAGCGGCAATCGTGTCTTGCCCGAGCCGGGTGACGGCTCCGAGGGCGAACTTTCCGTGCCGTCGGTAGAAAGACCCTATCTGCTGATGGTGGGGCACCTCACGGCCAACAAGTCGCCTGAAACGGTGATTGCCGCTCTCGCCGCGCTGAAGCGGGCAGGGCGTGACCTGAAGCTGGTCCATATCGGCGACGATGCGGGGCGCCTTGCCCCACTGGCTGTCGAAGCAGGCGTGGCGGCGGACGTGGTGACCCTAGGTTCACAGCCGGACAGCATCTTGGCCGCCTGTTATGCGCATTGCGAGGCGCTGGTCATCCCCTCCATTCGCGAAGGTTTCGGCCTGCCGCTGATCGAGGCGCAAGCGCAAGGCGCGCCAGTGATCGCGTCATCCTGCGAGGCGCTAGTCGAAATCGGTGGTGATTCCGCACTCTATTTTTCGGTCGATTCCGCCGAAGAGTGCGCAAGCGTTATTCGCAACGTGCTTGACGATCACGACCAGCGAGGCTTGCTGATCGAGCACGGCTACGTCAATGCGGCCCGATTCCGGTGGGACCGAACAGCCACGCGGCTGCTCGAGGTGCTGGGTCTCTGACGGACGAGCCGCTGAGCCGGGCTGGTCAGCTGCGGGTCAGCCGTTCGATCAGCGAAGCATACCGCTCCCCAACTGGCTGGAAACTATACTCATTGCGAAAGGCTTGCGCCGCTCCGGCGGCAAGCCGGCGGTACAGAGCCTCGTCAGCCGCGAGCGCCGTCAGCTGCCGTGCTAGGTCTTCCGCATCGCCGGGCTTTGCCAGAAGCCCTGTTTCACCATGGCGGTTGACGAGCGGAACCCCGGAACTTGCGATGCTCGTCGAGACGACCGGTTTGCCCGCGGCCATCATCTCCACCTGAGTAAGTCCGTACATTTCCTGCGCAGTGACAGATGGCAAGCAGCCGAAATGCGCCAGGTGGAGCAGGTCGCTCATCTCGTCACCGGCGATCTGGCCCGTCACCACGACCCTGTCTTCCACTCCCTCTTCGGCGATCTGCCGTTCCAGCGCTTCCTTGAGGGGCCCGCCGCCTGCGACAACGCAGTACAGACCATCAACCATCGCCATCGCGCGGATGAGGACATCGAAGCCTTTGTAGGGGACGAGGCGGCCTGCTGCGAGAACGATGGGTCGGCCGCGCGCCGCTTCCCTCATACGGCCAGCAAGCGCGGATGGCGAACCGTCCCTGCGGCCCGCATGCGGAGCGAATGGGAAGGGGATCACCTCACCCTTACCGACAAGGTAACGCGCGCGGTTAGATGCGGTGAGATGCACTTTTGTAGGGGCGACGATTGCCCGGGCCCGGCTTGCAATGGCAATATCGATCGGCCGCGTCACCGCCTGGAGAAGGCGGTGGTCGAAATCGGCGTGCCACAACAGGATCAGCGGCTTGCGCCACCCGGCAAGCACGGCCGTCGCGCCGAGCGGATTTGGGACGTGGAGGATGCCTATGTCGTAATGCGGCGAAAGCGATCGAACCTTGCGGAAGTAGTCCCACGAGAATGTCTTGTTGCCGGCCAGCACCGCATTCGAGCGGCTGCGCATTACCTGATAGCCCGCCTCCTGTCGGTCGCCGGCGCTGTGCAGCGCCATACACAGGACGTCGGCCCGGATCCCGACCACACGCAAGGCATCGCTGATGTTCTTGGTCACCGTCTCGATGCCGCCCACGTCGGGGTGGAAGTGCTTGCCAATCTGGAGAACGCGGGGGTGTGCCATGCCAAAGCCTGAAGTGCTGGAGAGAATGCAGTGTGGCCGATTGGACAATGCCGGACTGATTGTCTACACGGCCGGCCCTTAAGCGCTTGATCGAGCGCAAATCGAATGCTTTGCCTGCACTGATGAGAGCAGCTTGAGGGCGCGAGGCTGATGTATCTCGAAATCAAACGGCGCGAGCAGGCCATGCGGCCAACCTCCCATGGGGCCCATAGCGTCGCCGGCAATCTCGTACGCCGCTGCATGTCCACACTTAGAGGGCAGTCGCTCGCGCTTGTGCTGCTGGGCATCCTGCTCCCGGTTCTCGTCCGGCACGGCATCCCGGGTGAGCTGCTGGTGCAGTCCGCATCTTTCCAAAACAGCATATATGCATGTCTACTTGCTGCGCTGATCGGGCTCGTTGTAGCGCGCCGCGTTTCCGCGTTTCCGGGCACAACCTCGTTTTCGGTAGTCCTTCCAAGCTATGCGATCGCGTTTGGCGCGGTGTCGGCGGCCTTGCTGGCGCTGCGGGCCGAATACAGCGCCTCGCTCCTCTTCCTGAGTTTTATCGCATGCGCCCTAACAGGCTTCGCCATCGTCTACGCCACGCGCAGCAGCGCCACCCTGCCGTTTTTTGTCGTCCCACACGGGGGCATCGAGCTTATGCACGAAGTGCCCGAGGTGAACTGGATCCTGCTGACCGAGCCGGAACTGCCAACTCATCCCGAAGCGGTGATCGTGGCCGACCTGCGGGCCGAGCACGGGTTCGAATGGGAGCACATGCTGGCCCGAGCAGCACTGGCTGGCATCCCGGTCTACCACAGCAAGAATGTCCGGGAATCGATCACCGGCAAGGTGCATATCGAGCATCTCTCCGAGAACCACCTCGGTACGCTTTCGGTGAATGTCGTCTACCGCAAGCTCAAGCGACTGTTTGACCTGATCGTATGTGCCGCGCTGCTCGTCGTACTGGCCATTCCGATGCTTATCCTGTGCCTGCTGATCAGGCTTGACTCGCCCGGCCCTGGAATATTCCGCCAAAAACGCATCGGCTACGGTGGCAAGCCGTTCCTGATGCTGAAGTTTCGTACCATGCAGGACCGCCCGGCAGAGGGGCCGGAAGATGATCTTCGTAGTGCCGTGACCCTCGATGGCGATGCCCGCGTCACGCGGATCGGCCGCTTTCTACGCCAGTCGCGAATTGACGAGCTGCCGCAGTTGATTAACGTCATTGCCGGCCAGATGAGCCTGATCGGGCCTCGTCCGGAAGCTGTTCCCCTATCGGGATGGTACAGCAAGGAAGTGCCGTTCTACCTTTACCGGCATATCGTTCGCCCGGGTATTACAGGCTGGGCCCAAGTGAACCAGGGACACGTAGCCGAGCTGGACGAAGTGAACCTGAAGCTCCACTACGACTTCTTCTACATCAAAAATTTCTCGTTCTGGATCGACCTGCTCATCACCATGAAGACGTGTCGGATCATGGTCACGGGCTTCGGCGCCAAGTAGCGGTTAGCGCCCGTTCCCAAGCAAACAAGTGATCGAGGAGCCGCACGGACGGCGCCATTGTCGGCGCCGCCAATACTCCTCAGCGTCAGAGGGAGAGAGGTGCCTCGCACAGTTTGCGGGTGCTCGACTTAGGCGTGCAAGGCGTCGCGCAGGAATTTCAGACTAGGCGGGTGTCCGCCCGGCAAGACAGTGATGTTGAGGCGCAGCGGTTGCCACAAGTCCGCGACCGAACGAAATTCGAACTCTTCGGCAAGATCCGCGCGGACAAAAAACGCGTTTGAGCCACATACCGTGCATGTCAGAAGCTTGTAACCGTACCGCCCGCAAACGTCGGCAATCAACTGCAACGATGCTCCATAATAATCATCACCGCTCCAGCCTCGGTCTTCGGCGTATTTGACCCCGACACTTATCGGTGGCGGAAAACGCCCGTTATACTCAAGGCAAAGAACGCCGGGCCTGCAGCCCGCATCCAGTAGGCCTTCCAGAACGAAGAGATCGTTCCCGTCTATGTCCAGCGAGAAGAGGTCAAGATCGTCGGCTTGGACGAAGCGACAGACATCCCGGTACATGGCGGCCACATTGTCGGGGCGAGCATAATCCTCAATCAGGCGGAATTTCGCCGGAAATTCACCCCCTCCCAAGCCAGCTTTGACTAGGGCGCACATGTCCCGGTCTGCCTCTACCCACGCTCCGCGCCAGCCTTGGATCAACAGCAGGTGGGTGTTGCACTCCCGCCCGTCCTGGACTCCAATTTCAAGAAACGTCCGGTTGTGCGGAATGCGATTGAAAATCGCCGCAATGACCCCGTCCTCGTCGTTCTGTGAGTAGGCCTTGAAGCCCTGAAGGGCCAAATTGTCAGGCTGCCTGGACCTGAGTTCTTCTCGAACGGCCCGATACTCGGAAGTCTGCGAGATCGAAGCGATATTCGAGATCCAAGTCTCGAAAGACCTCACGATAGGCTTCATTTTGGACATCAATGAGGACAGCAAGTATGGGACTTTCAGCAATCGAAAGCTCTCTTGGGTGGTATGGTCCTCAGAGCTGTCGCGGGAGGCAGTTGCACACGACCTGCCAGCGGTCCCAGTCGGCGTCAACCCAAGCCTAAGGCTCTAGTCGCCATCGTCGGCGCAGCCGCACCGCCCACCATGCGCCCGCCTGACCGGACGCCAGATATTGCGGAAAGTTCACTGGGCGGTCTTGGAGGCTGTATAATCGCCGTCTAGGGCGGCAAGGACGATCAATTCCCGGACCCATTCGCCAATTGCCTGCAAGAGGCGCAAAAGCTTACAAATCTCATCGCTCTGCCAAGTACCCGATCGATCCGCTGCGCCGGCAGCCGTCCACCAGGTCGGGGTGCGCGAGGCCCGTGCAGACGCCGCAAATTTGAAAGTGTGACGGACATGGAAGACAAACAGATGGACACAAAGCGCAGCACTCTCCCCCGGCGTACGGTCGCGACAGCGTTGAAGGGGCTGAACCCGATCCTGCAACGGCTCCTGCATCCCTCGACGCCGGCGGGAGGTGCAAACCTGAATCCCCTGGGGGATCGCTTGCGTGAAGCGGAATTGGTGCGTCTCAACGTCAAGAATATGGGCTATGATCTTGGGAGGGCGCTGGCGCAGCAGAACCTGTCCGCGGCACAAAGAAGCGTCGAGGCACCGATGCATGTCGGCCTAGGCTCGAAGCCCACTACGCAGTTAGATATCGAAAGTCCTTGGTTATGGCATTGGTGCCAGCGCCTGGACACTGCCGTCATCTATCACCGGAAGGTTTGGGAATTCGCTTATGTCCTCCAGGTTCTCTGGGAGAACGGCATGCTGCAACCCGGAAAGCGGGGGATTGGCTTTGGCTGCGGCGAAGAACCCATTCCCAGCTTCTTGGCAAGTCTGGGGGTGAGCGTGACCATCACCGACCAAGATTCAGATACGGCAAAAAAGCAGGGTTGGGCACAGACCGGGCAATTCACCGAAACTCTCGACAGCGCGTTCAGGGAAGACCTGGTTGACCGCTCGGCGTTCGATAAGCTGGCGACCTTGCGTTACGTCGACATGAACGCGATCGATGACGATCTTTCCGGCTACGACTTCTGCTGGTCGATCTGCGCGTACGAACACCTGGGCTCCATCAGTAAGGGACAGGATTTCGTGGTCAACGCAATGAAGGTCTTGAAACCCGGTGGAATTGCCGTTCACACGACGGAATTCAATTTCGCCAGCAACGGCCCGACCATCGACGGTGGGCCCACGGTTCTGTTCCGAAAGAAGGACTTCGAAGAAATCGGCGCTGCCATCTACGAAAACGGGGACGTCCCTTCGGACATGACTTTTGATGTCGGAGATGGACCGATCGACAATTTCGTCGATGTGCCTCCATACGATTACACGGATGAAAACTGGGAGGTAAAAGATCCACGGGTGAACCACCTCAAGTTGTCACTAAGTGGATATCCCACAACCTGTTATGGTCTGTGGGCACGCCGTGGCCCGGTTTCTTCAAAATAGGCGCATCGACCGGAGCGGCCGCTTCGGTCAAGCCTCATAACAAATCGGTTCTGCGGTGAAGGCGTTCACCAGTTGGCCGGGGGCGATTAGGGCCGAGCGCCGGACGATCGGGAAAAGGCCGAGGAGGAAGCCCGCCGCGGCGCCTCTTCCTTCCTCGACATGGCTCCCTCGCAGCGCGCAATCGCGCCCGCGAACGCGCACACTGGCGAAGCCGAGCCTGTACTTGCCTCCGCGAGCGCCGGTCGAGCAGCCTTGCCTAACGACGAACGCCTGCACGGTCGATCCCCGCGGGATGACGACCACTCCTCGTGCAACCACCGCCACTTCGACAGCGAAGGCAACGGCGTCGTGCTGGCCGATGTGCTCGACGCGGACGTCCTGGAGCGGCGAGACGACCACCGGCGTGCCTTGTGGCAGTATCGCCATGTCGCTGGTCGAACCCACGCTGGAAGCGGTTCGCGCCGCCCGCGGCAAGGGCACTTCCTGAACGATCCGCGGGTATCCTCCGGCTGCGTTCTTCCCGACCATGCGCGAGCCGAGAGCCTCGACAGCAATTGAAGTATAGCCTGCATTGCCGTTGCCGATCATGGCTTTCCCTCCCAACCCCGGAAGGCTGGGCGAGCTTTACCGCCAGCTCAACAACCGAAAGCGCAGCGTGCCAGATGGGGACTGGTGCTCATTGGCGGAGCAGTCACCGTACGCGGCAGTGGTGGCCAACGCAGCGGTGGCTCAAAGCCCGAAGCTTTCGAAAACAAGAATTCCCTATAGCTCATGTAATCATCGCCAGTGTTCGCGAAATGGAAGCTGCTTGCAATGTAGGAATTCATCTGCTGCCGGATCTTCAGCACGTTCAAGATGAACAGCGTCCCC
>Ga0066648_10001176_pt1 | contig 14881 bp, 13 predicted proteins | sample CryGeyCG12114_NA_FD_59537 | JGI IMG/M metagenome (GOLD analysis project Ga0066648, IMG submission 59537) | Groundwater microbial communities from aquifer - Crystal Geyser CG19_WC_8/21/14_NA | ecosystem: Environmental > Aquatic > Deep subsurface > Groundwater | place: USA: Utah: Grand County... | reverse complement strand
CACCCGCTGATCAGCCACGTGCCGGTGCCCGCGGTCGAGGGCGACCTCGAGGCCTGGCTCCAGCGGCCGTTCCCGCCGCTGGAGGAGATCCTGCAGGTGGACGCGATCGAGACGCGTCTGGCTCAGGCGGCGCCCGTCCAAGATGGTGAGCTTGGGTTTCATGCGTCGGCGACGCGTGCCCAGTTGGCACATCGCTCCGGCTCGTAGGTAACGGCTCGTGCATCTCGGGTCCGAATCGAGCGCATTCCTCGTTGCCTGCTTAACGGGCATTCTGACGATGGCAGGACTGCTGAACGTAGGGCCGCTGCTGCAACGGGTCGGTGCCGTAGACGTTCCGTCGGCTAGGTCGCTCCACTCCGCGCCCATCATGCGAGGGGGGGGCCTGGCGCCGGGAGCCAGCATCGCCTTAGCTCTAGGCGTGGGAGCCCTAGGGGCCCCAGACGGCAGATCTCAGGCTCTGACCCTCACGGTCGCCGGGGCAGTAGGCGCCTTCGGACTGGTCGGATGGCTGGAGGACTTCCGGGGGCTGGGTGTAGTGATCAGGCTCTTTCTGCAGATCGGGCTTTCCGTCGGAGTGACCGTCTCTCTTTACCTAGCCGCCGCCCCCCACCCGTGGCTTGTCCTTCCGTTCGTTTTTTTCATCGTCGGCTACGTGAACTCAACCAACTTCATGGACGGGGTTAACGGGATATCCGGCCTGCATGGCGGCCTCTGCGGATTGAGCTTTGCTTACTTCGGTTGGCTGCATACGGTGCCCTGGCTAACCCTGTGTGGCCTTAGCGTGGCGACAGCTTTCATCGCGTTCTTGCCTTGGAATATCGTTTCGCCGAAATTCTTCCTTGGTGACGTGGGGAGTTATGCACTCGGAGCTGGAGTCGCCTCCATGGCGTGCGGCGCCTATGTCAGCGGTGTGCCCCCCCACTTGGTGGCGGCGCCGCTTCTCGTGTATCTCTGGGACACAGGGACCACGATCATCCGGCGGGTCCTTGCCGGAGAATCGCCGCACGTCGCTCATAATAGTCACGTATACCAACGGCTCGTCTCTCAGGGGATGAGTCACATAGGCAGTGCCCTGACCGTATCCGGTGTCACTGCTGCCTGCATTGCGTTGGCCGTGGTCGCCGAGGAACTCCTTGGCTGGGCCTTGGCTGGAACGCTTGTGCTTCTACTGCTGGGAGGTTATACGGCCCTGCCTCGGGTTGTGGCAATGAGGCCGGCGTCGCGGACCGGATGATCTACACCCGCGGCCTCCGTAGGGTGAGGACTGCAGCCAGATGATACAACTAACAAGAAGGTGACAAGATTGCATATATTGGTTACGGGCGGGGCCGGATTCATAGGTACAAACTTGTGTCGTCGGCTCGTACGGGACGGTCACCGAGTTCGGGTGCTGGATGATTTCAGCACCGGGTACCGGTCGAACCTTGCCAGCCTTGATGTCGAGCTGCTCGAGGGAACGATTTTGGACGCGGCTACGGTGGAGCGGGCAGTTGACGGCGTCGACTCTGTCATGCACCTCGCCGCCAGAGGGTCCGTGCCCCGGTCGGTCGAGGATCCGGTGCGCACCCATGAGGTCAACGCCACCGGCACGCTAAACGTACTGGTCGCCGGCAAGGCCGCCGGAGCGTACGTTGCGGTAGCGTCATCATCGTCGGTGTATGGCGCCAACGAGGCACTGCCGAAGCGTGAGGACATGCTTCCCATGCCCAAAAGTCCTTACGCCGTCAGCAAACTGGCGACGGAGGCCTACGCCCTCGCCTTCCAGCGCACGTATGGCATGCCCACCTTGGCCTTCCGGTTCTTCAACGTCTTTGGCCCGTACCAGTCAGCGCGTCATCCGTACGCTGCCGTCGTGCCCGCTTTCGTCGCGGCAATGCTCGACGGCGAGTCGCTCGTGGTGCATGGAGACGGGACACAGTCGCGTGACTTCACGGCAGTCGAGTCCGTGGTCAATGTGTTGACGGACGCACTGACGAGGCAGGTGGTCCACCACGGCCCTGTCAACCTCGCTTTCGGCACGAACACCTCGCTGCTTGATCTCATCGCTCGGATCACGAAGTCCTTGGGGTTGGACGAGCCGTCGATCCGTTTCGGACCGCCGCGGGTCGGAGACGTTCGAGCGTCAAGCGCTGAGCATGCGATTCTTATGGACCTGTTCGGCACTGCGGCGGTCCCCGTGCCCTTGAGCGAGGGGCTGGACGCTGTCATCAAATGGTTTCAGGAGACCGGCGGACGGCAGGAGTGACGCGTCGGGGTCGTGTAGGGGGCGCCGTGGGCACGCATGGTCCCGGGTCCCCGGGGCGTTTGCTGCACGTGGCTGCGGTCGACTTCACGGCAGCGAAACTGCTGGCGCCGCAACTCGCAGCCCTTGACCGGGCAGGCTTTTTGGTGCGATTGACATGCGGCCGCAGTTCCGAGCAGCTGTGGAGTGACCTACAGGCGTTCCAGCCGGCGGAGATCGAATTCTCGCGAAGCCTTCGTCCGCGACAGACCCTGCGCGCCGTACTGGCGCTTGTAAGGGAGGTCCGGGCCTGGCGCCCAGACGTACTGCACCTGCATACGCCGGCCGCCAGCCTTCCGGTGCGCCTTCTGCCGCGGTGGATATGGCCAAAGGGACTCAAGATCGTATATACGGTCCATGGCTACCTGCACGCTTGGCCCCCTCGTGGGGCGACAGGACACATCCTCCAGAGGCTTGAGCAACAGCTGGCGAAGAAGACGGACCTTATGCTGTTCCAGAGCGCTGAGGATTACGAGGAGTCGCGTCGTAGGGGGTACCGAAGCGCGCTTTCCCTCCTGGGCAACGGCGTGGAAGACAGTTGGTTCGAGTTCCCAATTCGCGAACGCAAAGACGGTCCGCTCCGAGTTCTGTACGTCGGCCGCCTGGTTCGTGAGAAAGGCATCCTCGACCTTGTCGAGGCGGTGGCGCGCGTCCCGGACATCAGATTGGACATTGTGGGCAGCGGTCTACCCTCCGACCGAGATCCGGTCGACCAGGAGGTTCAACGAGCGGTCGACCGATTCCGGCTGCGGGGACGTGTCCATATGCACGGTGAGCTCCCGAAGGCAGCCGTCGGGAGGGCGATGAAAGAGGCTGACGTGCTATGCCTACCAAGTTATCGAGAGGGCGTCCCGCGGTCCGTCATCGAAGCGCTCGCTGCGGGACGCCCCGCCCTTGTAAGCGACATTCGTGGCTGTCGCGAGTTGGTGACCGAAGGGATCAACGGCGCGCTTTTCCCTGCGGGTGACGTTGAGGCCCTTGCTGGAAAACTGAAGAGACTCGTCGCGATGGCACCGGTTGATCTGCTGTCCATGGCCCGGCGGGCGCGCGCGAGCGTGGATCCCTCTCGGCGAGAGGCGGCGGTCATCCGCACGTTGGTTAATAGCTATGAGGTCTTAGGAGTCAAAGCGTGGACACCGTAGTGCTGACCGGCGCCACCTCCGGCCTGGGCGGCCAGCTTGTGACGCTCCTACGTGGTCAAAACGTCCCAGTGGTCGCTCTCGTCCGGTCGTCGGCGGGGATGAGTGCCGCTCGTGCCTTAGGTGCCGAGCCGGTAATGGCCGATCTCGACGACCTGACTTCGCTGCCGGATGGAGTTGCCGGCACGATGGTGCATGCAGCAGGCGTTCGGTTCGCTCAGGCGGCGAGAATACTCGCGGAAAAATGGGGAGTTTCTGCGGGCGTCTGCATCAGTTCCGCCTCAGCGACAGTTCCTGGGCATCCGCTATCCGAGCTTGTCGCATCCCACGAGCAGGCGCTGCTGAGTAGCGACGTCAGGTGGCACATGATCAGGCCAACCATGATCTTCGGCTGGTCGAGGGATAGGAATGTCAGGAAGCTGGCGCGCCTGATCTTATCGGCTCCTGCGGTGCCGCGTCTTCGGGGGGGTGGCCGGATACAGCCCGTGTTCGTCGATGACGTTGCAGCCGCCGCGGTGGAATTGGCGACGCGGGCGTCGGCGGGAGACAACGTGCTGCCTCCAGTTGTGCCGTACGGAGGTCTCCGGCCGATGCGGGTGGGCGATCTGGTGGAGGACCTCAGAGTCGAGCTCGGCGTTCGACGCCTGCCCGTGTCGGTCCCCGTCGCGCTTCTCAGTCGAGCTGCCCACACCACTCGGCTCGATCGCACTGGCCGGTTTGGTCACGCCGTATCGATGCTGACAACGAGCAGGGTCGTGCCCGACCCGACGGCCGTTGGGCTGAGCCACCAACCCACGGACTGGTCTACGGCCCTGCGCATTGCGGTCGGTCGTTACGGTATGGCGCGCTCGCCCCAGTCGCCCGGATCTGATATGTGACCGCACAAAGTTCGGGACCAGCTAAATCCTGTCCGGCAGGACGCTCAACACGGCTGAGAGTGGGGCAAGTGAAGGTATCGGTGGACGGGCTCGTCGACGACGCGAGCGGCGTCGGGATGGTGCAGCGCGAGGTGTATCGGCGACTGCCCGAGTATGGCGTGGAGATTGAGCCACTACGAACGCGGGACGTCGGATCCGGGCGTCTGGCCCGGTTGGTCGGATTGATCATCGGGCTTCTACCTCGGCGCCTGAACACTGACGCCTATCTTTCGGCCGCCACGCCCTTCCCGCTCTGGGTGCCTCGGCCGGCCGTCTCCTTCGTCTACGATCTGCGGTGGCTCCGCACAAGGGGAACGGTGAGTCGGCGGTACCGCGACTGGGATCTGCGGCGCACTGTCCGAAAGAGCCATGCGCTGCTCTGCATTAGCGACCGTACGGCATCGGACCTGCTCGAGCACATGCCCAGCGCCGGGCCTAAGATCCGCGTAGTTGATCTGGGGCCGGGCCAAGTCTCGCGTATCGCCTCAGCACCGAGCGAGAGCGCAAAGGTGCTGTTGATGGGGGGGGCGCGCCACAAGAGGAACGAAGAGGCGGCCCAGGCGCTCGTAGCCAGCGGTGCCACTTGGTTCAGCACGATAGTGGGCGTCAATGTGTCGCCAGCCGTGCGGCAAGTCCTTGAGAGTCACTTCGGTCCTGGTCGCTGCGAATGGCATGAGCGACTGTCCGTACCCGAACTGCTAAGCGTCTACGGTGACATCGGCTACTTCATGCACCTGGGGGTCGATGAAGGGTTTGGCCTGCCCTACATCGAGGCGCTCCGAGCCGGCGCAACGGTCATAGCTGTGGATCAACCTCTGACCCGATCCGTCCTTGAGGACGCGGCGGTGCTACTCCAAGACGGGGAAGTGTCGGACATCGCCGCGCAACTCTCTTCAATTCCCGAGGTGTCCTGGACCTCAAGACTCCGGGTTGCTTCGAAGTATTCCTGGTCAGCAACGACGGAACAGGTGGCATGTGCACTGCTGTCTGCCGTTGGCCGATGATGCCCGCGGAGTGGCAGCCAGTTGCCGCAACGAAGCGCCGTAGGCGATGGAGCGCTACGGCTGAGTCGTTCGCATCCGCGAATGGTGGCGGCATGTGCCGTTCCGGAGCGGAAAGCTAGATGCCGCCCAAGGTAAGGCTGTCCTCCGGCACTCGCCTGCTGGTCGGGCCGATGGTGCGCGGAGGCCTAGGACCGCTCAGCAGCGTCTTGGTTCTGCTGGCGCTCCCCCTGGCGTCGGCCAGTTTTATGAGGGAGCAGGACTTCGCCGTCTGGGCAATTTTCAACACTGTTGTGACGCTTGCGACGACTATCGACTTCGGCGGGGCTGCCTACGTCATGGCGGCCCTTCCCTCGGCGAAATCGCCCGCGAGTGTTATCTACCGTTCCGCCAGGCACTCGGCGTACGGCAGTCTGACCGTTGGTGCCATCGCGGCTGCAGTGTGGCCACTCTACGTGATGTCCGGGGGAGCGGGCGCTTGGGGGGTCGCTGAGGGCCTGGCGGCCATCGCGGCCATCACGGTGGCGGCGGCCCTGCGTAGCCTGATAATCGTGGTCGCGAACGCGGCACTGGTCGTCCGAAAGAACGCGCTCCGCGACACGCTTCTGATCGGTCATTCCGTAGCGGTGTGCGGCATTGGGGTGGGACTGGCGGCCTATTTCGCCAGCGCATGGGCGCTGCCAACCGCATGGCTTGCATCGATGACCGTGTTCTCAGCCGTCGGGTTCGTCGCTGTTCGCCAGATCGCTGCCGTTCACCGCTTTGCCCCCGGGGGAGATGACATGGAAGCGTCGTCCCGTGGCTGGGCTAGCAAGAGGACCGCCACCGCGGTTCTTCGCGGACTTCTTATGAACGCTGATCGTTGGATCCTCGGCTCGGTAGCGGGCGCGAGCGTGTTGGCAACGTACGAGGTCATTTGGCGCATCGCATCGGCGCCAAGGGTGGTAGCTACCAGTATCACAACTGCGCTCATAGGCACTTCGGCGGCAGTGAAATCGAATGGCCATAAGGCGCTCCTTGGGCTTCTGAATAAGGCGTCGAATATCACTGCCTGGGCGGTGGCGATCGGCGTGATAGGGTCCGCTATCGTCTACGCCTTATCAGTTCATCTCGGGCTAGCCGCAGGAGCCTCTGCAACGTTGTGGATGGTATTGGTCACCGCCTCTGCGGCGGACGGCCTGACGTCCCCGTTAACTACGCTGAGTCTAGGTCTAGGCAGGCCTGGGTTCGATCTCCCTTATCTGTCGTTGACCTGTGGATCGGCCGGGCTTCTGTGGGTCCTGGCCATCGCTCTTGCAGCGCCCTCCCTTGTCGCATATGGAACGTCGGCGGTCTGGATCGCCGGGTCGGCGCTGTACGTTTTGAGAGGGCCTCGCCGTGTTACCTATTCGTAGCCAATCCGCGCTTCAGTCGGCAATGCTCAGAGGGACTCGCGGCGGAACCCTGGGCGCGCGAAGTCCGGTCAAGGACAGATTGTGCCGGCGCACATCAATAGCGTGGTGGTCAGCGTGCCGCGTGGCAACGATGTGCGAGGCGCGCTGATGGCGAGGGGGCTGACGAGCACGCCAGCCCTACCGGCGCGTGGTGCGCCTTTGGGGGTCGCTCCCGTTGCATATGGCGGGCGCCGGGTCGCGGTCTGGGCGGCGGGCCTTTTCTTGGCGCCATACTTCATCTCTAGTGCAAGCATCGGCCTCACCAAGCATGTCCTCCCTTCACGATCCCCCGCCCTGCTAGCGCTGGCTATCCTGGCCCTTGCCATCGTTCTGCGTGGCGGCCTTGCGGTCGGCCGTGTGGCAGCGGGAGTCTTGGGGCTGGGTGTGTTGGTCCTCGGCTATGAAATCAGTCGGGGCGTGCCCGAATACGGGTTTCGCGACGCATATCTAGCGGCTGGCTTCGGTTTCGTCGTGATCTATGGACTGACTGTCGTATACGGAGCCCTATTCTTTGACAGGCGCGCCTTCGTAACAGTCTTTTACTGGCTCTCGATAACGTCGGCGTGGGTTGCTATCGCGGCCTGGGGGCTTGACCGCCTGGCCAACACGGACGTCCTAGTGAACAGACGCGAGACCGGGGGCGGGGATCGGCTCGTCGGCTTACTTGCGGAACCTTCGGCGTGGGCGCCGATCGTGCCGGTACTTATTATTCTCGGGTTGCGACGCCGTTACCCGGTTCTGCCAATGCTAACCGCTGCTATAGTTACATATGCTTCGCAGTCACCGACGGTATACCTTGTGACTGTAACATCGCTCATCCTCTATTCCTTGCTCACTACGAAATGGTCTCGAGGTAGAGTGCCAGCCCTCGTACTGACGTGCGTCGTGGTAGTGGGTGGCACCTACTTTGTGACTACAGCCAACGCGATGGAATATGTAGCGAGCACGAATCGCGTGGAGAACGCGGTTGGTCGACTGCTACTCGGCTTCGAATCCATTCAACGCGGCGATGGTGATCCAGCAGTCAACGCGCGCTTGTCTAGTACCCAGTTAACGGTATCGGAAGTGGACGACCTGGAGATATATTGGGTCGGGTACGGTCCCAATTCGTCCTCTGTGTACTTCCCTGCAAAATATCCGGCTGCGGAAGGGGTCGCACCTGGCCCTAACGCCATTTGGGTACGGGCGCTCTTCGAAGGGGGCGTCCCTCTCGCTGCTGCGCTTGTGACACTCTTGGCCTTGGCTGTCATCCGCGTGCGCCACTACTCGGATCTTGCTGCGATCTTCTTGCCGGTCACGGTTGCGGTAATGATCAACTCGGCTGGCGGCCATGACTTGAACAAGTTGGCAGTGCTGGGTCTCCTGCTCTTCGCCTTCGGCTGGTTCCGGGGTGATGCGATCGGAGTAACGAACTTAGAATGTGCTGCGAGTGCCGAGAAGCGATCGTTAATGAACCGCAATCGACGGCCAAATCACGTAGGGGTCGGCCAGGACTTGAGACTCGGTCGGCGAGCTGATTAGGAGCGACATCGTCGGATCGCCTCCTGGCCATCGGGCCGGCGAGTTCGAGACTGAGCCCATACCTAGGTCTCTGTGCATGGGTCGGTGTCTGCTATACGATGCGTCATCGGTGATCCGTGGGTGGTTGCCTGCCAGGAGTTTACTGGTTTGCCTCGCGAGCTGGGTTGGGACGCTCTTGGACTGGCGGTGTACTCACCCCTATTCGGTGCGATCCAACACGGCATACATATCTGGAAGGGTGACTGGTGGTCGACGCATCGGTTATGGCAGCGAGCACACCTCAAGCCATTGCGGTAATTGGGTTGGGATATGTAGGGCTGCCACTTGTGGTGGAGATGGTCAGAGCTGGACACACCGTCGTCGGCTTGGACCGGGATCCGGCGATTGTTGACGGTCTTCAGGGCGGGTTCTCGCACATCGACGACATCGACGCCGCGACCGTTAAGGAGATACTTGCTGTCGGTTTCCTTCCGACGACGGATTCAGCCTGTATCGCCGCGGCGGACACCGTGGTGGTCTGCGTGCCCACGCCGCTGTCCAAGGACGGCGCACCTGACCTCGGCGCCGTCGAAGGCGTTGGCCGGATGCTAGGCAAGGAGCTCACCTCCGACACGCTCGTCGTCCTCGAGTCGACGACCTATCCCGGCACCACCGAGGAACTGTTCCAGCCGCTTGTCGAGGCCGGCGGGCTAAAGGTGGGCACCGACCTGAACCTCGCCTTCTCGCCGGAGCGCGTTGACCCCGGCAACATGACCTTCGGCATCAAGAACACCCCCAAGGTCGTCGGCGGCGTCACACCGGAATGCACCCAGCGGGCGGTCGACTTCTACGCCAGCTTTATCGACACGGTCGTGCCGGCCAAGGGCACCCGCGAAGCCGAGATGGCCAAGCTGCTCGAGAACACCTATCGTCACATCAACATCGCGCTGGTCAACGAGATGGCCCGGTTCTCGCACGAGCTCGGGATCGACCTCTGGAACGTCATCGAGTGCGCCAAGACCAAACCGTTCGGGTTCCAGGCGTTCTACCCAGGCCCCGGCGTCGGTGGGCACTGCATCCCGATCGACCCCAATTACTTGTCGCACACCGTCCAGGCGCGTCTCGGCTACCCGTTCCGATTCGTGGAGCTGGCGGAAGAGGTGAACGCCTCGATGCCTACCTACGTCGCACGACGCATCCAGGATCGGCTCAACGATGACGGGAGGGCGGTGCGCGGATCCCGCGTGCTGATGCTCGGTGTGACCTACAAGGCCGACATCGCCGACGAGCGCGAGTCCCCGGCCGTGCCGCTAGCCGCCAAGCTCCGGGCGATGGGTGCCGACGTCCGCTTCCACGACCCCTACGTGGAGGCCTGGAACACCGCGGAGCACGGCGAGGCTGCCCAGCCCCTGAAGCGGGAGCCGGACCTGCGGCAGGCGATCGAGGAGGCGGACGCGGTCATCCTCGTGCAGGCACACCGGGAGTACCTCGATGGGGCCCTCGATGGAGTCCGTGTCTTCGACACCCGGGGCGTGCTCGCCGGCGAACTGATCGAACGTCTGTGATGCCGAGGTCGCTTCCTGGGTCCCCGATGTGGCTCGTGGGAGCGGCCGGGCAGGTGGTTCCCGAGAACGGGAACTCTTCGGGCGGTCGGCGTACTGAAGGTTCTCTCGCGACTACCGTCGCCCGGACAGTAGGTGCACGGAGTGGGGGACCGGTGGGTAGGCACGGAGCAGATGAGACGACGCGTGTCGCCGACTGGGACGCAGGTACGGAGAACGAGCCCGACGGCACGCCGAGCCGGCGCAGGCGCCGGCTACGGCGGGGGCTGATCGGCCTCGGCGTCGGCCTTCTCGTCGTCGTCCTGCTGGTCGTCGGCGGCGCTTGGTACCTGACCGGCCGCTACGCCGGGAACTTGGACCGGGTGGAGGCCTTCGCCGGGATCGACGAGTCGCAGCGGCCGGCCGAGGCGACGGCAGGTCCCGCGGGGCAGGCGCCGCTGACGTTCCTCGTCGTCGGCTCCGATACCCGTGCCGACGTGCCGGAGGGGGAGACCCCCGACGGTCGGTCCGACGTCATGATGCTGGTGCGCTTCAGCGGCGACAGGCAGAATGCCCAGGTTGTCTCCTTGCCGCGAGATTCGTGGGTGTCAATCCCCGGCACCGGTATGGCCAAGCTGAACGCCGCATACGCCTACGGCGGTCCGAGCCTGCTCATCCAGTCGGTGGAGACCCTCACCGGCGTCCGGATCGACCACTACGCAGCCATCGACTTCGAGGGCTTCGTCGAGATGACGAACGCCCTCGGCGGGGTCGACGTCCAGGTCGCCGAGACCACCAGCAACGGGCCGTACACGTACGAGGCCGGCCTCAACCACCTCGACGGCGAGGAAGCCCTGTACTACGTCCGTCAGCGGTACGGGCTGGAGGGCGGCGACTTCGACCGGGTGCAACGGCAGCAGCAATACCTGCGCTCCATCTTCGCGAAGGTGTCGGAGCAGAACCTGCTCAGCGACATGGGAAAGCTCGACGGCTTCCTCGTCGCGCTGACCGACGCCATGACGGTCGACGAGACGCTGGGCAACACAGCCCTGCTCGACATGGCCTACGACCTGCGCTCGCTGCGAGCGGGCGCGGTCACCTTCCTGACCGCGCCGGTCGCAGGTACCGGTCGGGAAGGTGCGCAGAGCGTCGTCTACCTCGACGAGGCGCGGTCCCAGCAGATGTGGGAATACCTGCGTACCGACTCGCTCACCCAGCACGTCGAGGAGTTCGCCCAAGACACGCTGCCCGCGGTGCCGAACTAGACCGACAGGGGCACTGGCGGCAAGCGGTCGACCTGCGCGGTCGTGTGCGGAGCGCTGCGCACCTGCCGGCTCATCGCCACCAGCAGGATGCGCAGTGCGCCGGCGATCTCGTCCACGACGCAGGTGTGCAGTGTCGCCGGGCCGTCGACCGGGTCGTCGATGTCCTCGTAGGCGACGCGGTGCCCCACCCGCACCTCCGCGAGCGCGCCGGCGAAGGCGCGGCCACGCTCGACGAGCGGGACCCCGGTGAGGCGACGGGGGGGCAGGCTCCCGCAGAGCGTCGCGGCCTCGCGCAATGTAAAGGTTCTGCGTAGAGCGCGCGGGTTCAGCGTCAGCACGGCTTCCCGGTGCTGTGCCGTCATGGTCAGCACCAGGTCCGCCCAGTCCAGATCCGCGGCGGACACCCGACGCGACGAGTGGCCTCCGGCGTCCACCCCGCGCCGTTCGAGAGCAACCGCCGTGAACCGGTGAACCGGACGGCCCGAGGTGGCGTGCGTGCCGGCGGAGCGGGCCTCCAACGTGAGGCCCATGTGACCGGCCGGCCAGGCCGCCGTGAGCACGTGGGCTGCCGCGGAGCGGCAGATGTTCCCCGTGCACACAAATAGCAGCCTCATGGTTCTGTGTTCGGCACCGGGGGACTCATCTTGAGCCGGCGCTGGCCTGTGGCCGCCCGGGCGTGGCGTCGTTCACCCCCCCGTACGTGTGCATCTCGCAGCACGGAGTGGCGTGCGCGGGCAAACTCGGGGCGTGTCCCCTCACCCCACCGGCTCCACGTTCACCGTGCTGCTGGTGTGCACCGGGAACATCTGCCGATCCGCTCTCGCGGAGCGGCTCGGGCGCGCCTACCTGGAAGAGCACCTCGGTAGCGACGCGGCCGACCTGCGGCTGGTCAGTGCCGGCACGCGGGCGGTCACCGGCTCGGGCATGCACCGGGACAGCGCGCTGGTGCTTGCCGGATACGGGGCCGAGCCCGGCGATTTCCGCGCCCGCCAGCTCGACGGCCGGATTGCGTCGAGCGCCGACCTGGTCCTGACGATGACCCGCGCACATCGCACGGACGTGCTCGAGCGTGCGCCGGGAGCCCTGCAGCGGACCTTCACGTTGCCCGAGGCCGTCGCCCTGCTCACCGAGGTCGTCGACGAGCCCACCGGTTCCGATTTTCCCGACCGCGCCCGCCGGCTGGTCACCGCCATGGCAGCCGCACGTGGGCGCCGCCATGGCGGCGCGGATGACGACGTCCGCGACCCCATCAGACAGCCGGTGGAGGTGCACGAGGAGGTCGGCGGACTGATCGCCGCCACGCTGATCCCGGTCCTGGACCGCCTGGTGCGTCTGCATCCGCGGGATCCCGCCGGCTCGGAATCCGGCTCGGGCGAGCGCCGCGGCGGCTGACCCGCGTTCGCCAGGCGGAGTGACGTCGGTGGCTCGGCGATGGCGGCCGGTGGAGAGCTCTGCATGGCGCTGACGTCGCTGGAGGAGTCTGAGGTCGGTCGCGGCTGAGTGGGTGTCGACGGGCGGATGCTGGATGATCAGCAGCTGTGACCGCTCCTCGACCCCGTGCAGTCCTCGTCCACGAGCGGTTCACCGAGTTCGCCGGCTCCGAGGCCGTCGTCGAGCAACTGGCCCGGGAGTGGCCCGACGCCCCGATACTCGCCCCCATCGGCCGTCCGGGCGTCCTCCCTGCCGACCTGGCCCCCCGGCTGCGCACGACCGCCCTGAGCCGCCTCCTCCGTGGGAGCGGTTACGCGCACCTGCTGCCGGCGCTCCCGGTGGCCATGCGTCGGCTGCGGGTGCCGGACGCCGACGTCGTCCTCGCCTCCCACCACGCCTTCGCCACCCAGGTGGTGCACGCCACCGATGCGCCGGTGGTGGCGTACGTGCACTCTCCGGCCCGCTGGGTGTGGGACCACGCGATGCGTGCCGGTGAGGCAGGAGCCGGGATCGGCGCCGTCGCGCTGGCGGCGTTCTCCGCCGCCTTCCGCCCGGTCGACCTGAGGGCCGCCGCCGAGGTCCACACCATGGTGGCCAATTCGCATGCCGTCGCCGACCGGATCCGGAACTGGTGGCACCGCGAGGCCACCGTGGTGCACCCACCCGTCGACACCGAGTACTACACGCGCGATGCCGCCGTTCCTCGTGAAGACTTCTTCTTGCTCGCTGGCCGGCTGGTGCCCTACAAGCGCCCCGACCTGGCCGTGCGGGCCGCCGCCCGGGCCGGCGTGCCGCTCGTCGTGGCGGGCGACGGCCGCGCGCGTGCAGAGGCCGAGGCGCTGGCCGGCCCGGACACCCGGTTCGTCGGCCGGATCGACGACGCTGCCCTGCGCGACCTCTACCGGCGCTGCCGCGCTCTGCTGATGCCCGGCATCGAGGACTTCGGCATCGTGCCGGTGGAAGCCCAGGCCTGCGGTGCGCCGGTCTTGGCCGTGGACGCCGGTGGGGCCAGGGATTCGGTGGTGCCCGGGGTCACCGGCGTCCTGGTGGCCTCCGCAGACCAGGGCGAGGTCGAGGCCTGGGCGGCGGCCCTGAGGTCGTTCGATCCGCTCGACTACGACGCGGCAGCCATCCGCCGGCACGCCGAAGGCTTCTCGCGCGCCCGCTTCCGTGCCGCGATGGCGGAGGTGATGGTCCGGGCTGCCGGTTAGCCGGTTAGCCCGTCAGCTGGCCGGCCCAGCACGGCCCGCACCGTCTCGGACGCGACGTCGTCCCAGGTCCGGGTCGGCCGGGACGACGGCGTGCGCGGGCCGTCATTGCCCAGATGGTGGAGCACCGCCCTGGCCCAGGCGTCGACGTCGTGGAACGGCAGGTGCGTGGCGGCCTCGCCGCTCACCTCCACCAGCGCCGCGTCCACCGACGTCACCAGCGGAGCCCCGAGATCCAGTGCCTCGGCGGCCGGCAGCCCGAACCCTTCGGCCAGGCTCGGCGCCAGCACCACGGCCGCCTGTTCGTAGCACCAGCGCAGCGTGCCGTCATCGACGCCGACCAGCTGCAACAGGTTCCCCGAGCTGACCAGGGCTGCGTGTGCCGATCCGTAGCTCTCCTCGCCCCAGGCCGGCGGTCCGACGTGCAGCAGCACAGCGTCGGGCCGGGTCCGCACCACCTGCTCGAAGGCGGCGGTCACCACCGGCAGGTTCTTCCGCGGCTGCGAGTCCCCGACCACCAGGGCGAACGGCCGGCCGGCGAGCTCGGCCACCGGCCGCGGCTCCGCCTTCCGTAGCTGCGGGCTGGTCGCCAGCGGCACCACAGCGGCACGGCCGGCCGATCCCGGTTCCCAGTGCCGTACCCGGTCCCGGGTCGCGGCGCTGACGCACAGCAGCGTGTCGGCCTGGCGGATCGAGGCGGAGTAGGGGCGGGCCAGCAGGGTGCGCTTGGCGAGCCCGAAGTCCTGCGCCCGCTCCAGGAGCAGCATGTCGTGCACGGTCAGGGCGGTTCGGGCCCGCACGCTTCGGGGGAGCAGGTGCTTGGTGCCCTGGACGACGTCGAACCGGTCGCCGAGCAGGCGACCCAGCGCCTGCCGTTCGATCGCCGGTACCGCGGCTCCCGGCACCGCGGGCAGCCGCACCACCCGGCCCCGATCGCCGAGCAGGTCGCCCAGCGGCTCGGCGGCTCCCGCGGAGGTGAGCAGGAACAACTCCACGTCATCCTGACGCTGCAGCGCGTACGCCAGTTCCATCGTGTACCGCACCATGCCGCCGCCCAGACCGCTCGCCGGCACGTGCGAGGCCATCAGCAGCCAGCGGGTCGGATTGCTCATCGTGGCCTCGGACCGGTCGGAGTGAGCACCGGGGACGCCGCGGGGGATAGCTC
>Ga0066648_10001170_pt1 | contig 14943 bp, 10 predicted proteins | sample CryGeyCG12114_NA_FD_59537 | JGI IMG/M metagenome (GOLD analysis project Ga0066648, IMG submission 59537) | Groundwater microbial communities from aquifer - Crystal Geyser CG19_WC_8/21/14_NA | ecosystem: Environmental > Aquatic > Deep subsurface > Groundwater | place: USA: Utah: Grand County... | reverse complement strand
CGCCAGATACGATATAAGACACAGTCAACGTTCAACCAGCGGTTTGAACGACTGATTGACGCAGTCTGCGCTTTGTGCGAAGGGGCAATATCATACAAGCAAGTCTATACAGTGGTTAGGTAGACGCAACACGTTCGTGCTGCCGCGCAATGAGAAATTGGGAGGATACGAACAGCACAATCTACTCATCCGCTTGATACTCTAGCTGATAAAATGTGTCCATGGTATCTTCATACAACCACAAGCGAGGGATCCCTCAATTCGCCAAAATAGCTCTTGTTCAATGTAAGCACTACGCCATTGATAACGCCCAACAGAAACTTCAATTCATATCATGTTCCCAGTATCAAGCCTACTTGCCTGGCCGAAGTAGTCATACAGCTAGCTCATCCTGAGCTTCGCATCTTGTCATGTGTCCTTAGCTCGTATCATCATGCATCTACCTAGCTCATCAAAGCTCACCAGGCGTAACGCCGGCTGCTATACCTTGGAGCTTCAACTGCGTCATCCTTACCGTTCCACTCCTCATCGCCTTCTGGCTCGGAGTCGAGGAAATCAGCCTCGCGAAACTGCTCTTGCGCCGGTCTTTGATCAGACAGCTCGAAGATGACAGTATGACAACGACCATGCCCTTGAGCTTGCGTGGTGGTGGGTTGTGTGGTGCCGCTTATGCGTTTGCTCTTCCTCCCTTCGTCTTTCGTACCGATTTGAGACGGTGATGGCGCGAAGACTTCGGAATTATACTTGACGTGGAAGGTCTCGTGGAGCTTGCCATCCCATTTCATTCGCATCTGAGCACGGTCCCGCCAGGACGCTTGCTTCAGAAGAGTTCGAAGAACAAGTGAGCGGAGATGGAATAAAGTTGGTGCAGCGTCGACGAGCGACTGGAAGAAACCTTCTGCGTCGTCGGTGCCCAGGTTCCGTAATGGTCCGATGGAAACAGTCTCGAGAGTACAGGGCCAGGTTGGTGCACCATCTGAAAGCAAGTCGTCAAAGAGGGGCTCCGTATCACGGAAAGAAGTTGGATCGTGGTAAGTCAGATCTATCTCCAACTCCCGAAGGTATGGTGTAGTCGCTGCAAGGAACGACGTGAAGCCAAGACTCAGTGACTGATTACCTCGAAGCGTGAGGTTTGTGAGTGTTACACCTGAGGTACTTAGGTAATCATGGAGGCCTTCACTTCTTACAAAAGAGGTGTTGCAGATGGTAAGGTGCGTCAGACCAGCTGGTAGGGAAGCGATGGTAGCGTCGTCGAAAACATTGCATGTATGTATGGACACCTCTCTAAGCTCGGCTAGTGACGTGAGTGCATGAATGATTTTGCTGCGCCACCTTGCCAGTTGTTGCGCGTCAGCATTGTCCACTTTCTCTGGATCGCTAATGTCGGCGCCAGTAACGTGGTCAACAAGATTTTCGGCGCGTGGTAGGATGTAATTTCGTAAAGTAATAGATCTCAGCTTGCGAAGACACTGACTATGTGTCTGAGAGTTTGAAAATAGACTAAGGGTAGCGTCCTCTTTCAAGAAGCGACCGTTCCATTCAAAGGAGTGAAGTTCGATGCTGTTGCGCTCAAGCGTGTCGAAGAGGCTATCGTAAGACCATCGATCTTTTGAACGCGAGCCGCCAGGTATTGCCCAGATGTATTTGTCGGCAAGACTGTCATGGTTGTGGTACAGGTGCAGGTGTTTTAACAATGGCGTGTATTGTACCAAGTCCAGAAGGTCTATGCCAGCCTTCTTGATGAGAATCTGTTTGACCTCGACGTTAAGACTTCTGATTTTCTTTCTGTAGTCGAGGGACAGGCGACGGTTGTGGTTGAGAAGTAGTGGAGCAGCAATACCATCTTGATCCACACTAGTAGACACTGGTCCGGCATTATTCATGTCGTAGTCCCGTGCTGAAGCTTTGAGCAGATCCATCAGCCAGCGAGCCCGGTGGGCCGGAAAGAGTGGTGGTGAGTACATCAATGCACCGATGCACGCATCGTGGAAGGAAGAGCACATCTCGGAAGTATTGAGGAGCCACCTCACTGAACCTGTGTCTCTCGATGCGTCGGTATACAACGGGTAGGCCGCATACTGCATGACCTTGAGCAGTATCTGATACTCGAGGTTTTGCCAAGGCGGGGTGCGACCAGATTTCGAAGCAATAGGTGTGGTTATGCCCATAATTGACTTGTTCTTTTTGTTAGACACAGCCTTCGCAGGACCCTGGTTGTGCGTTGTTTTCCGCCGCTTGAAGTTGTTGAATGCTGTATCTCTGACCGGACCTATCGATCTAGTTTTGCGCTTGGTGAACACCACAGCCTGGACCTGCCTCGGGGGTGGCGCATCGTGCTCACTCGAAGACGACGACTCTGTCCGGGAGTCCTCCTGGTAGGCGTCGCGAAGGTGTCTGCTGGCCCGATGTGGAAGGGAACGTCTCACAGGAGGAGTGTCGGGTTCAGTACTGGAGTCTGAATCTGGTTCACGATACGACTTCTTCTGCTGGCGAGTCGTCTTGCGCAGGCTCGGTCGAGCTGCCGTTATGGGCATTTTGTGTGTTGCATGTGTGGAGGAAACGCTGGATACTGAGCTGAAAAGAAGTTCGCACTCTACTCGGTAGCCCACATGTAATCGTTAACACATTAGCATCAGAACTGGGTAGAGTGAACGCTTGGCTCGGAAGGTGAGTGCAGATGCAGCGCAGAGAAATCGCACTGCACTATGAGCGCATACCGCCCTGGCATGCACTAGATCTCAAGCCGTTGTCGATCATCGCATTCGAGATCTTGCGCTAACGCATTAGGTCAATCTGAATCTTCGGCTGATGTCGGTAGACCTTCTTCTTATTCGAAGCCCAGCCATCTGGCGACATCAGTTTGTCACTGCACGTCAAGCTAGTACCAGAACCCCCCCACCCCCCGGCCGCAAATAAGGTATCAGGAACATGGTGCGCCAAAGCATATCATTTAGGGATCCCCCAGCTATAAGGATTACCAGCCTAGATCGAGCCCAGATTGATATGTAGCACTTTCTGCAATCGTTTTCTATTGGTACGGGCTTGACGTGTGCAGAAATGACGCTGCTAGATGTACAGCCTGTGACTATGCGGCTCGGATGTCCCACGAATAGCTAGCAGAGGCTAGACTGTGTTTGACATGCTAGAGGGGCATATACTCGCAAAGCTGATCTAATCAGAGCAAGACCAAAGAATAGCAAGCATGCAAGGAAGATTGTGGTTCAGTATTATGACCATCACGTCGAGAAAGATCGATCGAGTTTGTACTACATTATTAGTGGCCTGTATAACGTGGTCAGAGCTTGCCATAGCTTCCTGGCCGAGCGCCTCCCAGGCATTAGTATGTTCAATAGCTGAATTAATCAGCTCGGCACGACCATGCCCATGAACGCCCTCGCTGTTTCGTGCAGTCATAATCCCGCCCTGCCCGTCTATGTTTCCCCTTTGCGCCGTACGGTTCGCTTATAGAATGTCAGGCCTGTCATACGGCTGGCCAGTCATCCTCGGTGATACTCGACCAGAAAACCCACAGCATCACCACACTGAGAACATTGAATAGAGCTTGAAAAAAGTTTCCATCAATCGCACCATTGGTCGGGCGACAAATGTGTACTGAGATCACGTATTGGAAGATCTGCCCGATAGCGAACAGTAGTGCTGCCGCCACCAACCAGATCATGGGTCGCCTTTCGCCCAGCACTCGCAGAACCAATATCGATTCAAGAACGAAGTATAGGAACACGAATACCAGAGGACATAGCTGATAAAGGACGTAGAGGGGGATGTTCCGGTGCCTTTGGTCGTATGAGTCGTCCCACTGTCCCGTCCACGAGTACGCGGTATCGAGTGCGATATAGCCAGTTCCAATGAAGAATGCTGCGGCGCTCACGAGCACCATGCCGACTGAGAGTAAGGTGCCATCATCGATAAGCTGATATCCCACCAGACCGTTCAGTAGTAACATCCAGAACGTGCTTGCAATGAGAGCGATGTGTGCCGCTGAGAAACCCCTCCGTACAGTATCGTCCAATGGAAACCCGCCAACGGAGAATATTTCGCATATCGCAATCAAGAGGTACCCGAGCAGGAACAGTTGCATCTCTCTTCTTCCTACAGCAGCTGCTTTCCGTTCCGACCTCCATAGCAAGAAGAGAGTTGTGAGGATGGCGATGCCGTCGACGAGGATGGTTCCGAGGTTAGCTAGGTATCGATCGTTGCCGAACCTGATGCCGCGCAGGACACAGGCACCACTGAAGGCTATGCCCGGTGGCTGGTTCTCCTGTGATTGAGGTGTCACGATCTGTGCCGAACGTTAGCAATGCACAGCTATCATGCACCTTGGGTTCTTTCACGCACCATACATATCGGCAGCGTAGAGTCGCGACAGAAGTCCCCAAAATTGCCGAATTGTGTAGAGCCCATGGTGCTGTGCTGGCTGGCCTCTGCTCGATCTTCTGACCACCCAATCAAGTGTATAACCTTAGGAGTCGGATGCGTTTGGTGAAGTCAATGGTAATGCGCTCGGCGCAGTAGAGCGACCGCTGCTCTGAAACAAATCCGGTCCGGGAGTTGCGACCACCATTCGCTCCTGCGTTGCAGATCTGGGGAACTCCTGATTGACCACGTGAAAGGCGTATGGTGTCAGGTCTGAGTTCAGAGTGCCTTTTGGTCTTTGTTTTGCAACGTTATGGATAGCACCAGGCCGGTGGGCAATGACAACACGAGCGAGTGAGATCGAAGCTGAAACGAGAGACAGCACTGGCAGTCCGCAGAAGCAGCAGCAAGTGGGTATCCGAAATTGCTTGGAAGAGTTGAGGTTGGACACCCAGCCATCGTCCTCGACTCTTGGTTGAAAGGATCCATAAGCAACACTGAAACAGGAAAGAAGGCCCCAAAGTCTCTTGGCGGGAACGCTATCCTTTCCCCTACAAGCTAGATCCCGCGCAGCGGTCCCTAACCACCTAGTCGATCTGCCTTTCTAGTAGCACGGCAACGGAGGAGCATGTCATTGATTTCGTGAGATGCATGTGCAGAACAAGCAAAGCTACTTGAACCATTGTGTTGGTGAGCTAGGACATGGTTCTAGTGCTCAAGCTTTTCGCTCTCAGGGTGGAGACTGTGAAAGAAAATAACAAGTATCGTCCATGCTACGGAGAAGCGCAGTTGTGTCCATGGGAGCGATAGGGATGCTGTAGGTTAACTCAGGTGGCTGGGAAATGTTGTTTCCGGATCGGACACATTCAGCTTTGCTCGAATCCACGGCAAATGACTACGACGACACAGCAGCGCGGTACATGTGGTTGTATGTTTACTCCAAGATCAGTCGGCATCATTCAGGGTGGACCGTAAGTGCAAGCCCCGACGTTCGACATTCCTGGCGTGCACAAGAGGCGAATCGTTGGGAAGCAGGAACAACAAGCTCTTAAATCGTGCAGCGTAGCATGGCTCTCTCAGCTTGCCAGGGACAGTATGTCTCATTCACGCAGTACCGACGATGCTGGTTCAAAGTGCTAACCTCGTCCTGATACATGGTATCAGCCATTCTCTCCTGAACAGTTCCTTGATTGTGCTGACTGTTGCTGTGATATAACCTGGTGAAGCACCTATCCACCCGCTTTTTCCTTTTATCTTTGCGGCAGTCTCGAACAAACCTGTCATGGTGGTGTTCGCCAACGCTGAGGCGATGTAGCTGAGTGTCTCGTTGGTCGAACTGTAATGCTTTTCATCCATTGTTTCTCTCCGCGGCAAGAACCATGTGGCATATCCCGAGCCGCCTTGTGACACCGGGACGTAACTGAAATCAATGAGACAAGTCGTCGACCAGTGACACGATGTTGCGAAAAGGATGATCAGAAGCAGTGAGCAGTAGAGACATGGTCGATTAAGCATATATGTCATCCCAAGCAGAACGGAGAGGTGGACCGGAGAGAGCGAAAGGGGTATCGGCAGGAGAAGGAGAGGGATATAGCTGCCAACTATCAGCACCGCAGGTTCATCGCACCTGTTGCCTAGAACTTACCTGCGCAAACAGTACATCATGATACTGCTTAACAGTTGTGTACAGGTAGTGAGGGCCGACAGTACGGTGTCGCGCAATCAACAAGAGGACAAGGATTCAAGACCGGTCTGTTGCATGCGCACTGTAGCCGCCAAACGCAGTGTTGAGCAAGACGAAGATGATAGTCGTGCACTGTTTCGAAATAATATCTCTGTTTGCCAATTACGTAGCCGAATAGAAGAAGTCCAGGCCTGCGCTACCGGTGAGATCGTCCTTTCCCGCAGCAGCCCCTAAAAGCCTGACGGCACAGATACATGTCCGGGCGGAGATCGAGAGTTTGAACTTCCCATTGTATGGCGTCAGCGGAAGACGGTGCTTTGGGAAAGCTCCGGCCGATGACTACGAGCTGCCTCATAATTTTCGGGCTGCTACGATCCATCGCCTCTTCACTTCCACTCTCTCCCTGGTATCTACGAGCGAAGTCGTCCTTTCACTGGGTTTGAGCTGCTTCAGGCCTTGGGAGTTGAGCTGCTGAACTTGATTGTGAAATTTCAAGATCTCAGCAAGAGGGAAGAAAAGCAAACATTTCCAGCTACCTGAAACGGAGCTGGTGAAGGTGCTTATAGGCCAACAAGCCTCGTCGCAGTTGCTGCTCTGGTGAAAGCTGGAAAATGTCCAACCATGAGCTACAAGCGCTGCTTGCCAATCTTCGCCCACGTTCGCAGGCGTCGTCGCAGAACTTCAACCATAACACGGGCATGTCTCGAGACCCATCTACCTCGTTTCCCTCAGCCTCTGCCGCCCCATCGACCCCTCCTCCACCTTTCTCTCCAGCACTATCGACAAGCAACCCAGCACCAGCAAATGTGACTGCGCAGAATCTGCTCAACCTGCTCAACTTCAACCGTCCAGTGCCACAGACACAGGCAGCAGAGCCTGCTCGACAGACAAGCTTTCCCGGTTCGCCAGCATCCACAGCTCGACCAAACCCAGAGAGCACTTTCACCGCCGCTGATCTTCTGGCAAGAGCAGCGAGCTCGCAACCACGATCGCCTGCGCCTGCGCCTGCGCCTCCGACAACCCGAGACGACACCAGCTCAAATCAGCAAAACCCTATAGCACCCAGTGTGAAGGATCAGGAAAGCTTGACAGCATCTCAGGTCCAGGGCGAATCCTCGCTACCGGACGGTAATGGGCAGAAACCTCTTTTCACCTACAAGAACCCTTTCGAGGCTCTTCGAGCCTCACGACCACAAACTCCACGAAGCTCTCAGCCGCAGACAGACAACTCCAGTCAGCAACCTTTCCAGCAAGAGCAGGAGCCTATACAATCCATTGAGGAGCCATTGTTGCAACAAGACTTGAATCAAGCTATGCCTGATAGAGTCAAACTCATGCCAAAGTCTAGAGCATCCAGACAGAGTACGCCCGCACAACCGCAGGCAAACGAGGACCACCCTCCTCTAGAGGTCGCAGTAGCAAAATCTCCAGCTGTCGAGCAGTCGACAGAATCCGCAATCAAGGAGGAAGCTATCGAGCCTACTGAAACCAAACCGGTCGATTCTGCGATGCATGATTCAGGTGGTGATATGCATCTGACAGATGAATCTGCTCAACGAATCGTGCCAGTCTTCAGCTTTCCAGTAAAAGCGTTCGTGTCAATAACTTTGCAGCTCAAAGAGCCTGCCACAAGTAAAGTGCGAGAGGATGGCGTGATGGAGATCTCAAGACTGAAGAAGGATTTCGACCAAATCGACCGGTCGCTTGCTGCAGCATCTTCGCAGTATATCACTTACGCCCTCGTCAAGAATGGTGGTATGCGTATCATAAGACAAGAGGATGGTAAGGACAGACACATCTTCAAGCACACCCACGATCGAATCTTCAATGTCTCAATCTGTACTACGTCAACGACAGCTCCTCCCGGCTCGCATCAGGCTGTGCTGGGCACTGGTGTCAGTGGTTCCGTTTACTACGCGACCCTTTCAAAGCCAGATCAAGACTTCTTTGGTGCTAACGACCTCGAGTCGGAGAGCCTGGTGTTCCCAGCTTATCCTCAAGGCGACGAGAACACCGCCGGTGGTGTTCTCAAGACACGTGCCAAGCGTAGCTCCAAACACCCTGAGTTCTTTGCTATTGGTCGTGGCAAAGCGATCCATATCGTCTGGCCGTCCATGGTGATGCAGTCCCGCTATGGCGTGACCGAGAACGACCGCCAAGTCAACATCGAGAAGCTCCTTCAAGAACGACCATTGCAGATACTCACAGGAAAGGCTGGTAAGGACTTCAATTTCAGTGAAGATGACACAATGATTGTCTCACTTGATAAGACGGGTCGACTACGGTTCTGGGACATTCGAAAACTTATCGACGAGGAAAACGCACGAGCTGTGCAAATCACGCCGTACGTGATTGACACACCCGTCCTCTCGCTGGCCACTGCTTCACCAGCTGAAAAGTCATGGCCAACCTCGGTCCTGTTCGTTGACAAGGCCCGCCCATATGTTAAAGGCGGTTCGCTTCGTTACGTCCTCGTTGGGCTGCGTCAGAACCACACTCTGCAGCTGTGGGACATTGCCCTTGGTAAAGCCGTACAAGAAATCAATTTCCCACACGACAATGAGACAGATGGTATCTGCAGTGTGTCTTACCATCCCGCAAGTGGTATCATCGCGGTCGGACATCCCACACGAAACTCTATCTTTTTCATCCACTTATCCGCACCTCGGTATGTTCTCAGCTCTACTTTGACACAAGCCTCGTACGTTCAACGAGTCGCTGCCAAAGACCCAGATATTCCAAAACCAGAATCCACAGCTTGCATGAGCGGTATCCGCGAGATCTCCTTCGGAAGTCGAGGTCAGCTTCGCAGTGTTGAACTGCTACCGGTTCATAAGCAAAGCGACAATGCTCAAGCCGATACGAATGACGCTCTCTTCGAGCTGTACGTTGCACATTCCACTGGCGTTACTTGTCTAGTGATCAACAAAGAAGACTTGGGTTGGGACGCTGAGAACAAGATCATCCGCAGTGTCAATGCGGAAGATAGTGGGCTAGTACTGCTCAAAGATCTCAAGCTTGGAAGCATAATTGAGGAAAACACGCGAAGCAAGAGCCCTGCACCAATACAAGAATCACAGTCCACAAGCAAATCCAAGAAGAAGAAGGACAAAAAACCGAAAGAGGTGTCCGGTGAAACTCACGTGGACGGTAAGCTCGATCCTCCGATAGAAGCGCCGAATGTCGTCGAGCCTCCCAATCCGCCCGAAACATTGAACATTGAGACGAACGTTGTGGAGCAGCCGGCTACAAAGGAATCGAAGAAGAGCAAAAAGAAGAAGGAACCTGTACAGGACACTGGTGCTCTCCAGAAGCTAGACTCCACTCGAAAGAAGTCTGATCTTGCCCTTCCATCAGTGGAAGAGACAGGAGTAGTACCGCAACAAGCCGCACATTCGCCTAGCAAACACCCTGACCAACTCTCAATGAGTATTTCTGGTGATTGGCTCGATCAAGAGTTGAAGAAGGTCGAGAGAAGTGTCGCGCAGGGGTTCAAGAAAGAGCTCGAATCATTGTATCAGAACATCAAAACCGATCGTGCTTCCCAAGACCAGGCTTCAGCATCTCGGCAAGAAGCCGTTCTCCGACTGGTCTCCACAACGCTCAACACCAATGTTGAGACCAGTTTGACAAACATCCTACGTACACAGATGCAGGAAGTGGTTGTTCCTTCAGTCGTGCAGACTGTTGCCAGTGACATGAGTCGGCAAATCACGCAAGCTGTTTCGCAAACTGTCAAGAAGGAGCTGGGATCCGAGCTTCCTGCGCAAATCGACAAAACACTCCAGTCACCCCAGATGTTAAAACATATTGCCGACAACGTTGCTACGCAACTGAGCAGCTCTTTACAACAGGAGATCTCGCACGCTCTCAACACTAATGTTGCATCCAGTATGAAGAGTATCGCCACAGCTGCTGCTGGTGAGGTCTTTGCTGTAGCCGAAGCACGAATGGTCGATCAGCTGGCACAGATGCAGCGATCGCATGCGGTCTTCAATGACAAGATCGAACAGCTCAATGGGGCTCTTCAAAGTGTCGCAGAGACTCTACAAAGCATGTCGCAAGCACAGGTTGCTTTCCAGAACCAGGTGCTTCAGGACAGACGTGCTCAAGCTCAGGAGCCCAGCCGACCCTCGTCCGCTCAACGTACGCCAGCCATGGCCTACGTTGCTTCACCACCTCCGAACGTCAGACCGATGCCAGCCATGCAGCCATCACGACAGAAGACTCAAGCTGAGCTCGAAATCGAAGAAGTTGCAGAATTGATGGAGCAACGCAGATACGAAGAAGGCAGTATCAAGTGGTTGCAGTCTTCCCAACCGGATCAGCTGTTCAACCAACTATTCGCCAGGTACACACCGGACTACCTTGCTACTGACGTTTCGCCGCTTGTCGCCTTCTCGATTGGTGTCACGGTCGCCAACTCCTTGTCTACCAATATCGAGCGGCGACTGGAGTGGATCGGAGCGGCTTTTGACACTGTAGATTTCAAGGTACGTTGCATGCTCCGAACTCAATAACAACAGCAGCTAATGTATTATAGGACCGAGAGATCGTCGAACTTGCTCAACATGCACCACAATTAATCAACGGGCTGATTCAGAAGCTGGACAATCTGTACATGCAAAAGTCCCAAGTCAACCCTTACGACGCGATAGTATCGATGATTCCACCTCTGGTACAGAAGGCACGAACTCTGAGGGCGAATTTTCAACTCTTGAGCGAGGGACGGGGTGGTCCTATGAGTGGATAACGAGGAGTATCGGGTGAACACGAGAAAGATGCTGGTTGTGCAGGGATGACGCAGGACGTGTAGACTCCAACACTATTAAAGAACACTCGTGAGATACCTCATCTGCAACCCAGAAGCTTACCACTGATCCTTGTCCAAGGCATTCAGTCGATGGCGTGCCAAAAGGTTCGCAACTGGACAACCTTAATGACGACGTTGTGGGACTGCTTGTTGGGCTGAACTTGAGGGGCTATCCAGCGACATGGTTTGACGGGTGCCTAAGGCTGACGAAACGTTGAACCTGAGCTGAGCGGATGAGATAAAGATGTTGTCGATAACATTTCATATTGAACCTTCGTTCCTCTACCTGCAAAGCTTGTCGCGATGACTGCTGTGATGTGACAGCCCCTAACGATAAGGAGATGATTGATATCACGCACAACCAAGCACCCGCATTGATCAGAATTCCCTTACTATACTTCGAAGTTGAAGACCTTGTAAGCAGGGGATCGCTTTGGTGGGATGAAGCGGCGATACAGTCGAAGAGCGCCGGACGAACAGCAGCATGCTTGTCGGACCTTCTGTTCTCGTAGCTCAAACGTCCTACACGGTTCGTCGGAAAGGGTGCTGCGGAGCACTCACCTATACATGAGCAACCATCATCTGGAGATGGTGATACTGGACCTTCCAGCTGATCACGAAGTCCAGAACTCAACAGCTCGCTCCCGGTCACAGCGTTTTGATAGGTCAGTTGAATGCCCTTATCACTCGTGCAATGTTACATGCTGATCTTGCTACGCGTATAGCTTTTCACTCGTGCACAATACTCGAATAGTGTTCGGTGAGGCCTGGCGACACAGCCTCGCGCACACGACCGAATTAAAGAACAGACCTTCACCATACTCGCAGCACAACTTTAAACGCCAGTAGTGCAAAGAAGTCGTTGCTCAGCTTTGCTGCGGCAGGAAAATTACTCCATCACACTTTCTGGCACTCTCAAAGTGTTATGACAGACAGTCCTCGTTCTGGATCTTTTGAGATACTTGGATCTACCATGCGTCGATTATCCCTCAAGCTGCCTCCAAGGCCAACGCAAAGCCTCAAAGCCGTCCAGTCGGCATGTAATGGTCCACGAGCTAAAATTCATAAGAGCCTCAAATACTTTCAGCTAGTGGATGCTACCAACAGTGGCAGAGATGTCGCAAGATTCGTTGTCATCTTCTCAATCTTCGATCCAGTCAACAGTACCATCCGAGAGGAGCAGGTCACGAGATGGGATGTCGTTTCCATGGCGCAGGCTGGCTCTGGAACCAATGACAACAAGTATCACGCTTCATGGATTGGCCAGACCCTTCATTATGGGCTATTTGATTTGTCGGTCATGGGCCTTGATGCGAATGACGCCATAAAAGCCTGCAAAAAAAGATTGCGTTCGAGGATTCGGAAGGGAAAATTGCAGGTGCCAGAAGAGATATGCAAGTTGGAGCAGTCGCTTAGACGACGAGCAAAAATCAAGAGTTTACAAAAGGAGGAGGCTGCTGCTATGCAAGACTCACAGTTTGACTCGATCGCCCATGCCAGCCCCAAGCTTGCCTCGGCCATGCGTATGCCTGAGGATGAAAAAGATAGTGATGTTGAGCGCAACACGATGCAAAGCAAAGAAGAGAATGACAGAGGGCCTCGACCTACTCCTGATCGGAGCCGCCACTCTTCTGCTCTTGTGACGCGTCTACAAGAGACACCAAGCACACCAACACGAGCGCTATACCGCAGACTTGCAGACATCGGAAGCATTCCAGTCCCCCTGCGTTTCCGGGAAAAGGACACGACAAATGATTAGCGATCATCTATTAGTGCCACCAGGAATGAGGGTGAGGATATCAGCATCACCGAGACTCCTTTGCCTGTGGTATGCCAGCGTATCTTGTCCCTTCCAGGTCGGACGCGTGGTCACTACGGGCATACGGGTGAAAAGCAGAAAGAGGACGCTGGTGATGCAGCAGATGATCGAGATATATACAGTATTCGAGCCACGGAATCACCTGCAAACCACGGTCTTCCGTCAAAGAAGCCTAGTCAATCCAAATCGCACCGCCTCAAACCACGACAGCGCTCAGACCTTGAAAGTTTCCTCGAAAACAGCCCAAGCTCGGTTGCAGCTAGTGGCGCTACATATAGACCTAGTGAGGAAGACCAATCAGACGAGACAAGTGATACCGAAAGCGGTGAAGCCTCGGAAGATTTTCTATGTGGCAGAAGTAACACGAATAAGGACGTGGTGTCTGTGAATAGTGACAGTCAGAGCACATCAGATGGTGGAGTTTCACCAACACTATCTAGGCGCCGAGCTTCTGTGAACGCAGGACACGCTCTTCCACTCAGAGGAGAAGGCAACAAGACAAAGGCCCAACGCATGCCAAGGAGTTTGCCTGTTGGAGTGAAAGATCGAAATTTGCAAGAGCTTGAGCAAAGATCACGGTATCTTCGTAACAAAGGTTCGGCTGGCGTTGTGGTAGACGCTAACAGCAACGGAAACGCGAGCAGCGACGAGGCTCGGTTCGAAGGCTTCCTGCATATTCCCAACTCTGACGTTGTGCGTGGGAGAGAGGTTATCGAGAACGCTACCCTCTCGACAAAAGTCTCAATCTCTTCAGCGCTACAGGTTTCTGCAGTTCACCGAAGCGGATCTTTTGGAAGACAAAATCCGACGACAGAAGCGACGACTAGGATTAGCCAAAACCACACAGCTCGGGATGAGCTCGAGGTACGTGGAAATGACATTGTGCCGTCTCTCCAAAATGGCGGCAGGAGAGCTTTATCCTATACAGGGGAATTGCATAACGACCACAACTCTAGGAAGCAATCCAGTGGACTCAGTGGCTCAGAAGAAATGATCGACCTAGGTATCTGCAGCGCGGAAGCTTCAGCAAATTCAAGAGGCTCATGGGACAGTACCATTCCAGGTCGACAGGCCACTCGCTCTACAGCGAAAAAGCGGAGGCAAGATGACGAGCCTGGCCGCAAGGGAGAACCGCACAGCGAACAATACGGTACAGCTAGCACAGCTTCTAGCTCCCTTCTACGAAGCAGTTCTCATTCTGCTCGACCCAGCTTCAAGCGACAGAAAGGCAACCGAGACGCTACAAGCACTCGTGAAGCTCGGATGACTGAACTCAACAACCTGTTTTCCCCTACAGCAGATGACTCACTTCCAGACTTTGATGCGTATCTACCACGTCGCGGGCGGAAAAAAGAAGCTTCACGATGTGTGAACATCGAGGCCGGCACTTCGTACAGTGGTGCCCTACGAGCTTCGGCTGAGGATTCCATCTCGCCTTCGATTGTAGCTGGGCGTGGACAAGCAGAATCAGCAAGACCAAATGAAGCTTGTCGAAGAGAGCAGGAAAGTGTCGTCGGTGCTAGGAGTCCTCGCCAGACTCTAGTCGCAGCGCCGATGGACAGTATAACCTCCACCGCCACGACTCTTCCACCAACTCAGCAAAAACCATTGCCTGGCCAGTATGGGACTATTCTTGGAGGCTTAGGCACCGAGGACCACCCTGTGTGGCTGGATACTCCTCGAAAGCATTCTGCGCCTGCCGCAATCAGAGTGAAGTCAGAATCACCGTCCCCTTCGAGTGATCCTTTTCGCGCTATCGACGACAATGCCCGCTCCAGTAGCTCTACTCGAAGTGTCAACCACAAGGTAGGAAATAAGCCTACTAGATCCCGAGCGAACGCCAGCAAAGATGTCGACGCATTCAACACGCAGCAAACACCCGGAAACCATGTAGACCACCAAGGCCATCGTCGATCACAAGGCACACAAGGTGCGGTGGGATACTCGGGTGTGCAAACTTCACTTGCACCATCCCAACGCCTTACTCTTCTGAACGTCCATTACCTCAATCGACTCAATCCACTACGGAAGCCGAACCCCGCGTCTCCTATACAGCGGCCATCACGTGATAGCTTTATCGCCGACGTTCGAGTTGGGCGACAGAAGCAGAAGGTTTTGGTGGTTCCGCGGCACCCCGATCGCAGCCCAATGCCACCACCAAAAAGAGGACGCATACGTCCTGCACCGGGCTACGAAAACTGAAATCGAGCATAAGTGTTCTTCTAAAGGTGGCATGCCACACCAGCGGCGGGG
>Ga0066648_10001165_pt1 | contig 15008 bp, 23 predicted proteins | sample CryGeyCG12114_NA_FD_59537 | JGI IMG/M metagenome (GOLD analysis project Ga0066648, IMG submission 59537) | Groundwater microbial communities from aquifer - Crystal Geyser CG19_WC_8/21/14_NA | ecosystem: Environmental > Aquatic > Deep subsurface > Groundwater | place: USA: Utah: Grand County... | reverse complement strand
CGTCCCGCTCGGCTTTGGCGGCTCCCGCATCGGTGGCGTGCCAGCGTATAGCCATTCTGCCCGAACTTTCAGCCTGCCAGCATAGACCTGCGCTTTCTTAAAGCTGAAAGGCATGTTGCCATTCGCGTTGCTCTTGAGGGTGTCGTAGCTCCACCCCCAGCGCCGCGACATCTCCGCCATCGAGATCTTGGTGTCTTTGATGGCGGCCATCAATCGATCGCTTTGCTCGCTCATGCTGCAACGGCTAGCGAGAGCTTCGGTATAGGTCATACCGAAAGGCCTTGACGAAGGCAGGTAGGTTTTATACCTGTCTGAGCATGAGCCGAGATTTAGCATCGCATCAGCGCATCATTGAGCGAGCTGGCGGACCTACCGCGTTCGCTCGCGCCATCGGAGCCGACCCCAATACCGTCAAGGCGTGGAAGCGCACGAACAGCATTCCCGCACCTCACTGGCAGGCAATCTCGGTGGCCGAACTTGCTACCCTGTCCGAACTGGCGAACGCTGCCGCGCAGCGAGCCGCCGCATGATCCGCCGCCTTTCGGGCTGGAGCCACACGCTCCCCAACGGCCTCACCATCAACTTCAGCGTCAACCGCATCGAGCGCGACACGCCCGCCAAGCCTCTCCTCAACGAGGACGGCCGCAAGCTCGCCAATACTGAAAACCTCCCTGTCTTCCATTCCACTGACGTAGCGCAGGAGGCGCAACGCAATCATGCGTGACGAAAACGAGATTGTGCATGGCGTCCAGCGCGCCATCCGCGAACAGTTGGACGCCCGCGGCATTTCGTTGAAGGTCGTCGCTGCCCAGAGTGGCATCAGCTATTCGTCGCTGTGCGGCTACTTCCCGGGCAACGAGCGTGGCACCACGGCTCGCGCTCCGACCGAGCTACCGCTTAGCGCCATCCGCAAGCTCCACAAGGCGCTGCCTGCCGACATCCTGAACCTGCTTGCTCCTGAAGGCTGGGCTATCGTGCGGGTGCCTTGCGAGGTCGACTTCGACGAGGTGGATAACCTCTGCCGCAAGTTCTGCGCTGAGAAGGCGGCGGCTCACCACAAGGACAGCGAGTGCGGGGAGGCAATCGGGCCGACCGAAACACAGCGGCTGGCCTCCAGTCCCGTCGTTCTGAGCGTGGCGGCGGCAGCATGAGCGAGATCATCAGCTTCGAGGCTGAGAAGGCTAGCCGCTACATTGAGCAGGTGTTCGCTGGCTATCTCGGCGATCCTGCCGACAGCGATTACCAGCGGGCATACCTAGCAGCCGTTCTTGATGTCTACCGAGAGGGACTTGGCAAGGGTGTGGGCGACGATCGTCTAGCCCTGCTGGACGCGCAGGTGCGAGCATGATCTGCACCTGGCTCAAGCGGCGCATCGCCCGCAAGAAGCTCGCCCACCCCTCGGATGCTGGTCGTGCGCTCTCGCTCCTTGGCCATGAGCAGCAACGCTCGCGTGTCCGTGAGGTCGCCGCCTCCATGCGTGCCGCCAAGGGCCTCGCCCCACATCCAGCACTGACCACCACTAGGGAGAACAAGCATGTCTGACGCCAACGTAGCAGCCGACCAGCTGCGCCTCTTCATCGAGCGCATCGAGCGCCTTGAGGAAGAGAAGAAGGGCATCACCGACGACATCAAGGACGTGTACGCTGAGGCCAAGGCCAACGGCTTCGTCACCAAGACCATGCGTGAGGTGGTGAAGCTCCGCAAGCTGGAGAAGCACGCTCGCGACGAAGCCGACGCCATGTTGGAGACCTACCGCAACGCGCTGGGGCTGCACTGAGACATGGGCGCGGTCCTCTCAATCACCATCCCGGGTATTCCGGTAGCCAAGGGAAGGCCGCGCCTGTCCACCATCAACGGACAAGCGCGGGCCTTCACTCCTGCCAAGACCCGCAAGTATGAAGACCTGATCCGTCAGGCCGGTGCCGACGCAATGGCGGGACGCGACCTCTTGGAAGGCGCGCTTGCGGTTGAGGTTCGCGCCTACGTCGCGATGCCGCAGGCGCTCAAGGGTGCGAAGAGGCAGGCCGCTGTTGAGGGCTCCCTTCGCCCAACCACCCGTCCCGACGTGGATAACTACGCCAAGGTAATCGACGGGCTCAACGGCATTGCCTGGCATGACGACAAGCAAGTGGTGACGCTGATCGTCACCAAGCATTATTCGGAACGCCCACGCCTTGAGCTGTCGGCTGAGGAGGTGGGCGCATGAGCCTCGCCTTCAGCCTTGAGCAGGCCGCAATCCTCGCTGTTCACGACGGCGCCGACCTCACCACCATCCGCGTCGAGAAGTGGGCCGAGACCTACCGCGCCACTGTCGAGGACGTGCGCCGCGCTTTCGAGAAGGCCCGCGCATGAGCAAGAAGCCGCGCACGGCAGAGTGCAAGACCTGCGGCACCGGCATCACCGCCGCAGCCAAGACCGGCTTCTGTCGTCCATGTTTCGCTAAGCAGGCTTGGCACACGCCGGGTTTTCGAGACAAGCACGCCGCTGGCATTCAAAACAAGATCAAGAACGACCCTGCCTACCATGCGGACATGAAGTCCCGCGGTCGGGTCTTCGGCCTGAAGATGGCCGCTGATCCCGAGGTTCAGGCCAAGCGTCGGGAATCAAGCAAGAAGTGCGGCGCGCTTCTTATGCGGCCAGAGATGCGTGAGAGGACGCTGCAGGCCGTTCGGGAGAAGTCCGGCGCAACTTTGAGCCGCAACGCCCGCGCATGGTGCCCTGAAGGCTATTGGGACCTCTACAGCTTCCTGCGTCGCAGCAAGAAGCTGTCAGGTGCCGAAGCGCGCAAGGTGGTGCTCGATACCGCCAACAAGGACGCTGCCAAGCGTGTCGCCAAGCTATCACCGTTTGAGCGCCAGATGCAGGCGCTAGAGAACGGCGGAACGCTTATCGAGATGGGCGCCCGCGCCACCCTCGACCGGCCCGGAGTGTTCCGCCGTGGTTGAGGTAGCTCAATACGCATGCCGCTGCGGCGCACAGAGCGAAGGGCAGGGCGACCCTCCCAAGTGCTGGAACTGCGGCGATCAGATGTACCAGTGGGCCACCAGGCTTGCCGATTACATGCCGCGGGAGATCTGGGCGTGAGCCGCTGGTATCGCGCTTACGAGGGCACCGTGACGGATGCTAAGCTGGCAGAGGCCGCGCTGGTGGCTGACTGCTCCCGCTCGGTCGCCATCGCTGCATGGCACGCCCTGCTCGAGAGCGCAGCGTGCAAGAACAACTGCGGCTCCTACGAGACCAGCGCTCGCCGCGTCGCGGTCATCCTGTGTGAGCCCCCTGTTAAGATCGAAGCCTTGTTCGGGGCCTTTGACGAGATCGGCCTGACCATCAACGGCGCGATCGCGGCATGGAAGCGCCGGCAGTTCCAGAGCGATGACAGCAAAGAGCGTGTTGCCAAGCACCGCCAAGCCAAGAAAACCGTTACAAAGCAAGCTGATGAGCCCGAGGTAACGGCGCGTAACGGTGATGTAACGGCCCCAGAGACAGAAACAGAAACAGAAACACAACCAGAGGAAGAAGTATCACCTAACGGTGATTGCCCATCTGGCGATGAGCCCGCCCTTCGTCCCGAGCATGTTTTTGAAGGTTATCAGGAGCTAGCCAAGTCCATTGGCCGCAACGTGCCTCGAGACTTCACCCCCGAGCGGCGGCAGTTGGTCAGGGGCCGAATGTCCCAATACTCGCTTGCCGACTTCCAAACCGTCTTCGCGAAGTGTCGCGATAGCCCCTTCCTCCGAGGTGACAAGAACGATGGGCGCACGCCGCTCACGTTCGACTGGTTGATGAAGAAGGCGAACTTTCAGAAGGTCTTGGAGGGCAATTACGATGGCTAAGAACCCGATCAGTGACTGGCTGGCAGATCAAACCTCGCGCCGAGGTTCCGCGCCAGTCTCGCAAGCCGAGGCCGTCGCGAGTGGCAATGCGTACCTTGCCGAGATCGGCCGCAACGATGTCCATTGGTACGTTTACGAAGGCCAACTCCGCATCGGCTTTAAGCGTGCACCGGGAGTGGAGGCATGAGCCGCCTTCGTAGCAAGTTTGGTCGCCACATCGCTCGGCATATCCACGAGGATACGCCTGCCCACTCAGTGACGCCCGTCACGGTAGGCTTGCTTAGGACCACAGCCGACGACTTCGAGGCGGCATTGGCCGCGCTTGAGCAGCTGGTCGGAGTCAGCCTCTCCGGCGTCTCGGTCCACTCCTCCTTACGGCAGGAGGCGATGGCTCGTGCGGTCGATTTGCTGAAGAGGGAGGCGGCAGAATGACCCAGGCCGAAACGCTTGCCGAGCGGCTGCGGGGCTGGTTCCAAGCGATCCAGCGCTCCAAGGAGGGCAGAGACCGTCTCCAGCTTGCGCCTTTTATCAGTCTCGTGAACGCAGTGCCGGAGATCGTCGCTGCGCTTGAGAAGCATGACGAGTTCCTTAGAGACTTGCAGTTAGAAGTTGCCGAGGACGGAAAGTCCACGCCCAAGCGTCCCTTTTCGCCCGAGCCAGTCAGCCGACATGCTTGGTGGGCTGTTGATGAACTATGGCTCCATGTGCGCGACCTTGAGGCCAAGCTCGGAGACTTGCCTCTTGGCGTGTCCAGGGTTTCGGTGTGCGCAGCCGACCTCAAGGCAGTGCTAGAACTATTAGACCACGCCGTGGCGGGGCAAGATCATGTTTAATCCGTTGAACTGGCTTGCAAACTGGGCCTTCCAACAAGCGCTTCCTCGTGAGGCGAGGAAGATCGCACATGAGCTTGCGTCGGTGCGCCGGTCGGTAGCTTTGTTTCAGGCCGAACCCGTGAACGAAGAAGGGTGGACTATCTGGATAGAACCTCTCCCCGGCTACCTACTCCAGTGCTGCGACTGCGGACTGACGCATGAAATGCAGTTTCGCATTGAAGACGGCGCTGTGCAGTTTCGCGCGAAAGTCATCGGGGAGGCAGCATGACCCAAAACTGCATACTCCGCAGGTACGCATAATGGGCGCCGCGCATCGTCAATTCCAATCGTCGGTGCAGCTCCTCCGCCTGCTTCGGCGGGCTGAGCGTCACATGCACCTCAACCCAGACGAACAGCGGTTAAAGGATAGCTTGGAAGCATCCCGAAACGTCACCCAAGCCCTTGCAGCAAAGCGGATGAAGTGGAGCTGGAAACCATCAGAGATTCGCAAGATCGACCGCTTCATTGCGACCCGAGCGCGGATAGGCAACGGCAAGCCATTTCACCGCAATGACGAGGTGAGGGCATTGGCTGCATCGATCGGACGCTCCGAGGAGTCGGTCTACAAGATGATCCAGCGCCGGAAAAAGCAGGGGAAATGTCCAAGCGCAAGCAATCGGGCAGAGGGGTAGACAGGGAATATGGACAAGCTCGAAGACCCGCGTCGGCTGCTCGCCTACTGGCGTGCGAGACTGGCAGGCAAGAAGCCGATGCCCGTAACCGCTGCTGACTGGGATGCGCTTGTAGCGAAGTGGGCGACATCCTGATGGGGCGTCCGTCGAAATATGAAGACCGCTACTGCGACGAGGTAGTGGCGCACATGGCAGATGGGGCAAGTCTGACAAGCTTCGCCGCTGAGATCGACGTAGCCCGCTCGACTATCAACGAGTGGATGGCTGCTCATCCCCAGTTTTCGGAAGCATGCGCGCGCGGGAAGGCGAAAAGCGCTGCTTGGTGGGAGAAGGTCAATCGCAGCTTGGCTGTGACTGGCGAGGGCAATGCAGGTGCTTGCCGGCTCGGATTGCTCAACATGGCTGGCGACGACTGGCGCGATAAGCAGTTGGTCGGCTCTGATCCCGAGAACCCGCTGCCAACTGGTTTCTCCGTCAACCTTGTGAAGCCAAGTGCCAGCCCAGATTGATCTTCCCGAGTACGCAAACGACCTGTGGCAGCCGTTCAGGCACCTTGCTTGGTATGGTGGACGCGGAGGCGGCAAGAGCCACACGGTAGCCACCGCGCTCGTTCTTCAAGCCATGGAGCGGCATGAGCGCGTGCTGTGTGGTCGTGAGCTTCAGAAGAGCATTCGGGACTCATCTAAGCGCCTGATCGACGACGCGATAGACCGGCTCGGAGTTCGGAGGGCTTTCACGTCCACCGAAACGGAGGTGCGCGGGCCGCATGACAGCCTGTTCCTCTTTTCGGGCATCAAGGGGAATGCATCGGGCATCAAGTCCATGGAAGGCATCACCACGTTCTGGGGTGACGAGTCACAGGCCATTAGCCAGTCATCGATCGACACGCTCGTTCCGACGATCCGCCGCCCAGGAAGTCGCCTGATCTGGACTTGGAACCCTGATTTGCCAGACACGCCGGTTGACGCCATGTTTCGAGGTCAAGGCGAAGAGGATTTTGAGCCACCACCGAACAGCATAGTTCGGGAGGTCAATTACTACGACAACAACTGGTTTCCAGCTGAGCTTCGCGCCGAGATGGACTATGATCGCGGGCGCGACATCGACAAATTCAACCACGTCTGGCTCGGTAAGTATCGCGCTAACAGCGAGGCTAGAGTGTTCCGCAACTGGCGGGTCGAGGCATTCGAAACCGATCCCCATGCCGAGTATCGCCAAGGCGCTGACTTCGGGTTCTCGATCGATCCATCCTGCCTGGTGCGCTGCTACATCGTCGGCAAGACGCTCTACATCGACCATGAAGCCTATGGTCTTGGCGTGGAGATCGTGGATCTGCCTAAGCTGTTCATGGACGTGCCAGATGCGGAGAAGCATTGGACTACTGCCGACAGCAGCCGGCCCGAGACGATCAGTCATCTGCGGAAGAATGGCTTCCCTCGCATCACGGCGGCAATCAAGGGCAAGCGCTCGGTCGAGGAGGGCGTCGAGTTCCTCAAGAACTACGACATCGTGGTTCACCCTCGCTGTCAGCATGTGATCGATGAGCTGACCCTCTACAGCTACAAGACGGACAGCCTGACTGGGCAGGTGCTTTCCGCGCTTGCTGACAAAGACAATCACATGATTGACGCTCTGCGGTACGCGGTCGAGGGCGCAAGGCGTGCGCTAGGCGCAAAGCCCAAGGTAACGACTGTCAGCATCCCAAGCATGGCGAGTGCTTTCTCCCGCTAATTGTCCAAGCGCACACCGCCGCAGCCCTCCGTAAGCAGAGAGCATGGCCGATGACGAGCGCGACACCACAGGCAAGGACAGCGACCGCCTAGAGGAGGTCCACAAACGCGCCCTTCGCCGGTTCGACCTGTTCCTGCCTGAGATGGAGTGGCGTGAGCATGCGCTGCTTTGCCGCCGGTTCATCTCTATTCCCGGTGCTATGTGGGATGGGCCTTGGGGCGAGCAGTTCGCCAACAGCATCCGGGTCGAAATCGACAAGGTAAGCAAGGGCGTCGACAAGCTCATTCAAGACTACCGTGCCAACCGCATCGTGCCTGATTTCCGCCCCGCCGGCACCAGCGGCGATGAGGAGACGGCTGACACGCTGGACGGCATGCACCGTGCCGACGCTTACCACTTCAAGTCCATGCAAGCGTGGGACCATGCTGTTGAGGAAGCGGCCTCAGGTGGCTTTGGTGCATGGCGGCTAGCCAACGACTACGCCGACCCGCTTGATGGCGACAACGACGAGCAGCGGATCAATCCCGGCTCTATCATCGTCGATGCAGACCAGCGCGTTTACTTCGATCCCGAGGCCAAGGCTTACGACAAGGCCGATGCTCGGTTTGCGTTCGTTCTGACCTTCAAGACGAAGGATGCCTTGGAAGAAGAGTTCGACGATGCCGCCCAGACCACTTGGCCAGAGGGCTTCGAACGACCCGGCTATGAGTGGTTCACGCCAGACGGTGCGGTGATCGCTGAATACTACGAGGTAGAAACCAAGCGCGAGGAGCGGCTAGTGTTCACCCATCGGCTGACTGGTGAAGAGCAGCGGTGGTGGGCATCTGAAGTGAGTGCCGAGGACCGCCGGCAGATGGAGATGGACGGCTGGACCTACACCCGTCGCAAGCGTGATCGTCGCCGCATCCGCAAGTACGTCATGTCCGGTGCCGAGGTTCTGGATGATTGCGGGCCCATCGCTGGCAGCCGCATTCCGGTCGTGCCGGTCTATTTTAAGCGGGCTGTGGTTGAGGGCGTTGAGCGGGTCCGAGGCTTCGTCTCTAAGCTGATGGACGCTCAGCGCATCTACAACGCCAAGGTGTCCAAGCTTGCCGAGACGGACGCGCTCAGCCCGCGTGAGAAGCCGATCTTCGCTCCGTCACAGATGCCCGGCAACCTCGCTACGATGTGGGCGGACCAAGACATCAACCGGCACCCCTATGCACTGGCCGAGCCGCTGATCGATGAAGCAACGGGGCAGATCGTAAGCGCCGGCCCAACCGGGCAGGTCCAGGCGCCGAATGTTGCGCCAATCACCGCTGCGCTGTTGCAGATCGCATCGGCTGACCTTGCTGGTGAGACCGACGACGGTGCCGATGAGGTCATTGCCAACACTAGCGCCGAGGCGATGGACATTGCCGCCACCCGGATCGACGCCAAAAGCGGCATCTTCCTCGATAACGTGCGCCAGTCGGTCCAGTGCGGTGGCGAGATATACCTTGGCATGGTGCCTGAGGTGTACGTCGAGCCGGGCCGCAAGATCGAAACCATGAGCGAAGACGGCGCTGACGGCACGGCCACGCTGCAAGAGCCGGTGATCGACAAGCGCACTGGTGAATACAAGCTCCGCAACGACTTCGGCAATGGGCGCTACAAGGTCATTGTCGATGTGACGGAGGCGACCGCTACCCGTCGCGATAAGACAGTTAAGCAGATGCTCAATCTCGCGTCGGTGTCCATCTCAGCGCAGGATCTGGACGGAGCCAAGGCCGCCATCATCACCGCCGGCCTCAACATGGACGGCGAGGGCATGGATGACTTCGCCAAGTGGAACCGCCAACGTGCCGTGCAGATGGGCCTTGTCGAGCCGAACGAGGAAGAGAAGGCGGCAATGGAGCAGGCCGCTCAGCAGCCCGATCCTACTGCCGAGCTTGCCGCAGCTCAGAGCGAAGCTCTCAAAGCATCGGCGGTCAAGGACGTGGCGCAGGCGCAGGAGAGCGAGAGCAAGATCGCCCTTAACGAGGCACGCGCATTGCAGGCTGCAGCCAAGGCCAAGTCAGACGCCGAACAGCCCAACCTCATGCAGCGGACGCTTGGCAAGCTGCGCCTTCCTTTTGGTCAGCAGTGAGAAACGACATTCCCCTTGTGAATTGTCCAAACGCAGCCGCGTTTCGGGCTCGCTAGGCCAGTCTTGCGCCATCCGCTCGGGCGCAGGGGTGACGAGCGAGACGAAAGGAATTGAGCATGGCCGACGAAGCTGACGACCAGCACGAAGAGGCGCTGGATCTAACCGAAGAGCTTGAGGACACCAACGTTTTCTCTGAGCTGGTCGAACCGCCGCAAGGTGGTGATGATGATGACGATGACGTCGGGAATGCCGACGCCACCGATGAGCTAGTCATCTCGCTTGACGGCGAAGAGGCGGCACCCGAACTCGACAATCCGACCATTCGCCAGATGCGCGATGCTCTTCGCAAGAAGGATGCCGAACTAGCGGAACTTCGAAAGGCCACTGCTCCCAAGCCGGTCGAGGTTGGACCCAAGCCGACCCTCGAAGGCTGCGACTACGACGAAGAGCGGTTTGAGCAGGAACTGACCACTTGGCACGCCGAGAAGCGCAAGGCCGATGAGAGCGCCGAGGAGCAGCGCAAGCAGCAAGAGGCGGCCAACGCCACCTGGCAGGAGGCCAGTAACCGCTTCCATGCCCGCGCTGCGGAGATTGCCGCACCGGACTTCGATGACGCCAAAGAGACCATCGACAAGGCCCTTACGCCGCGAATGTCCCCCGTCATCCTGAAAGCGGCTCGTGATCCGGCGGTGTTCGTCCTCGCCATGCACCGCAATCCCGCCAAGCTGGCGGAACTCGCCAAGGCCAAGGACGCAATCGAACTAGCCGCGGCAGTCGCCCGCATGGAAGGAGGCATCAAGGTGAACCAACGCAAGGCTCCGGCTCCGGATAAGCCGCTCAACGGCAGCACTGGTGCAGCGACCGCTACCACCTACGAAAAGCAGCTAGCCAAGCTGGAGGCCGAGGCTGACAAGACCGGCGATCGGACGAAGGTCGTAGCCTTCAAGCGCGATCAGAAGGCGAAAGCGAAGTGACCGTCGCCGCGTTCAAGCGGCCCGGTGATCTAGAGACCGCAACAGCGCTGCGCGAAATGGCCGACAGAGTAGAAGCCGGTGACATTCGCGATGTGGTTGTAGTAGCCGACGACCAAGGCGCCAAAGTGTTCTGGCGTGTCGGCACATTCGATGATCGCTGGCGCCTTCTAGGTGCGCTTGAGTACGCGAAAGGCAAGCTGCTCGAAACCGAAGACTGATTGTCCAAACGCGCAAGGGTGGAAGCTATGGCATCTCCACCCTTGCCGCACCTCAGCGCCACCGGCTGTCAACAGGTGAGTCCCTTCGCGGCGTGATGATCCGGCTTTGTGCCGAGGCTGACGACAACCTCTCGCACCCGAAGGATTTACCATGCCCAATCAGTTCACCAAGCAAGAGCAGGTCATGTTCGATGACGTGCTGGAAGGCTTCGACGACCTTCTGGTCATCAGCAAGGCCGCCGAGAAGTACGGCGATCTCACCCCCGAGCAGCAGGCGCGTGCGTCTGATCGCTTCTGGATTCCGCAGCCGATGATCTCGGCCTCGTTCGACGGCTTTGACCAGACCAGCAACTTTGGCGACACCACCGAGCTTTCGGTCCCGGTGTCGATCGGCTTCCATAAGGTCGTGCCGATCAAGTACACCGCGAAGGATCTCCGCGTTGAGTCCTCGCTTCGTCAGAAGGGCAACAGCGCCAAGCAGAAGCTAGCCAGCGACATCAACCTGGCGCTCTTCAACACTGTCGCGCTGCAGGGCTCGATTGTGTCCAAGCGCACTGTCGCGCCGACCGGCTTTGACGACATCGCTCTGGCTGATGCGGCCATGACCGAGATCGGCATCGGCGGTGGTGATCGCTTCTACTTCGCGGCTCCCCGCGTAGCGAATGCGATGGCCGGCGACCTTGCCAAGCGCGGCACCTTCAGCGGCGCCGTGCAGGACGCCTACGAGCGTGCTCGCCTCGGCATCGATGTGGCTGGTTTCGAGGTCTACAAGAACGACCAGAGCATCCGTCTTGCGGCTGCCTCGGGCGGTGCGACCACCATCAACGGCGCCAACCAGAAGACCGTCCCTGTTGCGACCTCGACCGGCGCGACCGGCGAGACCGAGAACAAGGACAATCGCCACACCGACTTGACGATCACGGCAACCACCTACGCCAACATCAAGGTCGGTGACGCCTTCACCATTGCGGGCGTCAATTCGCTCCACATGATCTCCAAGCAGGACACCGACCAGCTCCAGACGTTCCGGGTGGTCGGAAAGCCTTCTGCCAACGTAATCCGGGTCTATCCGGCTATCATCGTGGCTGGCGGCACCCGCGCTGAGTCCGAATATGCCAATGTGACGGCGGCTCCGGCCAACGGGGCGGTCATCACCTGGCTGAACACCACTGCGGCTGAGCTGAACCCCTTTTTCAAGAAGGAGGCCCTGCTTCTCATCCCCGGCACCTATGCGGTCGATCCGGACGATGGCTGGCAGGTCATGCGGGCAACGACCCCGACGGGCATTGCGATCACCTACACGCGCCAGGGCGAGATCAACGATCTCAGCGTCAAGGCTCGTTGGGAAGTCGACTTCGGCACTGCGCTGACCCAGCCGCAGTTCGCCGGCGTGCAGCTCTTCGGCCAGGCTTAACGAGGTTGGTGGCGGGGCGTCTGCCCCTGGATAGCTCCGCCATCAACACCGGCAAGCGGGGGTCGCATTCAAATGAAGGACACCGACGATGGCAGACAGCAAGAACAACAGCGTGGCCCGCAACGTGGCAGACAGCCGCAAGCAGGCCCAGGAAGAGACCGCCAAGGCCGTCGAAGCCAACAGCGGCCTCAAGGCTCCCACTGGTGCACAGGTTGCATCGGCTCAGCAGGACGGCGTCACCGAGGCGATCAAGGAAAACGCCAAGGATACCTACAACTACCTCACCGATGGCGCTCTTCCGGGTGCCGAGCCGGGCCGTCAGTTCTTCGGCAAGAGCGATATCATGCAATATGCTGGCCTGATCGATCTTGGCATCGAAGACTTTACCGCGCGAGTGGCTGAGAACGCCGACGTGCCGGTTCCGGAGGAGAAGGTCGCGGGTCTGCTTGAGCTAGAGCGCTCGGGTCAAAACCGTACCCTCTACGTCCAGGAGATGATGAAGCGCCTCAAGATCAAGAGCCCGTACGAGGTAACCTCGGCGGGTCCTGATTACACCAACGACGTTCAGCCGATTACGAAGCTGTAGGTCGGAGCCGGGACGGTGGAGCGTTATCCAACGATGCTTTATCGTCCCGGCACTACCTTGCGCGTGTGGAACGCGCACGACGTCGACACCCTGCTTGTCCACTCACCCGAGGAAGAGACCGAGGCCAAACGCGCCGGCTGGAGCAACAGCCCCGTTCCTCGCGACCCGCTCGACCATGATGGCGACGGACAGAAAGGTGGCTCGTTGCCACGCCAGCGCAAGCAACGCTGATTGTCCAAACGCACGGCCTAAGCTGCCTTCGTAAGACAGGATCATGGCCATCACGATCGACACAACGGACGTAGGCACTCCCAAACGCCGGATCGTTGAGAGCGCATTCGGACGTCTCGGGATGGCTGGCTACGAGTTCGGTCGCACCGCCGAGGAGGTGAGCGACGCGCTGGTTCTCCTCAACGATATGATGGCCGAGGAGCCCTTCAGCGCGATCGCTGGGTGGGAGCCGGTCACCTACGGCAATGGCAGCGCCGACGAGGGCTCGGGCATTCCTCCTGCTGACGTAGGTGCGGTGGTTGCAGGCCTAGCCCTGCGGCTTGCCCCTGCGTTCGGTGTGACGCTCTCGCCCTCTGCTTCCGCGGTGCTTTCCCGCACGGTCATGAGCCTTCGTAGCCGGTATGCCGACGCTCCAACCATGGCTGTTGAGGCAGGAACCCCGAGAGGGGCGGGATGGCGCCGCAGCGCTCCATTCGTGCCTGCTGCGCCCTCACGCATCCCCGATGACTACGATCCTGGCAACCTTGCAGGGCTGATCGACTGATGCCTGATACCCTGACCCGGCGCCTGCAAGACTTCGCGGCGGCTGTCGATCGCAAGTTTGACGCTTTCGGTATCCGCCTCACTGCGGCCGAGAATGGCAACGCATCTCCGCCCATCATCAACCAAGCCAACATTCTTAGCGCTCTTGGCCTGTCGCTGACAGGCAACGCCGGCAAGATCCTCGCGGTCAAGGCTGATGGTACCGGCTTCGAGTTTGTAGCGGGTGGTGGCACAGCTCCCGGCGATACTACGGCACCAACCATTACGTCGGCAGCCTCCTTCAGCGTGGCAGAGAATAGTCCTTTCAGCACGACGCTTACGGCGAATGAGACGGTCACCTGGACGAAAGTTGGAGGTGCTGATGGTGCGTTATTCACACTGGAGGGCAATACGCTTTCGCTGACGGCAAGGGATTTTGAAGCGCCCGCCGACGCTGACGGCAACAATAGCTACGTTGTGCAGGTCAGAGCGACCGACGCTGCGGGCAATGCCGCCAATCAGACAATTACAGTCACGGTCACCGATGTTGCTGAGGGTGGAGGAGGCATCCCCGCCGCCGATAACGACTTCCTCGCACCCGAGCTGACGCGCACCAGCGGCCCGACCGCTTACCCCGTCACAGTCGCCCTCACGACCCAGCCGGCTGAGCACATGGTCGGCGACACGCTCCGTATCCTCGTCACTTCGGCGGTGCAGGAAGTCGGGGGCGAGCTGCGTCCGAGCGGCACAATCATTGTCAACGAGACGATCACACTCGCATCCACCAGCGCCGCCAACAATGCCGCGATCAATGCGAAGCTCTCCACCATCGCCAGCGGCATCGGCCTTCCCTTCGTCCGCACCGAGCGCGGCGCGCAGGCAAGCCGCTGGTCGATCCCGGTTCAGTATGGCACCGCCGCCGTGCCCGCGATCACGTCGCCGCTCACCTTTAGCGTGACTGAGGGCTATCCGCTCGCCTACACCGCGACCACCGCCGCGCCGGTCAGGGCGATCTACCTCGTCGGTCAGGACGGCGACCGAGTGGAGTTCACCAACGCCAAGCCCGGTTCCAGCTTTGCGATGCGCTTCACCGGCGGCGTCACCAAGACGTTCCCCGCCGACGACTTCAACACCGATAACGTCTATGACATTGGCCTTGAGGTAGAGGGCCTCAATGGCGTGCGGAGCGCGGTCACCTCGCTTGCGCTGACCCTGCTCGACCTTGACCTCGAAGCGGACCAGTTCGATTTCGCCAATGTGGCTGACGTACCACTCAACGCATATGGCCAGTCGCCGACCGCTATTACCGTCGCCGGCCTCACACCCGGCTACACCGTTCCAGTATCAGTCGCCGCCGGGACGCAGGTCAGCATCAACAACGGGGCGTGGGTCACCAGCGGTGATGTAAAGAACGACGATACTTTGCGGGCTCGCGTCCTCACCGGCGGCATTGCGGCTAACACCACCGGCACGGTTAACTATGGCGGCAAGACCGACAACTTCATCGCTACCAGTGTAGGCTACACCGCGCCCGTCCTTTCGACCTGGGCCGGCTCGACCGGCAGCGGGATTGCCGATGGCTCGATTACCTTGAGCAATGGTGGTCGCACCGCGACGATGACGAGGGCAGAGGGGCCACGCGAAGTCATTGGTCCAAAGATATTCACTCTCGACCAATATTGGGTCGAGTTCGCCGTATCTGTCCCGGATGCCACCGTGTTCGAATCCACGGCTGGGCTCATTGATGATGTTTCAGGCAAGAAGGTGCGCTTCGATACCAACAGCGGCGCCGGCAATCTCGGCGGTGGGTGGGATGTCACGCGCGGAAGCAACGCGACTGTTCGCTTTGAGGTCGATAGGGTCGCTAAGAATGTTAAAGCCTTCCTTG
>Ga0066648_10001163_pt1 | contig 15023 bp, 12 predicted proteins | sample CryGeyCG12114_NA_FD_59537 | JGI IMG/M metagenome (GOLD analysis project Ga0066648, IMG submission 59537) | Groundwater microbial communities from aquifer - Crystal Geyser CG19_WC_8/21/14_NA | ecosystem: Environmental > Aquatic > Deep subsurface > Groundwater | place: USA: Utah: Grand County... | reverse complement strand
TCGGCGGCCCGGTGTTTGGGACCGCCGAAGAGGCCGAGACGACAGGCGTTGCTTGGGCGGTGAACGTTGGTGTCGAGCGCCTGTTCGTCAGCACCGGTACCTTGGCGCATCCGTTAGAGCTGACCGAGATCGACAAGCCGTTGTAGGCTGCTCAAGCGGCCGCAAGGACCCACAGTCAGACGCTCAGGCCGCGACCGCCGCTGCCCGAGAGCGGACGTTCGTTCATTCATCTAAGGCTGCCAACCGCAAGTGGCCGATCGCTGCCCGGCAGGTTTTGGGCGAAGTAAGCCCGGTAGCGGACGTTCGTTTAGGAAGCTGCCAAGTCTGAGAAGACCCACGTTCGCCGATTTAGGACCGTCGGGCGCAACCGCGAAGTGGACGTTCCTTCATCAGGCATATGGCTCGGAGGGCCTTGCCGGCATGTCCGGGTAGGTTTGTAGTCCGCACGTGCGCTGACGCGTGCTGAGGGTGCATCCCACCCCCTCAAGCAACCTTGGCAAGTTCTTGCTCAACAAGCATCAGTGCATAGCTCAAGGAGTAGGGCCTCGCTAAGAAACTGCTTCGCAAGTTTGGCAAGCACCTCCGGCCGCGGCTGCGTTTATGATCCTCCGCGCGGTCACACGCCGAGGGCGCCGACAAAGGATGTTGCCGTCTGACTGCTTCGCCCACTTCGATTATACCCGTCCACCAAGTTCTACTTCGACCAACTCGTCGTAAATGCGCCGGACGAGTACGGACGCCTTGTCTATCAGGAGTAGGGCTGGCCCGAGCGTCAGCAAATTAACGGGGCCAATTTGCCGTTGCTGTGCTTCAACCATCGGCTTGTCCTCAAACTCAAAAGCCCGTCTTATCGCCGCTGCTCGGTGTTCATTGTAAGCCGCATCCTCCGTGCGGAAATTACGAGAGTTGCAATGGAAGTAGTGAGTCGTTTGGCTGGTCTCGGGCGTCATGACGTGGGCGTTGACGGTGGCGATACCTGGGGTTTCGCCGTCAACTGGCGTGACGCTGATCGAGAGCGGCATGACTCCGCTTGGATGCCAGACGACTTGCGTCTCCATATCCACTCGCTTGTTCTCCAGGTCATCTCGCATGATCGGAAGCGGCGGCTCATCGCGCGCTGTCCACGTGACGCTTACGCGGCTGTGGTCGAGCCGCGCCACTGCCGGACGTGAGCGACTGATCGACCCCCCGCCGAGCGTGTCGGGGTGCAAGTAATCAGCGTGGCTGAGATCGAGAATGTTATCGACCAGCAGCTGATGCCCCGCCGCCATGTGCATATAGCCCTTGCTGATGGCATGGCGGGGCGCGCGCTCGATGAACGATAGGTCAGGTATGAGATCGACATCCGCTTGATCTCTGTCTCCGGCCCATACCCAGATGGCTTTGTGCCGTTCTTCGCACGGGAACGATGCGATGTGGAGTGCGCTTGTAACCGGCCCGGAAGGATTTACGATGCAGTGGCCGTTTCGGTCGAAGGTAAGTCCGTGATAGCCGCAGGCAACGCCTCCATGACTGAATTTACCGTGTCGAAGCGGCACCAAGCGGTGGGGACATCGATCGGAGATAGCGGCGACCACCCCTCCATCGTCGCGCCAGAACAGGATCGCACGTTCCGCGATCGTGCGCGCCAGCATAGCGCCCTGCGGCAGATCGTCCGACCATCCCGCCATGTACCAGACGTTGCTAAGGAAGTTGTCTGTCATGCGCCGCCTACTCGAACTTTCCGCCTAAGGTGATGCCGAACGTCCGGCCCGGCGCCAAGCCAATGGCGTCGCCAACAGTTTGTGAGTTCATCTGCAAGGCATAAGCCTTGTTGCCAAGGTTCCGTCCCCACAACCTAACACTGTAGTTATTAGAGAGGATGTACGCGATCGATGCATTGTAGAGGCTGTAGTTACTTTGGCGGATACGGTTATCGGCCTCCGGGTACCAACCATCATTATAGTAGTAGTCAGCGTGAAGCTGAAGTTCGTTGTCGCCAAGCTTCACACGGTAGTCGGCGCCTAGGTTAGCTGTCCAATCAGGCGTGTTGGTGAGGCGATTTCCGCCGGCCGATCCGCTCGTTATGGCATTGCCGCCCGCCGGGAGCGGAGTGGATATCGATGCCCCATTGAAGTTCTTGTATCGCGCGTGGAGGACCGACAGACCGCCGGTTATTCTAAACCTTTGGGTCACCGCGGCCACAGCGTCTACATCAAGGCCGTAGATCTCTGCGTTCGCAGCATTGGAAATCGTCAGAACGCCGTCGCGGAACGCGGACACCTGAAGGTTCTTGTAATCATAGTAGAAGAACGACGGGTTGATGCGCACGCGACGGTCTGCGAGGTCGGTCTTGAAGCCGATTTCGTACGCGTCGAGAACCTCTGGCTCGAATGGCACGGCCGGGAATGCCTGAGGGTTGTAGCCTCCACTCTTGAAGCCACGATTGTAGGAAAGATAGCCGAGCGCTTCGTTCGAGAAGCGATAGTCTGCGGCAAGCCGCCACGTTACCTTACCGTTGCTCGAAGTGTCACTGCCCGACGCCGTGACGCGGGAAAACGCCGGGGTCGTGAGCGTCTGCGTTCCTTCGAAATGCTGCTTGTCGTGAGTGTAGCGTAGGCCGGCCGTGACCTTGAGCGCTGGGGTAAGCGCATACGAGCCTTGGGCGTAGCCCGCCAATGACCGCGTGGTCTGCTCGGCAGGCAGCGTTATCCTGGTAACACCGTTCAACACGATCGTGATTGGATCGTAGGCCCCAGTTGCCGAGAAGTAGTACCCACCGGCAGTCCACTGTAGCGGCCCCGCCACAGCTGACACAAGTTGCAGCTCTTGGCTAAACTGCCGGTCTCGCTGGAGCACGGAGATGTCGTTAAACGGCTGCGGACGCTTGTCGGAATCGATGTTGTAAAGCGATTTCGTCTTGCGATACGCGGTAATGCTGGAGACGCGGACACCCGGAAGTTTGTGTTCTAGAATGACGCTGCCGCCGCCCTGCTTCGTGGACGCGAGCGGCTGGAAGTTCGACTCGACGTCGAACTTGCCGCTGGAAAACGGAACCCCGCCGATCGGGATCGTACCGCTGACCGGCCGGAATGCTACCAGAGCAGAACGGTTGGTCGCAAAATCGCCGCTGAAACGAAGGTTGGTGTTCGGCCCAAGTTCAACTTTTATTTTAGATCGGACGGCAAAGTTGCGGGTCTTGTTGACGTCCTGACCTGTCACTCGGTTGACGCCGAAGCCCTCTCGTTGGTTGCGGTAATAAACCGCGACATCCGCGGAAACCGCGTCTGTCAGCCCCCCGGTTGCATATAGGCTACCCCCGATCGTGTCCTTGTTGCCGTACGTACCTTCGACATCGATCTCGAGGTTTTGCTGAGGATCCCGCGTGGTAATCTGTATGAGGCCGCCCGTCGCGTTGCGCCCGAAGAGCGTGCCTTGTGGGCCCTTCAACACCGCCACTTGAAGGACGTTATTGAGCGATAGCAGCGCGCCCGTTGCGGACGCATAGTAAACTCCGTCAACGTACACGGCGACCGGATTTTCGATCCCTGCGCCGCCCGCAGTGGTACCGACGCCGCGAATGCGCGGAAGAACATACGCGCCCCCGGTGGTGGTGATGTTCAGGCCCGGAGCTAGGCTTTTCAGATCCTCGATGGAGGTCGAACCGGTTTGTTTCAGCGTGTCAGCGCTTACCGCCGTGACAGCCACGGGTACGTTCTGCAAATTCTCGGAACGGCGCTGCGCAGTTACCACGATGTCGGCCAATCCCCCATTTTCAGGACTGGTCTTCACAGCCTCGAAAGGCGGCGGAGTTTCCGCGGGGGTAGCAATCGGCTGCTCTTCGGGCGTGATCACCACTGGCTGCTGCGTCGGGTTCGGATCCGAATTCGCGGTCTGCGCCAGCAATGGGCCCGTAGGCACCATCGCGGATGCCAAGAGGAAGCGTCGAACGATCATCTGCATCTTCTAGATCCTTTTACAACGCCCCTTCAGGCCTTATATGCTATGCCGATGTGTACGCGATAATATATAGAAGGCGCAATGGTGCGATTTTATCGCAAAGTAATGGAGGACTCGAGTGAGCTATCTTCGCAACTGTTGGTATGTGGCCGCCTGGGTCGATGAGATTGGGGACGGCCTTCTCGCACGGACGATCCTAGAAGAGCCGATCGTCCTTTTCCGCAATCAGGGACAAGTTGTTGCCTTGGCCGACCGCTGTCCTCATCGATTCGTTCCCCTCTCCATGGGCCAAAAAACGGCAGGGGGGCTCATGTGCGGCTATCATGGTTTGGCCTTCGGCCACGACGGTCGCTGTATCGCGAACCCTCACGGAGCAGTGTCGCGAGCGCTTTCCGTCCGTTCCTACCCTGCAGTTTTGCGGCACCAGCAAGTTTGGCTTTGGATGGGCGATCCGGAAGCTGCAAATCCCGAACTCATTCCCGACTTCTCGATGCTGGACGATCCGGCGCTTCGGCCACTTTGGGGTTACATGCACACGGCCGCGAACTATGAGTTGATGACCGACAACATCATGGACCTCGGACACATCGAATTCCTGCATCCCGAAACGCTCGGAAGCGATGCGATCGGTCGCGCGAAAACAGAAGCCCGCCAAGACGGGGATACGGTTTACTCCAATCGCACCGCCCATGACGAGGTGCTTACCCCGTTCTTGGATTACACGTTCGAGACTGGCGGTCGGCCGGTCACGCGGTGGCTGAACGTCCGCTGGAACGCGCCAGCCGCGATGCTGCTGACGATCGGAGCCGATCCGGCCGGACCCGAACAGGCGGTGCGTGAAACCTTTGGATCGCACATTATGACGCCCGAGACCCCAAACAGTTGTCATTATTTCTGGTCGACGCTTCGTAACTACGGGCCGGACAGCGCCGAACTTGACAAGCGCAAGCGGGAGGGCCTGGAACACGCGTTTCGCACTGAGGACAAGCCGATGATCGAGGCGCAGGCGCGGGCCATTGGATCAGCGGACCTGATGTCGCTGCGCCCTGCTCTGCTTCGTTCTGACGCTGGCGCAGTTATGGCGCGGCGTACGTTGCAGCGTCTGATTGAAGGGGAGGTGGCGGTGTCGGCTGCTGTGCATTCGTCGCAAGCCGTCGTCGCCTAACTCCCGCATCCAAAGCAAGAAGGCGCTCTGCATCTCGGACGTGGAGCGCTTCCACGAGCTTGCCGTCGAGCGTGGTTACGCCAGCACCTTCCATCTCCGCTCGGCGGTACGCGTCGATAACACGCCCGGCCATCTCTACTTCGTCAGGGCCAGGCGCAAAAGCAGAGTTGGCAGCCGCGATGGTGGCAGGATGGATCAGAGTCTTTCCGTCCAATCCCATGTCACGGGCCTGCGTGCAGGCGAGTGCGAGGCCGTCTGTATCAGCCAGGTCCAAGTGGACGCCATCCAGCATCGAAAGCCCATAGGCGCGCGCAGCCAAAAGGCAGTGCGCTATACTGACAAGAACAGGCAGCCGGTTGGCTGTGTGACGAGCCTGGAGCATTTGCACCAAGTCGGAAGTGCCCATGACCAATGCGTCAAGCCGGCTAGAGGCGGATGCGATCTCGCTGACGCGCAGCACACCCAGTGGCGTCTCGATCATGCACCAGATTCGCAGCTCCGCGGGTGCTCCGAATTGATGAAGACTGGCGTCCAGAGCGGCGACGGAGGTCGATTCTTCGACCTTGGGCAGCAGCACGGCGTGCGCGCCGCTCACCGCCGCCATCGCAAGGTCTTGTGACCCCCAAGGTCCGCCCGGTGAGTTGATTCGCACAACGAGTTCGTGGTGGCTACGAGGCCATCCGGCGAGTGCCGCGGCGACGTTCCGACGCGCTTCGACCTTCGCATCGGGCGTGACGGCATCTTCCAAATCGAGAATCAGAACATCAGCGTCGAGGGTGACAGCCTTGGAAAGTGCCCGAACGTTGCTGCCCGGCACGTAAAGAACGCTGCGTCGAGGCCGAACGGTGTCTCTCATTTAGGCCACCGTCGCGAGCATCTCGCCACCTGCGGGCGCTAGACCAAGCTGCCGGCGCATGTCCGAAGGGCTTGCTAGGCAGGCGCCTAGATCCTCGGCGATCCGCCTCGCCTTTCCAACCATCTCGGCATTCGACGAGGCGAGCACGCCGCGCGAAATGGAAACTGCATCCTCAAGGCCGATGCGGATGTTGCCTCCTGCAAGCACCGCTTGAGCGAGCAAGGGAAACGCGTAGCGTCCGGTGCCAAACCCAGTCCAAATCGAGCCTGCGGGCAGCAGAGAGCGTGCGTAAAGCAAAGTTTCGATGGTCGGCGGGAACCCATACTTGATCCCGAGCACAAGCGAGCATAACGGCTGTGGTTCGATCGTCCCGTCAGCAATCAGGTCGTGCAGCAGCCGGACATCACCGCTGTCGAACAACTCGATCTCGGGTCTAACTCCACAGTCGCTCATGACTTTCGCCATGCGCCGAATGTTGCCGGGGACGTTTATTACCACTTCGCCGCCGAAGCACATTGTATTAAGGTCCAAGGTGGCGACGTCCGGTCTTAGAGCGGCTATATGCTGTACGCGGCGTTCCGGAGTTAAGAAGTTTGTGCGCGGGCCTGGCACCAATGGGTCGTGCTCAGAGGGCTGAAAGCGCCCGCCGGGCCCGGTCGTTAGATTGATAACCACTGCTCTGTCATGGCAGCGTATCTGCTCAACAACTCGGGCATACAGATCGAGCTCCATGGAGGGCGTGCCACTCTCTGGATCCCGCACGTGTATGTGGACCGCAGCCGCACCTTCGGCCGCGGCTTCGAGCGATGCCTCAGCAATCTGATTGGGGGTGACCGGTAAGCGCGGGTTCTGCGCAAGAGTAGTATGATTGCCGGTGATGGCACACGTTAGAAAGATTGGGGGCATGCCACGTCTATCGAGCATTAACGCCCCTCTAGCAAGATTTTATATTATCCATGGCTAAGCAGCTGCGACTTTCGAAGCGGCGTCTTGGACTGAGTTGACGATGATCGCCGTCGTCCGTTCGATATGCGAATTGTACGTTTCGATGAGGCCGTCGATGTTACGGCTCAATGCCATCTCTCGCATCGTTTCGTGCTCATCAGTGACGTCTCGCGCTCCGACTGGCGCGCGCGCGGAGAGATATTGGTGCCGGTACCGGTCGGCCAAGTCAAAGAGTGATGCGTGGTAATCGCGCAGCCAGTGGGACGGGCAGGATTCCATCAAGGCCACGTGGAAGTCACGATGCCGCCGCTCCCAGTCCGGATTGATGATCCCAGTCGGCATGCTCGGCGCTCTTGGGGTTCGACCAAGATAATGGCTTGAAAGGATCACCCGCTCCTCCCACTGGCTGTCTCCAGCGCGGAGTGATTCCCGCACAATGATCTCGTTGAGCCAGCAACGCGTACGGGTCAGTTCGTCCAACTCCTCCAAGCTCACCGCCGGCACATAGAAGCCCTTGCGGTCTTGCAATGCGACGAACCCTTCCGACAGAAGCCGGTTCAAAGCTTCTCGCAATGGTATCGGGCCCACTCCGTACCGATCGCGCAAAGCATCGATTCGCAGCTTCTCGGACGCACGCAGAGTCCCCCTCAGAATATCTCCGCGCAACCGGTCATAGACGAGTGACGCGCTGGTGAGAGATGATGCCATGTCGTTCATTTTCTATGCAACTCGTCACGTAGGCTCATGCTACCCAATACCACGAATATATTGTTCTTGTTATCCTAGGATTCCATATATAATTGGAAGTCATGAGCGAGATTAGTACTCAGGTGTTGATTGTGGGAGCGGGGCCGGTCGGGCTTGCTCTGGCCTTCGAACTTTCCTCACGTGGTGTACACTCGATCATCATCGAGCAGAAGATCCGAGCTGGGGCGCAGCCCCGGGCCAAGACGACGAACGTTCGCACCATGGCTCACTTTCGGCGCTGGGGCTTGGCAGATGCCGTCCGAGCCGCCTCTCCAATCGATGCTGATTTCCCGCGTCGCATCATCTTCGCTACACGTTTGTTTGGTCATAAGCTCGCCTGCTTCCCTGATGCCTTCTTCGGTGACCAGCATGCGCACGACGACCGGTTTCCTGAGCCGGCGCAATGGATTCCACAGTACACCATCGAGGCTGTGCTGCGCAAAGCGCTAGAGGGCAGAGCCGAGTCAACAACTCGCTTTGGCCACACACTGGTAGGTTTGCGCCAAAATGCGGACGGCGTTGACGCCGACGTTTTGCACAACGGAGAGCGCCAAGTAATCCGTGCCCGCTACGTTGTAGGCGCGGACGGGGGGCGCAGTTCGGTTCGAAAGGCGATCGGCGCGACCATGGAAGGCGACTACGCCTACATGCGCAACTTTCTTGCGGTGTATCGCGCACCCGGGCTCGGTGATCGCGTTCCGCTCGGCCAGGCAATATCGTACTGGCTGGTGAACCCAGAGTCCCCGGCGGTTACAGGTCCGATGGACAAAGGCGACATTTGGTTTTTCTCCACCCAGCTCAAGAACGATGAGCCCGTCTACGACCTGCCGGAAGCGCGTCGCCGCATAAAACTGGCAATCGGTGAGGACGTGCCGTTCGACATTTTGGAAACCGACACCTGGTCTGCGCACCGCCTGCTCGCCGACCGCTACCGTGATGGACGCATCTTCCTGGCCGGCGACGCATGCCACCTTCATCCGCCAATGGGTGGGTACGGCATGAATATGGGCGTGGGCGACGCTGCCGATCTGGGCTGGAAGCTAGCAGCCGTCGTTCAAGGATGGGGCGGGGATCGGCTGTTGGACAGCTATGAAGCCGAGCGGCGCCCGGTTGCCCGACTGGTGATAGATGAGGCGGCAAAGAACTACGGGTTCGTCACACACCACATGGTGCGAGACCAAATCGAGGCGGGCGGCGTTGCTGGGCAGAGCGCGCGCGAGACGCTTGGAGATGCCATTCTCGCTGGCAAGCAACGCGAGTTCCGCGCGATTGGCGTCGTGCTTGGGCTAAGCTACGCTGGATCACCGGTCGTAATCTCGGACGGCACGGAGATACTCCCATGGGAACCGATGAACTTCAAGCCAGATGCCCAACCTGGCCGACTCGCACCCCATTGTTGGCTTGCCGACGGCCGCTCGCTTTACGATGTTTTTGGGCAGGGCTTCACCCTGATAGCGACCACAACTCAGGGCGTCACGAGTGCCGCGCCATTGCTTGCGGAGGCCAAGCGCCGTGGAATACCCATGCTACTTGCGGATCTGACTGGTGAGCCCGGAGTAAACTCACTCTACGGTGCCAATCTCGCCCTCATACGCCCCGATCAGCATGTCGCTTGGCGAGGCAACATAATCGATCCCTCCCCGCAGGAGTTGCTCGATCGGGTAAGTGGCCTCAGGACGCTTGCCTCTCAGGAGGCGGCTGGGTGACCGGAGCAGGGCTTCCCCGCGTCGGGATACTGGGTTTCGGACGCATGGCTCGCGCCATCACCGAACGGCTTGTAGAACGCGGGCTTGTTCCGCTGATCTGGAACAGGACACCGGGTCGAACTGCGGGCATCGTCGGGCTGCGCGAAGCATCGTCACCTGCGGACCTGGCAAAGCAGTGCGACGTCATCCTCGTGATCGTGCGCGACGAGGCGGCCATGCGTCACGTTTACGGCGGCACATTCGGTTTGGCGGCGGCCGATCTGCACGGCAAGTTCGTTGTCGAAATGAGTACTGCCGCCATTAGCGCAGTCCTTGCGGCACTCTCACTGGCCGCGAGCGCTGGCGCGGAGGTGGTCGACGCTCCGCTGTCTGGCAGCGTGATCCCGGCTCGACAGGGCGAACTGATGGTGATGGCAGGGGGTGACGCAAGCGCCGTCGAAAAGCTCCGGCCGGTCCTTGACCTATTCGCGCGACGGGTGGTGCACGTCGGACCACTGGGCGCCGGAATCACGATGAAGCTTGTGCTGAACGTTCCCCTAGCTTCCTACTGGCAGCTTCTCGGCGAGGCCTTGGGGCTAGGGGTCCGGCACGGCTTGGCGCTTGACGAAATGCTCAGTGTGATCGCCGACAGCAAGGCCTCAGTCGGCGCGTTGCCAGGAAAGATCGACCGTATTCTTGATCCTTCGCTGCCACCCGAATTTGACTTAGCCGGCATGCACAAGGATCTGATCGCCATGTGCGACAGCGCGGAAGCCGTCGGTCATGCAATGCCATCCTGCTCTGCCGCCATGCATTCCGCTGGGCGAGCCGTTTCCGCCGGTTGGGGCGAACGCGACCTTGCCCAGCTCGTCCGGTTCGCCGCGGCGGAGCCCGAACCATCAGGAGTTCTGCCATGACCCGTTTCGCCAGCTTCACCAGCCCTTCGGGGTCGGCGAGCTTCGGCCTTGTGACCGATGCCGGTATCGTCGATCTTGGGCGCCGCGGCTTGGCCCGCGATCTTCGCACCCTTATAGCAAAGGACGGGCTGGCTAAAGCAGCCGCGCTCACCGGGGAGGCCGTCGACTACCCGCTCGACGCGGTTACGCTCCTGCCTGTGATCCCTTCACCAGAGCGCATTCTTTGCGTCGGTTTAAATTACGCTACCCACGTCTCTGAAACGGGCCGGCCGGACAGTGATAAGCCGACGATCTTCATCAGGCTTCCCTCATCTCAGGTGGGCCATGGCGGCCCGTTGGTGCGGCCACCCGAATCCACACGCTTCGACTATGAGGGGGAATTGGCGGTGATCATCGGCCGCGCAGGTCGTCGGATCGCGACTGCCAATGCGCTGGAGCACGTCGCGGGCTACTCCTGTTATAACGATGGTTCGGTTCGCGACTGGCAAAAGCACACCAGTCAATGGGCGCCGGGCAAAAATTTTGATAGCACCGGGGGGTTCGGCCCTTGGATGATCCCAGCCAACGCGCTTCCTGATCGCAGCGACTGCTCGCTTGTTACTCGCCTAAACGGTCAGGAAGTACAGCGGGCGTTGCTATCGCAGATGATCTTCTCCGTGGAAGAGATCATCGCCTACGTCTCTACGTTCACAAACCTCTCACCCGGCGACGTGATCGTCTCTGGCACACCGGGCGGTGTGGGCGACCGGCGCGATCCCCCACTTTACATGAAAGCTGGGGACATCGTGACTGTCGAGATCGACGGCATCGGCGTGCTGGAGAACCCGGTGGTTGACCAATGAGCGGCGGTGCGCCCCGTTCGATGCGCTTCAGCCACGTGGGGCTGTTCTGCAAGTCACTGGAGTCGATGGTTGACTTCTACACGCGTGCAATGGGCTTCGTGATCACCGACCGAGGCCGCCTGCCCCACGCCGAGTTGTGCTTCTTGAGTCGCGATCCGGCAGAACATCACCAGCTAGTGCTCGTAACCGGACGGCCGGAGGGGCTCGAGAACCGCATCGTCAACCAGATCTCATTCCGCGTCGACTCCCTGGAGGAACTGCTGGCCTTTCATGCGGGCTTGCCGCTTGACGAAGTCAGCGAGATTGACCCGGTCATCCACGGCATCGCTTGGTCCCTCTACTTTCGCGATCCCGAGGGCAATCGGCTTGAGGTGTTCGCCGATACTGACTGGTACATCCACCAGCCGATCAAGCAGCGGCTCGACACTGACATGCCGGCCGAGCAGATTCGCCAGCAAACGCTTGCCTATTGCCAAAGTCAGCCGGGCTTCCGTCGGATGGAGGATTGGCGGCGGGAAATCGCGGCTGAGATTGACGCAAGGCTGGGGCCAGCGGCCGCGGACGCCAGACAGGGAGAGCGACAGTGAACGACCGAGAAACATTTGTCAGAGACACTCGGGCCCCGGTCGATTCATTACCGAGCGGAAGCTGGGATTGCCAGGTCCACGTCTATGGTGACCCGGCGCGCTTTCCTTCGCGTCGGCAAAGCGCCTACGCGCCGCCTCGCGCCTACTTCGAAGACGTGCACCGCATGGCGAGCACGCTAGGCCTCGGCTTCGTTTCCATTGTACAGGCGAGCGTCTATGGCACCGATCATAGTGCATTGGTTGACGCGCTTAGCCGAGGACTTGGCGGCAAGGTCGATGACGTAACCTACCGCGGCATCGCCATCGTTGATGACGAGGTTAGCGACCGTACGCTGGAAGATCTTCACGCCGCCGGCGTGCGTGGCGTACGCTTCAATTTCTGGCGGCGCCTCAATGTCGTGCCAAGCATCGCGACTTTCCGCCGCACGCTGGAACGGGTCGCAGCGTTTGGCTGGCACGCGCGCGTCCATGTGACCGAGCCGGAACTGCTTGAGTTGGCAGACGAGTTCCGCGCTGTGACGAGTCAGATAGTGCTTGACCATATGGGCCATCTTCCGTTCGCCGGCGGCATGGGTCAGGCCGGTGTGCCGATCATCCTCGACCTGCTTCGCCGCGATAATTGGTGGATGATGCTTTCGCATGGCGATCGGAATTCGGCGACGGCCCATCCGTGGGCCGACAGCCTAGAATTTGCGCGAAGCTACTATGCCGCTGCGCCTGATCGCTGCGTGTGGGCGACCGATTGGCCGCACCCAGAATATCCGAAGGAGCCGGTGAACGACGCCGAATTGTTGGAGCTGCTGTTCCGCCAAATTGAGGATCCGGCAGCGCGACGGCAGGTGCTGGTCGAAAATCCGGCGCGGCTCCATAATGAAAGCTAAGGCAGGCGCTTCGATGCGGGGCCACCCCAATATGCATTCGGAAACGATTTCTTCGCTGATCGATAGAGCGCCGATCGGCACGTACCATTGGCGCATATTCCTGATCTGCGGCCTTGTCGCAGTTATGGATGGGTTCGACTCGGTGATCATTGGCATCACCGCGCCTGCGATTGCTAGAAGCCTTCAGATAGACATCGCAACTTTCGGGCCGATCTTCGCAGCCGCACAGATCGGCTTCATGCTCGGTGCATTCGGGGCTGGCCCTGCGGCTGATCGCTGGGGGCGCAAACGCATGCTATGCATTTCGACCCTGCTCTTTGCCGCAGCTACGATCTCCACAGTTGCAGCGGACGATTTTAGCGCGCTGCTTCTTATCAGGATTGTCACCGGTATCGGACTCGGGGGAGCGGCAACAAACTTCATCGCGCTGTGCTCGGATTTTGCACCATCGCGGGCACGTGCCACAATCCTCGCTGTACTTTGGGCTATGATTCCGGCCGGAAACGTCTTTGGAGGAGTACTGTCGTCCTGGATGCTCCCTGCTCACGGCTGGCAATCCATTTACCTGGTCGGTGGGCTGGTCCCTGCGGCCGCCGCCTGCGCCATATTTTTCCTCGTACCGGAGTCACTGAGCTTTCTGGCGCGAGATGACCGCCATCGCGAGCGAGTCACCGGCATATTACGCCGCCTCGGTGCGGCCGACACATGGCAACCACCCGGAACTCCGCTGCCCACGCAAGCGAAGACCAAGGTGCCCGTGTCGCTGCTCCTGAGCAGGGGGAACGGCGCAACCACGGCCTGGGTTTGGCTCAGCGCCTTCGCGTGCTGGATGATGCTGCTGACCTTGTTGTCATGGATGGCACCCCTCATGATCCAGCTCGGCATACCGGCGAGCCGCGCTTCGCTCGGCGTGGCCGCCAACAGCGCGGGCGCGATCGTCGGCGCACTTATACTCGGTCGCTTGATGGATCGCATTGATCGCTACATCGTATGCGCGATTTCGCTCGGCGTAGGGGCAGTGGCGACAGCGTTGACGGGGGTGCTGGCGGGCAGCTTCGCCTCGCTCGCCGCGATGGCCTTCGTTCTCGGCTTCACCGTGGGTGGCGCCAGCGCTGGCATCATGGCGATCGTCGCGACGATCTATCCGGACCAGCTGCGTTCGACAGGGATCGGCTGGACGATAGGCGTGGCTCGGCTCGGCGGTGCCATCGGTCCGATTATCGCGGGCATTGTTCTGCAGGCAGGGGCAAGTGCTGCTCAGATATTCGCGCTACTCGCCGTGCCGTGCCTGATTAGCGTCGTCTCCCTTCTCGGGCTGCGTTCCGTGAGACGCACGAAGGAGATTCCCCAACCTGCAAATGGGATGGACGCCTTGGGCGCGAGTGAGTGCTGAAGCTGCTTGCGGTAGATACTTTATAGCATGCTGAGCCAAAGTGGAGAAGTCAATGAAGACCAGAGCCGCCGTCGCGCTCGAAGCCAAGCGCCCGCTGGAAGTGATCGAGGTTGATCTGGAAGGCCCGCGCGCCGGTGAGGTGCTGGTCGAGATCATGGCGACGGGGATCTGCCACACCGACGCTTATACGCTTGACGGGCTGGACAGCGAGGGGTTGTTCCCGGCGATCCTGGGGCATGAAGGCGCCGGGATCGTGCGCGAGGTTGGCGCTGGGGTGACCTCCGTCGCGGTGGGCGACCATGTGATCCCGCTTTACACGCCGGAATGCCGCCAGTGTAAGTCGTGCCTGAGCGGAAAAACCAATCTGTGCACCGCGATCCGCGCGACGCAGGGCAGAGGCGTGATGCCTGACGGAACCAGCCGTTTCTCCCACAAGGGGCAGCCGATCTTCCATTACATGGGCTGTTCGACATTCTCGAACTTCACCGTGCTGCCGGAGATCGCGGTGGCGAAAATCCGCACCGACGCGCCGTTCCAGTCGGCCTGCTACATCGGCTGCGGGGTGACCACCGGGGTGGGCGCGGTGGTGAATACCGCCAAGGTCCAGGTCGGCGACAATGTGGTGGTGTTCGGGCTGGGCGGCATCGGGCTCAACGTCATCCAGGGCGCGCGGCTGGCGGGGGCCAACCGCATCGTCGGGGTGGACATCAATCCCGCCAAGGAGGCGTGGGGGCGGCAGTTCGGAATGACCGACTTCGTCAATCCCAGGGAGACGCCTGATGTGGTCGCGCAACTGGTGGCCATGCTGGATGGCGGAGCGGACTACAGCTTCGATTGCACCGGAAATACCGAGGTGATGCGGCAGGCACTGGAATGCTGCCATCGCGGCTGGGGCACGTCCGTCATCATCGGTGTGGCGGAGGCGGGCAGGGAGATTGCGACGCGGCCGTTCCAGCTGGTCACCGGGCGCAATTGGCGCGGGACCGCGTTCGGCGGGGCCAAGGGACGCACCGACGTGCCCAAGATTGTCGACTGGTACATGGACGGCAAGATCGCCATCGACCCG
>Ga0066648_10001162_pt1 | contig 15039 bp, 21 predicted proteins | sample CryGeyCG12114_NA_FD_59537 | JGI IMG/M metagenome (GOLD analysis project Ga0066648, IMG submission 59537) | Groundwater microbial communities from aquifer - Crystal Geyser CG19_WC_8/21/14_NA | ecosystem: Environmental > Aquatic > Deep subsurface > Groundwater | place: USA: Utah: Grand County... | reverse complement strand
TTCGGCCCCCTCCAGCCCCTCCTCGACGACGACGAGGTCGAGGAGATCTGGATCAACTCCACAATCCCGCTAGATCATGCGGAAGTAGAGGCCTCGGTCCGCAGACGGTCCGCAGGAGTTCCGAGAACCGTGTCGACGAGGCCCTGAGCGGCAGCCCTGGTCTTGTCTTCGGCGGTCGGCCAGAGGTGGCTATAGGTGTTCAACGTCACGCTCGGCGTCGAGTGCCCCAAGGCCCGCTGCACCGTCACGACGTCGCAGCCGGCTGCGATCAGTCCCGACGCGTAAAAATGGCGCAGGGAATGCGGTGTCCATTCCGAGAGGCCCACCCTCGCGACCGTCCGGTCCCACTGATACGACAATCGACGAGGCCATGCAGGGCCGCCGTCCTGGCCTGGGAACAGCCATTGGGCGTCGCCGTACACGCCGACCTCAGAAACGTGTTGCGATAGGGACGCCACGAGCCCGTCAGGGATGTGGACGACGCGCTCGGAGCCGTACTTCGGCGGCCGGATCTCCAGATCGTGTCCAGGTTGCCGCTGTACTTGCCTCGTCACGGCGAACGTGCGCCGCAGGAAGCCCACGTCACCGAGCTGTGCCCCGTTCGCTTCACCGAATCGGAGACCCACGAACGCGCACAGGTCGATGAACGCCCGAAACCATGGCTCGGCCTCCGCGCGGATCGCCGCCACCATCTCGGGCGTAGGAATCTCGAGCGCTGCCTCGCGTCGCCGTTTCCGGGGGAGCGCCACGCCCTCGGACGGGTCGCGCACGATGATCTGGTCCTTGACGGCCGCCTTAATGATCGCGCGGACGTTCTGGACGCGCGTGTGCACCGTCATCGGAGCGAGCTTGTCGGCGGACATCTTCTTCACCCACGCCTCGACGTGGGACCGCTTCACATCGTTCAGGGCTGAGTCGTGGAACGGGCAGGACCGCACCGCAAGATCCATCGCCCGCCGCGTGCCGGTCTCCCAGAGTTGCCGGTCAGCCCAGTCCCGGTAGTAGCTGTCGAGCGTGACGAGCCCGGACTTCGGATCAACCCACGTTCCGGTGACCATCGCGGCCGTGACTGAGTCGAGCCACTCCTGCGCCGAGTCACCAGGCCGGCGGTCCTTCGCACCCGGTGTCCCTGCGTTCCGGTATTTGAAGTGCCGGGCGTGCTCCTTGCCGTTCGCGTCCCGGTAGCGGGCTCGCCAGGAGCCGTCAGGCCTCTTCTTGATGCTCGCCATCGGTGTCCTCCGACTCGCGCTCCGCAAGAACCGTGTCGTACATCCGCTGATTGACCGAGATCAGGAAATTGAGCCACTTGCTGCTGCCAGGAGTTCCAGCGTTATGGGCCTTCGCCGCTTCCGCCTCCTCGGCCGTCGTCGGGCCCTCGCCGGCGGCGACGTCGCGGACGCGCTCGTCCACCGGCATGCCCAACCAGTCGTCGCACGCCAGAGCTCCGTGTCCGTCCATTGCGCCGGCGTCCTCGGCTTGATCGGCCGCGGCGGCGAGCTGCAGTTGTGCATTGCGGTATCGCTCGACGGCCTCCTCAAGGTCACGGTTGGCATCGAACATTCGGCTCATCGAGGTGCGCAGCATGACGTACTCATCCACTCCGGTGAGCATCGATAGCGCATTGATGCCCAGGTTGAGGACGGCAACGACGTCCGTCGCCTCGGAAAGGCGAAGGGGTCTGTCGCCTCGCTCAACTGCCCAGACAGTCGCCTGGGACCACTTCCAGCCGCGGGCCCGCATGGCGGCAGCTAGGTCCGTCTGGCTCATCTCGCCGCGGATCTTGGCGAGGTTTTGACCGATCTGTTCGTCGCTCGTGGGCATGTTGGAACTGTACCGCGTTTCTAGTTGCGGACCACTACGGACCGTGCTGTACTCGTACCCAGTTCGGGGGCACTGGAAAACGACAGTGTCCCAGTCCAGTCGAAGGGGACAAGAAAACATGGAAGATCGCTTGCTGTACCTGCCCGAGGTCGCGGAGCAACTCCGCCGGTCGGAGGCCCAGATGAGGTGGATGCACCAAAACGGGAAGGGCCCTCGATTCGCTCGGATCGGCGGTCGACTCATGGCAAAAGCGTCCGACGTCACCGCATGGATCGACGCGCAGTTCGACAAGGAGAGCGCGTGACTCCCGTCACCATCACGAAAAAAGCCCCCGCCGGCCAGGGCGAGGGCTATGAACCAACCCCAACCGATCAGGAAGAAGTAGGTAAACCGATGATCTCACACGCTACCGACGCCCCGCGAGCCCGCTCCGCGGGCAGCCACATTGCAAACCGAGACGCCCTCGGCCGCTACGTCGCACCCCACAACCAGTTCGACGCCGAGGTCGCCGAGGTCGTTCGTGCCATCGCCACCGAGGCCGGTATCACCGTGGACGACATCCCAACCGTCGTGCCCGTGACTGCCGCCGAGGCCAAGGCCCGGTGGGGGGACGGTCGCTGGAACTGCGTCCACCTGTCGATGCTCGCAGACCGCGCCGGCATCACGTTCGCGGATCTCATCAGCCGCCTCCCGATGGCGGTGACCCGATGACGCTCCTCACCCGCTTCGACAAGTACGTGCCGTCAGCCTCCGAAGCGGCATACGCCCAGGATTTCCGCGACTGGGACATCGTCCACCACAAGGCCAAGATCGCCGGGGTCTATGTCGAGATGGAGGAAGTAGGGGAGTGGGGCGAGACCTGGGTCAAAATCGGCCAGCTCAAGGCCTACCCAGACAAGCGCCGCTTCGCCATCCACCTCCGCCGCGGCGCGAACTGGGAAGACCTGCGGCACATCTACGGGGCCATCGACCTGATCCGCGCAGGCAGTTGGGGTGCGATCCCCTGGGACACGAACACCTCGCAGCGCGACGGGACTTACTACTACACGACACTCCTCCGGCCGTCGAGTAACCGAGCGCGGGACCGCCGCGACGAGCCCGTCTACCCGTGCGCCGAAAAGCGATGCGCGGAGTACCAGAGCGTCCACCTGGTCGCCCGGGACCTCGGTCAGACCGAGGACGACATCGAGCACCACAGCATGGACCAGCTCCGCGGCCCGGACGACCGATGGCTGATCAGCCTCACCCGGCGCGAGGACGGGCCCTGGGAGGTCAGCGTCGAGACCAGCGACATCCTGACCCCCAGTCTCGTCGCAAGCCTGGTGAACGACCTGCAATGGATGCGTCGTGAAGCCGAGACGCTCAATGCGGAAGGCAGGGCGGACACGGTCCACGGGAGGGGCAACGCATGAATGAGATATACGCCCAGGCCGGGGCGGCACCCGAGGCGGCCGTCGACAGTAGGGCGACCATCTGCCTGCGGTACCTCGCCATGTGCAAGGAAGAAATGGCAAGGGCGAACCGCAATCGGATCTACTACATCCGGCTCTCACGGCAACACGGCGTCAGTGATTCGCAGATCGCCGACGCGATCGGAGTGCCCGCCGATGCGCTCGCCCAACTCGTGTCAGAGGACTCCTGATGCCGCGCGACCGGGCGATGCTCCGTACCGACATGTGGGGAGACGCGGACTGGCGGGCCCTATCCTTCGGCGCACAGTGGCTGTACGAGTACCTCCTGGCCTGCCCATCCCTGAACTACGTAGGTGTCGCGGACTGGCGGCCAGGCCGCATCACGAAGCTGACCAAGGGGCTCGAAGCGGCGCAAATCGCCGAGTTCGGGCAGGAACTGGCAGAACATCGCTTCGTCGTGATCGACGAAGAGGCGGAAGAGATCCTCGTCCGCTCCTTCCTTCGCCACGACGGGGTGCTCACCAACCCGAATCTCCTGAGGTCGGTTGGCAAGGACTTCGCGGGCGTCCACTCAGAGAAACTGCAAGCCGCCATCGCGCGGGAACTGAACCGACTGAAAGACGAGTTCCCGAACGGCCTCGGCAAGACGAGCCCCTGGCAGTCCCCAGAGCTGCGCACGGCCTTGCGGACCCCCTTCGAGACCCCCTCGGACACCCCCTCCCAGACCCCCTCCGACACCGGGTCCCCGAGGGTAGAGGACAGGGGGTCTGACACAGCTACAGCTACTTCTACATCTACGAAAGAGAGAGGTGCCGCTAAACGCGGCACCCGTCTCACTCGCTTCTTCGCGATTGACGAAGAGATGCGTGCGTGGGCTGCGAAGGAAACCCCCCTCGTCAACATCGACGAAAAGCTCGGCGAGTTCGTCGACTACTGGGCGAGCGTCCCCGGCGACAGGGGCGTGAAGCTCGACTGGGTTGCGACCTGGCGCAACGGGATGCGCAAACAGCAGGCCTTCGCCGAGCGGGACCGGCCAGCCGAGGCCGCCCCACCCAAGAAGAAGTTCGTCGCCTACGAGGACGAGATGGAGGCGTACCGTGCTCGCAACAGTCGATGAAGCCGAACTCGCCGTCCTCGGTGCGGTGATCGCCACCGGGGGCAGTGTCCTCGACGACCTCCCCATCCGCGGCGTCGACTTCGCTGAACCCCTCCGCGGTGACCTGTTCGACACGATGCGCCGGATGCGGGAAACCGGCAGGCACATCGACACGGTGACCCTCGCCGACGCGAACCCCGACCGGGCGGCGTTCATCTGGTCACTCGAGGACCACACCCCGTTCGCGTACGCGGCGGAATCGTACGGGCAGATCGTCGCCGAGCATGGGCTCCGTCGACGGGTGGGCCAGGCCGCGCAGATCCTCGCTGAACTGTCCCGCACCACCGACCCGGCGTTACTCGTCGACAAGGCGCGGGAAGTCATCGACGAGGCTGTCGGCCAGCAGGGCGCGAAGGTCCGTTTCGTGCGAGACATCCTGCCGTCGGTGCTCGACAAGCTCGCCGCGAAGGACGTGTTCGTGCCGTCCCCCTGGCCGACACTCAACAAAGCGATCGGGGGGCTCAGGCCCGGTGCTGTCTACGTCGTCGCCGCCCGGCCCGGCATGGGGAAGACAGTCATCGCCGCCCAACTTGCGGCGTGCCTGGCGCAGCACGGCATGGTGGCGTTCTCGTCGCTCGAGATGACAGAGGACGAGCTGGTCGCCCGACTCATCGCGGAACGCCTGTCGATCATGGTTGGGAAGATCAAAGACTCCCGGCTCACCGAGCGGGACTGGAAGATCCTCGGCGATCGGAGGTCCGAACTCGAGCAGCTCAACATCGCCATCGACGACCGGTCCGGGGTCGCCGCGACGGATGTCCGCACGTTCGCCCGTTCCGTGTCGCGTCACGGGAAGCTCGCCGGCGTCGTCGTGGACTACATGCAGTTGATGACGTCCAGGTCCCGGCTTGACCGGCATTTGCAGGTGGCTGAGTTCTCCCGCCAGTTGAAGATCATGGCGAAAGACATGCAGGTCCCGGTGATCGCGCTGTCCCAGTTGAACCGCAACTCGGAAACCTCCGCTCTGGCTGTTCCGAAGTTGTCGGACCTCCGCGAGTCGGGGGCGATCGAGCAGGACGCGGACGTGGTCATCCTCCTCCGCCGTGAAGGCGAGTATCCGCGGGAACACCTCATCCTCGACGTCGCCAAGAACCGCCACGGCCAGACCGGCGAGGTGGACCTTGCGTGGCAAGGCGAGTACTCGCGCGCAATCGAATGGAACTGAGGCGCATGCGCGCGCACAGGCAGAGCGAATGGAGCGGCATATGAGTCGCGGACGGAAACCTATGTGGGTCCCAGAGGGGCAGCCTCGGCAGGTAAAGCGGTGTTGCATCCAATGCAAGACGCCTTACATGTGCGGGAACGAGACGTGCACTTGCCACAAGACCCCCGGGGGGAACCGATGACCGACAACCAGCTCACCTGCATCACCAACTCGCTCCCGGACTTCCGCGGCTGCACCATCCACGACGAGCATTACGCCGACTACGGCGACCTCGAAGAACACGCCCGCCACTGCGACGGCTGCATCCAACGCCCCGCGCGCGTCGGCCTCGTCTGCGGCCCCTGCTACAACCGCATCGAAGACGCACTCCAAGCCGCCGGCCCCTGGTTTCAGATGCTCGAAGGGGTCGACACCGCCATCAAACGAGACGCGGTCCGGGGAGGGGAACCAGGCGGTGGAGTGCCCATCGCGCCTGTGCCCCTCACCTTCGAAGAGGTCGAGTCCTACCACCGCTCCTTCACCGGCACCGCAGAACGCTGGGTCGCCGACCGGCATGGAGCGATCGACGCGGTCCGGTTCGCACGCGCCATGAGCGCCGCCGCCCGCAACCACCCCACCGCCGAGACAGCACACAGAATCAAACGCACCCGCTGCCCGCTGTGCGAACGGCTCACTCTCGTGTGGAACCCGCCGCAATACTTCGGCGGCCACGTCGTCGTAGCTTGCGCCAACCAGGAGTGCGCATTCGAAGCCGACCAGGCGTCCTACGAGACGATCGCCGCCATCGAGAAGCCCGGAAAGGTCGCCTGATGCTCCTCACCGTCAACGAAGCGGCGATCCTCGCGAACCGGACACCGCGCGCCATCTACCAGTGGATCGAAGCGAAGCGATTGCGGGCGGTCCTCGACGTCGATGGGATCCGGAAAGTCGACTCCGCGGACGTAATGGCTCTCGAGCCGAAGATGAAACGCGGCCGGCCGAAAGGGTCCGCCAAACCGAATGCAACGCGCCGCGACGAGGTTGCTTGACTCAATTCTTCAATCCCTGCAAACTCTTCATTGATGGTGGACTGCTCCACCCAGAAGGGCCTCGCGAAAGCGGGGCCTTTCCTCGTTTAACTTCCGCCTCCCGGTCGCTCACTCTGCTCGACGACCTAGGACTGTAGGCCTACATCCGAGACAGGAGCTCGGCCTTCTTCGCGGCGAACTCTTCCTCGGTGAGCACCCCCGAGTCGCGCAGCGCCGCGAGCTTGCCGATCTGATCCGCAGCGTCTGGGATGGCGGCCCCAACCGAAAAAGCGCCCTGAGCCTCCCGGATCGCGGCGACGACTGCATCGAAGTCTGCGAGCGCACTCTTCCTGAACAGGATCGCGTTCTCATCCTTCGACAGATCCTGATGCTTCGAGCCCAAGCGCTCCCGAATCGCAGACTCACCCGAGACCGAAAACTGCACCCACCCGTTCACCAACGACGTGGCCCTCTTGTACTGCACCGAACCAATCGACTTGGCCGCCAACGACTTGGCCGAACGACCATGCGTGGTCCGACCCATGAAGCCCTCACGAGTGATCGTGACAATCGCCCCATCGAACGCGATCTGACCGTTGATTCCCTTGGCGCGAAGATCCATGCCGCCAACCTAACCGGAGCCACGCGATGGGCAACAGTGCCGGCCGGTCAGGATCCCGATGGCGTCGACTATCAGCCGAAGTCAGGGCGCGCCACGACACGTGTTGGCTGTGCGGGATGGCGATCGATTACACGCTCGAGTACCCGCACCCCGACTCGTTCACCGTTGACCACAAGAAGTCCTGGATCGGCCACCCCGAACTGCGCGAAGACCCCGCAAATCTGGCCGCCTGCCATGCACGCTGCAATAGAAGCAAGGGCAAAGGCGAGGCAACACTCGGCCTTGGGCTCCTCAGCGAGCAGTGGTAGCAGCAAGAAAAGAAGTAGAAGCAGGGCAACAGGGGTAGGGGCGCTCACGCCGCTGCAACCCACCGGCCGGGACATTCCGCCGGCAATGATCTATCTCCCCCCGGGCTCCTGGGTGGGGTCACGCGCGTTGGAGGCCGACCGTGGGCGACATTCGGACCGCTATCGATGCTTCCATTACGGCCGCCACCCATCTGACGGACATGGACAAGGGCATGGTTGCCGCGCTCCGGATGCTGGCCGACCGCGTCGATGTCCTCGCCGAGTGCGACTGGGTTGTCGACGGCAAGTTGGACAACGTGTCGGTGCCGACGTTCCTCCGCTACTGCGAGCACCTCGGTCTGTCGCCTGCTGGCCGGAAGTCGTTGGAGGCGAAGAAGGAGGCGGCGGGTGGGAAGCTCGCGCAGCTCCGCGCCGTCAACAAGTCCGCGTAAGCGCCTCGGTTCCGAGACCCCCCGCGTCTTCACCCCTCCGCTCCGGGAGCTAACCCCGGCTACCTCGCTTGGCTTCTCCGTCATCGAGTTCGCCGAGCAGGTCATCGAGCTCGAGCTGTTCCCGTGGCAGAAGTGGCTACTGATCCACGCCCTCGAACAGCTCGAGGACGGCTCGTTCCGGTTCAAGAACATCGTCGTCCTGGTCGCGAGACAGAACGGGAAGTCGACGCTGTCGATCATCCTTTCGCTGTACTTCATGTACGTGCTCGGCACGGGTCTGGTGATCGGCACGGCGCAGGATCTCGATGTTGCCGAGGAAATCTGGCAGGGCGCTGTCGACATCGTCGAGGACACCCCCGAGTTGAACGACCTGAAAGACCGGGTCGTCAAGGTCAACGGCAAGAAGTCCCTCGAGCTGAAATCCGGGGAACGGTACAAGGTCAAGGCGGCGAACCGTCGCGCCGGCCGTGGGCTGTCCGGTGACCTGATCCTCCTCGACGAGTTGCGTGAGCATCAGTCGTGGGATGCGTGGGGTGCGATTACCAAGACGACGATGGCCCGCCCGAACGCTCAGGTGTGGGCGTTGTCGAACGCGGGGGACGCGACGTCGATCGTGCTCCGCTATCTGCGGAAGATGGCGCACGCCGCTGTCGGGGACCCGGACAAGATCAATGAGGACGTCGCGGATGCGGCCGATACGGACATCCCGGACGAGGTCGATGTTGACGCCGACGAGGACACCCTCGGCATCTTCGAGTGGTCGGCTCCTCCTGGCTGCGACGTGTGGGACCGGGATGGGTGGGCGCAGGCCAACCCATCGCTCGGGTACACGATCACGGAACGCACCATCGCGTCGGCCGCGAAGACGGACCCGGACTGGGTGTTCCGCACCGAGGTCCTCTGCCAGTGGTCCGACGGCATCATCGAGGGGCCGTTCCCTCCCGGTGCATGGGAAGCCTGCCTAGACAACGACTCGAAGCGCCGTAAGAAGTCCGAGATCGCCGTCGGCGTCGATGTCTCCTGGGATCGCTCCACTGCCTACGTCGCGTGGGCGGGCTGGCGCAAGGACGGCCTCATCCACGTGTCAGTGCAGGCGAAACGCGCCGGCACCGACTGGGTGGTCCCGTACATCGCCGAACGGGTCGAGGACCTGGGCATCACGGCGGTGTCATTCCAAGCCAACGGGGCCCCCGTCTCGAGCCTCGTGGACGAGGCGAAAACGGCCCTGCCTTACGTGCCATGGGCCGGTGCGGACCTGGGCCGATGGACGGGCTTGTTCTACGACAAGGTCCGGTCCGGTCAAATCCGCCACACCACTCAGCCGGCGCTAGACATCGCTGCGGCGACCGCGTCAACGCGGCCCGCGGGCGATTCGTGGCTGTGGGACCGCAAGAACTCACCGACAGACATCGCGCCGCTGATCGCTGTTACCGCCGCCGTGGGGGCTCTCCTCGCCCAGGAGGAGCAATTCACGAGCGCTTACACGGATTCGGACCTACTGGTCCTTTAGGGCTGGAGGTCGGATGGGTCTCCGCGACGTAATTCGTTCCCTCTGGACCCCGTTGCCGGAGACCACGTCCATCAGTTTCGGTCGCTACGACACCTCATCTGTTCTGGGGCTGTCGGTGGAGACCTTGTGGCGGTCGCAACCGTACCTGCGGACCGTGGTGTCGTTCCTCGCCAGGAACATCGCACAGCTCGGGTTGCAGACGTTCGAGCGCGTTTCGGAGACGGACCGCCGCCGGGTGAGGGACAACGCGGTCGCGTCGGCTCTTCAGCGGCCGAACCCGGACATGACCAGCTACGAGCTGATCTACGGGCTCATCGCTGATCTGGCGCTGTACGACGAGGCGTTCTGGATGGTGCTCCCCGACGAGGAGTCGGTGTCTGGGTGGCGTATCCAGCCGGTGTCTCCGTCATGGGTTGTTCGTCGTGGTGGCGGGTCGGCGTTCGCGCCGGCGTGGTTCGAGGTTCAGCGCCCAGGTGCGACGAAACCCGAGCGGGTGCCGATCGAGAACATGCTGTGGTTCCACGGGTGGAACCCGGGCACACCTGCGGTGGCGACGTCACCGGTGGAGGCGTTGCGGCAGATCCTCGCCGAGCAGATCAGCGCGCAGCAGTTCCGTCAGCAGGTGTGGGCGCGTGGCGGCCGGGTGGGTACGTACATCACTCGCCCCGAGGGGGCGAAGTGGGATCCGAAGACGCGGGAGAAGTTCCAGCGTCAGTGGAACGCGAAGTACGCCGGCAACGACGGCGCGCAGGCCGGTGGTACGCCGATCCTCGAAGATGGGATGACGCTCGGCCGGGTCGGGTTCTCTGCCCACGAGGACGAGTACATCGAGGGCGCGAAGCTGGCCCTCGCCACGGTGGCGTCGGTTTATCACGTGAACCCGACGATGATCGGGCAGCTCGACAACGCGAACTTCAGCAACGTCCGCGAGTTCCGCAAGATGCTGTACGGCGACACGTTGGGTCCGATCACCGCGATGATCGAGGACCGCATCAACACGTTCCTGGTCCCCCTGATCGCCCCGGGCGCGTCGGGTGTGTACGTCGAGTTCAACATCTCGGAGAAGCTCCAAGGCAACTTCGAGGAGCAGACCGCGGCGCTCGCCTCCTCTGTGGGGCGTCCGTGGATGTCCGCGAATGAGGCCCGCGCCCGACTCAACATGCCCGCCCTCGGTGGGGATGCGAGCGAGCTCGTCACCCCGCTGAACGTTCTCGTCGGTGGGCAGGCGTCCCCTCGCGACTCGGGGACGCAGAACCTCAACTCTCGGGTCGCTCCGGTGAAGGACGTCGGCGAACTGCCGATGGTCAAGACCCTCCGCCTCAAAGCGGACGACGCGCCTCTCGCTGATGCGTGGCGTGCGAAGTCAGCCGAGGTGCTGGCCGCGTTCTTCAAGCGGCAGCGCGCGGTGGTCCTCTCCCGTCTCGGCTCGAAGGCCGGACCGGACTGGTGGGACGAGGAGCGGTGGGACAAGGAACTCGCCACCGACCTCTACAAGCTGGCCGTGACCGCATCCCAGGAGATGGGGCAGGCACAGGCGGAAGCCCTCGGGTTCACCGCTGACGCCTACAACGTCGACCAGACCCTCAACTTCCTCGAAGCAGTCGCCCGGTCACGTGCTGGCGCTGTCAACTCCACGACCCGCGACCGCATCCTCAAGGCGCTGGACCAGGGCGACGAACCCGCAACGGTGTTCGACGAAGCGGAGGAGACCAGGTCGCTGTCGGCGGGCGCAGCGCTGGGGGCAGCGCTCGCCGGGTTCGCGCTCGTCGAAGCGACGAAGCAGACGGTCGGAACGACGGCGACCAAGACTTGGCTCGTCACGTCCCGCAATCCGCGTTCCGCGCACGCCTCCATGAACGGCGAAACCGTCGGCATCGAGGACACCTTCTCGAACGGCGCGGACTGGCCCGGAGACCCCGTACTCGGGGCCGAAGGCGTCGCCAACTGCCAATGCAGCGTCGAGATCACTTACTAGCCCCAGGAGGGCCGATGGACAGCAAGCACTTCACGGTGGCGATCAAGGCCGCCGGGCCAGGTGACGGTCTCGACGACGGTCAGTTCCTCGGCTACGCGTCCGTGTTCGACAACGTCGACTCGTACGGCGATGTCGTCCGCAAGGGCGCGTTCGCGGAGACCCTCACCGAGTGGCAGTCCAAGGGTGACAACATCCCGCTCCTCTGGGGGCACGACATGGCGGACCCCTGGTCGAACATCGGATCCGTCGAAGCAACCGAGGACGATCACGGCCTGCTCGTGAAGGGCACCTTCGACCTCGAGAACCCGAAGGCGCAGCAGGTCTACCGGCTCGTCAAGGGCCGCCGGGTCGGCGACATGTCCTTCGCCTACGACGTCCTCGACTCCGGCCCCACTGAGGTGGATGGCGCGAAGGTGCTCGAGCTCCGCCGGCTCAAGTTGTACGAGGCCTCGATCGTGCCCATCGGCGCGAACCAGGAAACCGAGATCCTTGCCGTCAAGTCGAACGCTGATGCGCTCGCGGACGGCGTGAAGGCTGGCCGCGTCCTCGCGGCCAAGCACATCGACTCCCTGCGCGCCGCGCAGGAAGCCATCGCCGCGGTCATTGCTGCGGCGATGGACAGCGATTCAGAGAAGGCCAGCGGTCAAGCACCGGCCAAGGACGAGGAGCCCGTCGGGGCCAAGTCCGAGGAGCCTCGCGTCAACCCGTCCGCCAAGCACCTGATCGCGGAACTCACGCTACTGGGCCTCGTTGAATCGGGGCAGGAAGGGGTTCACTCGTGAATCTCAAGGAACAGCGTGCGACCGCCCTCACGGCGGCGCAGGCAATCGTCGAGGCCGCCAAGGGCCGCGACATGACCGAGGATGAGACCGCCACGCTCGAGGCGCGCGTCACTGAGGTGAAGGCCCTCGACGGTCGCATCGCAGCCGCAGCCAAGGGCGCGGAACTCATCAACTCCATCGGCGGACTCCGTGCCGACGAGGAGATCCAGAGCCCCAACGACGACGCACCCGCGAAGTCGCTCGGTGAGCACTTCGTGAAGTCCGTCGGGCAGCGCGAGTTCGTGAACCTGAAGCAGCGCGGCGGCTACAGCGTCTCCGCCCCCGAGTACAAGGCCGCCACGGACCCGCAGACCGTCCCGTCGGTGTTCGCACCCGTCCTCACCGAGTTCGATCGCAACATCGTCCGGGCCTACCGGCGCGCATCGGTCGCCGACCTTCTCGGCTCGGGAACGATCGCCGGCAACGCGATCACCTACCCCGTCGAGGGTGCCGTCGAGGGTGCGTTCACCACCGTCGCGGAGGGCGGCCAGAAGCCGCAGCTCCACATCGGTGACCCGACCACCATCACCGACTCGCTGAAGAAGATCGCCGCATGGTGGGACACCTCGGACGAGATGGTCGAGGACCTGCCCTTCTGGGTGTCCGAGGTCAACAACCGGGGCCTGTACCTGCTGAGCATGTTCGAGGAGGCGCAGCTCCTCAACGGAAACGGGACGGGAACGAACCTCACCGGACTCCTCAACCGGTCCGGCATCCAGACGGTCACGCAGGCGTCCACCGGGTTCACCGGTGAAGGCCCGCAGGACGCGATCTTCCGTGGCCTCACCGCGGTCCAGACCGCGACCGGCCTCACCGCGGACGGCATCATCATCAACCCCGCCGACTACCAGACGCTCCGCCTCTCGAAGGACGCGAACGGTCAGTACTTCGGCGGCGGGTTCTTCTCCGGCGAGTACGGCAACGGTGGGGTCACCTTCCAGCCGCCGCTCTGGGGGGTCAACACGGTGGTGTCCGCGGCCGTCCCGGCGAAGACCGTCGTGGTCGGTGCGTTCCAGGCCGCCGCGACCGTCTACCGGAAGGGCGGTGTGCGTGTCGAGTCGACCAACTCCGACCTCGGCAAGTTCACCAAGAACCTGATCACGACCCGCATCGAGGAGCGCATCGCACTCGCGGTGCGGATCCCCACCGCGGTCGTCAAGATCACCCTCTCCTAACACCCCGGGTGGGGCCGGCTCCGGTCGGCCCCACCCACCCCACCCCTCGGAAGGACCCGGCAATGCAGGAGTACGAAGTCGTCATCGGCGGCATCACCCACACGGTCCTCCTCACCCCCGAGGACGCGAAGACCAGCGGTGCGCTGCCGGTCGTCCCGCGCGTCAAGCAGGGCGCGGCGGCCGACAAGGCATACCTGCCCAAAAACAAGGTCGCCGGTGACGCCGCTAGCAACGGTTGAGGAGCTCGCTGCCTACTCCAAGGGGCAGATCGGTGCGGATGACCCGCGCGCGTTCCTCACCCTCAATGGGGTATCGGCTGCGATCCGCCGATACTGCGGGTGGCATGTCGTCCCCGAACAGGACGACGTCCTCACGGTGGACGGCCCCGGCGGGCGGCTCCTGTCGCTGCCGACCCTGAACCTCGTCAGCGTGGCCTCCGTCGTCGAAGACGGCATCGCTCTCGCCCCCACCGACTACAGGTGGTCCTCGGATGGGTCAGTGGTGAAGAACGGCTACTGGTCGCCGGACTTCCGTTCCATCGTCGCCACCATCAAACACGGCTACGACTTCGACGACGCCGCCGATGTCGTCGGGGTGGCACTCGCCGTCGCCACCCGGCAGCTCTCGTCGCCGACCGGCGCAACCCGTGAACAGGCCGGCCAAGTGTCAGTGTCGTGGGCTGTCACCGCCCCCGGCGTCTCGGGTGGCATCGCTCTCCTCGCCCACGAGCGGGACGTCCTCGACCACTTCCGGGTCGTGACCGTCTGATGCTTCCCTCCTTCGCCAACGACACGCTCACAGTTCTCCGCCCCACCACGGCGGAGGACGCACACGGCGAAGGCGTCGCAAACTGGGCGACCGCTTCCGAGACGACCGTCCGCAACTGCTCGGTGCAGCCGGGGCCGTCGCAAGAGTTCCTCGCCAGCCGAGACACCGTCTCCATCGACTACACCGCGTTCGTCCCGCCGAGTTCTGACGTGCGGGCCACGGACCGAATCCGCTACGAGGGCGACACGTACACGGTCGTCGGGCAACCGCTCAAGTGGAATTCACCTCTCGGGTCGCTGTCCCACCTCGTGATCGCGATGCGGAGGTACACCGAAAATGGCTAGCATCCGCGTGGAGCTGAACACCGCAGGTATCCGACAACTCCTGACCTCCGACGATGTCCTGTCGGAAGTGCAGAAACGCGCAGAGGCCATTGCTGCCGCCGCCGGCGGCGCTCCCGACTTCGAGGCCCGCGCTGCGGTAGGCCCCGGCGGTGCCCTTGCCCGCGCGATGGGCTACGCCATCACGGCCTCGATGGATGGCCGAGTCGCCGAGGCTACCAATCGTGTTCTCACCCGATCAGTGGACGCGGGTCGCTGATGGAAGCAATCCAGGAGGCACTCGCCGAGGCGGTGGTCGTCGCGTACCTGAAGGCGGGGTTCGCCGCTCGGTCCGAATCGATCGGCGTCTCCACGTCAGTAAAGGCAGGCGACTGCGTCCGCGTGATCCGCACGGGGGGGACCCTCACCGACATCGTCGTCGGGAACCCACTGGTGACCACGGAGTCCTATTCAGACACCTCAGCCCGCGCGGAGGAAATAGCAGCGCTCACAGGGGCGCTCCTGACCGCTATGGCCGGCACCATCCA
>Ga0066648_10001153_pt1 | contig 15088 bp, 7 predicted proteins | sample CryGeyCG12114_NA_FD_59537 | JGI IMG/M metagenome (GOLD analysis project Ga0066648, IMG submission 59537) | Groundwater microbial communities from aquifer - Crystal Geyser CG19_WC_8/21/14_NA | ecosystem: Environmental > Aquatic > Deep subsurface > Groundwater | place: USA: Utah: Grand County... | reverse complement strand
CACAACGAACGCACCTGCTACATGTGTTTTTCTTTTCACACGCGTCCTCTTAATTTTACAGATTTAGAATCGAGTTTCAACCCATCTCTTAACAGTTTCTCAACATTTGAGAATACTGTGACTTAGCTGTGTTTGACAGATTCCAAACTACAATATGTTTACTGTTGAGTGACCAGATGCGGCGTAGGGTGCCTGGCAGCGCCTATCGATTCCAGGTTCGAATACTACCTAGGAAACTCCGAAAATTTTGTCCGACTACATTTCCTCGAGCTGCAACGAACGACGATCTCCTTAGTACCGCCAAGACGAACGTGACATGGGCTATGCATGTACCATCGATAACCACCGATATATTCAAGGCAGCGTAAGCTCAACACAGCTGCTGAAATGATTTCTGCATCCGAACACAGATTTTACTTTGCCCTTCTTCTTATACCAAAATCATCATGATTGCTCCACTTCCAAACGGTCATCACGAGGATGGCATAGCAGTTTCTCTGGGAGGCATCCAATTTGGTGCTTTCCCTCCTTTAAATGGCAGGCCACTGCCGTTCCCCACAACAGAAAGCATCACGCCCATGCTCGATGTGATGCAGATGCATGGCCACCATAAACTCGACACGGCCAGGATCTACGGAGGCGGGCTCTCCGAGAAGCTTCTTGGTGACCTCGATTTCAAGGCACACGGGTTTGAGGTGGGAACAAAGCTCTATCCCACCAAGACGCGACCACTGGGACCTCAAAATGTGCCTTATGACCATTCTCCAGAAGACCTTACAGCTGGTCTGAATGCAAGTCTCGACGCCCTCCGCTCAGAATATGTAGACATTTTCTACCTCTACGCGCCTGATCCTTCGGTACCATACGAGGTGACTCTCCAAGCTCTCGATGACCTTCACAAGCAAGGACGATTCAGGAGATGGGGTCTTTGCAGATTTCCAGCTTGGGAAGTTGCCGTCATCCAGGAACTCTGCATCAAGAACAATTGGGTCCGTCCAAGTGTCTATCAGCCAATTTACAATGCTATCATTCGCTACATTGAGGTTGAGCTGGTTCCTTGCTTGCGCCACTATGGTATGTCAATCGAAGCCGCTCAGCCCACTGCGTCTGGCCTCCTGACATCGCGATATACTCGAGACATGGCAGACAGTGACCACCCAGCTGGCAGAAGATTCGACCCTGGACATTTCATTGGCAAACACAATCGAGCAAGATACTGGCACGATGCCTATTTTGATGCTTTGGAAATCATCAGAGAGGCTGCTAAGCAACACGGCCTCACGGAACTGGAATGCAGTTTGAGATGGTTGAAGCATCATAGCGCTCTCAAAACTTCGGCCGAGGACAGTATAATCGTATGCGCTAGCGACCCGAATCAGCTGGAAGAGTGTTTGTCGGCTCTGGAAGGGGAACCCCTGCCCGAAGAGGTCGTGAAGGCTATGGACGAGGCCTGGAAGAAAGCTCGTCGGGAGCCATATATCTATCATGATTGAGGTTTTTGTAGTCAATATTCTCGCATTCTCAATGACACATCTACTTCGATTCAGTGTAATTGTGGTTTCCTGTGCATGGGAAGATATCTTTCAGAAAATCCTCCGATCCGAACATAATTAGCCAGTCCAATTCAATAACATTAAAGCCAAAAAATCCCAATGACGGCGCTTCAGAATGCCTACTCTACCTAGGCCCAGAGTCTAAAAGCTTTAGGCTGTAGGATGCTTAGATAGGGTCTCCGTAGCTGGCAGACAGGACTCTCCGGCAGGGCCGGACTGTCTGGCGGCACCATTTTGTTTGCGCCTCTTTCCAGGCACTCGGCAGGCTAAAACGAGTCTGTATTGAAGGTGCCAGTCTCTGTCCACGAACTCCAAGATGTCCGCTTTAAGCACAAATCAAGCAGGTGAAGCGGCCGAGAACGTTGAATTTCCGCCCGCAGCCAGTGTAGGTTATATCTACGTGCAAGCCTATGATTAAGCCAACTTGGGCCAATTTCCCGGTTGTTCTACATAGGGACATAGTGTCATTTCGGAAAACTCACATACTTTAAGTTAAGCTGTTGTACATCCTGTCTGACTGCAAGTTTTCTTATAATATTATGCTTGTGATATCAAGCAACCATCAATGACTTCCGCGGTCCCAGTTGTGTATGACGAAGCGTCACATAGCAGCCATGCAATCGACTCGGCAATTTCTTTGGGTCGGCCAGCCCTCTGCCATGGTATCCGATCAGTATCCTCTGTCTTCCAAGGCAGCATTGGCGTCATTGTAGGACCCCTGGAAACCGTTAATCATCATTATGCAAAAAGGGAGCACCTGAACTTACGGTGCAACCGCATTAACTCTGATACCCTTTTCCGCGTTCTCCACAGCCGCCGCTCTTGTCAAGCCAATGATAGCGTGCTTCGAGGCAACGTAAGCCGTGTTGTTCTTCATCCCTCTGAGCCCAAAGATACTTGATGCGTTGACGATGGCATTACCTCGCTGCATGACTGAGAGTTGTGCCCTGAGGCAATTCAGTGTCCCCCGCACGTTCACATCCATGACACGATTAAAGTCTTCATCGTCTACCTCTTGCAAGGTGGCCCTGCCGACCTGTTTAGGCTGCACACCTGCAAGGTTGACAGCTCCATCTATGCGGCCATAGACATCAACTGTCTTGGCAATCCATTCCTCAACCTTTAGGCGATCACGCACATCGAGGACTGAGCTAATTACTGTGCCTCCAGCCGATTCAATTGAGGCACAGATGTCGTTGAGGGCACCATCAGAGACGTCGGCTAGAGATAGTTTAGCGCCTCGCAGGGATAGAAGTTTTGCGGTTTCGAGCCCGATGCCAGAGGCCGCACCAGTGATGGCGATCACCTTGTCGGTGAAGAGGGTAGACATGCTTGGTGAACTCTGAAGCTGAGGTAGGACAACCTAGGGACTCATAAGGCGAATCATGTAGATGTTAACAGAGCCATGAGATGTGGATTATTCATCATTGCCATGCTGTTATGATATCTCCGGGGCAGTAGTCCATGCTGTCGAAGTGTTCAGTTTCGTGTCAAGTCGCGCTCCAGGTGCCTTGACTTTGTCCGGAGAGGTTGCAACCTATCGGAGCAGGAGCTTGCCTCAACCTTGGCCATGTGGATACATTCCGGTGTAACATACGCGGAGTTTCTGCAACGGAAAATCGAGCATACCACGTGAACCACGCGTAAGTAGTTCAGAATGCTGGCAACTACCGATCGCCTTATCAAGAACGAAGCCTCTGCCTTCAACATGCAGTCATCTAACCGAGCATATCAAATCCATTGCTGCACAGTTTCAGAGGCACAATAAAAGACACCATGCGAAATATGCGTTCTCCTCAGGTTGATGGCGAGAGGTTGGACATTGCCATCGTAGGTGGTGGCATTATTGGACTGATCCTCGCACTTGGTCTCGACAGACGAGGGATCAAAGTCAAGGTGTACGAGCAAGCACGCTCTCTCCGGGAGATCGGTGCTGGGGTTGCATTCACAGCAAACGCAATCAGCTGTATGGAACAGATTGACCCTCGACTTGTCACTGCTCTCAGATCTGTTGCTACCTCGAACGGCGACCCCTCTAACCCGAACGACCATTTGCAGTGGGTTGACGGCTTCAACGTTGACCCTGAGCATCCTGAGGATGAAAAGCTGCTCTTCAAGCTGTATGCTGGGCCTCGAGGTTTTGAAGGTTGTCATCGCGCCCATTTCCTGGACGCACTTTTAAAGGTAGTGCCTGAAGGAGTCGTCCATTTCAAGAAGCGTCTCTCAAACATCGTCGAACAAGACAATGAAAAGAAGGTCCAGCTAGAATTTGAGGATGGAACAGTGGCTGAGGCAGATGCAGGTATGTGAGAATGCTGCACGACACATGGATGCAAGCTTACCGTATCAGTTATCGGGTGCGATGGCATCAAGTCGCGTGTTCGAGAACTCATGTTCGGGAGTGAGAATCCCGTATCTCACCCGACTTACACTCACAAGATCGCATACCGTGGACTGATCCCCATGGACAAGGCCGTCGAAGCGATAGGCGAGTACAAGGCCAAAAATCAGCATATGCATCTTGGGCCGAAAGCTCACCTACTCCATTTTCCTGTAGCTGATCAGAAGCTGATGAATGTGGTCGCCTTTGCCCCAGACCCTGAGGAGTGGACAATCTCAAAGGCATTTGTCGCGCCAGCCACTCGAGATGACGTTGAGAAGGTCTTCGCCCATTGGGGCACGACGGTTCGATCAATCGCAAGCCTGTTGCCTGATGAGGTCGACAAATGGGCAGTCTTTGATAGTGCTATCTTCCCTGTACCCTGCTACAACAAGAGTCGCATTTGTATCGCGGGCGATGCTGCCCATGCTGCAGCACCACACCATGGCGCTGGCGCTGGTGTTGGTGTCGAGGATGCATTATGCTTATCGGCGTTATTGGACAAAGCTGGTTCAATGACCGAGAACAACAAGGCCTCAAAATTCGAAGCGCTGAAGCTTGCATTCCTCACTTTCAACTCTATCAGAAGAAAGCGCACGCAGTGGCTTGTGCAAAGCAGCCATGATGTTTGCGAGATTTATGAATGGAATCACCCGCGGACAGGGTCTCATCCTGAGAAATGTTTCAAAGAGATCAAGAGGCGGTCACACAAGATTTGGAATTTTGATTACGAGGATATGGTTCGAGAGAGCCGCGAAAGTTTTGAATGGCGTGTCGTCATACAGGCACTGGTCAACGGCGATCGGAAGGTGGATTTGCCGACACCTGAGCAAATGACGGAAGGAGACGAGAGTGAGGTTGACTCTGTGCCAGACAGCTCAGTCGCAACTCCGTCTGAGCCAGGGACGCCCCTTATTCCGATGCAAGATCTGCTACTGGACACAAGACCTAAAAATCTAGCTCTCAAGACGGTGGAGCAGGAATCACCGATTATACAGTCACTTGATACCGCATGAGGTGGTGTAAAGCATGACCACCCTATAGAAAGTAGTTATGGGCTCCGCTCACTAAGTAAGGCTGACCCAACGGCAAGCCCGGGCAGCCCGCACAAAAATAAATATGGCCATTTTGCGATCTGGTTGCCTAATTGTGGTACCTGTAAACGTCAAGTGATCGTGAGTGGTGCCTGGAGTTTTGACTGGCACTGTGTACCGGATCTACAAATTTTGTCACCACGCCCGCCCCTCTGAAGTAACGGCGATGCTTGCTTCCCACAAGCCGTGTTGGTCTTTCTACATTATGAAGGGTAATAATACTGTAGGTCAGAACCAACGCCTATTGCAGCCTGTCTAGAGACACAAGCACTCAATCGGTATTGCCGTATTGCACCTGACACTTGAATTAGAAGACTTTCACGCGCTGACTTAAGTTACGTGCTTGCCTCACGTGGGTTCCTCACATCATATCCAACGATGAGCCGATGATTTTCGTAAGAGGTCAATATTAGGCATGAATGCTCGTATTCGAGGTGATCTGAAAGTCCGGGTCCAGACCAAGAAAGTCCGATAACCCTTGTGCGCTGCCCAGCTCACCGGTGCTATGATCGTGCTACGTCAAAAGCATATCATTCGACCAAGTAGCCACTTGACACCTGCGAGAAGCTGTAATCTGGCTGTGCTTAGTTGGGCTGACTAGAAAGCCTCGCCCGTAACGACCGATCCTACCAGATATACCTCAAAAAAAGACGTGGTAATCAATTTGGAATGTGATGAATTCGAATTCCTAATATTCTATGCAAAGTGAAAAATTCGTCGTGCATGCTATGTCCGGTGCTGCATAACTTCTTGAAATACATAATTTTGATCCGCACTGTCAACACCAATATTTGAGACCTCGAGGCTCATGCAAGAAACTTCATGTCTTTCCAAGACTTCACAAATAATAGAACCGTCTCTTTTGAAATTGGTCCAACCGCTCGCAAGGTCTTCGAGTGTTCTGTAGACCTTGCTGTCGACAAGAGAAGCCCACCACATGACATTCGGAGGAAGTTGTCGTCGAGAAAGTCGATGAGGTAGATTGCAGGGTTTTCCCTTTGCGATAGGGTTCTGCAAGCCCGAACCTTTGCTATCCACATCTCATATGTGACCACGTTAGAGCGAGGGATCCCCAGAGCATCAGCGAGGACTGGGATCATATCCTTCCATGCTTGTCGTACTGGGTTGTCAATATGGTACACAGGATGTGGTTGATCAACGAACAGTAAGTCCCGCAGTGTACCTGCCACATCATCGACAGATGTCCACGACAGGAGACCCTTAAAGTCCGGGAGAGCATTGATGGTCTGAGATGATTTCCAGAGGAACGAAAGATGCTCCATCGGATTCCAGTATCCTGAATATTTCGAACCTGCAATCTGCCCAATTCTGACCGAGGTGGCCTTGAAATAGTCTGGGTACTTGTGTAAGGTATGGTCGAGCATTAGCTCACAGACATACTTGGCATCGCCATATCCGTTTTCTAGGACAGCTTCAATGGGCATTCTTTCTTCGGGTGCATTGATGTTGTTCTGCCATGTTGGATAACGCCCGACGACTGCTATCGAGGAGACAAACTCGAAGGTCAATCTGAATCTCTGGGGACGATTGCAAGCAATACCATGTGCAAGGTCGATCAGATTTTTCATAATCTCGAATTGACCTTCGAAACCTTTCAGAGGTATTTTGGCATTCATTAGCCATGCATTGTGGACAATATGTGTAACGTTGTCGGTGAGGTACGCATAATCGCCTGCCGACATTCCGAGAAGGTGGTCCGAGGAATTGCATTCGATGACTTCGACCTTGGCCCAGGCCGAGGAGGGTATTGAGATATCCTTGTCCTTCATAGCTTTTTCCTGACGTGCCCGGGGTGTGTTGGAACGTCCGCGTCTGTTCAAACATATTATCTTGTTGGCGGACGGGTCCTCTGCCAAACAAGCCAGCAGGTGAGAGCCTAAGCTCCCAGTCGCACCAGTTAAAAGCACGCACTTCCCAGTCGGCATCCGACGGCTGGTCTTTTTGACAGGCTGCTTGAAATGGTCCGTCTTCTGCTGCACAAACTTCTCAACGGCTGCTTTTCGAAGAAGGATGTCAGTCGCTGAATGTGAAGATGGCATGTGAGGAAGTGATTTCGTATCATACCTGGACTCGGATGCCATGGCTATCAGCAGCCTCTCCAGCTTATTCTCTGGTCGTACTCCATCCGTCCAGTCAACATGGCCATAGCCTGCAGACTGTAGTGCCGTCTCCCACTGAATCTCGCTGGTGACTGCGTGAGAGCGCCCGTCGGCGAAGAACCACCAACCTTCGAAGAGACCGAAAATCATATCGCACCAGTACATTGTGCCAGTCATCTCAAGCATCATCAAAAGACCATCGGAGCGCAACATCTTGCGTATACTGCTGGTCGAGTTGACAAGACTGTGTGTAGCATGTACAGCATTGCTTGCGATCACAATGTGCTGTGTTCCAACCAAGTCCTGAGATGGTTCTTTCTCAATGTCATGTGTTCTGAACTTCATGAATGTGTATTGCTTGAATCGTTTGCGGGCTGCAGCAACGAAGGAAGGACCCAGATCCGTGAAGGTGTACTCGATTGGATAGTCGAGGCTTGCTAGAAGTGGCAGCAACCACTTGGTCGTGCCTCCTGTGCCGGCGCCCATTTCCAGAATCTTCAATGGTGCGCCTTTCTCGGGCAGCTTTGAGACAAGACGGGATATGAAGTCTCGCATCTGTTCGTAGTACATCCTGTTCATAGGCCAGTCGCCATAGACCTTTGAGACGAGGTCTCTGCCCTTGGGTGATCCAAAAATGAGTTTGACACCATCAGTCTTGCCGGTGAGGATTTGCGGCAAGTGGGTGCCTGCATAATATGTCAAGTCGTTGCAACTTTGTTCGCCAGGCCATTTGCGGTTGAGTTCTTCTAGCAGGTCTCCACTCGTTTGCGTGGGCATCGGAGAATTAGTTCGTATGAACTGGTCGCCCTCTTCCTGGATGAAGTCCGAATTCTGTGCCACCATTTTGTAGAGATAGTCAACAAATCGTGTGTGTTCTGGGCCACTTGAGACTTTCACCCACGTGTCGCCAGCCTTCGTAGTTCTCAGTGAACATCCTAGAATTTCGAATGCCTCAATAGCCAGTAAAATGCATAGCCTTGTTTGATCAGGTCCAATCTGGCGCGCATATACGTCCAAGTTGTACTCCTTGAGTAGAACGTCGGTTCGGGCCTTAGTTTCGGTGAAGGCTTGAGCGACTGTATCGCCTGGAAGCTGGAGGTCATCGCTGACAGAAATATCGGGCCGCTGATTCTTGCATGACTCCCTGTTGGAGACCAAAGTGATCGGAGCTGCTGGATCAGATTGAACAGTACCGTGAGACACACCACTGCCGCATAGACGTTCGAGACCATCTATGTCCAAATCTTCGATAGTCACATGTTCATCTATGTTGCAGTCGCACTCCGATTCGAGATCAGCACGTAACTCCATCGCGAGCAGTGAGTCAAGTCCCATGTCACGTAGAGCAACACCACTCTTGATATCAGAAACCTCAACACCAAGTAAGGCTGCCAGGCTTGATTTGAGATCCATACTCGGTGATGCGACGGAAATTTGATCCAGAGGCTTCTCTCTTGGTGTAGATACTGCTGGCGACTGAGATTGGTATCCCTCATCACTCGAGCAAGACCCATCAGTGCTGTCAATGTCACGCTCTGCCAGCGCTACTCCAACACACTTCAAGAGGCTAGGCACGTCTGTAACCAGCATCAGATCTTCGCTCGAAAGCGTGCATTGGAGTTGAGTCTCGATCTCCTTCGCCATTTCCATACCAAGCAGCGAGTCGATGCCAAGGTTCGCAAGCTCACTGTCGTCTTTGATTTCTTCAAGTTCAAGACCAGCAAGATCCGCCAATATGCCTTTCACCTTGCCAATATACTTGGCTTCCTCCTTCGGCTTCAGTTTGGCTTGCAGCCTTGCAGCTATTTGAGATGCCAAGGGCAGCTCCTTTTTTAAGGAAGTGGCGCGCTGCTCGATGATATCAGAGGGTCTGCTCAATGAACCAGAATGCACAGTGGCACCCTCGACAGGAGTATTTGTCAACCGCGACAATAGTTTTGACATGTATGACTTTGGAACTCTGACATAATTGATGCCCAGGATGACTTCGAGAAGAGCGCCGGACACAGCATTGTACACAAAGATGTCCGTCGTATATGATTTGCCGACAGGTCCATGGTGGTATGCCGCAACGTCCCATGCCACTGGTCGGTTCCCTGGGGTAAGACTCGGTGAGCGTACCCACTTCTCAATGCCGTTCGCGATGTAAATGTCGGACGAATCATGGTTAGTCATACAGTTGACCCAGATACCCCCTACCTGTGCGAAGCAATCTGCCAGGTGTGCATCGAACCATGTCAAGTTATTGTACGTCTTCACAACACGACCAGCAGATGCAGATGCCTCTCCCACAAGCTTCTTCAGACCCTGGTATTCGAGACCGTAGTCCACTATCGGTGCAAATGCTTTGTAGATGTTGCGACCCTGAATGACATCTTCCGCTGTTGTGCTCTCGAGTAGGGCTACACAACGTTTGTGAGTACTCAGTCGTTCGTACTGTGCAAATTCGGCCTTAAGCTGAGGATCCTTAACATGCTTCAGAACAATTTCACCTGATGTGTGCGTAGTGGCATTGTTCCCATCATTACTACTGCTGATCTCGAACGCCCACGAATTTTTCTGGCATTTAGACGGCGATAACTCCAGTGTTGTGGTTCGCGCAGAATCGCAACACAATGGAGCCTGGTTAACAACATTAGTAATCTGCGGGTTGAAGTGATCAGAGACCAGCTCAGGCTCGAGCAACTGAAGACCCTCAATGGCGAGGTCAAGCTGAACCGTAGCTGGGCAGATGGAGGCAGTTTGTGCAATTATATGACCTTCAACGAGGGCTTCATATTTCGCGATATTTGTGTTGATTCGAAACTGCGACCCTCTTTTGCCGTTCCCACGGACCAGAAACGTCAGAAGGGCATCTGGAGGTTTGACCACGTCTTGCGCCACCAAGTTGTCGCTGTTCGCTTGTTGGACTACTGGAGCCTTCAGCTCTAGCCAGTGACGAGCCTTCGCAAATTGATATGGCGGCAAGAGCAGGGGCTTGTACGCAGAGACCTGAGAACGATGGTGGGGCCAGAAATTAACATTCAAACCTTCTTTCCAGAGATTTACAGTCGCGTCAGACAAGTTGCTCATGCCAGAATCGCTAGTGATATTGATACTCTGGAACAAGGAGCATTTCGGGGCACCAAGTGCTCGACTGGCCATGTTGGTGACAGTCGATGCTGATCCAGCTTCTAACCATATGCTCGACGGATACTTCTCGTGTAGTCTGGTGACAGCATCGTTGAAGAAGACTGGAGCACGCATGTGTTCTGCGATGAACCGTGCCGTGTACGCCTTAGTGAAAGGCATCTTTGTTGAATGCTCAAGAAGAATCTGGGCCTGTCTGAATTGAACATCTTCTGCGCTCGTCTCTAGAAGAGGCATCATGGGATCAATCAAGGGTGAATGGAAGGCATTTGTAACCTCCAATCTCTTGTGCTTGATAGTGTGCACCGATTGCTTAGATAGCGTATCATCAACAGCTTCGATCGCTCGGCGGGATCCTGACAGAGTGAAGGTTTTAGGTCCGTTAAAGCAACCGATGACTGCAGGCGCTTCGCCGTCGAGGTCGGCGTTACAGTCTTCAAGCAGAGTGGATACGGAATCATGGTTTCCTTCGACTGCCATCATAGCGCCCTTTTCGGGGCCCCAGCAGTCTCTCACTACCTTTGCACGACCTGCGATCATTTTCAATGCATCCTCCAGACTCAGGACGCCTGCGACGCCAAGAGCCGTAAGCTCACCGAAGCTGTGTCCGACAAGGGCTGTCGGTTTGATACCGCTATCGATCCAAGACTTGGCACAAGAGTATTGCATGGCGAAAAGCATGGTCTGAAGCTTGACAGGATCTGTAATAGGTTTCCTTTTAAAGATGTCTGGGAAGATGCTTGGAAGTCCTTGCGAAAGGCAAATAGCGTTGCACGCGCCTAAGTGCTTCCTGAATATGCCGGCGCTCTCATAGACTGCTCGATCGAGACCGACGAAGGTAGAAATTTGTCCACCGAAGCAGAGTATAAGAGGCCGCTTAGCGCATCTAGGCAAAGTAGAATCATGACATTCGGCTCCGCTGAACGCTGTCAATCGGTCTTGCAAATCTGCCTTTGAGTCGCAGGCGACGATTAAGCTTCGATCAAGGACATGGTTTGACTGTCGCGAGTTGTTAAAGGCAATGTCTTGAAAGGTAGCGTGTTGACCTTCTTGTGAACGAAGGTATTGAACAAGAGCGGACGCATAGCGGCGTAAACTGCTGTCATCCAAACCTGAGAACCAGAATGGAAGTTTAGTATTGGCGGAGGCTGGTCTTTGTTGCCTGCGAGACAACGGCCCTTGATTTGGTGCTTGAGAAACAATGATGGATGCGTTCGACCCGGATGCGCCATAGTTGTTTATGAGAGCCGCGCGGTAGGCTGGAGTCCATGGCATCAAAACTGTGGGCACCGTAATCTGATCCTCGGGTGTAGCTTTGAGCCCTGGGCTGAGTCTCTCAAAGCTTGCTTGCGGAGGCATTTTGCCCTTCATAATAACAAGCAGCGTCTTGATAAGCGACATGAGGCCTGATGTGCATTCGGAGTGCCCGATGAGGCCTTTCACCGAACTAAGTAGCAGTTTCGAAGATCGGCCTTTGCCTGCGAGAACTTTGCGAACGCTTGAGTATTCCGCAGGGTCACCCACGGGTGTGCCTGTGCCATGCGCTTCAACAAAGCCAATCTGATGAGGGTCGATGCCTGCGCGGCGTGTAGCCATGTCGAAAAGAGTGGAAAGCGAATCGGAATTTGGCACGAAAATTGGAGTGGAATTGTCGTTTTGCTGAACAGCAGTCGCTGCAATTGTGCCAAGGATTTGATCACCGTCAGCAACAGCTTGGGTCATTCTCTTCAGAAAGACTGCCGCTACTGCTTCACCTCTGCAGTATCCATCTGCTCTTGCGTCAAATGGCTTGCAAGCGCCGGTGGTGCTCAGGAATGTTGCGCCTGCAAGATTCTGATACCACAGCGGGTTCGCCATGACATGGGTGCCCGCAGCAAGAGCAGCACTGCATTCTCCACTTAGTATAGACTGACAGGCTTGATGCACAGCGACAGCCGAAGACGAGCAAGCAGTGTCGATGGTAAGACCTGGCCCAGTCCACCCGAAATAGTGACTGACTTTACCAGCAATGAAACCTCGTAGATTGCCTGTTGCAGTGAAAGCATTTGGAGAATGGCACGCCACATTGTTCTCGTAATCAACTGCACAAACCCCGACATAGCATCCAATGTTTGAGTCGGTCCGCATCGTCTCGGACAGAAAGTAGCCCGATTGTTCGACAGCCTGGTAAGCGACCTGCAGCAACTGGCGCTGCTGGGGATCCTGCGACGCACATTCTCTTGGGCTCTTCTTGAAGAACTTGTGGTCGAACGAGTCGTAGTCATCAATGAAATTGCCGAACCACTTTCGTTGTGGGTCAACTTGCCGGTGACCGGTCTCGAATCCAAAACGATCCTTGGGGACTTCTTTATGTTGCGATCGACCTTCACAAAGGAGATCCCAAAATTCCTCAAGGTTGTTCGCGCCAGGAGCTTTACATGACATGCCAACGACGGCGATATCATTATCCGAGAAGCCATATTTCGATCGAGTTTGCTTATTGATTGCGGTTGATATTGCTGTGTCTAGCTCCGACATGGAGAACACTTCGATGTCGTGTGTGCGAAGCAGTGACGGTGGTATACATGGTTTGCCGAACGTCACAACGAGGGAATCTGGTTGGGAGAGGGCCTCAGATTTCACGTAAGTAAATGCTTGATGCCATTGTGCCGGTGTGATCAGTATTGCAGATAATACTTCTTGCGACAAACTACCACCTGAGATAATTTGCCCAGTCGAATTAGATCGCGTCGGAAGGAACGAATGTGCTGCATCCGGAAACTGGAATCTAGCATCAGAATTGCAAAGTTGCTGTAGGACTCCGAGCGAGTGTAAGTGCCCAGCCCAATGAAAACGACCATGAAGGGCAACTGCGCTAGCTGAGAGACCTTTCGATCGAAGCTTCTCTTGCAAATCCGGAGCTTGGGGAGAAGGTAACGTGATTGTGGCGCGATTCTCGTCGTACGCCACCGATACGTAAGCCTAAATTTAGTCAGATTCCGGACACGTGGGGGTGGACTCATCAACCTACTGTGCCAAGATCCTCAAGCTCGTTCGTTAAATATGTCCTTTGTTCCTGCGAGTGCCAGGCCGCAGAAAATGATTGGGAAGGTCCTGACTTCTCGGGTGCCTCCTGAGCATCGACGGCTGCTCCAATGAGCATGGCCAGACGAATCGCTGTCGCGCCATGCTTGCGCAGCTGCTCGTCGCCGGTGCTTGCCGACACAGCAAATGCGCTCAGTAGACCGGTACAAAAGCCCAACGTCTCTGTGTTGTGTTGCGTTGTGGCATGAAGATGCCTGTCATCAACGGTTGTCGGACAGGTCAATTTGAGGTAGGAAGAGTATTGAAGCAGCTGCGCAATCACTACCAGTGGATTCAACAATATGTTTGGTAGGACGAATGGAGAAAGTGAAGGCTTTTCGCTATTGATCCAGCCATTGAGATCCTGCAGCAGAGATAGCCGGGAGTCCGTGAAGATGTCTGAATTCCGTTCGCGCAGCGCGGAAAAGCAAAGTGGAAGCTCCGCTATGGTATCGAAAACCCATTGGTGACTTGCTCTCGTGGCATGTAAGGATGTTCTGAGCTTGTGAAATGCTGCTTCGTCGAAGGAGAGATCTATGTGACCAAACAGGAGCAGAGTCCTGCTGGGGGTAGTGTCGCGAACGTGTACAACCATGATGAATGGCGGTTTGAGCAATTGTTGAACGGTTGGTATCACAGAATAGCTCGGCTTAAGTGGTAAGAGTTGGCATTACGACGGATCTCGGCGGCAGATTGCTACTACTCAGTCCTTCTTAAGCCATGTAGCAAGAACATGAACAATGCCTGCTTTTGGGGGTGACATAGGTGCGATAGCTACGAAACTCCGTTCACACCGGAACGCCTCAGTCTCGATACAACCACGAGCTCGGTCTGCAGGGCCTTCTCAGGGCTCGGAGAAGGTCACGACACGTTTTCCTGCCTTTCAGACGCGCTTGTCGAGTGATGCATGCTTTCCCGCACGTGGAGAATTGGATGATGTTCACACATGGCCTGTAACCCCATGCCAGAATGATGTGCCTCCTGCACAACGGCCGTTTACCCGCCACGTGCTCAACGAATGTCTCATCGAGTCAATGAAGAAAAGAAGGCCTACAGCGTCACGTCGGAGAAAGCAAGCACGTCTGGGATGATGATTTTGTGGACAAAGGCTCGAGGCTGTACTTGGTATGCAACCAGATAGGCGGAGTTTTTCGGAGTATCTGTCCGGACCGTAGTTTTCCACCCTCGCCGCCCCACACTCGGCCGATGTTAGACCCTTCCGTGCTGTTGTCGAAAATGAATGTATGCGGTGCTATGGACGTACGAAGATATTGACACCGCGGAAGAACTGCTTCCAGCTTCCCTGTAGACGGCGAACACGAAATGTGCACAACAGCGTTGTTGGGATTGTGAGGGCAGCGCGAGATATCGTCTTTTGCAATAATACTTGCCCTCTCCGCAACTTGGCAAACCTCCTCGTCCTTCAGGATTAAATCACTACCTCGTGCGCGCACCAAAACCGCCTCTTCTTACGACTAGGCGCTGTATACATATGTATAATAGCATCACTATCTATGTCTAAGATAAGTAAGGTAAGGTAAGAACATAGCGTTGTAGTGCGTACACGAACTAAATATTTGGTCATGCGACAGAGAGGTTTGCCAAGTCACGGAGAGGGCAAGTATTATTGCAAAAGACGATAGCTCAGCTCTATCCACATTTTGTAGATCGAAAATCAGAAATAGTCATTTGTCATACATGGTCTAAGCATCTAATCACTAATATGGGGGATTCTTTGTGACACCTCAA
>Ga0066648_10001151_pt1 | contig 15104 bp, 11 predicted proteins | sample CryGeyCG12114_NA_FD_59537 | JGI IMG/M metagenome (GOLD analysis project Ga0066648, IMG submission 59537) | Groundwater microbial communities from aquifer - Crystal Geyser CG19_WC_8/21/14_NA | ecosystem: Environmental > Aquatic > Deep subsurface > Groundwater | place: USA: Utah: Grand County... | reverse complement strand
GTACCCGGACAGATCGCGCTTGCACTTCCGAGTCACTCACACACTCAGTCCGTCAGTCGGTTCGGACTATAGGACTGTAGTCGATTACCGTACGGCATATAGAACGGAACGAAACACCATCGGAGTGCAGTGGATCGGTTCTCTCCCAGGTCTGCTGGACGGGACGGGGGCGCTGCTTTAGAACGTCTACTGTAATTGTTCATTCTATTCTCATTCGGTCGTTTTTCTTCTTCCGTCTCATATGTACGGTACGTACGGCGCAAAGTACATCTGCAGCGAATCTGCAGCGAAATGGGCCTGTAACGGTGTGAATGTGAAGGCCTCAACGCGATCGTGAACGTGATTGTGGGCTTGCAGCGAATGTCTCAGGAGGTTCATATCTCGTATTATACTTGTCAATTAAATACCCACCGATACGGGCCTAATACCAGAAGACCGTGCTCCGTCGATTGCCCAACACCCGTCCCTTGAGCTCATGTTACCAGCAGTCCAGCATCACAGAAAGAGAACCATACAAGTACAAGCAGACACTGACGCATCACCTCCGCCCCTCTGGCTCCCACTCAAACTCACTATCGTCCCGTTCCCAGTCACTCCACTTCTGCCATTTCCGCTGCAGCCTCCGTGCGACTGGCAGCAGGTACTTCCTCGCACCGCAAGAAGTGTCATCAAGTAAAGTACTCAGCGCACCCAACATCTAGTCGAATGAACGCGACAGTCTCCTATCCTCCTCGATCATCTCAACAGCCTCCGTAACGTCACCATCGGCCGCAACGGCATAAACATGCAGTCTATCTCTCAGGTTGTTGTCATCACATCCAAAACCGCACATCTTCAATTGCTCAACGCAAGCGTCGAACTTGTTCTTCTCGGGCACCATTGTTGCAGAGGTAGTCGTGTTTCCTGCTGACCGAGGTTGAGGGGTTGGTGGGTCGAAGCGCCAATAAGACGCCGACTCTTCCCGTGCTGATGGCAGAGAGATTGTGGATGGAGAAGATATATGTGTATTATTCATGTTACGTGGTGACGAGAGAGCAGCAGGTACTGCTGGAGTATTTTGGGCTGTGGCCTCGTCCGGAAGTAGATTGGGTCCCGTCCGCAAAGGTCCAAAGGTAGCTGTTTGTGGGAGTTGGGGGACAAACGCTGGCCGGTCTGTGAACGGTATAGGCGGAGGATTCGATGGTGATGGACCAGAAAGGAAGTCTGTTCTTGATGGAATGGCATTTCCGAACCTTGGTCTGGCGTCTGATCTCCTGGCTGCGATTGCCTGTGCTGGAGGCGCTGGCGGAGGCGGCATGGCCAGGTTGAATTGCGGGACGCTTCGATGGTGTCTGACGCCATGATGTGATTCGAACTTTGAGTAGCCCACTGGATTCGTGACAGCAGTGTTTGTGGAAGAAGGAGTGCCAACGCCAAAGCCTACGCGGGCACGTGGTATGTAGGGCATGGCTGGCTTCGTATCTAGCTTCGGCACGTTTTTCATGTGCTCGACTCGTCGTGCTCTTGCTGCTTCGAGCTGCTCGTTGAAAAGTCGGGATGGGCTGGCAGATCGTCGATATGCTCGGTAGGGATGAGAACGCATAGCTCGAAAGGAAGAAGCAGAAGATGGATCGTAGGGAAAGCCAGGATCAAATGGACCAGAGAGGCGAGAAGCAGGATTGGAGGAAGCGGTGGTGTTCGCACGATGGATGCCAGCATTGGACTGGGCACTTCTTGGATGGCGACCGATCATCCTATTGAAGAAAGCACCGGAGGACTCACCAGACATGGGTAGGGTGGGTGTGGCCTCGTTCTTGATGCCAGGCCAGGCGCCTGGTAGTGGCTTGCGAGTGTTTTCGGTGGTTTCTGGCTTTGCAGCAATAGCAGGCTGCGGCTGAGATATGGTGAGGCGGCCTCGCTCTAGCGCAATTGTTGGGGTCTCAGCAGCACTGATAGCCTGCGCTCTTGCAGCAGCAGCAGCATTTGCCCGCTCGACGGCAGGCTCATAGTCCCGTCGGCCACGAGTGAAGAAACGGGTGCAGTCTGTGTCTGGCGATACATGTCGGCCGGTCTCAATGGTTGACCTCGCTCGTCGAATGGAGCGCAAGGGCGGGTATCTGGCCAAGAAATCGGCATCATCGCTGGAGTCATCGAGGATAGATGGGCGGTTCACTAGACTCTTCCCTTTGCCTTTGGACTCGTCGGAGGCTGGTTCCTCGTTGATGACAATAGGGTTGGAAGAGGAAGAGCCTGCCGAGGCCGGTAGCTCGTCAGACATATCGTCCTCGACGAAAGCGAACTTAACTCTCGAAGATGGCACCTCTTCTGCATCCGAGGCGGTGGTTTCAACAGGTGTTTGCTCCTCTAGTTCAGTTGCCAGGGCTGCCGCCTCTGTTCCGAGCTCTTTGAAAGCCTCGAGACCAAAAGAGCCGACGTCTGTGAGGATAGCCTTGACGCCGTTGAGAATGTCCCCGACGAGACTACTATCGGACTCTCGAGTCTTATCGGCGGCCTTCTGCAAGGTATTGGCGGCAAGCTGCAGGACGCTAGCCAGACCACTGAGATGTTCTTCGATACCATCCAAGATGTTCACAGTCTCAGGCGACTGTCGATCTTCTGGTTCAGTAGTGGCATTTTCCTTGTCCTTCTTCGGGTCCTCGACACTGATAGCACTAGGCAGGCCTCGGATTGGCTTTGGCGAAGCACTAGCCTGTTGAAGCGAATCCAGAGGCGGGCAGGATGTATAGTGAATTGGGATGGGGCTCGCTCCATCAAGCGAGGGGGAGGGAGAGCTTGATCTTGGTCGTGGTCGCAGGGTCTTGTCCCAATAGACCCGGTGGTGCCTCCATTCAGCCAGGCTGGCCATGGAATGCTTGATATCGAAGACATGCATGATTTGTCCGTCGGCGGGATGTCTGATCTCTGAGATGTTTCCTTTGCCATATCTTGGCACTGGCTCTTCAAGTCTTTGGCTCAGCTCCAGGCTGCTGCCAACTGTGATCAGTTCGCCATCGTCGTCATCAAGGTATAGCAGTTTAGCGTCAGGCTGCGAGGTGATTGTGCTATCGTATTGACTGCGAGAGATTGACACGAAGGCGGGGGTTTGCGAGGGTCGAGCCAGGTCGCGGATGCTGAAGGTCGGCAGTGGTGGTGACTTGCTTCGTTGTGACATCTTGCTAGCTGCCAGTGGACGTGTAGTGGTGAGCTTGGCCGAGTGGTCGAGGTGTAGAGGTGTAGATGGGTGAGATGGCAGCAGCAGCAGGGTCGGCTTACCACATCACCGTAGCATACTACAAAGATTGAGGTGATGATTAAAGTCTGAAAGTAGCAGGCAGCGACCAAAGAGTCATGTCAGTCATAGTCACAAGTGCCAGTGTGCTCACCTGGGCAGGCTTCAAGTGGCGCCTCCGCTCTGCCCCGCGAGAGCAAGTTTAGCGCTGCATGAGTGCACACGGATGACGCCTAAACTTGAAACTCTGTCACTAAGTAGCCCACTTATACTGGTCCTGGCTTTCAATCAACAATTCACTTCATCACATTATCAAAGCACAAGAATATTTCTGATGCGTGCAAGCCGGCAACTGCAACTGCAACCTCCGGAACGCTAGAGTCACTCTGTACACCTATGCTTCCCCTGAACACCGCTTTCGTTACGTCGTAATATGAATACTTCTTGTTGCCAAACACTGTTAGCTCGTTACCGTGCTCTAGGCGAGTTGCTCCGAGTTGATGCTGTATTCTCTTCGAACTCGAGTGCAAAATCGTCAATGTCGCCCCATTTCTTGTTCCACGCCTTGACTTCAGCCGTCTGCACCTGCTCGTTCTCTTGCTCACTACTACTTGATGGCTCGTCTGACAACGAAACCGCCTGATTTTCCTTTCCAGGACCTCGTAGGCGGGAGCCACCATACTGCTTCTTTACCCTTCCGCTCTTTGCTGCTCTGGACAGTAGAGGGGTGTTGCCTGCTTTTTCTCGCAGTACTGTGCCTGTGCGTGTGTCCTGTTTTGTGGGTGACTTAGCTTGTGTTCCAGATTTGGTAGATGACAGTGGGCGAGGAGTGCGCAGACGCGCGGGTGAAGGCGTGTAGGAAGTGTTTCTCGTACTCTTTTGTGATTCCTTGATTTTACTTTTGGTCTTCACACCATTTCCAGCTGGCTTCTTCCATGTCTGCTTTGTCTTGCCCTTCTCCGCCGCTTTCCGACTCTTGGATGGTAGGAAGGCTGAGTGATCCTTCTCTGCGTCAGACCCTTCACCAGTGTCGGAGTCGTCCGGTATGTCGAACTCGTTCTGCTGCCGCCGCCTTATCCTCGACTTCAGCTTCTTCGAGGGCATCAGATCTTGCAGCTGTTCTGTACTTGGTGCAGGAGGCTGCCGCTGCTTCTTGCTGCTAGAAGGAAAGGCTTGAGCGGGTTGCCCATCAACTGACTCATCGTCACTGCTCTCTGGTGGCGCCATCACGTCGTCCTGATCCTTCTGCTTCTTGTTCAGTACCCTTTGCTGCGCCCGCGTTGGTTGTGGTAGCTGGTCCTGAGGGAGCCGGAACGGATTTGATACAGCTCCCGGACTTGCTGCCTGTTGCTGGTCAGAGCCGCGTTTCCTCTTCAATGGCGACGCGCCGTTGACCTGGGGTGAGGGTACTATTGGTTTCGCCGTGTTGACAGGAGTTGATACTTCATCTGGCAGGAATTCCGCTTCGTCGTCGGTATTAATGGTCGAGCCGTCGTTGTCTTGCTCGATCAGCTGTAGGATACTAGCCTGTCTTTTCCTGGGTTTGATTCTGCCCAGCACCGACACTTCTGCTTGCGATGTGTGCGTCACGCCACTGGACTTCGTGTTCCCTTTCTTTGCACTCGTAGTATCCCCTGCTTTTGTCGCCGCCTTCTTTGGATGGTTCTCCTTGTCTGGTGACAGCGCAGAAGCTACCGAACTAGCTCTGGATGCACTTCTCGATCTCTGGGACAGTATCTCCTCTGTGTGCTGACGTATTGTTCTCGTGCGCTGGGCCTTTGTCGGGTATGCGCCCGGCTTGTCGCCCTTAGCCACTGCGCCAGATGCATAGATTTCTTGCCGCTTGCGATTGCGACCGGTGGTCCTACTGGTGACGATGTCGTCGCTATCATCGCTGTTGTCCGGCCGTTTGCCCACAGGCTTCTGCAGTAGTTTCTTCTCGTGCTGTTCTCGAGCTTGCCTTTGGTCAGGTACTAGATCGCGCCGCCTCTTCGGACTCTGCGCAATGAAGCTGTTCTGCCGCCGCCTCTTGACCGGAGGTCTGGGCATGTTGCGAGGAGTGCGCGCGACACGTTCGGTGATATGGGCATAGGTGATACGGATAGAGACAGCAGCAGCAATCGGATAAAGGTGGGGTTCGAGATCAACGGTGACTTGGAGCTCACGCGTCAACAACGCGTGGTGAAAGTGATGATGCAGATGCAGATGCCGTCAACATCGGAGGTTTACTCGACTACATCGCGAAAAGCTTCCGCCAAACTGCTCGGACTTGGCATGAACACCCGACAGTTGTGAGTATCATACTTGCACCGGTTTCGCTTACTACTGTCGATCGCTGCGACAACTCGAACTAGGTCCCTATGTCCAAAGCGGTGTATATCCAGGTCTACGTGAAGTGGATTACTTCTCTCATTAAAACGAGCTACTTTGTCGCCTGAGGATCTAAGACTCGACTGCTCCCGACCAGGCTCGTGTAGCATTGTCTTCGGAGAGCTTTAGATGAGAAATCTACGTTTAGGGCAGCTATACTCAGGTTAGCTATACAGCAGAGTAACTAAATATCGTATAGTAAAGCCGTTGTCACTAAGAAAGAGACTATCCGCCATAGTTAGACCGTGTCGTCTGTAAGACTTAGTATTACCCCATCTTCAAGTACTCATTCGGCTCTTCAGCAAGCATGCCTTCTTCGTCTTCAACCAAAGATTCGTGTAAGGGCTTACGAAAGTGAAAGCCAAGACGTGCTTGGTGCGGAAGGAATTTTTGGCTGCGTAACAAGTCGCGTAGCTGATGACCACGCGACGGACGCCCGAAATTTATGATGATGCTTTTGATAACCAACGGTTGATTGCGATATTTCCATCAGTCCATTGGAGTTCAAGGCGTCTGGAAACACATGTTTGCGCGCAGCATATCTCAAAACCAAGCTAGGATTTCATCATGGCGCCTTCTTTACAGACAGTGACGCTCATTCGACATCGGAGGCTGCCCGTCTTTGGCGGCCAATTTTCCTCTTCTCCACACCAATATTTGTTGCGTGCTGGTACATGTGCTCGCACTCTCCCCAGCCCTACATCTCGCAGTTTATACTGCCTGCATAGAGCTCGCATATTGCACCAGCAACAAACAGCTACCAGCTGCCCGTGTCCTGCCCGTCCGAGCCAGTCCCGCCAATTCTCGAGCTCGTTGCCAGCCATGGCGGGGACCAAGATTGATGGCACCGCTGTAGCAAAAGGTATCAGAGAAAAGCTTCACGCCCAGATCCAGGAAACGCAGAAGTCGAACCCTCGCTTCAAGCCGAACCTAAAGATCATTCAGGTTGGCGATCGACAGGACTCGGCAACTTATGTCCGCATGAAATTGAAGGCTGCTGAGGAGGCCTCGATAGACTGCGAGCTCGTCCACCTGCCCGAGTCGATATCAGAGCCCGAACTGCTGCAGAAGATCACCGTCTTCAACAATGACCCTGCTGTTCACGGCATCCTCGTCCAGCTACCCCTCCCAAAGCACCTCTCCGAACATACTATTACCTCTAGCGTATTAGACGAGAAAGATGTGGATGGTTTTGGGGCTACCAACATTGGTGAACTTGCAAAAAGAGGAGGCAAGCCATTCTTCGTACCATGTACGCCCAAAGGTGTCATGGTTTTGCTCAAGGAGGCTGGTATCGATCCCAAGGGGAAGAATGCTGTCGTGCTGGGCAGAAGCGATATCGTAGGAAGTCCTGTCAGCTTCTTGCTTAAAAATGCCGATGCTACAGTCACTGTCTGCCATTCGAAGACAGAGAACCTGAAAGACGTGGTCAAGCAAGCAGATATCCTGGTTGCCGCTATCGGCAAGTCCCACTTCGTCAAGGGCGATTGGCTCAAGCCTGGCGCTGTCGTGATAGATGTTGGCACCAACTATATCCCAGACGACACCAAGAAGTCTGGTCAGAGACTGGTAGGTGACGTGGATTTTGACTCCGCCGTAGAGGTTGCCTCACACATCACTCCTGTACCTGGCGGTGTTGGTCCTATGACCGTTGCTATGCTGCTCCAGAACGTCGTCGATGCCGCAAACACTTATTTCGAGAACCTCAAAGCCAGGCATATCACACCTCTACCTATCAAAATTGAGCAGCCCGTCCCTTCTGATATCGCCGTCTCCAGATCTCAGCACCCCAAGCAGATCACGCAAATCGCAAAGGAAGTTGGCATTGCAGCTCACGAGCTGGAGCCATATGGCGCCTACAAAGCCAAGGTCGACCTAACTCTGTTGAAGCGCCTGGAGCATCGCAAAAACGGGAAGTACGTCGTGGTCACTGGTATCACACCTACGCCGTTGGGCGAAGGCAAGTCAACCACAACCATGGGTCTCTCACAGGCTCTTGGTGCACATCTCGGCAAGATCACCTTCGCTAATGTCAGACAACCTTCGATGGGTCCAACTTTCGGTATCAAAGGCGGCGCCGCTGGCGGTGGCTATAGCCAGGTCATTCCCATGGATGAATTCAACCTCCATCTGACGGGCGACATTCACGCCATTACACAGGCAAACAACCTGCTAGCAGCTGCCATCGAGACTCGAATGTTCCATGAGAATACACAGAAGGATGGTCCACTGTATCGCCGGCTGGTGCCAGCAAAGAAGGGCAAGCGAGAGTTTGCACCAGTCATGCAGCGAAGGCTGAAGAAACTTGGGATTGATAAGACAAATCCGGACGAGCTGACAGAAGAAGAGGTTCGAAGGTTCGCTCGTCTCGACATTGACCCAGAGACCATCACCTGGCGACGAGTACTCGATGTGAATGACAGACATCTTCGGGGAATCACAGTCGGTCAGGCACCAACCGAGAAGGGTCACACGAGGGAGACAGCATTTGACATCACTGTCGCAAGTGAGTGCATGGCCGTCCTCGCACTAAGCAACGACCTTCGTGATATGAGAGAACGTCTTGGTGCCATGGTCATTGGCACATCCAAAGCTGGCGACCCGGTGACCTGTGACGACCTTGGTGCTGGTGGTGCCTTGACCGCGCTAATGAAGGATGCCATCAAGCCAAACCTAATGCAGTCCCTTGAAGGCACACCAGTCTTCGTCCACGCAGGTCCCTTCGCCAATATCTCAATCGGCAACAGCTCCATCCTAGCGGACAAGCTCGCTTTGAAGCTAGCCGGTACTGAACCAGGCGAAGACCCAGCTGAAAAGGCAGGTTATGTCGTCACAGAAGCAGGATTCGACTTCACCATGGGCGGCGAACGTTTTTTCAACATTAAATGTCGTTCCTCAGGCTTGATACCCGACGTGGTTGTCATCGTCGCTACGATCCGTGCTCTGAAGGTCCACGGTGGCGGTCCAGAGATCTCTCCAGGGGCACCTCTTGCAGAAGAATACCGAACAGAGAACGTCGATCTTCTCAGGACCGGTTGCGTGAACCTTGCCAAGCATATTTCCAACGCTAAGCAGTACGGCGTGCCCGTCGTTGTTGCCATCAACAAATTCGAAACTGATTCCGATGCCGAAGTCAAGGTCATTCAAGAGGAAGCCTTGAAGGCCGGAGCGGAGGCAGCGATCATGGCCAACCACTGGGCCGAGGGCGGCCGTGGTGCTGTAGACCTCGCAAAGGGTGTGATTGACGCAGCAAACAGCAAGCCAAATGGCCAAGACTTCAAGTTCCTCTACGAGGCAGGCAAAGATGCGTCCTCCACCATCGAATCACGCATCGAAGCTATCGCGCAGAAAATGTACGGCGCCGCATCGGTCTCGTTTTCTGAGATTGCGCAGAAGAAGGTCGACACATACACCAAGCAAGGGTTCGGCCATCTTCCGATTTGTATCGCGAAGACGCAATACTCCTTGTCCCATGATGCGGCGCTGAAGGGCGCACCATCAGGCTTCGAGGTGCCTATCCGAGATGTCCGCTTGGCAGTCGGAGCCGGGTACTTGTATGCCTTGGCTGCTGATATCCAGACTATTCCAGGTCTACCCACTGCACCGGGCTATCTGAATGTCGATGTTGATCCGGAAACAGGCGAGATTGACGGACTGTTCTAATGCCGATGCTCTTAGAACAAAGAGGAGACGTTGCGAATCCTGGCATTTTTGGGAGCTTGTGGTCAAGGTTACGGCGTGATGATTAATGACTCTGTTCTGGTTGACTACATTTCAACACTATGATACCCCTCAACGAGTTCAACAGGTAGAGATGCGAAAATATTAGACATGGATTTGATGCTCCGCGCAAGAGCAAGCACAATAAATTTGTCCTATTTCTCTCTTTCCTGGTGTGCTTGCTTTCACTTCCGGAAACACAGGCCGCCTAATTTATGGTGTACGTGGTGTGTAGTGCTCTGATACTCGTGGCATGAAGCTCAAAGGGCAGTCTAGCAGTCTTTCTCGCTGTGAAGCAAGGCACGTTTTGTTTCGTGCTGTGCCTCGTATACCCCATACCCAATTAACATACCACGGTCTGCCTCCACAAAGACCGCGACGATAGTTCCACCCGTTTCACTTACGGAGCGAAGCAGAATGCCCAAGGGGTACTCCACCAACTCAATCCATTTTCGCTCCGCAACAACCCCTCGTATGTGTCATTGCATTGTCATGTAGCATTCTCCTCCCACAGCAGTTCCACCCCTGACACCTACCGCACCGCTCATCGAATAATCCAGGAAGCTGGAACATAGGTCCGAATCTCAGGTGGGACGGATACAGAAGAACGGCCTAGGCCTACGATGAGGGTGTCATGCTGTGAGTGATGCTGTCGCTCCAGGAGGCAGGAACAGCATTCTGGACAACTAGAGTCTATCGTTACTTGTAGATGGTCTCTGCAACTGTAGAGCAATCAGCTTGTTCTTGGGTTGGTGCTTTATTGGCAGGTCTCGAAAACGACGTCGGGGGCCGATGTGCCAAGTACGGTGCCTGCGTTAGTCAGGATACGAGCACCTTTGATGCTGAGTAGCACGTTGGGACTGGTCAGTCGAAGTCGAGGTGCGGGCTTACCATCCAAGACCTGGAAGTTTAGTCTGGTCGAAGTTTATTTTTCAATGAGGTTGCGCGCAGAAAATAAACTTCGACCAGACTACTCTTCCAGGTCTTGATGGTAGGAGGCATGTCTTACGGTACAGGCAGGTATGTCATGCGGGAACCATTTCCGAGGCTCCATCGACTAACGCAGATCCCAGTCTTGGCATATCTCGAATCTAAAATTAGACAGTCGAAGCTCCTGTATATATCTTTCGAGGTTCTCTGCACTTATCTGTGTCCCCGCCCAACATGACTACTCGGAGTAGGAGAGTCAACGATCGAATGTCTGTCACCGAACCGCGAGATGTCCACTTCGAGGTAGATCTTGTGCGTGTGCGCTAGATGCATCTGGACCGGGTTTGGCCTCCTCTCAGATGCGTGTACGACAAGCTAGAAGGAAAGCACACTTTCAACATCTCACCACATTGGACCTATCAGCGTGAATGAATAGGCGAGATGTACGTGTCTGATAACCAGCTAGGCCTGGACTCCCCCGCTTTCCTCACGATCTCCAGATTCAGTACTTTCGGCTCGGCTAGTTGCCGGCTATATGATTCTATGACACTCTACAGGCCGAGGTGCGTCTCGAGCCTCCGCAAAAAGATACTGCTCCAGCACAAGTTGGGTGATGGACAAATTCATGTGCCCCAGGGCATTATCCGCACCAATGTAAAACAGAACGTTGAATCCGAGGTTTCGAGTCAGTGTGCAATCAAAGTTCCTCGGTCCTCTCGGATATGGTGCCTACCGGCTCCGTGACCCAAGTTTCCTCCAAGACCCGTCCTGGAACCCAAGCGACCTATGGTCGCGGGATCAATATAAAGGGACGCTGGCTTCCACCTTACGTTCACTCATATGCCTAGCGATCAACCGCTGACAGCACTAACTGTACACATTGGAGCAGGCACATACTCACCATGTTCGGCTCCAAGCGGCATTTCAATGCATGGAATTTCTTCATCTGCTACCTGGTTTCGTTAGGCCAGATAGCATTTGGCTATCCTGCTTCAATCATTGGCGTGACACTTGCCCAGCCGCCCTTCCTGGTGTACATGAAGTTGTACGATCCAGTTGCAGCAGAGTTAACACCGGGTGCAGACCAGTTGATTGGCGCCTGTTCAGGTATTTTTCAAGTATGCATCTTCAAGGTCGTCTAATGATCTCAACTGACGTCGGCACAGGCAGGAGCGTTCTTCAACGTCTTCATTGCAGGATGGATCATGGATAAGTGGGGTAGAAAGGCCGGATTCTACTGGTGCGCGTTTCTGTCACTGCTTGGAGGAGCTCTCCTCTGCGGAAGCACAAACATCACTATGTTCATTGTCGCTCGCTTCATCGCTGGTGGCGGATCGTGGGGCTTCCTATCAGTCAGTGAGTAGCGTGCTTCGGCATACAACGAAAGCCATCTAACATATGCAGCTCCCACTTACTCTGCAGAGCTAGCGCCACCCGATTTGAGAGGACTCATGGTGGGAATGAACGGTGTCAACATTGCCCTGGGATACGGCCTCGCATCCTACATGGGCCTGGCTTTCTTTTACACGGATGATCCCGTCGCGCAATGGCGCGCTCCTCTGGGTATAGCACTTATCTGGCCAGTCTTGGTGATCCTCATTTGCTTCATCGTCCCGGAATCCCCGCGATACCTACTCATGAAGGGACGAGTCGAGGAAGCGAGGGCTATTACGTACAAATTACATCACATGAAGAGTGATCCAGATGATGAGTTCGCCAGAGGCGAGTTCTACCAGATGGCCAAGCAAGCAGAGGTTGATCGGAAACTCGACCCTGGATGGGTAAGTCATGGTTTATTTGTCGTTTGTGGCATAGCTAACATTCGCAGCTCGAGATGTTCAGACGGCCATCCTACCGCAAGCGCGTCACCCTGGCGATGACCTTCGCTTTCATCGGTCAATCTACAGGTTAGTGTCGTTATGCCTACCAGCAACTCCAGACAGCTGACAAGTGAATAAGGTGTCTTAGTTTTGAATAACTACGGACCAACGATATATGCATCGCTCGGCTACGACACAGAATATCAGTTAATCTTCCAGTGTGGCTGGATCAGCGTCGGCATCATCTTCAACCTTGTCGGGGCTTTGATTATGGACTGGACGGGCCGCAAGCCACTGCTTTTGATCGGTGTTGGTGGATGCTGTATCTCCCTGATCTTGGAAGCAGCTATGGTGGCGACTTACGCCGAGACCAACAGCGGCAATCAGGCCGGTCTACAGATGGGCGTTGCAGCAGCCTACCTCTTCCTCGCAGTTTACTCGGTTGGTGTTGACGTCGCAGGGGTTGTCTTCTACTCGGAGCTTTTCCCTAACCACATTCGTGCCAAGGGTATCGCGTTGAGTATTGCCGTCATTGCGCTCACTGATTTGGTTTACCTCCAAGCTACCGCGACCGCCTTTGCGAGCATCGGATGGAAGTTTTACCTGGTTTTCATCATCATATCTGGGCTGGGAACAATCTGGGTGTGGTTCGTGGTGCCCGAGACCAAGGGCATTCCGTTGGAGGAAATGGCAGCAGTCTTTGGTGACACAGAGAACGTTGCTGTCTTTTCTGCAGACATCCACTTCGACCAATCGACACATGAAATGGTTGTTGACGAGCACGGAAGCGCAGAGGTTAGGCGGAGGCGATCTCAAGTCAATGATATTGAGTCTTCGGGTGATGGTACACCCCCTACAGAGAAAGGGACTGGACCACACCCAGTAGGAGAGAAACATGGCAGTGAGCATGTCGACAGAGTATGAACAACGGACTTCGTGGACGAGGTGTGACCTGTAACAGTCCTTATAGACAGTGTTAGAGCCACCCAGTCGTCCAACGCTAAGATGAGCTTCGAGCATGTCAAGAACCGCTCAGCGGATGCTCAGGACCGATGCAAAAATACAGTTCGCGCGTGATTGCGCAACCGCCGAATACATTTTCTCGACATTTGTTTTCTCTAGCTACACCATTAATTCGCTTCGCAGCTCCCTCATTTCCACGAGCCAACTCCGCCAGATAGCTCTTGCTCCACAGCGGTTCTTTCCCAGTGTATGCAAACCTCCACGCTTTGGGGCAGTCCCGACCGCAGTCATTACATATACCGGTCCACCACCCTTACGCACCTTGACCTCTACACGCCATTTACACCATACATCTTTATACCTACTGAACGCTCTCGAGTACTACATGCCACCATCTATCTTCTGTTGAAATTGCTTCTTCGATATCTATACCTACAACTGAAATACCCTCTGCAGAACAGTTCACTAGCACTAGTGTCACACTTAGCTCTTGCGAAGCGCCACCACGCGAGCCCTTTGCCGTATCCATTCCTGAATACAACAAACCAGGCGCAAGACCGAGGAGTTCGGCCGATAGACGCGCGAGCTCTCCCGGACTCTGTCAAACTATACCATGTCCCTCGATGTAGGCTCCAGATGGAAGCTCATCCCAGTGACCTTGACGTCTTCAAAAGTGCATACGGCTCCGGTAGGCTCGTCACCACATCCAATGAGATTACCCAGCTGCGCAGCGCATCTCCTTTGTTTGCAAAGATGTTCAAAGACCGAAGCGAAGGCCATCGAGCAATCGGATGCATAGATAGGAAGCCTGCGTCTTCAAAGGATCCCGCGAGACCGAGGCAAAAGTAAAAGTGGGCCTTCTGGCCTTAGTAGGTCCTCGAATAAGGAGTATTCCGCGATGTGTCCGCTGTCAACTGCGGAGAACCTCACAAGTAATCGGCAAAGCCTTGCCGTTGCCCGCTTGGTTACTTGGCCAATCACGTTCAAGTACCTTTCGAAGTATAAAGCTGTGTACAAGGTACTAACTAGTACTTAGGGCATGCATTTTCTCTTTTATCCTGAGCTCTGGTTGGTATTGACTCGAACAGGCTTACCCAAAACTCAGTACTGCCCATCCACGATGTATGGTCTCGTGCTCCTCGTTCATCTATTTTGCCTTGGTGCCGCGCAGTCCACGGCCGATCCCCAAAACGCCACAGTCTTCTCTTTGACCTACGGCTACCCTCTTCTGGCCTGGCAGAAGTTCTACGCGCCCATACTCGAAGCACGTGGCGCCAATACATGGACTCACGCCCGCGAGCTATCGACCCCAGCAAGCCGCACCGTCGTGAAACCAAATGTCGATACGATCTACTCGACGCTCGTGTATGATCTCTCACAGTCTGATCTCGAGATTACCCTCCCCGACGTTCCAGCTGAGAACTTTAAACTCTTCAGTCTTTATGACCCGTTTGGTGACAACTGGGCCAATGTCGGGACCGGTGGCTTTTTTGAGCCAGGAAAGTACCTGATCAGACCCTCCGGGACGGACGATGGAAGTGATGTTGGATTGCAAGTGATCAATGAGAGTAACGTCGCGTATCTGACATCACCTACCCACTACGGCACGGTGCTCATTAGGTGGGGTCTCAACGCGAACAACCTGGATCTGGTGCATCAACTGCAAGATGATTGCAGCAGCAGTGTTGTCGCTCGGAACTATATGTCAGACGTGAGTAGCCCACGCCTGGAGACCTTGGTTGATGCATTTGATGCAACGAGCTCACCGGCCGAGAATGTCATGAAGCTGCTTGCCCAGTTTGCGCCACGAACAGCACCAGCTGCATCTCTTGAAGCCGCTGGCATATCGAATGCCACCTATAGTCCTCCACCGTCCGTAAATCTGACAGTGGCAAACGCTACCACCTTGACCATGATCGTCGAAGAGGCGCTAGACTCCGACAACCTCGATGAACTGAACAACGGCTGGGTCGCACTGTCGCCGGAGCTCATCGGGATCTATGGCACAAACTACGCTCTCCGCGCTCTCATAGCCGCCACAGGATATCTAGCATTGAGGAATCCTTTCGCCGTGTATCCAAATTTCGCCAATG
>Ga0066648_10001150_pt1 | contig 15108 bp, 12 predicted proteins | sample CryGeyCG12114_NA_FD_59537 | JGI IMG/M metagenome (GOLD analysis project Ga0066648, IMG submission 59537) | Groundwater microbial communities from aquifer - Crystal Geyser CG19_WC_8/21/14_NA | ecosystem: Environmental > Aquatic > Deep subsurface > Groundwater | place: USA: Utah: Grand County... | reverse complement strand
AGTTGGTCCCCAATTTCCGGATCCATTGAGAAGTCCACAGGATCAGCAGTACGCGGATGTGCTCAACAAGAATGTTAATGTAAAAGAGGAGCTGGATTATGTTTACAAAGCTATTACTATGACGAGACAGAAGTTGGAAGGACGTGTGCCGCTCATCGGATTCTGTGGTGCGCCCTGGACGTTACTCTGCTACATGGTCGAGGGCGGAGGCACGAAGATGTTTCGTTGGGCAAAGACTTGGGTGTACCAATATGGGGCTGAAAGCAAGGAAATGCTACAGAAGATCAGCGAGATATGTGTGGAGTATCTCGTACTTCAAGTCGAGGCTGGTGCACAGATGTTGCAGGTGTTTGACTCTTGGGCTGGGGAATTGACTCCGACTGCGTTCGAGGAGTTCAGCTTGCCATTCTTGAGGTATATCTCCAAGCACACAAAAGAGAGACTGAAGGAGAAAGGGCTAGAAGTTGTGCCTATGACTGTGTTCGCGAAGGGTGCCTGGTACGCGCTCGAGCAGCTGTGCGAAAGCGGGTACGAGACCGTTGGGTTGGACTGGTTGCACGATCCTGCCGAGGCTATGGAGATTGCTAAAGGAAGGGTAACGTTGCAAGGAAATGCTGATCCAGGGATACTGTACGGGAGCAACGAGTCGATTACCAAGCTTGTGGAAGGTATGGTCAGGGGCTTTGGTGGAGGGAAAGAACGATGGATCGTGAACCTCGGACACGGTATCACACCTGGTGTCGATCCAGGGAAGCTCAAGCATTTCTTCGAAGAGGTGGTGCGGTGTACAAAATGATAGATTGCAATGAGAGCACTATAGTTGGGGAACACGCCTCGACCTCTGTACGAAGATCAAAAGCTGCCTATTGTTCGCCAATGTCCTCGTTCCTGTGAAGGATGCATGTTAGCTTGTCGGCCGAGACGGGATGACGAACAATTCCTTACCAAATTGCTGGCTTTTCACGGATGAATTTCTCCATCAACCCTCTACATTTCTCATCGTTGAAAACGACTACTTCGACCCCTCTTTGCTTGAGGTATTCCTCTCCGCCAACGAACGTCTTGTTCTCTCCAATCACGACTCGCCCGATCTTGTACATGATGCAGGCACCGGTGCACATGTCGCACGGTGAAAGTGAAGTATACATAGTTGCACCTTCGTAAGCCTTCGCCGGTAGCCTACCCGAATTCTCGAGAGCTGAGATCTCAGCATGTAGAGTGGCAGAGCCCTATTATATGTTAAGACGGCTAACGACCTCTCCACGTTCCTTACTTTCCTTTTGCACTCTCATGTTGTGACCTCGTCCTAGGATGGTGCCGTCTGAAGAAACGAGGCAAGCGCCGATAGGCACTCCGCCCTCATTGTATGCCGCCTCAGCCTCTTCCACGGCTGCTTTGAATCCAGCGTCTGAAGTGGACATGGTGCTGGGTGGTATTGATGATGCTGTACTTTGCAGGCTGACAAGCTCAATCAATAATGGTCAATAATCCCAGCACGTACGGCAGGTTAGGTCGGCATAATTCGATCGAGCACCGTCCTAGGACATACGCGCTCCGGATCTGACAGCATCAAAACCTCATGCCAAGGCAGTCAGGCACAAAGTCTATGGATTAGCCCCCTACTGACCCGAAACATTCACAGCATGGGGTTTGTTGAAACAACTCGGAGAGGCGAGCAAGGCTCCTAGGAATCCCTGCCTTAAGCGTGCGCCAAGTTGCCTCATCCGAGTGCCGCCGTGTTCCTACCGTATAAGAATGCGAGCGTTTCAGAATGCAGGGTATCGGCAAATCAGGCAAACATCGCCCGCGCAGGGACTGCCTTCACCCCACAGACAGCTTTTCGATGTTGTGATTGGATGAATGGACGTTGCAAGCCGAAGCAGAATACGCTAGAAGACTGTCGAAGTCCTACAGTGAGGCTGCGATTTTGCCTACAGGCTACTGGGGGGCAGTTTCGTTTGATGGGCGTGCCGACAACACAAATACTTGGAGTTTTGTATTCCTAACACATCGGCTCAAGCGAACCTTTCTTGATTCCACGTCGCTGTCCTTCCACCTCTCCCCACTCTGCCTGCCATCAGTTTGCGCGATTCTGCGAAGTTCGCTCTCTGATCGCGAAGTGTAAACCTCGTACGAGTTGTCTGTACTCGATCTTTCAAAATGGCTCCCAGGGACAAGAAGTTCTACGATATGCTTGGGGTAAGAAGTCACGGTTCTCGTTGTGCAGCATCGAATGATTACTTACGCATTCTAGGTGGACTCCTCCCTCCAAGGCCCCGAATTCGATTCAAAGTTGAAGTCGGCGTACAGGAAGTCTGCTCTCAAGTTCCACCCTGGTTAGTAGTGTCTGGAGCAGTGTTTGGTGCGACCCAGCTAACATATGCACGTAGACAAGAACAAAGACCCAGATGCCGCCGAGAAATTTAAAGAGATCACCAAAGCATACGAAGTACTCAAAGAAGAACGGACCCGACAGATATACGATCAGTATGGCGAGGAGGGTCTCGAGCAGCAAGGAGGTATGCCCGGCGGCGGAATGGCAGCAGAAGACCTCTTTGCTCAGTTCTTTGGTGGTGGTGGTGCCTTTGGCGGCATGTTCGGTGGCGGCGGGATGCGGGACACCGGCCCCAAGAAAGCGAGGACGATTCATCACGTCCACAAGGTGTCTCTCGAAGATATATACAAGGGCAAGATCTCAAAACTCGCGCTGCAGAAATCCATCCTGTGTCCAGGCTGCGACGGCCGTGGAGGCAAGGAGGGCGCTGTCAAGAAATGCGCGTCTTGCGACGGTGCTGGTGTCAAGACCATGTTGCGACAAATGGGCCCCATGATTCAGCGATTTCAGACGGTCTGCTCGGAGTGCCAGGGAGAGGGCGAGACCATTAGGGATCGCGATCGCTGCAAGCGCTGCCAAGGCAAGAAGACCATTGTCGAAAGAAAAGTCCTGCACGTGCACGTTGATCGGGGAGTGAAGAGTGGCCACAAGATCGATTTCCGCGGAGAAGGCGACCAAATGCCTGGTGTACTTCCTGGAGATGTTCAATTTGAGATCGAGCAGAAACCTCACTCAAGGTTCCAGCGGAAAGACGACGATCTCTTCTATCATGCCGAGATCGATTTGCTGACAGCGATTGGAGGTGGGCAGATCTACATCGAGCACCTCGACGACAGATGGTTGACCGTGAACATCTTCCCCGGCGACCCGATCACGCCTGGAGCGATCAAGTGCATCAAAGGACAAGGTATGCCTTCTTTCCGGCATCACGACTTTGGCAACCTTTACATCCAGTTTGATGTCAAGTTCCCCGACAAGACCCAACTACAAAATCTACACCTCCTTGAGCAAGTCTTGCCACCTCGTATGCAGCAAAACGCCCCGGCCAGCGACGCCATGGTCGAAGATTACGATCTGGAGGACGTCGAACCCCGCCAGCAGGCCAGAGCACAGGGCGCTGCTGGCTTTGGCGACGAGGATGATGATGATATGCATCCTGGCGCTGAGCGAGTCCAGTGTGCCTCGCAGTAGAGGGACAACCACGATCTGCTCAAAGCGCACGAAAGCAATGAGAAAAAGAAGGTGATTGTACACGATGGAATGAAGCATTCTTGGCGTCTAGTGGAGTCTCTTCGATGATGTGCCGTGTCGCGTTCGGCGTGGTGAATGTCAAGTTTCATGAAGCATGATCGGCGCAATATCGGAGAGGGTATAGAACGAGAACAATCAAGGTTCTTTACTGGGACAGTTTCGCCTCGGGGCAGGAAGTAGCCCAAGGACTTGAACGGCAAAGTCACACGGGAAACAGGAGCAGGTCGGTGGTTTGCAGGTTTTCAGGTATCGCAGTCGATATAGTAACATCGATCACCTTGAGATTATGCCTCCACTTGCTGCAGTTGAGCAAGGATTCCACGTGCCTCAGCTTGCGTATAGCTAATCTACTAAGAGCCTTAGAAGGCTTTAAGGATGTTTGTTTCGCGACGGGTCTAGCAATTGCTGGCTCCTGCCAGATTGCAACCTATTCAACCTTAGGATGTGCTTGATCAAGGACATAAGAAGAATAAGAGAGAATTCGTAAACTGCTTATACCTCTGCCATTAACGAGCACCACTGCAGTGACCTCACGATGACTGCCCGGCCATGGCACGGTAGGGCTTAACTGAGACGATGATACTGGCCTCCCGTAAGAATGTACCGAGCAGTGTCGCAGGGTTTGAGCATCCACATGGCTGCCGGACCGATAGCGTGGCAGTGGGCCAAGGGCTGTCGGCACGCTTCCTCGGGTCATTCGTCAGCACAGGTGAAAACTCATCTAATAAGCAAAGCAGGAGTTGAGCATTTGTGTGAGTTACTCGGCAGGTCGCTCACACATCGGGGTACGTATATCCTTCAATTTGTTTCTTCTGAGCCCCTTGCATGAATGTCTAGTGCGTTTGGGGAAAATGATATAACCTGGTAACATGTACAAGACACGGCAAAGAAAGCGGTGCATGATTGGCCAACAGAAGGCTGAAAATAATTCCTTGTCCTTGGGTCGGAAGCGAGTTGACCTGCTTCAAGCACGGTTCTGAGCAGGTTTACCGGACAGATTCAATGCACACTGATCTAATCTTGACATCCAGGGCTACGGTAGATCTCCCTGCAGGCTGGTATGCCTGTGTCGATCATGGGAGAATCGCGGCAAAAGATCACATCGTTCTTTCCACACTCCACAGGTACCTGAGAAGGTCTATTGACTCTCACCCGGGGGATCATGAATTGGTAACTACCAGCTTGAGCTTATGAAGCTTCTGCTTCGCAAACAGTTACGCTTTGCCTCCGGAACAGACGCGGCTGGAATTACGTGCTCGCGGTTTTCATCATTTCGACTCTGAGTGACACCATAGAGTGGGCCTTTCGCTTCGTCGCAAATTGATCTGAGTGGTGGATTTGGTGCCTCCGGACGCACTTGTCTTCTTGATTTCTCCCAAACAACGTTCTTTCCTGCACGATCTGCTGGGCTAGGTTCGTCACCCCATCTAGTCGCCATCATCATTCTTTCCAGACTCACCAGAATTTTCGGACTCCTCGCATATGGTTGCAAGCTCTGTTCGGACATCGTGGAGCTTCAAACATGGGTCTGCAATGTGTGAGGCCGCAGTCCTCGAATAAGCGCACGCCTCTTGGAATATGATCGAAATTGCTACTGGCCCAGGCAATGGATTTTCCGATGCTTGCACCATCCGTGGTGGAACTTGTGCTACTTTGTTCCTGGGGTCGACATCAAGCTCACCCTGGCTCATAAGGTACGTCCTGCCGCATATGTACTCCTCGCTTTCCATCTTCAGTGTCGATTCGGAAGATATCTAGTCGGCGCAGTTCGACGAACATCACTTCCGCTTCAGGCACTAGAACGTCGGTCTGTACTTACTATCGGACACCGCATACAGGCCATTGTGCATTTGTCGACGAACTTCCTGCACTGCTCTTCCACGCTAGCGCGGTCGGCGTCGCGTCGACTTCAGCCACATTGTCAAGCAAAACATACTTGGCACCGGGTTGAAGGACACAACCCCGGACACCATAACGGACTATCTTATATCAATCTTCTCCGTCTCTCCATACGCCTTTCAACGTTGGACCAAGCACAATATGTCTACCACTTCGACGAAGATAGGGCATAGCCTGGCGAAGGTGCTTGGCATCAAGCTCGAAGACCACCACCCCAACGACGAGGCCCTTACACGAGGCGAGTCGGCATACTCCATCGAGACCGCCCATTCGTATAACGATAGTGAACCAACAACCACAGAATGGCTCCGGGAACTCTTGCCCGATGGTCGGGGTGTGCTCAGATACGGCCGGAGTTTGTTCCCATTCACAACCTGGATTTTGCGATACAATTTGCAATGGTTCTATGGAGACCTGGTCGCTGGCATCACCGTTGGTGCTGTAGTCGTCCCTCAATCTATGGCGTATGCTAAGCTCGCAGAATTACCTGTTGAGTTCGGTCTTTACTCGTCGTTCATGGGAGTTTTGCTATACTGGATCTTCGCAACCTCCAAGGATATCACAATTGGTCCGGTCGCAGTTATGTCAACGTTAGTGGGCAATATCGTTCTGCGTGTACAAGAGCAACGTCCTGACATACCCGCCTGGCAAGTCGCCAGCTGTTTGGCTGTCGTCGCCGGTGGCATCATCACATTCTTCGGCCTCATTCGATGCGGTTGGGTTGTCGAATTCATTCCCTTGACGGCGATCTGTGCATTCATGACCGGGTCGGCTATCAACATTGCCGCTGGACAAGTCCCTACCATGTTAGGCATCTCATCGGGACTATTCAACACTCGAGCCGCTGCATACAAGGTCATTATCAACACGCTCAAGCACTTGGGAGACACGCAGCTTGACGCTGCTGTTGGGCTAACAGCTCTTGTGACCCTGTATGTGTGGCGTTTTTGCTGCAACTACATGGCAAAGAAGAAACCTCAACATGCAAAGATATTTTTCTTCATGGCTACGCTAAGGACAACGTTCATTCTATTGTTATACACCTTGGTTAGTTGGCTCGTCCAGCGGAATCGTCGATCGGATCCATCATTCAAAGTCCTCGGCGAGATACCTCGTGGTTTCAAGCATGTGCAGGTCCCTACTGTCAGCGGAGACCTCATCACATTATTCGCTGGCGAGCTGCCGGCAGCCGTCATTGTGCTTCTGATTGAGCACATTGCAATCTCAAAATCCTTTGGTCGTATCAACAATTATACTATCGATCCATCGCAGGAACTTGTTGCTATTGGCGTTACCAATCTTCTGGGTCCATTCCTTGGGGGCTATCCCTCGACAGGTTCTTTCTCGCGAACTGCAATCAAGTCGAAGGCTGGCGTGCGTACACCATTGGCTGGCATAATAACGGCGGTCGTGGTCTTGCTGGCCATCTATGCTTTGACGGCTGTCTTCTTCTATATCCCAGCAGCTGCGCTGTCGGCAGTCATCATCCATGCGGTGCTGGATCTTGTTACCCCTCCCAACACTGTCTACCAGTTTTGGAGAGTCAACCCCATCGAGGTCATCATTTTCTTTGCTGGCGTTTTTGTCACTATCTTTTCCAGCATCGAAAACGGGATATACACAAGCATTGCCATCAGTCTGGCGGTGCTCCTGTTTCGAGTGGTGAAAGCACGAGGTCATTTTGTTGGAAAGGTCAAAATTCACTCTGTCATCGGCGACCACTTGGTGGAAGACAATGCTGCAGCCCAAAAACTATACGACGAGGATGTGGCTGTGAGGAATACGTTTCTTCCGGTCGATCACAATGACGGTACCAATCCGGATCTGCACATCGAGTCACCATATCCTGGTGTGTTTATCTATCGCTTCAGTGAAGGTTTCAACTACCCCAACGCCAACCACTATCTCGACTATCTGAGCGCATACATTTTCCAACACACAAGACGTACGAACCCACATACCTTCAGTAAACCAGGCGACAGACCTTGGAATAATCCTGGCCCCCGTCGAGGGAAGACGGAACAGGATCGCAGCGATCTGCCCACTCTCAAGGCGATCATTCTAGATTTCTCTTCCGTCAACAACGTCGATATCACCAGCATCCAGATTCTCATCGACGTTCGCAATCAAATGCAACGATATGCCGCTCCGGACACGGTTCAATGGCACCTCGCCTGTGTTAACAATAGATGGACTAAGCGTGCCCTTGCTTCTGCGGGCTTCGGTTACCCAACACAACATGGTGAGGAAACGCATCGTTGGAAACCAATCTTCAGCGTCGCTGAGATAGGAGGCGCATCATCAGCAGCTGAGCAAGCAGAGCGCGAAGCCAATCGCAACCTTCACTCTCGCGGAAACGATGAAGAATCTATCACTAGGCTCCCGACCAAGGAGCAGCACCAGGCTGCCGGGTCTAGCTCTTCCAGTGAAGACAACTTAGAAAAGAGCATTACCAACAGCAAGGCGTACAGAGCTCCGAAAAAGGTGCTCGTGAGCAGCTTGAACAGGCCTTTCTTCCATCTCGATCTCACGAGCGCGTTACAGGCCGCGGTGGCTAATATTGAGGATGCTCGAGCTGGTGGGAGGACACTCAGCACGGCTGAGTCGGAACCCCCGCAAGACGAACGAGCAGGTGAATAATTGATAACATTGGATGGCGTTTTGGTGGACTGGGCCACTTGGGATGGAACTGACGTAATGCTCTGTTGAGGCAGGCATGGTCGCAAAGTCTTTGGGCTGATTAGACAAAGCATATGAGATACCCCTTATGACATGGCATGATGTAGAAGATGGATGATAGATGAGGGCCGGTTGCGTCACTGTCGACGAGCCTTCGCATTGAGCTATGCTCTCATAACAGAGATTTAATTGATGTTCAATGTTTTCCCGATCTGAGCTCCCTGTGTGTAGTAAGCAACTTATCATCGTCGACACGTGCTGCAGCGTTAGAACATGATAGCACGTAAGCCAGCAGTCTTGATGCGAGACCATGTGCTCGAGAAAGGTGCGTAGCGGTATGACGTCGAAGTCCATTAAGTCAAAGTATGCTTCACCAATTTTATTAGTAGACTTTGCATGCGACAATTACACTAATGCGCAACCTTGTATTTCCAGCGGATGAGAAGTTCTGTTGCAAGGGAGCGAAGCCTGTATGCGCTCAGAACGGACCCAAGTGAAGACATAAAAACCTAGAGACTCTATACATCGAATCAAGGTACAGGGTATACATGAGACGAGGACGAGGACAATTACTACGTGCCAGCGAACATGTCTCCATCTTGAGGCAATTTAGTCCTCCACCACTTCGCCATTGCCTCCTCCTCCTGCTTGAGTCTAGCAGCCTTCTTCCTCTCGTACACAGCTCTGATGGTCCGCTTTGTTGCCTCCTCTCCTTCCTTGAAATTTGTTCTCGCTAGCTCCACGACTTTGTCGATTTGCTCGGGGGTATATATGAAATTCCAGGTACTCAGATAATCCGTCTCGTCGGGACTTACCCCTGGCACCTTCTCGTTGGGTAGTAATGGGAAGTAGACGACTGCCATCGTTGCATTTGGTTCCGTCAACAGATTAGTAGTTTCCTCTGGACTGTCCCACGACAGCCGCTTCGACGGTGGAGGTTCGTCGTTGGGTTCGCCTTGTCCTTTGGTCGAAACCCAGATATTACAGTAGCCCAGCTCGCCCTGTTCTCCCTTCCGAGCGTGGGAATCAGGACTGTCGACCTCGACTGCTTTCTTTTGTGCTTTATGTTCGTGGTCTTTCGCTTCCTGTCTAGTCTGGGAAAAATTTTCCGCCGCTTCTTCGGGTGAGGAAGCTCTTGCTTCTGCAAAGGCTTCGGCGTTCTCTTGTGGTTTGAGGGACTGTTTTGGCCATCCTGTACCCACAGGCCAGCTTTTGATACCTCGCTGTTTTGCGTAGCCATCGACTACGGAAAGCCAGTTCTCTCTCTTGATATCAGCGGACGCGTCGAAGGCGATGAGTACGTCCACGTCTCTTCCCGGCCGCAGAAGTGGATAAATAGGCAAGTTGTTGCTCATACCCGCATCCATCACTTGAAGATGATCAGACTTGAAGACCGACTCCGGAACGGTGACAGGCAGCTTGTCCTTCATGCCGTATACCCAGTTTGGAATTGTCGCTGGCTCGATCGGGTGAATCTTGATCAAGTCTTGGTTCTTGTCCTCCATGAGGTCGTTCAAGCCTCCGAAGCCCTTGAGCCCAGCCAAAAGCGGTTTGACCTCTTTGTAATAATGAGACAGCGTTGCGCAGAATGCTGAGCCATAGATTCCAAGAAGAAGGCTCTGGCGTATCTCTGGAAGCGCTACACCAGTGTCTAGTACCTTATTCTGACCTCGTTCAAAAGGTCTTCCTAAACTCCACGTCGGAATACCAGCGCCAAACTCTTCACACCAGACTTCCCATGGGTGCATCTCAATCCATTGAAACCATGCTTCTTTCTTCGCTTTGGCTGCGACTCTCTCACGGTCGGCCGGCGTGACCGGAGCTTCTTGTTTCGTCTCTTCGTCAACAGGTATTTCGTGTCTCACGACTGTGTATATGGGCATTGGATGCTGTCCTTCTTCCAGATGCACCCTTTGGTTCGACAGCTTGAGATCTGCATCTCGCACGTCAAGATCGCCCTTTGGGACCATCAGCCGGCCAGCTAGGAGAAGGCTATAAATATCGACGATGCCAAACGTTGCAGTAGGATCCCCTCGGAGCTTCTCGATGAAGGCACTCAGAATGAACTTGTTGGTTGGTGCGCTTGTGACTAGCTTGAGAGCAGTTGGTGGGAAGGCTATATGCGTTCCGATCCGCGATTTGATATGGTCAAGCAGCACGGAATGGTTTTGCTTGCCAACCGAGGAGAAGAAGAGGGTTTGCAACCAACAGCTCCCACTGACACCAGCTGTGTACGTGCAGCAGTCGAACAGGCCGGCCTCTTGTGTACACAAATACGAACTTGTACCTGCAACCAAAGCTCGCAGCCCACCACCACTCCCACACATAGCAATTGTTGGTATATCGTCCGGATCGACGTCCTCTTTTATGTCCAAGTACTTTTTGAAATGCTGCGCGATCCGCTCTTTGCGTCTCTTTCTGAATCGCAGCTCGTCTGCGCCTAGGCCATGTCCAACACGTACCCGAGCATTCCATAATATCTCTGGATTGATGTCTGGGTCATGCGCTTCTTGCCAGATCTCGTCTGCCAGCGTTCCAGGCTGCATCGTGAGTTCGAAGTTGAGTTTTTGTATGCCTTCTGGTATATGCTTCGCCCAAGTGGGCAACATGAAATCTGTTATCCTGTCTCCGAGCCCCGCCCACTGAAAGCGTTTGATGCCTTCGAGGACGACATCAAAGTTACGGGAGAATTGCTTCCAGGAGTTGTCATCGTCGTCGTCGAACGCGGGCGCATATGTGTCAAGGTCGTTGACCTGATCAATAGCATGGGCATCTCCCTTTTTGCCGCCTTCTTTAGATGCTTGAGTGCTAACAAAGTGTTTCTGTGCTCTATTGGCATGGTCGACCAGGGCACCGTTAAGTCCCCATGGTGGACTTGGTCCGTCGTGTAGGACGCAGGTCCTCTTTGGTGAGAGAAGCCAAGCACAGCTTCCTCCAAGCCCAAGTAGAGCACCATGTCTGATATTCCTAGCTCTCAGAAGCCTGGCAGCGCTCATGGTTCACAGAGCGCTGCAAGCGACGACTTACAAAGAACAGATCATGTCTGTTCAAGAAGCGTAGGAAGTTGGCTAAAGTTACAGTGAAACCTGGCGCTGGGTGGGAAAGACTTCCGCAGTTCCATTGAGCACTTGCAGATGATGCAAGGACGGGGAAGGCACGCCGACGCGTTCCTGAACCTTGCCTCGAGGGGACTAGCGCTCCCGCTTCGCGTGGGCTAATCAGTACGGACGATGTTTGAGCCATAAGATGCAGAATCATACCGTGTCCTAGGTTAGTCATGAGTACCACGCTCGTACAATACTACCTCGGAGCAGTCTACTTAGAGCCTTGGTCTGATCCTAGGCACCTTCATACTCGCCGTTTGTATCGTTGCAATGTCATTGGTCCAAAAGTATATTCTCATAACGCGTTGGTGATATGAAATGGCGCCACAGAAGAGTGCTGCCTTTGCAGAAGAGAGTGCCGAAGTCCAAGTGTTGCTGGCTTCTCTGACGAAGACCAGAGACTTGACAAAGCGTATTGGCGCGAGCTTGAACCGTCTTGATACAAGCGGAAAGATCGTTAAGGATGCTATTGGCCCGATACACAGCAATACGCAGCAACTACAGGTGACAAGTCGGAATATTGACAGGGTCAACGAGCAGATCGAAAAGTTGCGCAAGCCGTTGGATGCGAAAGGCAGGGAAGAAGGTATCATCCGCGCTGGTCCGCGAGCCTCAGGAATCAACCAATACCTCGGCGCGCTCAAGCGGGTAGACAAAGCACTATCAGATCTGACAGCTACCAATTTGAGGTCAAATCAGCAAACCATATCCGAGTTTCATGGTTTACTGTCAACTGGCGTGAACCAGTTGTTGGAACTCTACCGTTCGTCATTACAAGAGGAAGACCATCAAATCGAGCCCTTGCATTTCGTCACCAAGGGACTAAGCTTTCCGGTTTTCAGCAGCGACAAGTCCTCCTACCTGAGCGACGTTGCCAATGCGATTGTCTCAGCCAATGCTCAATCAGCGCGCCTTGGGCAACGTGACGATGATCAGGGTGTGAAGATTTATGCCGATATTAGAGGCGACTACCTTCATCTGAGTCTGCAAAATCTCGCCACGGCGTCTATCAGCACAGCCAAGAGAGGGCCAAATGATCAGACGGTCTACAAGCCTGGCAGTAATGCTATTGGCACATATGCGCAATGCCTCGAAAACATGTTCCTGGCCGAACACGAGAATATTGTCAGAGTCTTTAGAGGAGAGAATGTGGGACGAGTCTTTTCTGCAACGTGCTCGAAAGCTTTGAACGACTTCAGCAAGACTCTTTCTGAGCTGAATAGCGTTATCCGCTCACGGCTGCTGACTGACTGCTTCCTGGCCTATGAAATCATTGATCTGATCACGCCTCTTTCCTACCGCCTGGAGAAAAGGACAGGACAGCTCCGACCACAGATATCAGATGCGCTCAGGCCGATCCGAGACGCTGCCCGCTCATCACTAGCAGAAATACTGTCTCGTACTCGAAGCCAGGCAGAAGGCATTACGACGCTCCCACCAGATGGCAACACTATCCCGCTAGTACATGAAACAGCAACACGGATCCGCACCCTTGCTCAATTCGACGGACCCTTACTCCATCTCCTGACCAGCATAGGTGATGGTGGCTGGCGTGGCAATGCACCTTCAAATGCTTCGGCCAATTCGCTTGGTGCAGGCAGCAACACGACGCCTCAATCGTCAACTCTCAACCTCGCAGAAACAGCCGAAAATCGAGCTCTGCTTTCGAATTACTTAGGCGACGTACTCGACACCCTCATCGCTGCCCTTAACAGTCGCTCCCAGACTTTCCACAAAACGAAGCCTCTTCAAGCAGTATTTATGCTCAATACCATTGCAATTTTGACCCGCACAATAACCTCAAACCCCGACCTACAACCCTACCTCAGTCCGTCACGCCTAGAAACTCACCGCAAATCTGCGACCTCAAGCTACATGACAGCCTGGCGGGAACCTTCTGCCCACCTACTCGACACCATCAACACGACCTCTTCGCGTCCAGTATCGGGTTCTAGTAGTGCCCTAGACAGCACGGCAATAATCAAATCGCTCAGCAGTAAGGACAAAGACCGCATCAAAGAGAAATTCAAGCTCTTCAATGCTGCGTTCGATGAGCAGGTGGCTCGACACAAGAGCTTGTTTATGGAGCGAGAGGTCAAGGCAGGACTGCAACGTGACATTCAGAGTACCATCGAACCGCTGTACGCAAGATTCTGGGACCGTTACCACGAGCTCGACAAAGGAAAAGGCAAGACTGTCAAGTATTCGAAGTCGGAGCTTGCCACTGTATTGAACAGTCTCTAGCGGAGACAGCAGACCATGTATAATGCAACAAGTGTCGGTGAGATGGAGTTGGCAGTGAATAGAAGGATTGATGCACTGAAGGGTGGTCCTCCCTTACTAGATTTGAAGGGTTCTCGGAGCATGATCCACATGGCACAAGGAGAGGGAACCAGAAGGGGATTGCGGGACAAGCGTCTGGGTATAGGATATACGAACGAGGATGAAAGTGATTTTGATGATGCCTGGAGCACTGTCTCGGTGTTTTGAGGCGTCTGAACCGGTGGACTGAGCAGAGAGTCCCGACTGGCAAAATGATGTCCTGCAGGCTCTGTGATAAAACAAGCTATGAGATCCTGCTGATTGACTTTGGGGTACAACAAGTGCTCAAGTTTGAGAGTACATCTTTCAAGTCCGATTGGAAATTGGACGGTAGGTAGTTTGCACAATTGATACCATTATTTTGACAAAGTGTTTGCGTACAACTCGCTCTTTCGTCCAAGATCATCTCTTCGCAGGCCTGCCTGAGCACTGAGTGTTTTACCACGATCAATTGGCACACAGCAATCTATGGCGGGCAACCACTATACACAATTGTCGAAGGATGAGTCGTTTGTAAAGAGGGCTCATAGTGTAGCCAAGCGAGCGGATCTCGGCTCGTTCCGCAGATCGGTCGATGCACGTGTTGACCTCGACATCTCAGACATACCCGTATGGCCGCCAGAGTCGATAGCCTCGTCGACTGAAGAAGCTACGGTTGAGAATGGTAGTCACGACATAACTGACCAGCAGTTGTCTTTTCGACAAGGATTGGCGTCGAGACCACTCCCACCTGTACCAGGAGATGCAGACATGGCTGCTAACAACAACAATGCCTTCCCTTCTCTTGACAACTCTCTGAACTCCCCGAGGTCATCTGCATCTGGACCAGGCTCTCAAGTTAATGGCAACGGTGCTAATTACGCCAGCAAATACATCCCACCTCTGCCTGTTGGACATCAGCAGGACTTGACCTTCCTCTATCAGCAGATACAAGAACTCAGCGGCATATTACAGAACAACAGAGAACGGGTCAATGACGTGACGAAATCAGCCGAAGAAGTTGCTGTAAGGCACGCGCCGATGACTTGCTCCAAGTGCGCTAACAAAGGTACAGAGACGTGCAAATCTAGCCAACGGGCATAGCAGCGATGATCCATCAGCAGATCGTAAGTCGAGCTACTACGCGCACCTGTCCATTTACTGAGCCGCGGTTTAGAAGCTCGCATCCGCGAACTCGAGCGCGAACTCGCCAAAGCCAACAAGATAATCGACCTTTACAAACATGAACAGAAAGAGAACACCTTCCTTGTCGGCCAGTACGAACAGGGCATGTGGCAGGCCACAGAACAAACCCGCGAGTATGCCACTAAGAACGAGGATCGGTTCCTGGCCCAGAAGAGACACTACAATAATCTCCTGCAGCAAGAGAAGGACGAACACCTACAGACGCGACTTGACCGAGAACATTGGCATGCGCAGACTATCCGGGTGTGCGAGATGATTCGGACGGCGTACAGACTGAGGGTCGATGAGTGGTGCGATGAGTACCGTGTTGTGGTGGGCTTGCAGAGTGAAGTG
>Ga0066648_10001148_pt1 | contig 15125 bp, 14 predicted proteins | sample CryGeyCG12114_NA_FD_59537 | JGI IMG/M metagenome (GOLD analysis project Ga0066648, IMG submission 59537) | Groundwater microbial communities from aquifer - Crystal Geyser CG19_WC_8/21/14_NA | ecosystem: Environmental > Aquatic > Deep subsurface > Groundwater | place: USA: Utah: Grand County... | reverse complement strand
GCTCCGCAAGCCAACGCTCTATCCAGCTGAGCTACGGGTGCATACTGCAGGCGAAAAAACCCAAGTCGGAGACAAGTCAACGACAATCATCCTTTCGCCTGCACCTATTGTAACTATAAGGTACTTTCGCTTGCTTTGTAGGCAAAAGAACAGGGGTAATTATATCAGCCAGGTAGGCTAAACGCAAGCAGCGGACTAAAACCGAATAAGTCGTAAGAAACGGTCGAGCGGGTCCAGGTCGCGATTTTCCATGGGAAGACGGGCGCCAAAAGCGTCAACGATCTCTTCGCCGTCCGCTTCGTCAAAGTAGACGATTGTCGACACCGCAAAGCGGCGAGATGGTATGAGTAGGATTGCGAAAAAGGCGCCGTCGCGAATCACGCTAAATGATTTGTAATTCGTATAGGGATGAAGATTATCTTCAATCTGGAAGCCATCATCACCTAACTGGTAATGAACGACTCGTGGAGGTCGGCGTACATGGATAATTGCCGCGACTGCCATTACGAGAACGACCGGGATAAACGTCCAAAAATGAAAGATGACGGCAAAGGTAATTAAGACGACAACGATTAAAAAGAATGCCACATACCACCAGACACCGTTGTTGTGCTGCAGGTACTCAGACGCCTCCCAAGCAATAGAATCTGACACGGGCGCTTCGATAGCTTCGCCGTGATTTGCGTAGTCTGGCTCGGTCGGTTGCATAGCATAAGTATAACATGACGAGAGGAGAGGGTGTTAGGGAGGGTGAGGATAGCTTCACAAATCAAAAACCGGCACAAAGCCGGTCCTTAATTTGGCGGAGGAGGAGAGATTCGAACTCTCGCACCAGGTCTCCCCAGTCTAATGATTTAGCAAACCATCCCCTTCAGCCACTTGGGTACTCCTCCACGGAGCCTCGTATCATCTGGCGGAGAGGGAGAGATTCGAACTCTCGGTGAGTTGCCCCACGACGGTTTTCAAGACCGTTACCTTAAACCACTCGGTCACCTCTCCATCTAGCCCCGACAATACTCCGATGATTATACAGGTTTTATCCTCGGTCGTCGAGGGGTTCATCGAGAGGCTGTCGCGCGAGTGCCGCAACCCATATTCGATGGGCGCCGGCCGCTTGCAAAACGCGCACGGCAGCGCGGAGCGAGGCGCCGGTGGTAGTAACGTCATCAAATACAATATAGAGTTCTTGTGGATCAAGCGCTGCATTCGTTATAAAAGCATCTTGCATCTGCCGCAGGCGCTCACGCTTTGACGCGCCATATTGAACGGTTACGCCGCGGCGCTCCAGGAATGGGGCGTAACGTAAGCTATTACGTCGCGCAACCGTGCGCGCTAATAGCGCCATATGATCAAAACCCCGTTCGCGAATATGTCCGGGAATAGTTGGGATTGGTATGAGCATAGCATCTGCAGCGTATGGAAGGAGAGGGCTTATAAGCCGTGCCAAATCACGAGAGGCAGCCCGCCTATGGTTAAACTTATACTCATCTATAAGCGTCTTTAAAACTTCGGTACGCTCACCAAGCACCACCGCGCGTTCAACCTGCCATACGGGCTTGCAAGACTCACATAGATTGTCCTTGTGAGGGTTACCGCACCCAATACAAATCTCATCACGCTCTTCGCTCAGCTCATTTACACACGACTCACAGAGAAGAGAACCGGTTTTCTGACAGGCAACGCATGTATGAGGAGCGATGAGGGAAATAATGGTATCAAGCATTGAAGAATAGTTGTCTTTATAACATCATGACAGTGGTGGAGGGGGTTAGAAAAACGTTGTATTAGAATAATATTGTATTAGATTTCTATTCATTATATACTACTAAATAAGTAGGGCTGAACAGGCCGTGCGAGAAAGTGGAGGAAACATAAATGGCACGAAGCAAGCAAGACCAAGATCTCTTGATCGAAGAAGAACTTGCAGCAGCATTCTTGAATGACGACGACGCAGATGCGTCGGCGCCTGCAACAACTGACGAAGCAAACGCAGGGTGGGAAGAAGAAGGCGAAGAAGCATTTGTTCCAGGCCAATTAGCAGTTGACGTCTACGAAACAAAAGAACGGCTCATTGTAAAAGCTCGCACCGCGGGTGTAAACAAGAGCGACCTTGATGTTAGTATTTCTGACGGAATCCTAACGATATCGGGCACGCTTAGCAGCGGTGACGACTCAGAAGCAATCAACTGGCACGTCCAGGAATGCTACTGGGGAGAATTCAGCCGCACCTTGGCATTACCAGTTCCAGTAAAGGAAGATGAAGTTGAAGCAAGTCTCAAAGACGGCGTTTTAACTATCGGCTTTACTAAGGTAAAACAAGAGCAAGCTCGTAAAATCGAGATCCAGTAGTTTAACTTTTACGATTGTTGCGAATTCAAAAGGGTGTATGAGAATACGCCCTTTTGCGTACTCTCCATTTACTACACAGAGCTAGCCCCTAAACCTTCTGAGGCGTAAATAAAACCCACACTATCTCAGGCCAATAAAAAATCTCCCGGTTGGGAGATTTTTATTTTCGTCATCCATGTGATCAGGGAGTGAGCGAAGTAAGGACAAAGTTGACGATTGCGTAGGCAAGAAGGGCAACGATAATACCGATGATCGCATAAAGGATCGTGTTCTTAGCAGCTGTTACAGATGCTGCGTTACCACCACTTGTTACATAGCGGATACCGCCAATGATTAACATGATCACTGCGATTGCACCAATGATGTAAAGCAAGATGTTTACGATAGTCGTGAAGATACCACCACTAGCGAAAAGTTCACCAGGAGTATTAGCACCCTGTGCACACCCGGCACCACCAGTAATACCTGATTTTGGATCGTCATTACAAGCAAGTGTTGCAGCATTAGCAGTAATCGGAGCGAACAAGCCGAAGCTTAGTGCAACTGCCGAAACGAGCAAAATACTCTGCATTGCTTTTTTAATGATATTTTTCATTGTTTTCCTGATCTCCTTTAGAATTCGTTGTAAATTCTTTTTAGATTAAATCTGTTTTTACTTTAGCACTCACGCTTACTGAACGCAAGATTAAAATACACCGATAACAAAGTTGACGATTGCGTAGGCAAGAAGGGCGACTACCAGGCCAATAACGGCGTAGAGAATAGTATTCTTAGCAGCCGACACAGACGCCGCATTGCCGCCACTAGTTGTATAACGGATACCGCCGATAATAATAACGATCACCGCTACAACACCGATCACGTACAGAAGAACGTTAACGATTGTTTTTACAACTTGACTTAAATTAGCCTGACCGGCTTGCGTACAGGCGCTACCGTTCCATGTACCGCCAGTACCAATACATGTCTGCTCTTGTGGGTTAATAGCTGCAAAGGTGGGCGTCGCAATTGCTAGTGGTGCAGCTACAAGCCCAGCTAGGATCAATGCACCGACAATTATTCTTTTAATTTTATTCATATAGATTCCTTTTTAAAAACTTCCTATGACGAAGTTTACTATAGTAAAAGCCAGTATCGCAATAACGAGGCCTATGACTGCAAAAAGGATCGTATCTTTTGCTTTCGTAATAGCCCCTGCATTTCCACCAGCCGTAATGTAGCGAAATGCACCATAAATAATCATGATTACCGCAATGATTCCCGCCGCATAGAGAAGGGTGTTAATAATAGAGTCACGAACGCTCATCCATGAATCAACTCTAACGCTGCTAAGGATAAAGTTAGTAATAGAAAATGCTAGAATAACAATGACGAGGCCAACAACGGAGTACAGAATAGTACTCTTAGCCTGAGAAATTTTACTTGCTTCGCCACCGGCAAGCGTATAGCGTATACCGCCAACAATAATAAAGATGATGGCTAGCATACCGGCAATAACATACAGCGCATTAAATATTGTCGCTATATTAGAATGGGCAGCATCAACCTTTGGAAGGTTATCGGCAAGACCACTTATTTGCGCACCAAATAAAGCTAATAAATTAGACATTTTGCTCCTCTGAAATATATGTCACTTTATAATTATCCGTTGGGTGTACAGTCCGCCCAAATACAGACGATACATACGTTACGATTACTACAGCTACGATTGATAGGCCGAGTCCCGTAATTGCTCGAACAATCGTTTGCTTAGCTGCACCAATTCCCGACGCCGATCCTTGGCTCGTTATATATCGAATCCCTCCTACAATAATAAATAGTACAGCTACAATACCGGTTAAACGCAATAATATATTTAAGACATTGAGTACTATAATCCATAAGTCATTTGGAGAACTTAGCGCAACAGTACAAGAAACTCCATCTTTAGTAGATTCCAGTGGCAAGTTATCATACCAGTGAGGTAAGCCAAAAAAAGACGCAGTTGTAGGGCACGATCCGGTTGCCGCATACGTATTAGACGGAATAAGAACTGCCGATCCTAACGAGCCAGAAGCTACTGATATAATTAGGGCCAGTACAAGCGTTCTTATCTTTTTCATTAAAGTAGTCCTCCAGGAATTATGTAATTAATAATTGCATACATAAAAATAAATACTATCAATGCGATAACAGCATTCCGCACATGTCCAATTCCTCTTTTCGCCTGGTCAGCACTTGTATCGGCAGATGCATAAAGAAACGCGCCATATATAATACCTCCCAAAACCGCGATCCCCACTCCAACTGCTAGGAAGTTAACGATCGTAACCAACAAATCAGTTACTGGACTGCTATTGCCAGTATTACTGCAGCTAAGGACGGCAGTATTAACGGAACCGCAACTTGATGCCGCATACAAAGGCGTGACAAAAAAGAGGGCAGCGAGCAAACTTGCGACTATTATTTTTGCTTTCATATTGTTTTAAAGTATGGCTCACCACTGGTAAAAATGCAAATGTATAAAAAGTACTTTATTTTCTAGAAAAATAGTGTATAATATGACTAAATCTTACATTATATATAGCGGTAAGAGAAAGTGGGATAACATGACAGATTCAAAGCAAATTGAGAATAACGTCGAACAAACACCTTCAATCAATCAAAGCTCTCAAGAACATATAGATACAACCTTCGAGACTCTTGTGAGTAGTGATTCACAAAATACGGAAACTATCGTAACACCAAGCGAAGAAACCGAACAAGAGACACCAAAACGACGAATTAATCGTAGAGCTATTGGAATCACGCTTACCGCTATTACCGCTGCTGGGGCAGGACTCGCTGCCTTTGGTATTACGAGTAGTAATAATGACTCAAAGAATACACCACAAGACAGTGACAGCAATGACCGTCAAACGTCAGAGACCCAAGCGCCCGCTATAGCGCCTACCCCAGAAGCGACTCCGGTCGCAAGTCCTACACCCGAAGTAACGCCTGAACCTGCCGTACAGCTGGGATCTCTTGAAATTCCTGCAACTCTATCGCCCGAAGAGATGGGTAAAGCTTTTATTGAGAACGACTGGAATAGCTGGCGAATGGCTGGTATTACCGATAGCCTCTATAACGAAGCAATGAGTAGCGACGCCAGTCCTGATGAATTTAGTTTGAATCTAGCACATACAGAGTCACAAAAATTCGCTGACGAAATTTTTATTGATGGCTGGCAGGATCACGAAGATCTCGTTACCTTCGAAAACTACATGGAAGGGCAAAGTGATCACGTAATTCGTTATTATATTGCTACAGCTACTGAAAGTGAGCCCTATAAGTGGTATTCAACTGTCGATTCAGTTAATGCACAAGGTGATGTTAACTCCCAAGTTAGGCTTTCAATAACATTCACACAGCATAATAATGCAACTGCTAACAACGTAGCCACATTATATCCTGAAGCCGTCGAACTCGATGGTACTCAAACCGAAATAGATGTAACACTCCAAAACGTTGATGGAATTATGAAAGTTAGCATCATTAATCAGCACGATGCGGTCGACTACTCCCAGTAAGTAATCTTGTATTCTATTCCTATTTCTCATAATCTATGCTTAAATAAGCAGAGATTATGTGGGTGCAAAAAAACTTTATTTTCCCATACAAAAAACACTTCTTAAAAAATAACAATAGAAGCGCGATGCTTCGTAACCGATTTTTTGCATCTATACTCCTCGCTATTACTATTCTAGGTAGCGCAACCTTAAGCTTCAGCCCACTATTTGCCGCGACTGACACTGGTGCTAAGATTGGCGACCAGGCTTTAGCCTATACAACATATTATGCAATGGTAGACTGTATAGCTAATCACGATAGAGATCAGTCGGATAATGGATTATTTGCAGGGGTTAATTATCGTATCACGGAAACTCATGTTAAGTCTGGTCAGTGGTATACCGAGGATACAGTAACAAGCGGATCCTATCTCAATTCAAAAACAGAAGGTACAACCGGACACACGTCATGTAATAACGTCGTTAAAACAGCAATAAGTCTTTATGGATATAGCGACGGCTTAGACCTGATGTGCTCATTTGTAGGTAATCGAGCAGATGGTTCGTCATGTAAAACAGGGAATGGCGACTTTGGCGGTATAAGTGGCTCTGCTAATAGATTTAAGACTACTATTGGCAATAAGGTATGGAATGGCCAACCTCAAGGCCCTGCTTTTAAGGCAGCAGATAATAACGCTGCGAATTATTTAATTTATCAAAGCGCGCTTATGTCAGGATGTTCCTTAAAAGCCTCAAACAACCCTGCAAAAGATTTTACATACACAGATATTATGACCGTTAGCAGTGATGGTAAGTCATCAACCGCCACTTATGAAGGCGTAAAACGCAGCGATACTCGTGACGTTATGACGCAATCGGGCGGAAAACTAAATCAGAGCTGTGCTGATATTGCGGCGGCAGTAAATAAATACGCCCCAGCATACAAAGCGTATGTCGGTGCTAATCCCGATAAAGCTGGATCAACAGAACCAACATCATCCCCAGGAGTCGAAGGCTCTACGAGCTGTGCTATTCCGAATGTTGGATGGATTATTTGCCCACTCGTTACATTAGGCGCCGGTATGGCCGACCAGGCGTTTAAATTTATTGCGGATAGTTTTTTACAAACGAGTCCTGATCTAGTTAGCACGGCAGGTGGAACGTATCAGGCTTGGCAAGGTATGTTAGCGTTTGCCAATATCATATTTGTCATTATCTTCCTTATTATTATTTTTTCACAGGCGACAGGATATGGTATTAGTAACTACGGTATTAAAAAAATGTTGCCAAAGCTTATCGTCGGTGTGGTGTTAATTAATATCTCCTACTTCATATGCCAATTAGCGGTAGATGTTTCAAACATCCTTGGTTACGGCTTAGATACATTTTTCAAAACCATAACTGAAACCATTACTAATAAAAACTCTCCAACGATGTTCGCGGATGGTAACGACATGACAAATGTCGCCGGAGGAATTCTTGCAGCTGCTGGTGGGGTTGGGCTAGGTATTTTACTATTTAATCTTGGCATCCTCATACCCGTTCTTATTGCAGCACTCGTTGCACTACTCATGATTTTTCTCATCCTTATTGCGCGTCAAGCAATTATTGTTATTGCAGTAGTAATGGCGCCAATTGCATTTGCCGCTTGGCTTCTGCCAAATACAGAACGTTTCTTCAAGCAGTGGTGGAAGATACTTTCATCAATGCTACTACTATTCCCAATAGTCGCTCTCGTGTTCGGCGCATCACGGATGGTCTCCGCCATTCTGAGTACTACCGGTAATAATATCGCCACTGCTACAGATGCAGCAGGCGGTACGAATGTTGGCCAACAACTGGTATCAGCAGCAGTCCTTATACTACCGCTCTTTGCCGTACCATTCTTGTTACGCGGGGCATTAAATGCAGTCCCGGTAGTAGGTAAGCAGGCGCAGAAGTTATACGCCGGTGCTACAAACAATTCTCGAAAGCAGTCAGCCGATAAGCTCAGTCCCTGGATGGCAAGTCGACAGGCTAAGAGGCAGGCAGGCCTCACAAATGCGCTAGGCTTTTCTCGCATTAAACGAGACGACCACGGCAACTTCGTACGTGATGAGAATGGCAATTTAATAGGTAAAAACGGGAAGCCAGCTCGTCGTACGATCAGCCAAGCTTATTCACAAACAAAGAGAGCCCTTGGTGATGATAAAAAGAGCTACGAAGAGATTGCTGATGTTGCCTACGAAAAGCGAGCATTAGATAAGTCTCGATCAATTGCCGGTCAGGCAATCCGGCGAACAGAACAGCAAGGTGTCTATAAAGCCGAAGTTAAGCAAGGCTTCGAAAAGGAGTTAACTGAAGAGAAGGTAACTGATACTAATCTCAGGAGAGCGGATCAACGAACACAGGCTCTTGGCTTATCTACTCGTACCGCACAGACTGAGCGGCTAAACACGTTTGCCCGCGATCTCTCTAATCCAAATGACGAATCACTATTAAATATTGCCCAAGGTACAGTAAATCCCGATAAAGGACGGCGCCTTGCTCAGTCTTTTGCTACTGAAGCGATTTTATCAGAACGTAAGAAAAATGTTGAAGGATATAAGACTTCTGTTACCGCTCAAGTTCGTGCAGACTCAGTACGAAGCGGAATGGGTGACTTGGACTTATTAGAGAGAGAATTTAATTCTGCAGCTGCTGATAAAGACGCAGACAAGTTGAGTGCAGTCGGTGAATTGATGCTACGCCAAGGTTCTGCAGGATACGATCGCCTCGACAAAGCAATTACCGATAGTGGTGCGTCGTTTGTTGGTAGCCCTGAAGCGGAAAATACATGGCGCGACTTCAGCGGCCATATGGTTGATACCAAAGGTGGGGACCTTAAGGTTCGTCGCCGCGATACATTAAATACTTTATTCCTACCTCGCTATGACGCGGGTCAGGCAAGCGCCATTAAGACCAACCCAGGCACATACACAGGCTTAACGGCAAAGGAAAAAGCCACACAAACAGCATCAGTCATGCAACAAGCAGTAGCAGCTGGCGGCATTAATTTAACAGACGCGCGTTCAATCTTACTTGAAGATGGTCTCGTTCAGGAAATGAATACTGACCAGATTAATGCGATAGCTTCTGCTATTTCACTAGCCAATAAGGAGCCAGCTACGCAACCAGCTGCTCAACAGACAGCTATGTTAATTCAAGAAGGTGATACATATCCACGCTTTAGCTTTGAATTACGTAACCAAATTAATGCAATCGCAGGAAGAGATGCGCCTAATTTTGGCGGTAAAGCACGTTTACAAGAAGATCAAGTTGATCCGAATAGCGCCCCTACAAGTTCCGAGCAGGCGAGTGGAGCAAATGTACCCGGATCTGGAAACCCAGCACCAGGACCGGGGGAAGGACCTTTTAAAGACCCCTCTCAAACATTAAGTCCAGACAACGCACCTTATAGCCCAGGATCTGGATATGAAGCAGGAGGCGCCGCTGATGACAGTGATGGTGATAATGACTAATGGCTAGCTATAAAGTCCCCCAAGACGTCGAAGCCGAAGATAAGCTACTCGGACCATTTAGTTTTCGTCAATTCATCTACCTCGCTATAGTTGCTATGTCACTCGCAGGGGCATGGGGCCTCTTCACACTCCTACCACCGCTCGCGATAATTCCATTGCCAGTTGCGTTATTCTTCGGCGCGCTTGCACTACCACTACGAAAAGATCAGCCAATGGAGACCTACCTTGCGGCAATGTGGCAGTTCTACATTAAGCCACGCCAACGAATGTGGATGGCGGATGGTATCGTTAGTAGTATTTCTGTTGATATACCCGTAGTCGTTGAGCGCCAACTTATAAAAAACCTAAGCGCCGACCAAGCAATTAGTCAGTTCGATTACTTATCCCAGGTTGCCGATACCGGCGGGTGGTCAACTCGTGGACTCACGCAAGCACCGCTCGCCGTTGTAGATAATCCAGCCGACGACATTCTAGACAGCGCCAGCAGTGTTGCACAAAATTTTGATACGCGTCTGCAGCACGAAGATGACGCACGCCGCGAAGAGTTACTCGCACGAGTACATTCTGGTACGATTGTTGATGAGGCGCCAGTGCAAACCCTCCCGCCATTACCATATCCGACACAAGCAGCCCAACCCGCGAATGAAGATACAAGCGAACCAACCCTTACCTATAGTCCATCACCTCGGTATATGCAGCAGCACGTCATTCAGCCATTCGACCCATCCCACCAAACGCAAGCACAGCCAACTAGTCATGTCGCACCAAAACCTATCCAGCAGCCGCAAAGGCACGTTGAACCTAGCGCATCTGTCGCCACACCTGCTATAATGGAACTTGCAAAAGATGTGTCTGTGGAGACGGTCGCCAAGCAGCTTCATAATGAAGAAGTAGTACGGCACGGCGATGAAGTCGTTATCAATCTCCATTAGTCTATATCAATAAACTATTTCTCTAAGGGCGGGGAATAGGGTGGAATAAACAAAAGGTTAAATCGATAGTGAATCAATCACCAGTACCACAAGGTGGGCAACAGGGGCCGTTACAAAACGGTCAGGCAGTGCCAACTCAAATTCAGGCACCAGTGGGGAGCGCGCAAGTTCCAACCACAGTAATGCCTGGTAGTTCTTCAGCACCTATCGCTGCACCACCAAACACTGTAAATAGTACACAGAACAGCCTTATGATCGCGGAGATTCGTGAAGGCATGGTTGTTATGCATGACGGTAGCTTTCGGGCGGTCGTAAAGTGCCAGTCTATTAACTTTGATCTTATGAGTGACCGTGAGCGCGACGGCGTTGTCATGAGTTACCAGAATTTCCTTAACTCACTTACGTTTGATATACAGATCCTTATTCGCTCGCAGCGCGTAGATATTGGTCCTTATATTGAGCATCTTGTTGAAACAAGGCGCGACCAAGATAACATGCTCCTTGGTGTACTTATGGATGACTACATAAACTTTATTGATTCAGTGGCGGCAACCGCAAATATTATGGATAAGAGCTTTTATATTGTTGTGCCGCACTATACGGTCGGGAGCGTTAATAACGCTATAAAGAACAGTACTAATTTATTTAAGAGTATTTTTGCACCAAAGAAGACTGGACCCGTTCACATTGATAGCGCTAGTTACGTAAAGGCAAAGGATGAAGTCACCAATAGGGTTAACCTTGTACTAAGTGGTTTGTTCCAAATCGGTATTCAGGCTCAGCAATTAAATACCAAGCAGCTTGGCGAACTCTACTACAACTTCTATAACCCGGATACGGCAGTTAACGAAACCTTAAATGACTTTAACGATGTTGCGACTATTTATACAAAGAAGGCAGATGGTAGCGAGTTGACCGGCGGTGTCGCCCCTGCGGGAGGAGTTCGATAATGGCATTTGGTAAAAAGAAACTTGACGCTGTCGATATCGCGACTCAGCAAGCAATGCGCGAGCAGGCTGAGGTGGAGGCTGAATTTCAACGGGGTATTACCACTCTCCGCGACCTCATCGCACCAAGTAGTCTTGAGATTCAATCAAGCTACTTCCGCCTCGGGACACGCTATGGCCGCACACTTTACGTATACGGCTATCCTCGCGAAATTTACACGGGTTGGCTAAGCTCAATTATCAATATTGATGAAATTATTGACGTATCAATGTTTATTTATCCGGTAGATAGTCAAATCATTTTAAATAACTTACGCAAAAAAGTGACCCAGCTTGAGGCAAGTATGAATATTACCGCCGAAAAGGGACGCGTCCGTGACCCTCAGGCGGAAGCCGCAATTCAGGATGCTGAAGAACTCCGCGATCAACTCCAGGTTGGATCAGAGCGCTTTTTCCGTTATGGCCTGTACGTGACAGTGTACGCCGATAGCCTTGATGAACTAGCCTTCGTTCAACACAAGATCGAAACAATCTTTGGTCAGCAACTCGTCTTTAGTAAGGTTGCAAGCAACCAGCAAGAGCAGGGCATGAACGCGAGCGTTCCACAGATGGCCGACCAACTCCAGATTCGCCGCAATATGAATACCGGTGCAATTTCCACGAGCTTCCCATTCACCAGCGCCGACCTAAGCCAAGAAAAAGGCATCCTTTACGGCATCAATATGCATAATAACGGACTCGTATTATTTGACCGCTTCAGCCTTGAAAACGCCAATATGGTTGTCTTCGCTAAGTCTGGTGCCGGTAAATCATTTACCGTAAAGCTTGAAGCGCTTCGCTCAATGATGCTCGGCAGCGAAGTTATTATTATTGACCCAGAAAATGAGTACCAGAAACTCGCTGAAGCGGTGGGTGGGGCATATGTTAGATTGAGTCTCAATTCTGATGTTCGAATTAATCCGTTCGATTTACCACAAGTTATCGATACCGATGACGCCGATGACGCCCTCCGCGCCAACCTCGTCACCCTTCATGGCCTCCTTCGCCTTATGCTTGGTGGTGCCCAAATGCAGGCAAGTGGTGTTAATATGCCAGCACTTAGCCCAGCCGAAGAAGCCGATCTTGACCAGGCGCTTATAGACACCTACGCCCGTGCCGGTATCACAAGCGACCCCCTCACGCACCGTTCACTCCCGCCAACCATTAGTGATCTTTACGAAACCCTTATTCACATGGGTGGGAGCGGACCAGCTCTTGCGCAGCGCCTTCGTAAATACACGAGCGGAACATTCGCCGGTATCTTTAGTCAGCAGAGTAACGTCCAAATTAATAATCCAATGGTCGTATTTAATATTCGTGACCTTGAAGACGAACTCCGCCCAGTCGCGATGTATATTGTGCTCAGTCACGTTTGGAATCTTGTTCGTACATAGCAAAAGAAGCGCATGCTGATCGTGGATGAGGCATGGCAACTTATGAAGTACGAAGACTCAGCCAACTTTATGTTTAGCCTGGCTAAGCGTGCCCGTAAGTACTACCTGGGCCTTACAACAATTACTCAAGACGTTGAAGACTTTATGAGTAGCAAGATGGGTCGCGCAATAGTGGCAAACTCCAGTATGCAATTGCTCCTTAAGCAGTCATCAAGTGCCGTTGACATCCTTGGAGACGTATTTAAGCTAACCGAAGAAGAGCGCCGCCGCCTCGCTAACTTTCCAGTCGGACAAGGACTTTTCTTTGCTGGTCAAAATCATGTCCATATTCAAGTGATCGCTAGTCAAACAGAGGAGCGGCTCGTTACGACGAACCCACACGCGAACGGAGCTTAGTACATCATGGCAAACACGCTTCCTCCTATCACTCCAGAAGAACAAGATGAACGATACAATCCAGCAAAGTCTCTTTATGAGGCTGAGTTTAATGCCGGTTCAATGAGCGAGGCTGAAAAACAGCGTCTGCGAGATATTCATCAAACCGATCAAATGGAAGCGGCAAATTCTGATCCATCACAGGCTGTTCGGGAACGTGAAGACGAAGCAAATTCAATAAATTACGAACCAACAGGCAAGCCTAAAAGATCACGTCGAGGAGATTCATCACATAACCCAATAAAATCGTTAAATCTCCTTAAACGTGGATCACCCATGGCGCTTATTATTGGACTTATACTTGGTGGCGGCGCTTTAACACTTGGATCATTTGCTTTATTGCCTGTTCATATATACCAAAATTTCATAGAGAAGTATGATAGCCAAAATACAAGTTATACAATTCGAACGAATAAAGTATTGGCAGCAAAACTTACGAATAACGCAACAGAGGGTATATGTAATACTCCTGCTGATTTCATTAAAATCCGTTGCCGCTTTTCCCGGCCGTCCAATTATATGCTTAAGCAGCTTGAAGTAAATAACATTATTCCGCTTGATAAAAACGGCAATAAGATAGAGAAGAAGCTTCTGTTTCAAAACACGAGGCCTGCAAGTTTTCAGTTTGATCCGAGTGGAAATAGCACTCAGCCAGCCAGAGCACCAATCGAGGCAGGTAACCTCCTTAAGACCTTACAAGCCGATTCAAACTTTCGTGCCGCTTTTCACAGCGCAAACAAAACTCGCTTACAGACCTTCAGTGATAGTGTATTTAAACGTGTTGCCGGGCGATTCGGGTTTACTAAACAGGATAAACTAAAAGATGCGAAGACAGAGGTTGATATTAGAGAAGCAATAGACGATAACGCAAAAGGCGCAGACACAGGCGCTAAAAACGCGAGTGAGTCTAACGATGATAGCAAAATTAAACAATTACTAAAGAAACTTATTGGAGACGAAGCTAAAAATGAGGCTTCAAAATTAGCATCTTCCGGTCGCGGTGACGCAATCGGTCTTGCCGCTGGCGCGGTATGTCTTGTTGCTGATGTGCCGGGAATTTATACCCGTACCGCAGCAGCCTATCAAATGGGTGTATTAATTCGGTTTGCCATGGTAAATATAGTTGCCGTTAATGCAATTATGGCGGGCGACGGAACCCCAGAAGAGGCAACCGCTATAGGCAACTCCTTAACCCAAACAGTTAACGGCAAATCAGCTCTCGATTCGTTTGGAATGAAATACTCTCTTTATAATGACACGACACCAGAGAAAGACGATACATACCAAAACTTCGTACCAGGAGGTAAGGCAGCAGCACTCATGGGTGCCGCCGTACCGATCCTTACAAGTGATATTAAAAGAAATATATGCGCTGGCGCCACAAGCCCTGTTACTGGGGTAGCCATCAATGCCGCCCTAGCCGGCGGTACATTGGGGGTTGGAGCGGCAATAAATATAGGAGTCGGTATTCTTGTAAGCGTAGCCATTGAAGCGGCCGCAGGACCAGTCATAGATCTTGTTCTTGATTCTATCCCGGCAGACGTATATCAGGATGCAATGAAAATGTTCTTCGGTGATATTACTGCTAATGTATCGGGTATGGATTTTGGAAACGCTCTGGCGAGTGGCGCGGCAAATTCATTTGGACAAGTAGCAAATGCAGGCGGAAATATGCCGCTCAGTGTTAGCGATGCTATCGCCTATAACAACCAAACTCAAGCTGTTAATTATGCATACGCCGAAGAGGACCGCTCAACTTTTAGTCCCCTTGATGCAAGTAATACAAATACATTTATGGGTTCCGTCGTACACAGCATGATCCCTCTTTATAGCCAAATGGGCTCACTTACTAGTATTTTAACGTCTGTGGGCAGCATAGCGCGTACGTCAGCATCAAGCGTTTTAGTAGGCAGTACTTTTGCAGCGAGTAATAATGAAAACCAATATAAGCTCTGTACAGATCCGTCGCTTACGAATATTAATGGCGAGACGGTTGCGGCGG
>Ga0066648_10001145_pt1 | contig 15169 bp, 16 predicted proteins | sample CryGeyCG12114_NA_FD_59537 | JGI IMG/M metagenome (GOLD analysis project Ga0066648, IMG submission 59537) | Groundwater microbial communities from aquifer - Crystal Geyser CG19_WC_8/21/14_NA | ecosystem: Environmental > Aquatic > Deep subsurface > Groundwater | place: USA: Utah: Grand County... | reverse complement strand
GGGGTCGCCTAGTGGCCTATGGCGCACGCTTGGAAAGCGTGTTGGGCGCAAGCCCTCGAGGGTTCGAATCCCTCTCCCTCCGCCACAAGATTAGTGAATGTATTGACCTCTGTTACAATAATAACAATGAATGAATTAATTAAAGATGCAGTAGCACGGCTTTACGGGACCGAAACGGACGTTGAGCTGTCACGCCCTGAATCTGAATTTGGTGATTACAGCACGAACGTAGCAATGCGACTTGCAAAGCCTCTGGCTCGGGCCCCACGTGAGATTGCTGAAGAGCTTGCGAGCACGCTTCGTGAAAACGCTATCTTCACGGAAGTAAGCGTGGCGGGTCCGGGATTTTTAAATCTCCGCGTACGTGCCCGTTACCTTGCCGATGCGCTTCATGTCGATTGGAGTAATGAATACGGCTCTAATGCCACCGGCGCCGGCAAGCGAGTAGTCGTAGAGTATCCAAGCCCTAATATGGCCAAGCCATATAGTGTCGGGCACCTTCGCCCGGGTAATCAGGGCTGGGCAATTCGTAACCTTATGCTCGCGAGCGGCTGGGAGGTTATTACCGACAACCACCTCGGCGATTACGGTACACCCTTTGGTGCATGGATTGTAGGATTTTTACACTACGGAAGCGAAGAGGCTTTGGCGCGCGATGGCGTGTATGAACTCGGTCGTGTGTACATCGAAGTTCGACAGGCGCTGAAAGAAGAAACTGAGCGCGGTGAGTTGGCCTTAGCGGATGAAGTACAGGGTTGGCTCTTAAAGTTAGAGCAGGGCGACGAAGAGGCGCGCGAGTATAGCCGCCGCTTTAATGAAATTTCACTCGCGCATATCCATAGTGTTATGAGCCGGCTCGGTATTCATACCGATTATGAACTGGGTGAAGCCTTCTTTGCACCACGAGGCAAAGAGGCGGTGGCTGATTTAGTTCAAAGGGGACTAGCGAAGCAGAACGATGACGGCTCAATTATTGCTGACTTAACCGAACAGGGAATTGATACGCCAATGCTGCTGCAAAAAAGCAACGGTGCAGCACTGTATGCTACGAACGATCTTGCCACGATTCTTTATCGTGAAACCGAGTGGCAGCCCGACCGGGTAATTTACGTTGCCGGCGGCGAACAGCAATTCTACTTTACACAGCTCTTTGCTCTCGCAAAAAAAATAGGTATATCTACTGAACTTATCCACGTGTGGTTTGGCGTTATCGACCAGTTGAACGATGATGGCACGCGCGAAAAAATGAGTAGTCGCAAAGGTGTTGTACTCATGGAAGAGCTGATTGAAGCGGCCGAAGCGCGTGCCCGTAGTGTTGTGGAAGGCCGTGGTGTCGACGAAGCAGATAGTAAAAAAGTCGCGCTTGGGGCTATTAAATTCACCGACTTCGCCGCAGACCGTCGAACCAATATTTTATTCGACTGGGACCGGATGTTTAACCTTACCGGTTTTAGTGGCCCGTATGTGCAATACGCTGCGGTGAGGGTAAATACTATCCTCCGGGCTAACGCTGATGATGGCAAGCCTGATCAAGACTACGATTACGAGCCTGAAAAATCCGTATTGATGAAACTACTTGAGTTTCCTGTAGTAGTACAGCAAGCGGCTGACACCCTTGAGCCACACCGCGTGGCAACATATGTGTATGAACTAGCCCGCGACATGAATCGCTATTACGAGCAAACACCAGTTGCCACCGAAGCGGTTAATCCGGGAGTGAAAGCGGCACGCCTCGCCTTGCTCCGGAATGTCGCGCATGTTTTTGAGCGTGGTCTCGGCTTGCTCGGTATCGAAATTCCTCATAAGATGTAAGAGAGTATAAATTAGGAGAATTATGGCAGATCCAAAAGTAAAGAAAGATCCGGCAGACGCTGAAGAAAAGTTGAAAGTATTTGATCGGGCATCACGCCTTACGGCAAAGTTACCAACGCCGCCACCAATTGTTGCAGCAGCTGAAAAAACTGTTGGACGGAGTGTCGGTGGATTTGTTACCTTTATCCGTGAACAGGGTGTCGTTGGCCTGGCGGTTGGTCTTGTACTTGGTACGGCGGTATCGGCGGCGGTTCGGTCATTTATCGACAATATTGTGATGCCACCGCTCGGGTATATTCTTGGTTCGGCCGAAGGATTAAAAGGTGTAAAGCTTTATATTGGCCGCACTGGAGCCGAGCACAAACCAACCTACCTCATGACGGGTCAATTTCTGAACGACCTGATTAACTTCTTAATTATCGCGCTTGTGATATATCTTGTTGTCCACGTGCTCGGCTTTGATAAGCTTGATAAGAAGAAAGGATAGTATTCTTTATGACGATCCAAAAATCCGACAGCGAATGGCGCGAGGAGCTTACAACGGAGCAATACCACGTTCTGCGCGAAGGTGGCACGGAGGTTCCGTTCACGGGTAAGTACGTTGATAATCATGAGGCGGGTGTTTATCGCTGTGCGGCGTGCGGCAATGAGTTATTTATGAGTGATACAAAATTTGAGAGTGGCAGCGGCTGGCCAAGCTTTTACGATGTTATCAATAAGGGCGCCGTTCGTTTGGTAAATGACGATAGTGCCGGAATGCGCCGCGTCGAAGTGCGCTGTGCAAACTGCGATAGCCATCTTGGCCACGTGTTCCCAGACGCCTACGATCAGCCAACGGGCGAACGCTACTGCATGAATTCACTCAGCCTGAAGTTCGACCCTAAGAGCTAGTACCTCTCTGTTAAAATAAGACTATGGATAAAAAACTAGCAAACGCTAAGCAGACCCGCATTTTGTGGGTTGATTTAGAGATGACGGGGCTCGATGCTCATCGTGACCTCATTCTTGAAGTGGCGGCTATTGTGACCGACTGGAACTTTACCGAAATCGCCACACTCGAAGGCGTTGTGAAGCATGACGACGGTCAGTTGAGTGAACTAATGGCCGGTAATGCCGCATTTTGGGATGCAAATCCGCAGGCGCGCGATGGTCTCCTTGCGCAAAACCCAGGCGGCAAGATGGTCGGTGAAGTAGAGCAAGCACTGCTTGATTTTGTAAATGATAATTTTGACGCCGATAAGCCTGTGCTTCTGGGTGGTAACTCAATCCATATGGATCGAGGATTTATTAAGGCACAGATGCCACGTCTGGATGCACGCCTGCATTACCGAATGCTTGATGTGAGTGCGTGGAAGGTTGTATTTGAAGGAAAATTTGGCAAAAAGTTTGCTAAGCCCGAAAACCACCGGGCACTCGATGACATTCGCGGATCAATCGAAGAGCTGAAATATTACTTAGCAAGGGTAAAGGTATGAGCGAGGCTGAACTTGCCGAGTATATCTTAACAATGCCGGGCTCGTGGCTCGATTATCCATTCGGGGAGGATACGGCGGTGTATAAGTATGGCTCACACGACGGCAAAGATAAACTTTTCGCCCTTATTGCCGTAGACAGTAAACCGGTGAAGCTCAGCCTTAAGTGTGATCCTCAACTGGCCGAAATTCTCCGCGAAAAGTACGAAACAGTTTTGCCGGGCTACCACCTGAGCAAAAAACACTGGAATACGATTTTGTGTACCGGACAGGTTCCGCTCGACGAGCTCCATGACCTTATTCGCCACAGCTACGAACTTGTAAAAGGGTAGTTACGACTTAATTTTGTTGAGATTTGTTAGGATTGCTTGGTAATTATTGTAATCGCTACTTAAGGTGGTGCGGAGTGACGGCGACTTTGTTTTTGAGTACATTTCGGTAAGGAGTGCCATAATGCTTTCAAGTTTTTGTTGCAAAACCTGCTTATACGACGCGTCGTAAGTGCCGGCGAGTGCGGCATTTTGAAGCGTGGTGGTCGCCGTCGTGTCGGCTTCATCGGCTTCGATACTCTTATCTATCTTCTTTGGGAGGGTAGCGGCAAGATCACTCTGTACGCCGTCGGTAATAATTGAGGTTTCGGCATTGAGCTTTTTAAGGTCGCCACTGCCTAATTCCTTAGCTGCTGCTGAAGTAAGGGTAGTGAGATTACCAAGTCGAACACTTAAATGCTGCGACTGCGTACCAATGTTATCCTTACCAAGCACGGCGCTGATAACAAATATTACAATAAATAGTAATACGACGATACCTGCTATCAAAAAAATAAGTTTTTTATTAATCTGACGCTTTGGTGCGCCATAATAGCCGGTAAAATTTGAATGGTTTGGTCCCATGTCCTGATTTAACCATAAGAAGCGCGCAATTTAAAGGCTCACCCTAGAGGTGGTAAGATAAGAGCGGAATTAAAGAGATGAATAATGCAGGACGCTAAAGAAGAGGTACGAAGCCGGCTCGCCATCGAAGATGTGATTGGCGAGTATGTTCAGTTGCGCCGCAGTGGTCGCAACTTTAAGGGCCTTAGTCCATTTGGCCAAGAAAAAACAGCGAGCTTTTACGTGAGTCCCGAAAAGCAGATTTGGCACGACTTCAGTAGTGGTCGCGGTGGCGACGTATTTAGCTTTGTTATGGAGGTTGAAGGACTTGGTTTTCGTGAAGCACTTGAGCTCTTAGCGCGTAAAGCTGGCGTAGAGCTAGAACAATACCGCGGGGAAGGTGGTCGGGACCTCGCCGATCGCAAAAAGCGGCTTCTTAGCGCACTCGATTCGGCGGCGAATTATTACAGCCAGTCACTACTCCGCAATAAAGGGGCACTTGAGTACGTGCGCGACGTCCGTAAATTGACCGGACAAACGGTAGCGGATTTTAGAATTGGCTATGCGCCGGATGCCCGCTCGGGCTTAATCGAATTTTTACGCAAAAAAGGTTACACCGACCAAGAGCTTGCCGACGCCGGTTTGACGAATCGCTATGGCGGCGATTTGTTCCGGGGGCGCATTACCATTCCCCTAATGGACAGCCAGGGCCAAGTGGTTGGATTTACGGCGCGTATTCTGCGAGACGAACCAAACGCGCCGAAGTATATTAATACACCAAGTACGCTCCTCTACGACAAATCTCGCCACGTGTTTGGACTTCACCTTGCTAAAGACGCCATCCGGACGAGTGACTACGCCGTACTTGTAGAGGGGAATATGGACGTGATTGCCAGTCACCAAGCGGGCGTGCGAACTGCCGTAGCCACTGCGGGGACTGCACTGACGGAAGGGCATTTACGAGCACTCATGCGACTCAGTGGTAATGTCCGTCTGAGTTTTGATGCCGACAAGGCGGGGGTTAATGCCACCGAGCGGGCTATTCCAATTGCACAGTCGCTTGGTGTAAATCTTTCTATCGTCTCGATTGGGGATCGGGCAAAGGACCCAGACGAATTGATTGCCCGTGATGTTGCCTTGTGGCAAGAAGTGATTGATGCAGCAGAGCCCGCTGTAGATTGGGTGCTTGCGCGTTATCAAGAGCGTGAAGATCTTTCAACTGCTGAAGGTAAGCGAGTCTTTACGACTGCTGCTTTAGAACTAATCTCGCGTCTCGGTGATCCGGTTGAGGCTGAACACTATATGAACAAGGTTGCGCAGATGACCGGCACGAGCCTTGATGCACTTCAGAGTAAAGCGGCCCTTGGCGTAAAGGCCGAAGAGCGTCGTCTTAAGCAGGTAAAGGCGACCCCCGCACCCATTAAAGAGTCTCGCGCTGATTCGGTAGTAGATAGTTTACTAGCAATTGCTACCCTTGAGCCCGACGTCCGTGCGCTGCTTCAGCCAGACATCACCGAACTTATGACAGGTGACCGACAACGCCTTGCCCAGTACCTTGGTGAAAACCTGCGCGGTCCCTTAAACCCGTTGCCGGACGCATTGAAAGAAGTCGAAATGTATGGTAATATTATAGTATTACGAGCGGACGCACGCTACGGCTCCTCCAGTAGTGAGGACCGAATCTATGAAGCGGCGAGACTGCTACGCCAAATTAAAACGGAAAAAAACAATGAGGACAAGGCGAGACTAGTAGGCGAACTGCGTGAGGCCGAGGCCAGTCACGATGAAGCGCGCGCGCAACGCTTACGTCAAGAATTGAACCAAGTAATCAAAAGAACCTAATCAAGGAGACGAAATAATGCAAGATGACACGAATGCTAATGAGCCAACTAATCTAGATGATTCACCTCTTGACGCCCTTGCTACCGGCGACGACTTGTTTGAACCGGCAGCCGACGAGCTTGAAAACGAAGAAGAACTATTAGAAGAGGATACAAGCAAAGGTCAATATTTTGACGATGCAAGCGATGACTCAGTCCGCCTTTACCTCCGCGAAATCGGTAAAATTCCACTCCTTAGTGGCGAAGAAGAGATTGAACTTGCTCACCGTATTGTTGCCGGTGACAAAAAGGCTAAGGACAAAATGGCCGAAGCAAATATGCGCCTGGTGGTATCAATTGCTAAGCGTTATAGCGGCCGTGGTCTCGACTTTTTGGATCTTATTCAAGAAGGAAACACCGGATTGCTTCGTGCGGTTGAAAAGTTCGACCCCGACAAGGGCTTTAAATTTAGTACCTATGCTACCTGGTGGATTCGCCAGGCAATTACTCGTGCTATCGCTGACCAGGCACGTACCATTCGTATTCCCGTGCACATGGTTGAAACGATCAACAAACTTCTCCGGACCCAACGCCGTATGACCCAAGAGCTTAACCGTGAGCCAACGACTGAAGAGCTTGCGAAAGAACTTGAGATCGAACCAGAAAAAGTTGAATATATCATGAAAATTAAGCAGGACATCACTAGTCTTGATGCCGGCGTTGGCCGTGATGGTGAAGGTGACGAAGAAAGCTCATTGATGGAATTCATCGAAGATGAGGAAACCGAAAGTCCTGTTACTGCTGCAACGAATTCGCTCCTTAAGGAGCAAGTTAAGGCGATCCTGGGCACGCTTTCAGACCGTGAGCAAAAAATTGTTCGCATGCGCTTTGGTCTCGACGATGGTAAAAGTCATACCTTAGAAGAAGTTGGCCAGGAATTTGCTGTTACTCGTGAACGTATCCGCCAAATTGAAGCCAAGGCACTCGCTAAGCTTCGCAAGCACAAGGATGCGAAGAAGCTTCACGAATACTTGCAGTAAAATTCTTATGGAAAGCCACCTGGAACGATCAGCGCGTTTTGGGAGTGGGGAATTTATCGGTGCGCCGTTTATTGACGAGCATCTTCGACAGCGCTTACATGATCCTAAGTTTGTCATGGTCGAATTTGGCCACGATTCTGTACCGGTAGCATATAATCATCCTCATATGTTCGAGGGCGGTCGTGCCTACATTGGCATAGAGAGCTGGCTTCGTGACCCTTTTGGCAATAAGAGAGAGCGCCTCCGTGCACTTCATCATGAGCGTGCCGGCGACCAAAATATTTTCTATTTGAATCATGATCTGGGCGGCGAAGTAAAATGCGTAAAAGAGCCGGGTGGTAGGACGGATGTATGGTATGAAGGGCCGTATGATACTGAAACGATTCTACCAGCAGAATCGGCTGGCGAGGTCTTTGCGAGCAATGTTTTTAGTGATCCTTACGTAGCGTATAGTAAAGACCGTACTGAAGCTGCAATTACTGAAATGTTTCGTATAACCGAGCCAGGTGGCACCGTTGTCATTCGCGAGACTATTACACCCGATCTGGAGAAGTATCTCTCTCTTGATCACTTAGCCGAGCTCAAGATGGAAGATATTACACTTGTTCGTTATGGGGTTGAGCCCGATGAATTTTGGGAAGAGCTCGAAAGTTATTACCGAGGAACGAGCGCCTATAGCCCCGCACGAAACAGCTTTTATCTTTTTATAAAAAAATTGCAAGCTACAGCATAAAATATTGATTTATGCAATATAAGGTTGTATACTTTATGTATGAATAAGTCAGAATTTAGCGCGCCCGAGCGTTATGAAAAAATTGAGCATTACAACGAAACGTCATGGTACTTTACCGAAGAACGAACGTTTGAAGCGTATATGTCAGTAGGGACCGTAAAGCCGAGTGTGCGTAAATTCGGCGAACATGCGCTTCGTCGGACGTTGGCCGGTAATATGAGCCCAATTTATGGCCCCGAAGAAGAGGCATTCGATAATATGTCACGTTTTCATGAAGAACTAGGACTTGATCAAACGAAAACAAGAATTCTGCTACCGCAAAGACAGTATGACATCCCGCTTCAAATGCTTAATGTTGATAAGGATCCTGCCATCTCGGATGGCGTGCACCCAGCGATCCTCAGTGAACGTGCCGATTTTTTGTACACTTACGATAATGAAATTGCCTTGGCGGCACGACCAGCCGATTGTCCAATCGTGCTTGCAACTGCCGATACCCCAAAAGGAAATATTCTGATGCTTACTCATCTTGCGTGGCAAGGAGCCGCTAATGGTTTTATTGGCCAAATGTTTGAGCACTATGAGGAACTTAGTGTTGATAAGACTTCACTTCGACTGTATGTTACCCCGGGCGGACAAGCAGAAAGCTTCCCGTATAAAAGCGACCAGAATCCTTATGAGAAATATCCTGACACGCATGGTTTATTTGTAGATGTAACACTGATTGACGACAAATATAGCTACTCGATTGATACACCAAACTTTGTGTACAATGAACTTCTTAAAAACGGCCTAACACCGGAACAAATTTATGCAAATACCTCTAACACAAGTCGAGCCGATTCCGGTTATTCGTCTCACGGAAGGGCTATGCGTTCAGGCGGGGAAGAAACAAACATTCGCGATATTATTATTGCGAAGATGAATGATGATCAAGCTTAACCCTGAGCGACCAGCGCCAGCAGTAATTGTCGAAAAAGTTTTATCGATTACGGTAACATATCTTGGTTTTGACGGAGCTACGCATAAAGGCGTCATAGAGATCCAGACAGATTTAGCACTCGACGTACAAGGTTTCTTTGAACTGGCATTCCAGACCCAATTTCCAATCGAGCGGGTAGTCCGCTCAAGCGATCCTGAATTCGGCTGGGACGACGACAAGCTCATAACCGCTAATACTACGTCAGGATTTAATTACCGACTCATTAAGGGTACTGACCGTCCTTCGCTCCACGGCCTTGGTCGCGCAATTGACGTTAATACAAGGCTCAATCCGTACATTCGTCACGCTGATGGCGACGTAGAAGTTGATCCACCTGGCGCCTCATGGAATCCCGAAATACCGGGTACATTAACGGCCGACCATCCACTCGTGCGTTTTATGAAAGATCGCGGATGGGAGTGGGGCGGCGACTGGACGCCTGAATCGGGGCGAACCGATTACCAGCACTTCGAAAAGAAGGAATAATTTTAAAAATCAATAGCAGCGAGCAGATCATCGATCTGCTCGTATAACGTATCAAGGTTATTATTGTTATTAACGATCGTGTAATCGGCGATCGCGATTGGTCCGCCTTTTTCTAGGTTCTCGATTTCGCTGTAGTCGCGCTCACGGGCCTCTTGCTCATTGTAGGGTCGCTCTTTGCGATGCTCTAGGCGAGTGTAACGGAGCTCGCGCGGTGCGGTTATCGCCACGGTGATTAACCGTGAGTGGAATTCCTGCTTAAGATACTTAAATTCAGTCCATGTGTATAGGCCATCGGCGAGAATCTTGTGTTGGCCGGCATCGATAAGGCTATAGAATTGATCTATTGCACGCTTGACGACAAAGTCTTTTCCTTCAGACTCCCGGATGAACTCACGAAATTTAGTTTCGCTCTCGGGAGTTCGTTCTATTCCCGCGTCTTCCATTGCCTGGTAAATAACACCGCCAAAGTAAACCTTAGGAAGCCCCTTTGTACTAATGTAGTCAACCGCCGAGCTTTTTCCGGCGCCCGGCATGCCCACGAAGGCCAGTATCTTTACGTTTGGCAATTCATGCGCACTCATACCCACATTGTAACAGATACGCGGTATACTAGAAGGATGAAACGCCTTGCAGTTATCGACGGAAAAAGCGTATTTTACCGCGGCTATTACGCGATGCCAACGCTCAGTACAAAAGACGGTACGCCAACGGGTGGTGTCTATGGTTTTGCGGCGCTTAGCCTTGAGCTTATTCGTAAATTAAAACCAGATTACGTTGTAGTGGCATGGGATAAACCACATACAAATATTCGCCGACGTAAGGAGCTCTACCCGGAGTACAAGGCAGGTCGTAAACCGGCACCGCCTGATTTTTATGCCCAAATTCCGATCTTACACGAGCTGCTAGATGGCTTTGGGTGGCCACTCGTAGAACTCGACGATTACGAGGCAGATGACATTATGGGAACCCTGGCGGTACAGGCGACGGAGCAGGGCATTGAAACGGCCCTGATAACCGGCGATATGGACTTACTGCAGGTGGTGAGCCCTACGGCGCATGTGTACATTATGAAAAAAGGGTTTACGGATATCGCCCTTTATAATCCAGAAACGTTTGAAGAAAAGTATGGCCTGCGCGTTGAACAGTTTTTAGATCTTAAGGCACTAAAGGGTGATTCGAGCGATAATATTCCCGGTGTCCCAGGAGTTGGTGAAAAGACGGCTGTTACACTGCTGCAAAAGTACGACAATCTTGATGCCATTTACGAGCATATTGATGCAATAGTGCCCGCGGGAGTGCAAAAAAAGCTGCGTGACGGCAAAGACTCGGCCTACCTAAGTAAAGAAATTGGTCGGATATGGACCGATGCGCCGTACACGCTCGACCTCGCCTTGTCAGATGTTCATGACTTTAATGCCAGCGAAGTGCGCAAACAACTCGAAGAACTTGAGTTCCGGTCCCTAATTAAGCGCCTGCCAGAATCGCTCGGCGAAAGTAGCGCTGTTGAGTTGCCGTCGAGCGTTGAGCCGTTTACCCTTAAAGACTTTGATGACGCAGCCCGTGTGACGGTGACAATGGCAGAGCAGGTCTTTGCTACCTGGACCGATAAGTCAGTTATCCTTAGCGTTGAAGAGGGTACGGCGTACCGATTAAGCCTTGAGCAAGCAACGGGCGTATTGAGTGGTTTGAGCCTTGTCGCGCACGATGCAAAAGTATTGATTAAAAAATTGATTCAAAATGGTGTCGATGCAGTACCGAGTGTTTCACACGATACGCGGCTTGGCGCATTTCTCCTTAATTCGCTCCATCGCTCCGGGACGCTTGAAGAGATGGCGGCCGTTGACTTAAGTGCCGATGACGGCTCTTTGGCGATTGCCGCTCTCTATAAACTGTATGCCGAGCAGTCAACCCGGTTTGCAGAACTAAAAGAGCTCCATGAACTCGCCGTTACAACCGACTTTGCGCTCATTCCAGTACTCGCTCGTATGGAGGTCGAAGGGGTAAAGATTGATTCTAAGAAGCTTGGTGAAAAAAGTAAGCAAATGGCCACTGAACTTGAAAAACTCGAAAAACAGATGTACGAAATGGCAGGTTACGAGTTTAATATTGGTAGTCCAAGCCAATTGGCCGACGTACTGTTTACGAAACTGCAATTGCCGACTGGTGGCATTAAGCGTGGCAAAACCGGTTACTCAACTGGGCAGAAGGAACTCGATAAACTCCGCGGCCTTCACCCGATTATCGAACTGATCGAACAGACCCGGGAACTCGCCAAACTTAAAAATACTTACGTCGATTCGTTACCAAAATTGGCTGATGAAAACGACCGCGTGCACACCACCTTCAATCAAGATGTTGCCGCAACTGGACGCCTCAGTAGTACCGACCCGAACCTCCAAAATATTCCAATTCGTTCTGAACTCGGTCGCTCAATTCGCGAGGCCTTCACGGCTGAGAAGGGCAATGTTCTCGTGAGCGCCGATTACTCACAGTTTGAACTTCGCCTCGCGGCTGTACTCGCCGGCGACGAAGGGCTTATTAGTGACTTTAACGGCGATCTTGATATTCACACTAAAACCGCGAGTGATGTCTACGGCATTCCAATGGAAGAAGTAACGAAAGACCAGCGGCGAGAGGCAAAGACCATTAATTTTGGCGTGCTCTACGGCATGAGTCCGCATGGGTTAAGTGCCGCAACCGGTATGAGTTTTAGCGACGCAAAAAAGTTTATTGATGGGTACTTTGAACTCCGAGCACCAATTCGCAAATTTATAGATGACACGCTCGAGAAGGCAAAAACGGAAGGCTACGTAGCCACTCTACTTGGCCGTCGCCGTCCCACGCCTGATGTAAACTCGAGCAACTTTATGGTTCGCGAAGGAGCCAAGCGCGCCGCCGCCAATATGCCGATCCAAGGTACCGAAGCCGACCTTATGAAGCTAGCAATGATTGAAGTTGATAAAAAACTCAACGGTCGCGGTAAGCAGATCCTCCAGATTCACGACTCAATCCTGATTGAATGCCCCGAAAAGAATGCCGACGAGATTGGTGCAATGCTCAAGGAAACAATGGAAAATGTTTATCCAAACCTTGGTATTAAATTACGGGTCGATGTGAGTACCGGCAAAACATGGGGTGAATTGTAAGTGGGCAAGGCGTATCCAAAGCTGGTGCGCGACAATATTCCCGCTATTATTACGGCCGATGGATATGTGCCCGTCACGCGCACGCTTACCGAAGAGGAATATAAGCAAGCACTACTCGCTAAACTCGTAGAAGAGGCCCAAGAATTATTCGAAGGCAACGTCGATATGGGTGAGCGCGCCGACGTCGAAGAAGTACTACGCGCATTTGATACGGCTTTTGGTTATACTAGAGAAGAAGTAGAGGCGGCTCGCGCCGAAAAAGCGCGACTTCGCGGTGGGTTTAACCAAAGGATACTCCTTGAGAAAATAGATGAACGTTAGAATTTTAAGACTTAAAGAAAACGCAATCCTGCCGCAGTACCAGACCAGGCAATCTGCGGCAATGGATGTCGCGGCGGCCCTTGATGCACCGGTAATACTACAGCCCCATGAGCGAATGGTTATTCCGACCGGCTTCGCCCTTGGATTGCCAGCGGGCTATGAAGCGCAGATTCGCGCTCGGAGCGGGCTGAGCCTCAAACACGGCATTACCATGGCGAATGGTGTCGGTACGATTGATGCGGATTATCGGGGAGAAGTAGGGGTGATCGTTGCGAATATTAGCAATGAACCATTTACGATTGAACCGGGTATGCGGATCGCTCAAATGCTCGTTGCGCCCGTTGAACAAGTCACGTGGGAAGAAGTAAGTACGCTCGATGAAACGACGCGTGGAAAGGGTGGCTATGGCAGCACAGGAAGTTAAGGGAATTATTTTTGACTGCTTCGGCGTATTATATGTCGGCAGCTTGCAGATGCTCTATGATATTACGCCCGAAGCGCGATGGAATGAACTTCACGACCTTAACGTGGGATCAGACTATGGCTACATCGGTCCTGATGAGTACGCCGAGGCTCTGGCAGAGTTAACCGGACGCAGTAAGGCAGAGATTATAGAATTACGCATGCGCAAGCACATCCGCAACGACGCACTCGTTGAATACGCCAGGGAGCTCCATAAATCATATAAAGTAGGCCTCCTGAGTAATGTTGGCCCTGATCTTATTGAGCGTTTATTTAGTGAAGAGGAGCGAGCCGAATTATTTGATACGGTTGTTCTTTCAAGCACCGAGGGGATCGTTAAGCCAAATCCTCACATCTTCGAACTGGCTGCCGAGCGGCTTGGCCTCGATCCTAGCGAGTGTCTTATGATTGATGACCTCGAAAAAAACATTGAAGGTGCAGACGCCGCTGGTATGCGGGGCATTGTCTATACAAACGTTGAAAGCCTCAAAACCGATCTTACTCGTGCCCTTAGCGGCACGTTGTAAATTATACCGGTCTTGACTTTTGCTCTCTCTGTTCACTACACTGTAAGCATAAGTTGTAAACACAAAAAGGAACTATATGAGTGAAAAGTGGGATTATGAAGTAGACTACCTCGTTGCAGGTAGTGGTATTGCTGGGTTAAGTGCGGCCATTACGGCAAAGGTTAACGGACTTGATACGCTTATCGTTGAAAGCATGGAAAAGTGGGGCGGCACGACGGCGATCTCTGGTGGTGGCCTATGGGTGCCAAATAATCCATTGATGCAGCGCGATGGTGAGCTTGATTCTCCCGAAAAAGCATTTATGTACTTAAAGTCTACCGTGGGCGACCTTGGTCCTTGGACGAGCGATGCGCGTAAGTGGGCGTTCATCCATGCGATTCCAAATTATGTTCACTTAACGGCAACACTTGGTGTGCCATGGATCCGAGCGAAGGCATACCCAGACTATTACCCTGACTTACCAAGTGGTATGATCGGCCGCAGTATCGAGCCGCGCTCTTTCGATATGCGCAAGTTAGGCAAATGGGGCAAATTAATGCGCGAAGGTGGTGTGCCCGGTCCAATCCGTAACGCCGACATGTATCTATTAACGCGTGCTTGGAGCTCTCCAAGTGGATTTATCGGTGGCGCCAAATTTGTTTTCCGAGCCCTTGGTCTCTTTGGTACCGGGCACAAGCCGGTTGGGATGGGCGCGAGCCTTGCCGCAAACTTTATGTATGTAGCTCACACCAAACTCGGTATTCCGGTATGGTTAAACTCACTATTGAAAGACCTTATTATTGAGGACGGCAAGGCAATCGGCGCAATTATCGAAAAAGACGGGAAGACACTCCGTATTCACGCACGCCGCGGAATTATGCTCGCAGCCGGTGGCTTTGCACATAACAAAGAATGGCGCCTAAAGTATCAAGGTGTTGAGGGATGGTCTGCATCACCAAAAGGGCAGCTTGGCCAAGGTATTGAAGCCGGCGCTAAGGTTGGCGGCGCGCTCGCGATGATGGACGACTCATGGTGGGGCGCAACGATTATGAACACTAATGGCACCGATCAATACGGATTCGTTCTCAATGAGCGCTCCGACCCATGGAGCATCGTGGTTGACCAACACGGTGAACGCTACCTGAATGAATCAGAAAGCTATGTGGATTTCGGTCACCATTTGCTAGAGCACAACAAAAATACCCACGGCCGCGCCTTGCCTTCATGGATGGTGACGGATCACCGCCACACTACACACTTCCTTAACACTGGTCTGCTTATGCCGGGTGTGAAGCAAAAGCTTATGGAGAAGGGCGAGCTTATTGAGGCAAATACGATCGAAGAATTAGCAGCAAAAATGAAAGTAAATAAAGCCGCCTTCTTGGCGACCATTAAGCGCTTTAATAAATTTGCCGAAGAGGGCGTTGACCGTGACTTCCAGCGTGGCCGCACCGCTTACGACCAGTACTACGGTGATCCACTTGTAAAGCCAAATCCAAACCTTGGGGCAATCGAAA
>Ga0066648_10001142_pt1 | contig 15185 bp, 20 predicted proteins | sample CryGeyCG12114_NA_FD_59537 | JGI IMG/M metagenome (GOLD analysis project Ga0066648, IMG submission 59537) | Groundwater microbial communities from aquifer - Crystal Geyser CG19_WC_8/21/14_NA | ecosystem: Environmental > Aquatic > Deep subsurface > Groundwater | place: USA: Utah: Grand County... | reverse complement strand
TCTTCTTTCTGAAATTGCTTGGCACGAATTGTGGTTGCCTGACATCCGAATTGCGCCTTCCTTTGCAATTCCACCTCAACCGCCCCACCATCCAGACTCTCTTAGGGTTGCGATTGTTCCTGATCGCAGCTTCTACCTTGTCAGCGCTCGAATTATCGATCGATAACCGCAGCGCGACTGCCGCTCTCTACGAGACTTGTCAACTCGGCGACGAAAGGCACTCGCCTTCCTTCATCCTTATCTCCCGTGTCTTCCATCTCAAATATCATCCCGCTCTTCTCCTCTCATCCACGACTTTGGTCTTCTCAGATCTTCGTCGGCACCATCGTGAACCGATCGACCTGAGAGAAGTCTGTCACCTTGGGTCATCAAGCAGTTTAGTTGTGTAGGGGAGACATTCACTTGTTTATCTCCCACGTCTCGGTACGCTCCAAAAGAATATCATCACTTCCACCTTGCCTCCGTATCTTCGTCGCGAGCCGAACGAAGCCACTGCAGTCACTGCCGCCGACATCATCGTCAGTCGCAAGTCACTGTATCTTCATCGAGCAAACGCACGAATTCACTAGTCGCCCTGCGAAATCTTCAAGAGCCATCCCACCTAACATCTTTTCGTCCTTCAGACTGCGATCATCCTCCACCGTCTTATCATCCTTCCCATCGCCGATTCATTGAGTCTGACAGGACTGCAACTATGGATTCCCTGACGACACATCCTGCGAATGCTCAACAGGCTAAGGCGTTCACTTCGCCTGCGTCGCTGTCCTTCCCTGGTGGAGCCGGAGATCTGACGCCGCCTTCCTCTGAAAAAGATGGACAACAGGTGAACAGCCAACAGCAAGGAAGTACCCAGCAATCTGGCAATGGGGTGACTCCTGCTACTCCTGCTGCAACGCCTGTTGATGCGAATGAGACTGGTGTCTATGGGATTACCCCTACTTTGCAGTAAGTACACTTCGTACTTGTTCGTGACCTGTCAAGGTTAACTCGAGTCAAGAAACATCGTCGCAACCGTCAACCTCGATTGCCGACTTGATTTGAAGACGATCGCTCTTCATGCTCGAAACGCTGAGTACAATCCCAAGGTAAGTCACCCACTTCGAGAACAATGCTGAGCGTCAGTACTGACCGGTCATAGCGATTCGCTGCTGTCATCATGCGAATCCGAGAACCAAAGACCACCGCACTCATCTTCGCCTCGGGCAAGATGGTCGTGACTGGTGCTAAGTCTGAGGATGACTCAAAGCTGGCCTCTCGAAAATATGCTCGAATCATTCAAAAGCTCGGCTTCAATGCCAAGTTCACCGACTTCAAGATCCAAAACATTGTCGGTTCCTGCGATATCAAGTTTCCAATTCGACTGGAGGGTCTTGCTAGTAAACATCACCCTTTCAGCTCGTACGAGCCTGAACTGTTCCCTGGTCTGATCTACAGAATGATCAAGCCAAAGATTGTTTTGTTGATCTTCGTCAGTGGCAAGATTGTGCTCACTGGCGCCAAAGTGCGTGAGGAGATCTATCAAGCCTTCAAGACGATCTACCCAACACTGCAAGGTACGTTTCCCTCTCACTCAGCCTGACTAAAACCATGCTAATTGTCGTTCAGATTTCCGAAAAGTCTAAGCCTCGAGAAGTCGTGCATGTTGGAGGTCGTCCTGTACCAATAATTATCACCTTCGACTCAAGGTCAAGGCTAATGCATCTGCCTGATGCCTCGCCCGCTAGCGCCACCAGGCAGTATATCACATTTCAGTGTGGTTTTCTTTTTCGCGCAACTAAAATGTTACGACATCATGAGCATAGCACGGCGTTCAGAGTGGGTTTTTTTCGATGGCAAACTTGTCACCATCAAAAGTTGTGGTGAGATACTCCCTCACGTGGGCGGCTACTATGCCCCTACTAGACGGCACATGTGGGCGCAGTTCTTTTCAGAGAATGCAACCGATCGGGGCGGCATAGCAAACGGTATTGTGGGCGCTGGTTGATCATCAGTACCGTCATTGCGACATTGTTACAACACTATTCAGAGGGAAACAGAGGGTCGAATCAGATGAGACGGCGAAGCGTGGTGCTTGCAGCCTATGGAATAGTAGTGATGCAAATGCTTGCCTATTGACATATGTTCGTCTGCTCGAGATTAAGATATCCTCTTGGTCTTTCAAGCACGAATAGAGGATGGACACATAGGATCCATCATGCTCTCCAAACTAATTTCTATTGTATTGAAAATGGTTGTCTTCTCTTTTCGCGCGCATACGAACCACCGGATCTATTGCTCGTGGTCTCACCCAAGGTATACCTTTGCATCGCCTTCTAGCTCAAAGTCACTGTCGCGACTAACGTGTTCGTACCCTATCTGTCTCAGGGACGAGATTTCTCTATCAGTTTAGCTTTGTGTGGAAATAGTTCCAAGGACTTTCGGCTCATGTCAGTGTTCTCGTTGTTTTTAGACCGAATTCCTGCGCCCACCGACGTCCTAGCGTAGTTCTTCTAGGCGCTTTCTAAAGGCTGTCTAGGCTTACTTATACCTACAACTTTCCTATCTCTACCTTCATAAGATACTAGTAGCACAAGTGGTAAAGTGAACTTATGCTAGTTTCTAGAGATCAACAATGGTTTCTTAAATATGTATAGGTGTAACCGTCAGTATTGTAGCTCGCTCAAACAGGTATTACATGCATTCTGTCATCCTTTCCTATACTAAAACGCGTGGGAAGTACATTAGCACAGGAAATCAGTAAATGGATGTTACGTTGGCGGCTTCCCACCTGTGAGTGCTTGCCTTCAAGACGGCATAGAGCGGCTACGATAATCTAGCGCTGAACTCTACTATAACAGCTGAGCTGGAGGACTAATAGCGCATGACATCTTTTACGAGCATGGTGCAGTCGGTCAGTACCTACTGGAAGCTCTGCAACACGTTTTCTTAGCATAACGGTAGCCTTAATGCTTTTCCGAAGGTCAGTAGCTTGAATTACCGTTGGACAGACACAAGAAATGCCACAAAGCTTAATCCCGCAGAAACGTTATGTGCCGAGTGGTCGGTTTTTTGGACCCTAAGGTCCCCGAACTAAGTCACAGAGGAGTCCGATCTCGTATGATACGAGCATCCGTCAGGACCATGACAGTCATGCCAAATCTCCACGACCTAGGTGTCAACAGGATGAAGCACGTTCGACCCGGTAATGTACCTTATATCTTTGCATCCGTTCGTCTCCAGCCTCATGGGGTTTCAACCCACTACCGAGAGCATCGCCGTCATGTCTCCTCAGCATTCTAAATAGCCGAAGCCGGGGTTACCGTCGTAGCCTAGGTAGATTACTGTATACCCGAGGGAAACTAAACGACTTTCTTGCTTCAGGTTCAAATGTTCCTGCTTCGATCTCTTTTGCATGTCTTGCATTCTCTTCGAACTTCTTGATTTTGTTTATATCGAGAGCTCGAATCAACTGCGGTCTCGGCGAAGATGACGGACCACGCGGGCCACATGGAAAACACCAAAGTCAACCCTGACAGTCAGGGCGACTTGTCAAGGAACATGACTCGGGAGGACCTACTGCAAAGGATACAGACTGCAGAGAATGTTTGGTTGCCGAGAGACGTGTTCGAAACGCTGTACCTCAATCCTGAGCGGAAAGTTGCGGGTGACTTGAGGCAAAAGGTAGGCTTCCACCACATCTGCAAGGCCTCTATTGCACTCCTTGAAATGCGAAGGAAGCTAATTCTCCCACCCACAGTTCGGTAATCCAACACCCGCAGCTCTCATCGGCTTCGTCATATCCGCGACTCCCTTCGCAGCTGCGAACATGGGCTGGCGAGGTGCGGGTGGCTCAGCAGGTGCTCTTATGTAAGGCACCGTTCGCCCACGCATTAGACCGCAACGACTAATGGTTCGAAGCACCGTTATGATCTTTTTCGGCGGCATGGTCCAAATCATTGCCGCGGTCGGCGAATGGCTTATCGGCAACACGTTCTCGATGTGTCTTTTCTTCACCTATGGCACTTTCTGGATCGTCGCCGGAACGCAACTCATCCCATGGTTCGCTGTTGGCGCCGAGTATTCGGACCCTGTTGGCCAGACATTTGCTGGGACGGTCACACCGAGTTATTATGCTACTTTTGGTGAGTCCACTGAGTGGTCCCGGCGAGCCGAGGACTAAAAGAAAAGGAGAATCGAGATGAAGGCTGACTGAGATGGACACGCAGGATTTTACTACCTGGCGCTTGCGATGCTCACCGCTATCTTCACCGTCTGCGCCCTGCGAACTAACATCGTCCTCTTCAGCGCGCTGTTGACGCTAATCTTCTCGTTTGGCTGTGGATCCGGTGCGCTCTGGAACCTCGCAGAAGGTAACATCGAACTTGGCGAGCAGCTGTTTGTGGTGAGTGCTTCTATTCCACGTCCACCGGATGGAGTATCTTTCTAACCCCCGGCCAACAGGCGTCAGGTGCACTCACATTCGCGCTGACTATGATGGTTTGGTACCTACTCCTGGTCCAGTTACTGGAGTCGGTGGATTTCCCCGTCACATTGCCGGTGGGGGACCTGAGCCACATCATCAAGGGGAAGACCGAGAAGGCGGCGCAGCGAAAGAGGGAGGCTGGTGCGTAGTCCGAACCTTGCTTGGACATGGATCTCCTAGACTTGAATTGTGACTCGAGCTTGGGCTTCTCTTCAGCCAGAATAGTCTGCATGCATACCTTATGGTGGATCTTTTTTCCGCCGCGAGACATGCATACTGCTTGACAACAGAATCGTCAGCGGGATCCGTTGCCAGTATGGAAGCTGGACGAGCCCGACTCGTGAAGTGTGTGGTCGTGAATGTGCGGCGTGAGATTGTAGTTCTGGGCTAGGACTGGGATGGCCCGAGAGACCCCCTATGCCACATTGGCACAACCGCTGACCTGTTAAGCCGATCCGTTCGGGTCTTCTCCATGTGACGCTGGACGCTGGACATCCGGTACATCCTCTTTATAAACGCCGATGTTTATCATGTAGCTGTAGGACAATGATCCAGTATCGACTACCATCCAGATATTGATTGAAACTGCGTCTTATGGCTCGGTCGATTGAGCCCCTGAAATGCGGCCGCACGACGTGCGTGGGAAGAACAATAAATGCTGATAACACCACAGCTAGAGTCACACAGACGCGACTGATTATCGTGTGCGCGCATCTGCGAGCTGAAGAATCAAAACCGCTGGATATGTAAATACCTTAATTAAGATGCTGCCTAGAGCTTCGCACTCTGAACCCCAGACCCAGGTTGAACCTCCACAACACCCTTCCGCAACTCCTGCTCCAATATCATGCCGTGCGGCCCCGCGCGACTCCCATCTTGACACTCGAGGAATTCCTTGACTTGTCCCACGTGCTTGCTCCCGCCACGGCCATCAGTTCCCAGCTCCTCTTTGAGCGCCAGCTCGCTCGGCCAGCCCCACATCTCCTTGTACTCTTTCTCGAGCCGTCCTTCTACCGCGTCGACAATGTACTTTCCTAAGATCGGCAAGAACTTGAAGCCGTGGCCGCTACCGCCTGATGCGACGAAGAGGCTGGTGTTTGCGCTGCTGGACGGGAGTGGCGGGTAATCAAAAATGAAGTTCCCGCTGGGGGTGTCGGTGTACCAGCATAGCCGCGTGTTTGTGAACGGCCTTTTCGAGACGTCACGTAGACTTTCTGGGTAGTTTGGTGGCTTCATGGAGGGGTCGAAGTTGGGTGGGAAGAGTTCGGCGAGCGCATCTCGAAGCGCGTGCTCTGCTTCCACGGGGATCTGGGTGTCTGTCTGGGGTACGCTCACTTCTGCTTCGGCGAATGTGGTTGAGGTTGTGCTCGAGGCCTGCGATGTACTCGATGGTTTGGATAAGGCAGGAGAGACAGAAATGGGGTTTCGATATCCGAAGCCGTGCCGTGCGACTTTTAGTTCGAGGGTTTGTGGGTGCGGCGCGATGATGAATGTGCCGCGGGCGAAATTCATTGTTACAGGTGTGTTAGCTAGGTAGTCCTGTTCTTCTTGGGTGAGTTTGACGAAGGCTAGGACCTGGCCTGTCGCGAGGGCGCGATTTGAGAGGTCCAGAATTGAGGGTGTCCACGCTCCTGTTGCTAGGATGGTAAGGTCTGCGGATATGGTTGCGTCGTTTATGAGTTGGACGCCTGTGCACAGCTGCGTCTTGGGTGAGAAAGCAAGACGGGCCACTTTGGTGTTTGGTTTGATGCTCACACGGCCCTTGTTGTTCGGGTGAGATTCGACTTTGTGGAGCGCGAATGCCACACATGCTTCTGCGTCGGCCCAGCCAGAGTTCCAGTTTGCGTATCCTGTTTCGCCAGATGCGCCTACGAGACCTGTCGCTTTTCTGATGTCGGACCGGCTGGTCAGCTGTTGGATTTTATCCAGTTCCATAGGTAGCCCTGAGCGTGCTAGGTTTTGGACATTGTGCATGGCTTCTTGCACATAGGCTTCCTGGTCCTTCTCGCCAGTCAAGACAAAACCAGTCTGGCTGTAGCGTCCTTGGCCGCCCCATCCTGTCGGTGTTTGGTCGCGCCAGTGGGTTTGTGCTAGACAGGCGAGTTTGGCGTAGGAAAGATTGGCGTAGTCTGCTCTGATGATGCGGGATGCGTCGACGGAGCTGCCCACGGGATTGGGCAGTGCTGGTGACGAATCTATAATGGTGATACGAGAATCATTATATTGTGGTCTTTCGAGAAAAGCTAGTGTTGTGGACAGACCAAATACCCCGGCTCCAACTACAAGGATGTCTTTCGGCGAGCTTGCTATGGGCGCCATGGGTGATGCTGAGCGGGTATGAATGTGACAAAAGGAATCTGTAGTGACACTCCTGCAGTTGACCGACTGGATGACTTACCTCCCGGCAATGTAGAGTTAACGAAGTGATAACGATGGCATGATGGTCAGTCTTTGTAGACCGGTCTCCCTTCCGACTTAGCTCATGGAAGTGTTCTGGAAGGTCTTGGGTGGAAAAAAAGTTTCGTCTTTCTTGGAGCTGCTTGGGTGGAGAGTTGACTCGCGATGTCGTACTCTTAGAGGCAAGGCGCGGGCTCCGATGCAACTGCGGCCTGTGAGTGCGTCCTCCTCAGGGCTCTTTATTATTCAAGTTGTTGTTGCTATCGACAGACCTCCGAAGGGGTAGCGTAATGCGCCATGAGCCACCACTCATCGCGTATCCCTCACCTGGCGCGCGCTATAGCTGAGCAGAAGAAACTGAGGACCTGCCTTATTCCATCTGCTACTCAGAAATATCAAATTCAACAGCAAGCAGCTATCAAAGCACCCTTTGCAGCTCGTTCTTTCGCCTCATCACTAAAAAGGCTACAAACTCGACCTCGCCCTCCCCCAGCACCGTCACAAGCATCGAGCACACATGTCCCCAGACGCGTCCCCCAACCTTCTCATCGCCTTCCTCCCCATGGCATCGCCTATCCATCCGATGACGGTCCCGATGGGAGCTACAATCCATCCAAGGACGCAAAGCGCGTCAAAGGATATTTCGTGGTCTGTCTAGTGTTCGGCGCCGCACTCGGCACGTACATCTTATATACCTATCAGTCCTACAGTGTTGCGGTACAGAGTTACAATGCCAGGCCTGAGCACTTGAAGCTTCAGCAGAACGCAGACGTGAGTGACCGATGGAAGGATACGACGAGGAACTTCGACTGGGAGGTGGATTCTCAAGAGAAAGTGACATGGATGGCATCCAAGCGCAGGAGGCTGATCAGGGAAGCGTACGGTGATGTGCTCGAAGTCAGTGTAGGGACCGGCAGGAACATGGAGCTCTACGATACGAGACCCTATAGCGCGACTGAAGACTCTAGCTACGGTCGATCGACGCGGCACATGATCACTAGTCTGACCTTTAATGATCAGAGTGAGGTCATGGTCGAGAACGCGAAACGCAAGTGGGAACTGCGACAAAGCCAGAGAAGGAGAGGTGATAGGTTCACCGGAAACGTGAGGTTCGTCGTTGGTGATGCTGGGCAAAAAGACGTGATCCCGAGACCAGCTGGAGGTTATGATACTGTAGTGCAAAGTATGGGGGTCTGTAGTATGGCGGACCCAGTTGGATTTCTCCAACACCTCGGCCGATTGGTGAGACAGCCTGGCGAGAAGATCGTGAATAGTAGCCCAGAGAAATTCAGGCAAGAAGAGGACGATGGAAAGGGTGGCAGGATATTTCTCCTTGAGCATGGAAGGGGCTATGACTGGATGAACTGGTTGAACAGCTACCTCGACAGCAGTGCCGCGATGCACGCTGACCGGTACGGATGCTGGTACAATAAGGATATAGGGGATGTCGTCGAGGAGAGTGGTCTTGTCGTCGAACGTGTGAAGAGGTATTATTTCGGGACAGTTTGGGAGGTCGTGCTGAGGCCTGCGCCTGCACCATTGCGCAAGGACCAAGATGTTATTGGGGCAGTGCAAGCGCTCGAAGAATCGAAGGCCGAGCAGAAGAGTGAAAGTAAGAGCTGGCTCTCAGGCTGGTGGAAGTGAGAACCCACTTCTTTTGGTCAGTCCGGGTTGTCCGCAGCCAATGTCGAAGGAACTGTCGGTGATCATCGTGTTGTCGCTTGTCCGCAATAGCTATACCCCATCATGAGGCTGAATGGGGATCGTCCTCTGCCCGCGCCGTCATCGTGATCGACAGTGTCAGTCGATGGAGAAGACCGGCGACAACGTCAGAGCTTGTCTGTTTCATGTCAAATCGAAACACTCTTGGCCATCGATCGAGAAAGCACGTTAGCCTGATCGTCAAAAGCAGTAAAGCACCAGGGCAACACGACTCGGCTGCACTTAGTCATATCTCGCTTGGACGACGGATGATGGCATTTACTGATGCGGCCCAGCGGCCTTGAACTTCAGGCAAAGTCAAAACCACACGGCGTATAACACGCCTCGGCATCGTCGATTCCATCTCTTCTGGAGGACGAATCATTAGCTGACAAGTTGGTGAACGATGTTGCTTTTTGTATAAGGCTGTGTGACGTGTCGCAATGGTCGCGAATGATAGGTAGCTTTTGCAAGCCATCCCCAGGTTGATGTAAGCAGGCCTGTTGGCGGGAAAAGCTGACGCTCCAACCCTGAGAGGTGCATCTCATATGGTGCAGGATACACAACAGCCAAAGCTTGTTCATAGCGTCTTCCTCGTACTTGTAGCAGCACTAGCTTGATGCGTCTATCTACTAGCCGTCCTGTGCTGTTGGTAGCCCGGATGCGTACGGAGTATAGTAAACCTTGGAAGCAATAAGCGCAATGGCGCTGACACTAGCAGAGATAAACGGTGGTCGGATATGCGAGTGCTGTTGCGACTGGTTTAGGACCAGCGTGACTGCCGGCAATTACTCGAGACGAGAGACCGTAATCTTACGCGACGAACTCGTCGGAGATCGCGAAAGCGAAGAAGAGTCCCGATACACTGTTTGCTTGGATGCACGACAGACAGGAGGACCACGTGGTGACACGTTGCTCGTATTACCAGGCCAATGCTAAAAATGGCGGATACTTGCAAGGCCATTAATTCTCGGTTTTCACGAGACGGACAACGAATACGGATTACTGTCGCTAAGACTATCGTTCCTTCGGTGGCGGTTTTGACGTCTCAGACAGACTCGCCCCGGCTCGAGAGTGATTCGGTGACAATGCTTCTGAAGAGCACAGTGTTTTCCAGCAAGGAAATTTTCCCAGTGGCCATCGAGAACTTTTGAAAAAGGAAAAAAAAAGCAAAGATCGGCTTATCGATAAAGTAGTCAAGCGCTACGAAAAGTGGGACACTTCACACGCGACAGCTGCAGACACTAAGGGCATGGGACAGACATCTCGAAAAAATCGAGCATGTTACATTCAAGGTGACCTCAATTTGCTTGAACAGCGTCATTTGTGGATGGGTCGGAGGCTCTAGCTTTGTTATGGTGCAGGATAAGATTTCTGGGCAATCCCACTAGAAACTGTCGTTGGACTACAAGGCATCCCCGGCCGACAGCACCACCGATAATGCAGCTCGAAGGCGCTTTAAGGATTTGTCTCGGGTTCAAACCTTCCAAGTAGGCAAGAATTTTGCAGAACTTGGCCAGTACTAGCTCTGCCTTGAGCACACATTATGGTTGGCTACAAAATACCATCATCGGTGTCGAGCAACCATTGCCAAACCTTCCATGTTGCGATACTCCAATGACTGTCACTCTTTCTCTGCAGAATGGGGCAACTTGGTGCTTCCCAGACAAGTGCAGGATATGCATGAAAGCCACGGCATGGCGGCGTCAGTTAGCTGCAACCATCAGGTACTCAAACACTAACCTCCGTTATACGTACCCCTGTTAAACGTTCGCTGCGACGATGGAACCATGGACTCTCCACATGGTCGCCTTCCTGGCCAGTACTATCGTTGCTGTTTGTGAGGTTCATGATAACTTTTTCTCTGATCTCACTGCGCAATCACTGCACTCGAGGAGCGAATCTCGTCTCGTGGCTCAGCGTGAGAGCTGCCTTTTAGATGGGCAGCTTGACCATTGTTTTAGCTTGCTAAGTAATTTCCCAGTGCAGGCCGAACCACTAGGCCATCCATCTAGATTGTTCCCCAGTAGGCAATTGCAAGACCCTGAGTCGCCTGCCGCTGCACCCCGTAGGAAACATCTTCTGCCATCATCCTACCTGACATAGCTACCTGGAAAGACGAGACCCAAGGCTAGCCGAAAACAACCAGCGACATTCGCATTCAAGTAAAGGGCGTCACCGACACCTTCACTCGACTGCAGCACATCGGCTGGCAAGAAGCACAGACACTGAGTCTAGACGACGCCGACAACACCTTGAAGCCAGGTTGATTGGGAAGTCGCCCTTTACCGCCACTTGTTGCTCAGCAAAAAGTCCCTTGTAGATCTGTGAGTCTACGCAAGGAGGCGACAAGAGCTGCACGTCCGGTCCACCCTGTCCCACTTGTCCCACTTGTGGATTCGGAGCTGCGGTACAGATTTTGCCTGTGATTGCTCCATCCCGGCACCTTGCATACCTGAATGCATTCCAACTGACGCGCACCGCCAATCACTCGACAGGGCCTTGACTGGCGCTGTATTTGCATCACATCTCTGCCCAGTATCAGAGTGCAGCCTGCGCCATACCAGTCCCAGGGCTCAGCGCATACAGAACGTCTCACAGAGTACTATTACAGCATATACCACACTTAGACGCTGTGTCAACCACACCCAACATCGACACACTCTCACTTATCACAGCCGTCGCAATGCCCTACAACACCAGAAGGAAGTCGCTGTCGCTGCCTTCTCTCGGCGTACAGCTGCCCAACTCCAGGCTACACCGCTCCAACTCCAAAGCAGATTCGCCAGAGCCACTGCCCCGAGACGCAGCACCGCCTGCCAAACGAGTCAAGAGAGAGCACGGCAGCCCGTCACCGCTTCCTTCTCCGCGCAGGACGCCGTCCACAGACCTTACTGTCTCCAAACCACAACCTATCCCGCTCAGGGCCGGTGCACATACACCACCACCCTCTCCTGGCGATGTCGTTACATATCGCAAGATCGACCTTGATGGCATCAAGGACGATGTAGTCATCTCCGTCATTGAGCAACTAGAGAAAACCGGCAACAGACCGCACCTCATCAAAGAACTAGCCACGGTGCTGCTCTCAACGAACCATAACCTAGCAAAGTAAGTGCCATGGCTCTTTCCCTACTCGAGCCCAGCTAATTCATCGCAGTTCCGCCAACCCAGCCGCCTTGCTCTCCTCCCGACTTACCCAGTACATGAAACGTCCATGGACAGCCCTTTCACCCTGCCCAATAGCAAAAGAGCTGGTGCCCGTGCATCCTCGAAAAGTTTTCTTCTTCCTCACTACCCAGCCTCGTGGTCAGCTCCCCGCGAATTCCGACGACATCATCGCACCAGTCATAGTAGACATCAAGAGATTGACGCCCTCGATTAGTGATCCTAGCATCGAGGAAGAAGACGATGACAGACACGAGAGAATGCGCTTCAGTCCCAGTCCAGAGGTGGAGCTGTTCTCACCTGAGCTCGATCATGCTTCGCCTCTTCCGCCAACGCCAGGCTCGCCTTTCAACAGCCACAGCCTGCCTGAAGATCCAATGCCCATGCCACAGCCAAGACCTCGAGCGGTAAATCGAGCTCCCAGTCCAGGTCTTGAAGCCGATGAACGTGGTTTCACTGAGACCGCTTCCGCCGTCAGAGCCTCCCGCCTCCTCCAACAGACCTCAGAGCTCCAGATCAATATCGCAGCGCCGGTCGAGAACCTTCCGGTCCGCCCTGACCATGAGGTTGGAATGGAACTGTTTGGCAGGTCACACGGTGGCCTGTCAGTGTTGGAGCAACAAAAGCATTTGGTGAGCTCGCCAATGATGGTGCCGAAACACAACCCCAACCTTCAACTTCCCAACATTGACACAGACATGGACGACATGAACTGGAACATCAAGAGTCCCGAAGCGACATCTTTCGATGAGATTGACCAGATGTTTGACGATCTATATTAGCAGCTAGTCCAGTATTTTTCTGCTGCTAGATGTACTTGGTCGAACCGCATTTGCAAAGTGGTGGATGCAGCTTGAGTTGCAAGATGGAAGATACGCAATATACCCCAGACAATGATGACGAGTGATGCATTATGAGGCGGAAATGTTGATTTATTCGAGGTGCAAGGCATAGGCGCAAAAGTGTGATATTATTACGTCGAATTCCCCTGTATGAGTACAAAGCAATAGATTGCATGCAATACATCATCCTTGCTTCTAATGTTCTCCGTGTGATACTATCCAGAGGTCATCAATCGTCGTTTTCCCCCACTCACCTAAATCCACGGTCCTCTGGGCCCATGCAACCAAACGGCGTCGGCGTTAGCTGGCCCCATCGTGAAGCACGTGGCGAACTCATGGTTATCGTCCCGACACGCTTTGGGCCTAGAAGGTGGCCGTTCGCAAGGTCCGTTGTACTGAAACAATTCAGCTACATCAGCACCTTCTGCGTACTTGATTCGGTGTTGTACATGCTAGCCTGCCGAAACGTGATCGCTTGACTTGTCCAGATGTAGTGCCGCAATGAAAGTAGCAGGACTGGGGACAATGCGCATAGCGCGAGGAATAACTTGGTGGAACTGTCAAGCGGGTTGATAAAAATACCACTTGTCACATCGGGGCCTGCATATGGGGCATAGAGTGTCGTATAATACAAAGCTGGCTACCTAGGTGAATCGAACGCCTAACGCATTGGGGAATTTAGTCCTCGAAACGGATGGGACTAAAAGGTATTAAGTGTCCTGCGATACGCGCGCGGTGTCGCACATCAAGCCTGAACGCCTCAACACTCGAACATCAACAAAGGATGCCTCCTTCCAAAACCGTGGTGCAATGGCTGTCTTGATGCTGAGAGGCTCGTAACCGGCGGCATGTCAGCTAGCCCGCCCCATCATGCCGAACTCGGTGCCCCTCTTGATGCGATCCTTCCACGTGCCCTTCCTGTCCGCCTTCCGCGCCGCTGCCTTCTCTTTCGCCTCGGCGATGATCTGCTCACTCGTCTTCCCATCAGCCGTAAAGCTACTTGCCTTCTGGTTTCTCGCGGGCGCAACGCCAACAACGGCGTCGCTGCCTGTGGCCCAATTGACTGCGTCGGGCCTTGCTTCCTCGGGCGCCGGACCGTCGTATGTCTCACTGTACTCCGGCAGGGTGTGCGCGTCATCGTGTTGCGTCTCGTCGTAGACCGGCAGGGCGGTCTTGCCGCGGGTCCAGAGGTCGGCTTTTGTTTCTGGGTCGTCGAGGCGCCAGATCTCAACGTCTGGCGGCAGGAGCAGGCAGTCTTCAGCAGGCGCGTGCGTGCCGTGGTAGCGGCCGTGTTTGTCTTTGGCGTAATGTTTTCTCCATCTACAGGACCTTGTTAGCACGTGGGCCACGAGACCGCGGCCACCCGAGATATTGTGGCTGGACAGGAAGGCGGGCGCGGACTTACACATCATAAGGCATCTTGCGGAAGATGAAGGGCGGCGCGTCTTCATTGGCCTTCTTGCGTTGCGTGGTGAGGCCGAGTTTCCTGCTGAAAGTCTTTGCTCTGCTGACGTTCTCTGGGTCTTTGTTGATTTTCTCGTTGTGCTGCCAATTCAGTGCTTCGTCCCACGCCATGGCTTCACTTGCGGCAATGCCTGTTGGGGGTGCTTGACCAGGCGCCAAACGGGGTGGGAGGACGGCGACAGTGACGAACTCTTGGACAGGGGGGTCGGAGACAGATTGGGTTCGAGCGATGCTGCCCATAATCGATTCACGCCGGCTCATCGTGGTGGTTGATGGGATGCTCTTGGTCTTGCTGGTGTTGCCTATACTGTAGAATTCTGTTTTGTCCGTGCCAGCCTACAGCTTGCCAGTAAAAAGACCACAAGACACGAGGAATGAACAGCCTTATGGGTTAAGAACACATGAGGCTTAGACGCACAACCAGCAGTCACTTGGACTTTACAAAAGTCCCATAGGGAGTCGACCTTGCCTCAGACGGCAGCGTCTTGGGTTACATGGAGTCAACGTCATCATAGTGGTGTGTGTATGTAGAATGTCGATCTCACTACAATGAGAGAGTGGCACAAATGCCTTAATGCTGGAAAGAGGGAGGGTCGACTTGCGTTAACCATTGAGGTCGCTTGGCGGAAGGGCGGAGAACGCATGATGCATGGTTAGCTGGATGGACTGGGGGGTGGGATCGCCATGATGAGAACCTGGGGAAAGATGACGCGAATGCGCTTCTGTACCAGGTTAGGCAATGTTCTCGAAGCATGAAGGAATAGTCGGGGCGTAACCATTTGCAGGGGGCTGCAAATAGACCACCATCCGCGTGATGACCTCGAAGCTCCTCATACATCGTGAGCAGAGTTCTATTCCTGGAAGCGAGATTGACGATGTTGTGCCTGCTACTGGCCTTTTGTAGGTGGCCAAAAAGAAGGTTGTTCACTCCGAGTGTCATGAATGGTAAGGTCAGCTGCGCTGTGCACATTTCATGCTCTCCTTGCACTTCCTCTCAAAACGTCGAATGGCAAAACGGGATGTCGATAAATCGGCGCTGAGTCGCAAGAGCCAAAAAACATTGCCACACAAGCGATTTCTTCGAAAGAACAAAAAAGAAAATCCGCTACAAACGCCCGGAATCGAACCGGGAACCTTCTGTGTACAGGCAA
>Ga0066648_10001136_pt1 | contig 15246 bp, 12 predicted proteins | sample CryGeyCG12114_NA_FD_59537 | JGI IMG/M metagenome (GOLD analysis project Ga0066648, IMG submission 59537) | Groundwater microbial communities from aquifer - Crystal Geyser CG19_WC_8/21/14_NA | ecosystem: Environmental > Aquatic > Deep subsurface > Groundwater | place: USA: Utah: Grand County... | reverse complement strand
TCAGACTCAAATTCGGATACCCGCTGTCTATCATAAAGTCAACTGCATCTGACCCGAGCGATTTGCAGCGTCATATTTGTGACATAAGATACAAAGCCATCACCGAAGTCATCCTCAGATTATGCCTATATAATGACGGTCAACGTAGCACAAGATAGCATCGGGCTGAATGTTAGGCGTCGAAAAAACGCATGGACAGCATGTGTTAACCAGCTAATGTGCAAAAACTCTTCAAAGATCCCGGACCTAAATGAGAATTCGCATCGCAGTCGATGCTGAACTGCCAACACATCAACGGCTATTCCCATGGCGCTGTCGGAAGCGTGTATTTGTGAAGAGCTGCGCAATGGCGTATGGCACATCAACCGGAGACCGTCAGAGTCAAGCAACGCAGACATGCATTGGGTCTTGTGGTTGGTGTGGGGTTCTCATGATAATGCGCAGGCCCCATATGACTATAACCTGACAAGCGATAGAGAAGACGATAGATTTTCAAATCCTGACAAGTGGGTAGTAAATCTGCGATAGAGTGTCATAGAAGCCACACGTCTCATATACATGGTGTACTGGTTGCAGCGTGGACCACAGACGGTACAAGATGGCCCAGACGATTGGATGCTTCGGACTTGGGCAGCTAGCCAGCTGCATTTTGAGGTCAAACTTTGGGATAAGGGAGCTAGATGAAGAGATGGGCAAACAACGAACAGTCTACTGCAGAAGATAGAGACCCCACGCAACTGCAGTAGCAATGACCGTTGAGCTAGATAAACTTGGCAAGCGGATCCGTCTAGAAGCAAGGAACCAACCATTGGTTACCTACTATGTAATCTGCAACTCAGTTTCCGCAGTATCAACGGCACAGAGCGGGAGGTGAACGCCGCAACACGTGTTTCCTCGGCTTCTAACCCACTTCTGACTTGTCAGGCATCTCCGTCGTACTGAGAAATTATTATGCACCAAGATATCCGGAATATTCATGTCTTTTGCGATGTAGAGTGGCATATCGCACATTGTTCACATGAGAAGCGGCCGGAGAGGCCAACCCGTGCCGAGATCGATAGGTAACACCACTAATCGGCGATGTTGCACGGGATCTTCATTCGGTCATGGAAGAACTATCAACATTTTGAGGTTCTGATCCCACCTGTCTGGTACAGCTGTTGTGCAACCTATTCCATACTGTCCACCCTTGTCCCGGGAACAAAAACATTTAGGACTCCCATTTCCGGGTAAATGCATACCTAATCCTAATATGTCAAATACATCCGACGCCGGGTGCCTATCCGGCACTGGACGTTGAGTTTTACACCCCTATATGTGGTCAAGTAATCGACTCAAGGCGGTGAAGAGGTGTCAGCCGTCACTCCGTCTCCAGCGTAACGTAACGCCATATGAGGTGCATGCTTTCGCTTTCGCTGGCTTCGAACATGCTGGTTGTAATTGCATATGCTGTCAAGCTCGAATTCATCGTGGAATACAGTCGTCTGTCAAGGCAATTAGACCGGTCGTGACAACAACATCGCCAAGGTCGTCTGAAATTGTCTTTTGCAGAAGTCTCATGCTGCAAGCTGGGACCCACGCGCCCTGAGTGGCCTCGAATTCCATCTCCTCCGCGCTCAATGCATCAGGTACGATAGAACACACCTTCTGTTGTGTCTCAAGGTTGAGTAGCTCAAAGGAATTGACAATCTCGTCACCATCACGAAGTGATCGCTTTCGCCATGTGTATTGCTCTCCCCAGTATTCGAAGTTGTACTGCTTTCGCTCTCCGTGATATACGGGCTCGAGTAAAACTTGAGCGTAGTTGGAGAACTCCAGCCGGATGCTATCAGTAGGTATCGTAGCCTTGATGTCATTGGCGATATGGAAGTATCGGAGCTTCTCCATGAAGTCGTCCTCGTCTTCGTCGGACTCGCAGGCCGGGTCACGTTGCCAAGCATCTGGTCGCCTCAATTCAGGAGCGGTACACGCCCGTCTCATGCCCCGTTTAGGCAGAGACGCGCCACTAGGAACTGGTGCAATGTACTTCCGCTTGCTGTTTGCCACTTCGCGGCCTGAGTTTCGCCAGTATCTCCGGAGAGAGAACTTTCGTTCTGCCAGGTCGTGCATTCTCAAGTGGAACAGAGTCATCTTCCTCCTTCGACCACTCTTTGTAGTGATATCAGTATCGATACGAAGATTCATGTTGCCGTCTGGTGTGGAATCATCATGCTGTATCATGATCCGTCTTGAAGAGGGAAAGAGCTCAGCAAAGTCTGCAGGCGTTGTTGGGATAGCATCAGGGTCGAAACATTGACCTCGCTCTCGGGGAAAGTCATCTAGAGATAATGAAGGGAGATCCTCTGCGGAGGCATGCGTCGAGGCGTAAGTGTCAACGGACGAGCTTGAGGAGCGACCAAATCCTTCGTCTTCGGAGCTCGATCCTTTGCATGCCAATGTCTGCTTGTACACAGGCGCTGTATCGCAGTGCTTGATGGAAGGTCGAGTGTTGGCAGACGACGTGAGGTCCGTCTGGTAGGTCTTTTGAGAAGTACGACTAAATGTCGACTCGCAACTAGAGTTGTTGCTACTTCCCACAGATGATGCTTTCGACCGGCTCATTGTACGTATCTGGCCTTGTATGCTGTGTGAGTGAACAAGGTTGTCAATGTGGGAGCATAGATGGGAGGGGTCCTTATAAGCCTGCAGCTGGATAAAGTGATACGTCGAACAAGGGAAGGTCTCTCGGCAATACTAGTAAGTTAAGGTGATTAGGATCCAACTATGGAACAACAACAATGAAACCAACGTCTACCCAATGGCAAAGTCATGGGCTTGATCGGACAGGTTCAGGCTGGTGCAGCGAATCAACAAATCTTTTAGTGATTGCAATTCAGTAAAGCATAACACTGTGAGAGAGAATAGCAGGTAGTCGGTTTGCGATCCCGTGTTCCGTCACGGCAAGAGTTACTCAGGACCTCAAGGCATGTCCTGCGGTTCAACTCTGGAACGGACCGACAAAAGGCGAAAAGTGGGTCCTCATGGTGATACCATAGATGTCCATGATCGGAGCATTCGAGTAGGCATGCATCCAAGAGGACGACCAAGCAATGTCAGTCCGGAAGCGGCGTGACACGCCACGACGAAGCTTGAGCAGGCAGAACAGAAAGGCGGCATCACCGAGTGGCCAAGCGATACTCTGAACGACAGTGGTGCGAAATGAGAGCCGACGAGTACGCGGAAGAGTCAGGAAGTATGGTTTCGCGCGGGAGGAAGCGAGCACAGACTAGACCTAAACCAGAATGGCAAGCGAAGCGCTTTGGGGCGACAAGCAGAAATGCTGGGGAACTTGCAACGTGTCGCTCCAACTGCAACACACCACGTCGCTTACTCTCATTGGACAAGTCGGATCTGCATCGTTTGATCTCTGCAGCTTGTCGTCAAAAAGCATTATCTGAGGCGAGTTCGAATCAGTTCTGTGCCCAAAACAATGCAGGTCAGCACACGAGACGAAGAACGGGTGTTCGCATCGAAGACATCATCTCTCTACCACCCAACACTATCGAGTTGACACATGGGTATGCCGAAGAGGTCACTTTCGTTTCCGTCCATGTGCAGCTTGCATGCGCGCCCAAGAGCCGCCGGGTGAGATGACGAAGCCACTAAACAATGGAAAGTGGCGTCCAACCTCGACAAAAGTTGCAGCTGTTACCAGCCAATGAGCATTTCTTGCGAACATGCACCGCCTTATAATTCGACGAGCAGGAAAAGCCATTCTGCTACACGGCATGCAACGCATGTCACTCCTACGTTAGCAGGAGTTCAGCGCAGAAAAGCGCCGATGATTCATGTCCGCTTTCGCTGGGGCACAGAAACGGCACTGATGCCCAGTAGGCAGAGACTGCTTGCACTAGGGTAGCTTCATAGGCAAGGATGGGCATCTTCAACCACTGAGTCTCACGGATACAGCCCCCGCACTATACCTGAGAGTCCCAAATGCAGCGGAAGGAAGCTCACAGCTTCCTCCGCTAATGCAAGCAGACCTCTGCACTGATGCCTAAGTCACAGTGTGCGGCCCCCTGAGTACTTGTATGCTTTAGCCATCCACTAGCTCACATCTTAGTCTTTCAGATCAGACTTGTAGTTGGTACCCGCGCGTCACATGTCTCGACATTGCGCTTCACTTTCGAAAAATCTCCTATTGGACCTTGAGCACCCTTTTGCCACCGTCGGTATTATCAAGCCTCGCAATCAGTCACAAAGCACCAGTTTGCCTAGGCCCCGGAAAATGTCATAGTCGTGCTCCATTTGGTTGAACGCATGGATACAACACATATTCGACGGCATGGAGCTTGCTCTGAGGTTAGCACGTTTCTGATTATCCTTCCAGAGACCACTTCGCCATGAAGCATGGCGTACTGGCCGGGGAACATGCCGGGCGGATTGTCAGTGCGTCGGACCCTCGGATCGAACTGCCTTGGGCTTGGGTACCCTGAGGCAACATGGTTGCGTGATTGCAGAATCCTATAAGCTCGTCGTGAATACTATGGGTATCCCTATCCCGCCCATTCTACCTTTTGTTGTTGACAAAGCTCACAGGGACATTTCGAGATCGGTGCGCATCACGATCCGTTTGTGAAAAAATAGTGCAGTGGCGCCCTCAGACCGTCTGCGCCAGAATTGCTTGGCTCTGATACTTTAGAAGCTTCTCCATTCATGTCCCACATGTCTGGGCTTTCTCTGCGACAGGCGATGTGTTTGGGCACCAGCCTACCAATGATGAGGCGTGACCTCTGGCCGTCGTGATTGGCCCTGATCTTAAGATCATCAGGCAATCACAAGGCAGCAGCCTCAGTACGCCCCTACTTCTGAGGTTAGTTTGATCTTTGGCACAAGTCGTACACCGTTCAGCCACAGGTCAGAGATACCAGGTCCTGATCCTCCAGACCGATAATGCCGCCATCTGGAATAAAGCAACTTCGCCGACGCAGTGTGCAGTCCTGCATATTGCGGAGCGAAATCACATAGCATTCTACTCGCCCTGAAGAATAGTTGAGATTATCTTCTGCGACATGACCCGGAATTAGGCAACAGCGGACGCCTGCAATCACTGCATCGCAAAGGAGAGACCCTTGTCTCATCAAAAGTCGTCTGTACCAGATGTTCATGTGCCGAGACTTTGCTCAACAATGTCTAGGGTACCCCGAACCCTATTCTGCACTAAAGACTGCCATCAGTATTCCAATTTATCCGGCAACATGGTCCGTATGCGACATACTTCTGGAGCTGTCCTCGCTCGCAGTACTCGGTAGTGTAACAGCTACTGGGACATATATGTAAGTCCAGGGTCGAGACCCATACCGTAAATTCACAACGGTCCGTTACCGCATGGAGAGGAACAGTGGCAGAGAGTATACGCTCCAGTAGATGACTCGAACCCAAGGCTGTCAGCATAGCTACTTCCAGCTTGACGCGCGGAAAGCGCCTCAAAAACTGTTGAGTTGACGCAGGCGTTGATCACTGTTCATAGTGTATCAACAATGGTCAAGAGACGTCGATGCCTTATCAGTGGAATGAGATGGGGAAGCGGACCAGTCCAGTCACAGGCCGACTGTCTATCACCACAGCCTATAGGCTGAGGAAAGCAGGCGTCGCTGTTACCGATACAATAGACACACCGAAGTACCATGCTGTACGTTCCTGTAGACTTCAAGCTCTCCTGCTGGAGATGTGAACGCAGCAGATTAAGTGGCCTCGTCCAGCCTGTGACGGTGTCCTTCCTTACGTCGATAACCACCTTGACACACTGTAACGCCACGACCAATTGCGAACACTACCTCCATGGCAGCCCCGGAATCACTGTCATCCAGTGAACTTAGACTGTACTCCGCACATTCCCTGGTCGATAGGTTTTGATCGAGGATCGACTCTACAAGCAGAGGTTACTGTCCTCCTATCCTGGTGTCTAACCAGGAAAATACCTTTGTAGCCTTGGGTGTTCTGCCTCAGGCAGCATAAGCAGTTGCGTCATGGTGCGCGACTGCATTGGCCGAGCGCGCCGATATACCACATCTCACGTCCGTCCCCCTCTCACTTGCTTGTTCGTATCCATACAGCACCGAGTACGAAAGTCACTATCCGACCACCAAACTCAGTCTCTGCGAATGTGAATGAAGTCTCAATACGGCGAAATTGGTTGATATTGATACCATCCACTGCACACTGATCCCGACCATCACTATAGCAAATACCAGCAATAAATCCATCTTTCCCTCCACAACTCACGTAGACAGCCAACCCTACTACCTCATATCCTAGTGTTCCTCGGCTCGAACAAGCGTCGCAATGTCAGGTCTCGAAAAAGCACTCTTCAACCTAAAGGTGTGTCCAGTCGTTCCCCGACACTCATCAGGCACAGCTCGTTCTCTAGTTCTTACTAATTCCTGCTCCACCAGTTTACCTCGAAACAACTAAATCGTCAGGCTGCAAAAGCCGACAAAGACGCCCGGACAGAGCAAGCCAAGCTCAAGAAAGCCCTCACGCAGACCCCACCCCAACCACAGATCGCTCGGCTCTATGCCACGAACAGCGTGAGGAACCAACAACAGCGCATTCAACTTCTTACTCTCGCCGCTCGGATCGATGCCGTAGCTGCAAGAGTGCAGACTGCGATCACGATGCGTACAGTGACTGGGTCTATGGCACAAACAGTTCGTGGTATGGATGTCGCGTTGAAGAGCATGGATCTTGAGAAGATTGGGACTGTGATGGAGAAGTTCGAGAGTCAATTCGAGGACTTGGATGTTGTGAGTGGGTACTACGAGGGTGTCGCTGGCGGTGTTGAGAGTCAGCAAGTTGGCGTAGAGGGGCATAGTGAGGTCGATGCCTTGATGGGCAGGGTTGCGGACGAGGCAGGCGTTGAGCTAAACAACGAGCTGGACGCTGGTAAAGCGCCTGTCGAGGCCCTGCCGACTGAGCAGGAGCGAGAGGCCGGACTGGGCGACCGATTGAGGGCTTTGAGGGCCGCGTAAGGCACAAGACATGCCGGCGTGGGGACAGCTGGCCTAGAGCCGCCGGTCATACTCTTTGGGGTCGAGCAAGTATGAGCATGAGAACACGATATTAAGATTGAACAGATATGGAGTTCGGTATCATGTGAGAGGTTTCCAGGGTCGGTTGGCGCTGCAGAAGGGTGAGGTATTTTATTTTGAACATCTGTGGCGAAGAATTTCTCTCAGCATTTGTGAAAGGACTGAATGAATGGCATTTGCCTTGGCTGACTCAATTGTTGTCTCCTTTCACTTCTTGGTGCAAACTATCTTGACTCTATCGTTCTTCAAGACTACCAAAGTTTGCGAGCAACATGTGTCCATAAGAGGAGTCGCTCGTCTCTCCCTCATCTCTGTTTTCCAAACAGCCAGCATGGCTTCGATCGAGCGTCCGAAAAGACCAGCATCGGCTGCAGAGACTCCGAGGAGCGAACCACCTAGCAAGAAGAGGCTTGAAGCAAGCGAGTATGTTTCTGTTGTCACATACTGAAGACTAGGCTGACCCGTTCAGGTACGCACTATCTGAATTCATTACAGTCGTCGTTGGAGAAGAGCGCAAATGCTTCGGCGTGCATAAGGACGTTCTCTGCGCCGAAAGCGACTTCTTCGCCAGATGCCTCACAGAGGGTACGCCAGAGTCAGAGAGCAAACAAGTTGAATTGCTCCACGACCGACCAGAGGCATTCGGTCTGATCCTCAACTATCTCTACGACAGTGCTTTCCGATCGAAAGCTCCCTCAACTCCGCCTTCAACACTCGACAGCCTCATTCACGCGTGGTTGCTGGCTGACAGGTTACTGATGGAAAGCGGTCAGAACGCCATGATGGACGTGATACAGGCTGTCATCGTGAAGGCCTCAACTGATAAGAACATGGTCTTACAGGGTCTAAGCACATTACAACTCATGGACATCAAGCCGAATCGCACCTCATGTCTCCACCGTTTCCTGGTTGACCGCTACGCCTGCGACATGCAGAACATGCAGGCACATCTCACGCCACGGCCAGAAGCTAGATTGACCAGCGAAGCCGCGACGTTCTTCGAATGTGGAGGGGGTATAGTGGTTGACGTCTTCAATGCCTTTACGTTGTGCATGGACAACTCATGGACTACAAGTGATCCTGCTTTCGGACGCGGTTGCACGTATCACGAGCATAAGGACGGTAGTGAGAAAGCTTGTTGGAGGTACAAAAATGCAGCTACGACCCCAAAGCCTTCAAAGAGCGTGGGTGGCGGGTTCGGTCCCTTCGCTGTGAACAATACCGGTGGTGGTCTCTTTAGCAATGTCAATGCTGCCAATGTTGCCAGTGGTACTGCTGCTTTCAGCTTCGGTCGGGACAATACCACGGCTACTGCTCAAGGAAGTGGCGCGTTGGGCTCTAAATAAAGCAATCTTGACTGCGTGCGGACTCTCGAGATCATCGTTGACTGGTTGCGCTTTTGGAGGCTTTCGGTGACGTTCAACCATCCGACTCTCATCACCCGGCACCTGACGACGTCCTCAGCTCTTGCATGTACGCATTTCGAACATCCGTGAGAGTCTACAGGAGCGTGTCTGCCTCGCCTTTGCGTCACTGTAACGTTATCGGCCTTTGCGGAATGATTGCGCTGGTAGGCGTGCACGATTATCTGCGACCACACCTTACTTCGAGACCAATGCGGATGCCGTCGCTGACCATCTAACGTACCGTCTTTGTGCCCCTGAAGTACCACAGAGCTAACATCAAATCTTTGATGCCAAACTGATCAGGCTAACAGAAGGCGTTGGTTTCCTAGAACCTTTCTTTCTGCAGCTTCATCATCAAGCGCTGCATTCGAACGGTGAGCGGTCGGATGTGTTCGCCTGAGCAGTACTAGAAAGCGGGTCCTATCAGGCTGCGATAGTAGATTCATTACACGGGTTTGTGCGTATTCATGTATCTTGGGTCTGAACAATCAGGAAATATTTAGTGCACGAGACTCCTCTCGGCCACCGAGTAGTTCGCTGGGATCAAGTATTCAGCACTTCTAACAACGGCAAATGCGGCTAACGTGAAGCGGTTGTCCTCAACGACATCAAGGGACCGGAAGATCCAGATACCATCCTAGATGGCTGGATTGACAATGAGAGCTGAGAGTCAGAACTTGCTAGCCTAAGAGGCTAAGCCAGCAAGAGCGATCCACTTTGGATGTCAGTACGAATACAGTAACCAGCTTAAAGCTCAGAAACAGTCGTAAAACCTTGCTTTCACATCGGCCAGTACCGTCTCAGATACGGTTATCCTCATCTACACTCATGCCTCTGTGCTCGACGTGATGGGTCTTACGATTGTGTTACGTTGTTAACCTCGAAACGATCCAGGCCCAGTTGTCATACTTGTAAACAGTATGCTGGGACGTTGTACCTGTTCAACACCAACCCTTGTCAGCGGCTGCCTGTTTCGAACTTCTTCCTCGCATCCTCGCATGAGCACGGATCCATCAATGCTCTTTGCCCGCAACACAAAACAGGCTTCCTGCATCGTCTGTCCAATCACAGTCATGTTGTCAAGGGGTCTCGCAAGTGCCATCCGCGATTGTCTTGACTTACATCTTGTGCAAAGCGCGCACCTTCTGCTCCTCTCCTTTGGATTGGATGCTAGCTTCACGGCATAAACGAGCTCATTTTTCTATTTCTTTGTCTGCTTTTTGTTGTCTCGTGTTTTCTCGTCTCGCCTCGTTTACAGGCTTGCTCTGGGTCTCGATGACCATTCTGGTGCTTTTCAGTCAGTGTTATTGACACTGCCGTGTTGTGCAGCCATGGATTTGGCATGCCCTCCCAGCCCGTCTGGCGATTTTGTAGTGGTTGAATCGAACAATTTTGAGGGTCTTGCCACCCGAAAACATCGGCGGCAAGATGAGATCCAACAATATCCCAACGACCAGTGCAGTGATAGCGACATCGAGCACATCAGTCGCCCGGGTAGTGTCCGAAGTTTGAGCACAAGATCGCCATCTCCACTCACTGAAGAACATCCAGACCAAGACGATGATATCTCCATCACTTGCAGTGTCCGAGAAGACCTCAACCCCAACCTTAATGCAATCTCGCAGCATGGCACTCCATCGCAACCTACTCGGGGGGTCGTTGGCTGTGATCAAAGGGCTCTGCCTGCTGCTCAAGCACCGCTGATGGTACCAAGTGCAGGGTGCCAAGCAGGTTCGCACTTCATGTACCACCAGAGTTCAGATAACGCTTCCCAAGGCGAAGGCGTCCTCACCCCACCCCCTGGAGCGATCGCACGCCATACTTGTGCTGATATGACACCCGGTGGACAGCTAGCATCCTATAAGGATGCTGATGCTCTACGCCACCTTGCCAATGAAGAAGGATGCGACCACAGCATAGTCGACCAATACATAATGGACCTCCTCATTGAGAGTGCTCTCAACACGCGCCTTGAATGTGAATTTGTAGACTCAGCATCGCGAGATCAAAATCTTCGGCAACAGATGATGACGCGACTGAGAAGCCTACCTGTCGATCACCCTGTCGTGAGAGAGACAACGAAACACAGGAGTTGGGGATCGTTTTTATTCAAGCACCAGGCTCGCGATGCTGCCGAAAGAAAGCATGTTTACCAGGATGTTTTCACCAGCGTGGAGTTGACTGCTCTTCAGCTCCTACTTGTATGCCACCAAAAGCATTTCGACGCTACTTGCTCCTTCGCAGATGTAAGTCCAGCAACGAACTTGTCCCTCTTCTGCCAAACCGATCTAGGTACCCTCACCAAGGCTTCGAAACTAGCACTCCAAACTCAGATGTGCTGTTTCATGAGCACCAGCCTCTGGGAGGGACCTCTATCCCTCAAACAAAACCAACTACGGTCACATACACGCACTGCTATCGAGCGACAGATGGAAAGCTTCAAAAATGTCGTTGGCTTCCAGATTCCATCGTCAAGACACCAAGGTGCGCCCAGGGTAAACTTGTCGAGTGGCAGATCAGTCAAATATGAGGAGGGAGGAACGCTGTGGTGCGAGCAATACGAAAGGATCGCAACTAGAGACATCTTTAACAAGACTTTGACGAATCTACCCAGCTTTCTGACGAGAACCGACATAGAACAACAAGACAATAAGCGTATGAGTAGGTTTCTATCACCCAATGCAAATCAACCTCCGCACCTACAAGTCCAACCGGCTGTTAAAGCTGAGCATGGATCCTGGAATGTCTCCGGGGATCAACTACAGCACTACCAAATTCAACAACGACTACCGGAGCAACACGTTAAGGAGTGTAGAACGCCCGAAGCACAAGAGTCAGAAGTCGAGCAGCCTGAGCTCAAGCCCCTGTTTTCAGGTGGAGACCGATCACAAGACTATCAAAAAACACAATCTACTCGAGCAACAGCACAGGAAGCGCCAGATAGCCTACAATCAGGTCATCCATCAAGCTGTAGCCCGCGGGATCGCAGATCACTTGAAGGCAGAAGACGAAACCAGAATTTTATGCATGATACCGGACCAAGACTGTACTGAGCTATCCAAAGAGCGAGGCTATTAGGAATGGCATGTTGAGAAGAAACATAAAGATTGGTACCGAGAGTTCAGAGATAGTATCAGATATCGATTCGCAGGGTCTCAAATATCCATGTCTGTGAGACCCAGGAGGAGAAATGCCTTAGCGCAATCGACAATGGTCATGGCGTCGAACGATACAGACGACTATGGTACGGAACCGCCTGCTGGCGACTACGTTGAAGACAGGACAACATCTCTTGCCCATGACACAGGATCCATTGGAGCCTCTTCTGAGCACAACTCTACCGATGCGCACGCCAGCTAGAAATACAGCCAGCGACCACGAAAGTCCGGTTGCGAGGCTATCTTCGGATGGGTGTATGCCGCATCACCCGTCATCTAAAGCTCAGTACCCAATCCTCTGCATAGGCTCTGTAACTCCTGTCATTGAGCCAATGAGTTCAGTGCAAAGTTCGGACAACAGTCCGAGGGTAATACGTCATGAGAACAATACGTCTGTGAGCGATAGCAGCCTTGGTAAGCCTACCATATTTAATCATCCTAAACCAAGGACCATGAGCTAAATTAAAAGGCTAAATAGAGGCGTCGCAACGCGCAGATCAGCATCTTGGCTCTGGTAACTCAGGCTGATGGCACAAACGAACAAGATACAGCTTATGCAACATAATATGGGTAGAGCAAAATCTATTTGGGTCTGCGCTAAAGACTTGTGTCACGCTCTTGAAGATGAGAGACACCAGAAGTGGTGTATGGGGCTTGAAATGATGAAGGGACCTGGAAGCCGTTGGGATGCCTGAGAGCAACTTCGACAACAGATGCTTGAGCGAGCGGATCAAAAGACGTTAGGTGGTGTCGAGCTAGCTCCATCAAAAGCAGCAGTCCAAGCACAGGAGATTCAGCCACATTTCCACGCTCAATGATCTCCAACATCAACCACAATATCATCAGCGGTATGGTAAGACAAGAACGGACTTCCATGGACGGCATTCAAATGGTCTAGTGGTCCAAGACAAGGATTTTGGGTCATTACTTGACTACAGGCACAAGCTCATATGACTAGAGTAGTGCAGACAAGCAAAAGAACACCAGCGGGGTGAGCAATGATGGAATTGGCATACAATGGCTTTCATGCAAGCATAAGAAGGACTGAGCCACGACGGAATACAACATCAGATACGAGACCGGGTCCATTAATATTGGCAACTTGTAATTCACGAACTGTCTTATCCTCAGATGCGCGTTGTATGTGATGGTCTATATGATTAGCCCTGAACGAGTTAGAGTGCAACGAAGCGGGACGGGCTTTTGCATAGTTGGATCCGTGTTTACAGTTGCCTAGCTGATACACAAGCGACAAATGAACTCAGGGCGCTAACGTGCAATTGCCACGATTACTCTCTTTTGAATTACCTGTTACCCATAGGTACATTTCCGATCCAAGTTGTGGTGGTCTCTGGGAAGTGAGCTCAACTTACGGCCCATGTCTTTACTTGCGAGTCGCAAATCCGACCGAATGCTTCGTATATTCCAGCCTTTCTGTATCCATGCTCTGACTCGGAACGAACGGGCACGGTGGCTTGGGCGTCGATCGCCGCTCGTACTATGTCAGACAACACCCCAGCCATAGCCAGTCTATCGATCTTGATCTTGAACAGTATCAGATAAGGGGTCATCAGGCAGCGTTGCTGCTCGTGGATCTACTCTCATTAGCGACTGTTAGACAAGAATGCTCTGCTGCTTGCATACATGTCTGAACCACTTCCTGCAGCTCGAGCAGGGAAGTCCCTTTCCTGAAAGCTTCTGCACAAGGGTTAAACCATGAACGCACGTGAGGTGGCACAAGGGAAGTCTTTACTGGCCTGAGCGAGTCATAGGGCGATTTAGATCCTTCAAGTCCAGAGGAACCCGGCATCTTGCACGTTCTCTCATGTATGTGAGGTCGATATGCGAGCTTTCACGTGGGGTAGATCACTTTGATGTGGACCCGGAGTGCTGATCTACTGCCACGAGCACTTACGGTATCTCATCGACACTAGTTACTGACTTGAATTCCGCGGCATTCATCTCACTCCTGAACTTCGAACTCCTCTGGTAGAGCTCTTTCCTTAACCGATTGACGCTGCCCAGTGGCCTATGCTCTTCAAGCCCATGCCACACGTTCAACTTCATGTGATCGTCCCACACCGCCCGTCTCTGAGCCCCAAACACATCCTGGCCAACTGGAAGCACAACCTTCCCCACCGTTTCAAATGGAAACTCACTCTCGTCCCACTGAACCGACGTGTCCTCCACGGCCTGCTTACTCAAGTCGTGACAAAGCTGCACTCTCAATTCGTAGGTTGCGTCTTTGTCCCCAGTAAACCATGTGCTTAGCCACTCTGAGTGCTGCTCCGGACTAGAGTCATCACCGATCTGATGAGATTCCGCCAATGCTTGCTGAAACTCGCCCGTCGGAAACAAAGCATATTTCGCGACGTACGGGCCCCAGCGGTACGCACTCTGACTGTACATCGTGTAGCTCAAGAAATGCTGGTTCGGGAGCTGCATTGGCGCCTGCTGGAGCTCAAGATCGTCTCTCTTCTTCATGTCTGGGTCCCCAGCGATCTCCTCCGGATTTCGAAAATGCCGTTCCCGAATCCTGAAGATCTGTACCGTGGTGGGCAGATCGCGGAGTTCAAGGACGGGCGCATTGTTGAACGTTAGATCCTGTGTGCGCGTTCTCGCGCCGGCCTCGTCCATGAAGGTGCCAGTGACATTGAAGATTTTCATGCCGCAGCCTCGGGGACCGGGCGCGCGATCGTCCTGGAGGAAGGAGGGTTCATTCGCAAATCGTATCGCGATAGGATGTGATGTCTTGCTGTTTTCGGGACTGGCGATGCCGTGTGCGAATTCTGGCGGCAGGTTCGGTGAGACTTCGAAAGTGCCTTTCACTACCGCTTGCGTCTTCACATGGGTGGCACGGAAAGCGTGTCTGTGCATGCTAAAATTGTGCTCTTGGGTTCGCTTGATGATGTCGAAGAGCTCCTGTTGCATTCGTGCCTCGTCATCAAGAGCCGGCTCTACACTTGGGTCGTCTTACTTAACATATTGATTGTCTGCCGTGTCGGCCTTCAAATTTGCCATGTACCTGTCGGCGAAGGACAGTCAGTATAATACTACTGCGGCTACCCCATGGAACAGTCACGCGTACTCCTGATGGTCTTGTTGTATTGCTCGACCATGGATCGCGATCGCCTCAGCTGCTCGGATTGTAGGACGCAAAGCTCTATCTTTTGAGTTTGAAGATTATCATAAACCCGACCCAATCTGGCAGTCATTTCACCATCTGAATTGTGCCCAAACATTTGTGATCGATGTTCTGGCAATCCGGACGCATTGATTTGTTTCTAGATCATGACGTTACGAGTCGGTGTGCTTCAAATTAGACGATCTATGATTGGCACGGCGCAAAAGCCTTTACAAATTCTCACAACAGCTCTGACATGTACCTGAGTCACGGCTACGCTGCGAGTTAACTGCAGACGAAAGTGATTTCCACACAACGAGACATATTTGACAGCTACTACGATGGACTGGACAACAAGAGGACGAACGACTATAGAGACGATTTTGAGTTTCCTGGTCGTTAGTGAAAGTGATGACTTATGCCTGAATGTACGGGCGGGGGCTACCGCACCTTTCCTGTTTATTATTTTCGGACTTTGCATATTCCGT
>Ga0066648_10001132_pt1 | contig 15256 bp, 23 predicted proteins | sample CryGeyCG12114_NA_FD_59537 | JGI IMG/M metagenome (GOLD analysis project Ga0066648, IMG submission 59537) | Groundwater microbial communities from aquifer - Crystal Geyser CG19_WC_8/21/14_NA | ecosystem: Environmental > Aquatic > Deep subsurface > Groundwater | place: USA: Utah: Grand County... | reverse complement strand
ATGATCGACACGTTGGAGAAGTCCACGTTGCCGTTGCTTCCTTTGTAGTCCGTGTCCTTGCCGTACACAGCGCGGTAGCCTTTCAGGAAGCGGCGCTCCAGCGCCTGGCTCATGCACAGCTGCATCGGCACGTGCTGGTACTTCACGTTCACCTTGTCGATGAACGACTCGATCTGCTCCACAAAAAGCTTGTTGTCGGCAGATGGAGCGCCCGTTACGATCGGCGTGATGCGGCCAGCGGACACCTGGTCGTTGATCGCTTTCTTCAGACCGTCCATGGTCGTGCCGGCAGCGCCTGCAGTACCAGGAGTAGGAGCCGCATAAACGCCTTTATAAACCTCGTTCAGCTCATAATCCTCCTTGGCCTGCGGGATGAGCATCTGCTCCACGTACCAGCGGATGAACGGCCACTCCTTTCGGTCGATGCCCTCGCCGGTGAGGAAGCCCAGCCATGTGGCCTCCAGGTCATCCGGGTACTCCTCAGAGTCGATCTTCATTTTGAACTGGTTGATGGCAACCGGCACAATTTTCAGCGCATCGATCGGCGTCCAGGCTTTCTGGAACGGCTGCAGCACCCGGCTCATGGTGGCCTGGGAGGCACGCCACTGCGTCTCGTCCGTGATGACCGGAGTCAGCACAGAGTCAGTGACAGAGGCGGCGTTGAGCATCTTGACGATGCGCGACAAGTTCTGGCCGTTGTTCAGGTAATAGGCACCGAACTCGGCGATGATAGAAGCTATAAGCATCTTTATAGATTAAATTAGTTGAACAATGGGTTACCCGCCAGCGCCTTGTTGTGCGGCAGCTCGTCAATGGCCAGCTGGTTTGCATCCGGACCTTCGTCGATGTGATCAGCGCCGGCTTTAGCTGGAGCAGTGGAAATGGCACCAGGCTGGCCACCGTACTCTGCTGCTTTTGCGACAGCGGCATCACGCTCTTGCGTGAGCGTGGCGTTGGCGGCAGTCAGCGTCTGCACCTGCGCTGTCAGGTTACTCTCAGCCTTCGCTGATGCCTGGAGGGCGCTGTACTCCGTCTCTGTGATGAGTGCCGCGCCTTCAATGCCTTCAGCCTCCAACTCCTCGTTGGCGGCTGTGACCATTTCGGCTGTCAGCTCATCACCTTTTTTCCCGGCCAGGGCAGCCACTGCCCTGTATTTGTTTTTTCCGAACATTTTATGGTTTGAATTAGGGTTTTGCGTTTCTTCCTCCGAGCTGGCCAGCTCCAGGGCGCGCTGCACGGCGTAGTCGAAGTCGCCCATCTCGTCAGCCAGACCGAAGGTGATGGTCTTCTGGCCGAAGTACACCTTGCCGGTCAGCACATCCTCTTTCTTGAGGTCGAGTTTCTCGCCCCGGAACTCCTGCACACTCTCCAGGAAGGCCTCGTTGAGCGGATCCAGCTGCTCTTTCTGCAGCGCCTTGTAATCACCCTTCAGCGCCTGGTAGTGCGCCTCGTTTTTGTCCGCGGACCTGCTGGCCTTCACCACGTGCTCCTTGATGCCGTACTTCTCATAGTAACCGGAGTAGTCCATGATGGTGGCCATGGTGCCGATCGAGCCGATGCTGGCCGTCTTGCCGGAGGCGATGATGAGGTTGGCGCCGCAGCCTGCCCAAACGCCGGCAGAGCACATGCTGTCGGCATGGGCCACCAGGGGCTTTGCAGTGTTTTTTATTGTGTTGTGGAAGGCCTCTGTTCCGGAGACAGTGCCTCCGGGGGTGTTGAAGCGCACGACGATGGCGGCGATGTTCTCATGGGCATCGGCCGCTTTGATGCGGTTCCCGATGGTGCGTGTACCGGGAGTGCCGCAGTAGTCGTTGGTCATCATCGGGCCATCCACCGTGACAACGGCAACGGATCCCTCCGGTGCCTCGTCGTAGGAGCCGTACTGCACCATGGCCCCGGCCGCAGCGCCCATGGCAAAGGGCAGGGTGGCCGCTTTCTCCTTCGGCTCAAGCGATGCCGCCGCGTCGACGCTGGCTCCCCTGTTGATCAGGGAGAACACGATCGGCATATAGGAATCGGCTGCTGCAGGATCGATCATCCATGGCTCTCTGAGAATGGCGGAAAGGAGGTGGTTTACGTGCATCGATAGTGTTGACTTCGATGCAAATGTGAATAATGGGGCGCTTTGAAAAAAAGACACAAAAAACCCAAAGCGCTGCAGACACTTTGGGCTCTTGCTCCTGGCCAGGAAACAGTTGCCCCGCTTTCACGGAGCAGCACTTGATATGGCATGGCCAGGTCTGGTTAACCTGTACAACCATGCCTGAAACAATCTTAACAGGGTTGAATATAGATTATTATCTATACAAAACAAAAAGCCCAGAGCGCTGCAGACGCTTTGGGCTTTTGCCCCTGGCCAGGATTGTTGTGCGGGGCCAGGCCTGGTTAACCTGAACTACCCCGCGCGGTTTAATAAACAGAAAAACTACAGTGCAATTATACTGCGGCGGCCCCGGCTCTGCAAAAGACAACTTGCACGCCGGTGGCGCTGGTCACGAACTCGAGCTCCAGCTCCAGCTCCGGCACGTGCTGCAGGTCTGCCGGCGCAAGCAGGTGCGCGTCCTCCCTGCCCAGGAGCAGGCCGATGTACTCGGAGCAGAAAACGCCCGGCATCAGGCGCACGCCGTCCCTTCCGTTCCAGTCGTTGCCCCTGAGCAGCCACTTTTTCCTTACTATATGCAGGAAGAACTGCACAAGGTCCAGGAAGCCATACCCTCCGGAGATATCCACCTGCTGGAGCTCCACAAGCGGCCGGTAAACCTTGACTTCGCGCCGGGTCATCGGCAGCCACTCTTCGAGAGGCGTTTCCTTATAGCCGCTGCCCACCATCTCCTTCACCAGGCCATGCTCCAGGAGCGCCGCGTGGTTCGGCCCGTAGGTAAAGATGCGGATCAGCAGGCTGAGCCAGTGCAGGGGGTTCCAGTCGATGCTGTTGCTGATCAGCAGCACGCGTGTTTCAGTTTTAAGCAACGATATCTGAGGCTGAGTTGATTTCTGTTCCATCTGCGTTATGGGTGCTGTAGTTGAAAGTAGGCTCGGCAGTAGTGTCATAGCTCTCGTCCAGGATCCGGTTGCCCGTGGCATCGATGAGCGGCTGGTAGTTGTGGCCCAGGATGGCACGCACGAAACCATTCAACATGAAAGTCAGAATCTTCGGGCCGAACAGGCGCGTGAAATCCTCCATGTCCCTCTCATTGGTGAGCATCGGCATAGGCCGCACCATGCCCGCAATCGGCAGGCCGGTGTTGGTGAGCTGGATCTCATGCCAGGTGGTGTGAATGCTGAGAGGTTTACCGGTCATGGGATCAAACTTAATCAACATTTCAGCCGGGCCGTTCTTCACCTCCTGCCCAGTTAGCTCGTGCGGGGCTGCGTTGTCCACGGTAAGCGTCTCGTCTCCCCGGTTGGCGGTGTAGGCCTTGTTGTTGCGGGTAAATTCTTGTTGCTGTATCATTTTAAACGTAGTATATGGCGGTTGATTTATAGCGGATCACCGTTCCGGCTGCACAGTTGCAGATAAAGGAAAGCCGGCTCAGGCTGCTGCTCGCATTGAGCCAATCGACTGTCATGCTGCCTTTCCCTGTGATAGTGTTATATTTCCACGCCCCATCGTGGCGTTGCATCTGCCAGGAAGAAACAGAACCGCTAACAACCTCAAATTCCCAATCAATTTTTAGCGTGGCCCCGTTTGGAACGGGTGCCATGTTAGTTCGATACTGGAATTGCAAACTTGCACCGCTTGTGTTCGTCCATTCCGAGTCAGGCAAAACAAAGTAGCCCGTTCCTGGCCCAAGCTGTGTTACTGCTCCGTTCAATGCAATCATGTATACCGATGTTATATTGTCCTTCAAAAAGACACGCATGGCTAAACGCTCATACCACATCCTGATAAGCTGCCCCATTATCTCCAATAATAGTAAAGTGTCTTTTCGCCTGTCCTACTTAAACCACACATAACAAGCAAATCATTCTGCCTTTCTGTCTGCGTTTGAAACACCGAACCATCCCGGTTTACCCCGCCTGATATAACGGGCGTGGTGCTGCCGTTGCCGACCATAGCGATTACCACAACAGCACCCAAAGCACTGCCAGCCGCGTTGAGGTTTATCGTCAAGGCCGTTCCAATATGTAGGATGTGGTGTACCCTGTCCTGATCCGCCGTAACGGTGATGGCGTTGCTCACAGGCACCAGCTCACCAGCTACCGGCTTAAGGTCTTTCTTTGCAAGTTCCTTCGTGGTGGCATCCTGTGACATGACGGCCGTAGTGCTGCTGCCGGTAGCCTGCATTACTGTGACGGAGGTGCCGCCCACACTCGGCTCCGGAAGCGTCAGCAGACCTGTAGCATCAGGGCTGTAGGTGGTAGTGCCCTGCTTGACCTGTTTTACCCGGAGGGCAACTGCCTCCTCGTTCCCCTTCACCTTGTTGGTGAGAAAGTCCAGCCAGCCCTTCAGGGAGAGGGTGGCCGTGCCGGAGGCAAGGCCGATGTAGCTCCACAGGTTGGCGGTGCTTTTGATATGCTGCCCCTCCAGCAGGATGTTCTTATTCGCGTCAGGCTGTATGCTGTTTACTGTATCAACCTTGCCGGAGACCACCTGCACGTTACCGTTCGGATCCGGGGCCTGCCCGTTGACGGTCTTTACATACCTCGTCGTGTCCACAACCGTGGCCTCGGCGCTGGTCCAGACCAGGTAGGCGGCGAACAGCAGCTTCGCTGTTGGGTCATCCGGATGCACGAAAGGAGGCGTCACGCCATCCTCTTCGCCGTATATATAAATCCATCCGGTGGAGATGGCCGCCAGGATATCCACGCGCGTGGTGCCTTCCTGCGGCTTTGGGGCCTGGTGCACCACAGCTGCCGTGTAAGCCTTCTCAGAGCCGTCAAACACACCCTTGCAGGCTGTCACCTTCACATCGGTGCCGTTGTCCCCGACAGAGACTTTCGGGGCCGGGTCCCAGTATACGCCCTCCACCGGCTCCGGGGCCGGGTGCTCCAGCTTGTCCACCCGCGCGAGCAGCTCATCGATCGGTTTAAAAAAAGTGTCGCCGATATCGGCGGAGAGTTCGCGGTAATCATCCTCAGCGATCTCGAATTCGCTGTTGTCCCGGAAGCGGCCGGTGGGAGATGCCCACTTAGCTAGCCAGCTCAGGAGTGTGTGCTTTGCCATTTATTTGATTCTGTAGACAAGTTTGAAGCCGCTGCGGATCACAAGTGTGCGACCTGCGGGAATGGTGGTGATCAGGTTGCCCTGCGCATCTTCCAGCCGTACCAAATTAGGCTGCGCCGGAGGTGCGATAGGGCCGGACTCGCTCACCTCGGCGGTGCCAGTGAAGAAGAGGGCCGGGTTTCGGCTCTTGCCTTTGAAAGAGAACTTATAGCCCTTGCGCTCGCCAGGCTTGGAACCTGGGTTGAACTTGTACTCGAATTTCAGGTAATGCTCCCTGTCGCCGATGAGCTTGGTCTGGCCGTCGTGGTTTTTGTAGAGCAGCACCAGGCGCATTCCCTTCAGTTCCAGCATGGCCGTGGCCAGCTCCGGGGAGTCGCCGGCGCAGAAGCCGGAGAAGTTGTGGGTGTAGGAGTCGCCGTGCTGGTCGCTGTCATCGGGCTGGTCGAACTCCGGCGTGAAGTTGGTGGCCTCAAAGGAATAAAAAAGGGAGCCTGGCTTCAGCTTTAAATCTCCCACGATGGATGCCCCGTCAGTTGGGAGCACGTCGGGTAGGTTCTCAGCTGCCGTGAAGTAAAAAACGGGGAGTATCCCGGCAGTCTGATCGGCTGCCCTGGTGATGTTTCTCATGCAATTCTGGCGGATGGGGAGTTAGAGACAACTGCTGCGGAAAAAACCGGAATTCCTTCCATTTTTTTCTTCTGCGCCCTTTTATACCGATTATAGGTTTGCTTCAGCACGAATGGAGTGATGTCGCCGTCGTCGAAGCAGTACTTGCCCATGAAGCCGTCAACCATCTGGTCCACCGTCAGCTTGGTATCGAACTCACGCAGCGTCTCCACATAATGGATGAATTCATCCTTTATGGTCGCGTCGATGAAGTTGTTAAAGTCGTAGATGGTGGTGGAGCTTATCGTGCTGCAGGCACGCTCCTTATAGGCATCGACCGAGACGTGCACGTTCAGGGTATCCCTGTATTTCGAGCGCGCCAAGTCAAAACGCTTAATATCCTGCTGGTTGCGCAGCATGTGATACAGCATCTTGCCTTCGTTGTGTTTCCTACTAAGTTTGAACTGGCCGCCGTGCTTTTTAGTGATATATTTTAGCACGTGCGGGAGGACGGGGATTTGTACAGTTAGAAGCATGCAGGGGAGTCAACCATTCTTTAAATATAGTACACTAAAGTATTTATTTAGTGAATTATATGAAAAGACAATTGCTGCGGAAAAAGTGCAACTTTTCAGCAGGGCGGCCCCTGCTGAATTGTACTATGCCTCCCTTATAAACCCGTTGGAGATCAGGTCCTCCACGAAGTGGTCCACCGTGTCGGTGCGGATCTCGGAGCCGCGCTGGATCTTGCAGCGGTAGGCGGTTTGCTCCATGAACTCCTGCAGGCTGTCGGTGGGCGTGTGGCTCGTCCGGCGCATGGCCAACGCCAGGTCAAAGTGGGAGGCGGCTTCTATATTGCCGCCCCCGTATATTTCGTAGTTCTTCATGCGTTAGGCTGCTAAGGCTGCTATTCTGCTTCGGTAAAAGCTTACTACTGTCTCCGGCTGAAAGGCGCTTACCGACTCCAGCGTCTTCTGCGAAGAAACGTTATTTTTGGAATACTCCACCAGGTTGTTCAGGAAAGTTATCCAGTTGACCACCTTGTCTACCTCTATCGTTCCGCTGTGCTGACGGAATTCCACGGTGCCGTGGCGGAAGAAGCTCTCTGCGTTCAGCTTGAAGTACCTGCAGCGCCCGGTTACTTTCTGCGCGATCTGCTCTATGTTGGTGCAGTTGTCTATGGCTTCGAAAGCGGCGCTCCCGCTGCGGAAGCGGTGCAGCAGGCTCCTGCAGTACATGTTATTGTCGGCGCGGCGGCTTACCGGCTGAAAGCTGTCGATCAGGCCCTCGTAGTTGATGTAGTTCTTGTAGATGTTCTTCCATTGCTGCAGGCCAAAGTCGCTCGCTCCGAAGTGGATGTGCATCCCACAGCTTTTGTTGATCAGGGCGTTGCAGCGCTTGAGGGCTTTGCAGGCCTTTCTTACCTGCTCCAGTCCATCCTCACCTTGCAGTACAGGGCTTACCAGCTCAAGGCCGTTGTTGCCTCTGATGGAGGCGTCTGTCACTATTTTCCAGTGGCTGCGGGTGGTGTGGTTGTAGCCTTCGATGGCCACCTCGATGCCCTGGCGCTCCAGCTCTGCCTTCAGGCGGTGCATGTCCACTCCGTAGGCTTCGAACTCCACCCCGAAGGTCCGGGTGAAAAGGCCGGGTGTGAATACGGAGGCCTGCAGGCCGCTGCGCTGCATCTTGGCATATACATTCTGAACAAAGCCGTACCCTACTCCCATCATCTCCGCTACTTGCTTGCGGGTGAAGCCAAGCTGCAGCAGCTGCTGCATTTTGTATGTTTTCGTCGTGCCGTTCAGGTTTAGTATTTCTTGTGCTGTCATGGTCGTTTAGCGTTTTATTGTACATCTAAGGACGACCATTATACACTCATTATCAAGTTGTTAAGCAGCTTGTTTTCAAGTGTTTAGAAAGTTCTTCAATTGCACCAATAGCTTCTCGGAAGCGTCAAGTTTTCATGAATTCAGGCAGTTGGCACGACGGCCACTCCCTCCAGAAATGCATCTGCAGGGGAAGGTGGCTTATAATAAGTGGCGCTTAGAAAAGGCTTACTTCCTCGGCTCCTGCTTTGATCAGATCCAAGGCATGGCGGTTTGTGGCCACTACGAACTTACCTCCATGCTTTACTATCGCCAGGCGGCTTGGTTTGATGGCGTTATATATAAAGTTTCTGGCGGCTTCGATGTTGCTGTAGCGGAAGGTTGTCATGGTTGTTTAGCGTTTTATTATGTCTAAGTACGACCATTAACAGCTGCCTTTCAAGTTATTACGGCAGCATTTTCCAGTCAATTGCGAGGTTCTTTGAATGCACCAATGCCCTCTGGAAAGGGTCTAAGAAAGTAAAAGGCGAGAAGCGGTCACTCAAACAGCAAAGTGATGGTGGCTTCAGTCCGGAGGCCCATGGAGTCAAACTTGGTGCCGACATAAAGCACGTAGCCGGGTAACTCGAAGCGCTGCCCCACTGAGCTGATGTCTGCCTCATGCTGATGCTTCCATCCCCGGATCCAGGCTTCATGGCGCGCGCGCCTCTCCCCGTGCTCCCGTTCCATTTTTGCCATGAACTTCTGGTAAGTATAGGTGATCTTATAAGCCAGCGCATGGAAGGCATCGTCCGAAAATAACACATCCCCGCCATTGTAGTGCCAGGCAGAGTGAATGGTTTTAGGCATGTCCAAATTTAAAAAACTGCAGGTAAACAAAACGTCCCTTTATTTAACCAGATGGTTAGATAAAGGGACGTTTTGTTTTAGTCTAGCTTAACGGCCTCGTGTAAACAGCGTGCGAGGCCGTCGGCCGAAGTATGGTGTTTACACAATGTTAGCAGCTGTAATTTTTATAAATCTTTTATTAATGTATTAATGTCTGTTTTCTCTTTCCCTCTGGTTGTATTGTAAATTGTTTTCAATTTTTTCGCCAGTATGCCTTCGAGTTTAGTAATCTTCTTTTTGTGGTCTTCAGTATTTGGGATTTGGATGAAGACAAATTTATGAGTTAAGGCATTTTCATAAACATTTTTCAAATCTTCTTCGGTAGCATGCGGACCTTTTCTTTGTTTTCTTTTCCCAGCTAAAGCACATAAGAATGAGTTCATATATGCTCCAGGTCTTAAGTCAAGATGTGCAGCTAATCTTTCTAAGATTGCTCTACTACCTGTTTTACCAATATAAACTGGTGATTCATCTTTATCGAAGATTATATATACCCCAGTCATAGATTGCTTTTCATATATTAAGTCTATCAACTTCAAGTCGCCAATTATTTTTTTATTTGACTCATATAATCTATCAATCAGTTGATTAACTGATATGTTTTGAATTTCATTAAAGGAAATAAAGCTATTCATCAAGATTCTTTTTATTACTTATTCCTGCTAACGTTTAGTACAGGCTGCGAAGGAGGCGTAGCCGAGAGTGGAGCCTGTGCCGTGTTGGTAGAAGATGTTTTTCATTTTCTAAAGTGAAGTAATGATAAAGTACAAGCCTGCAACGATTCCAAAGATACCACCAGATATTAGTCGAGCATTGGCTATGTCAAGCCAACAACTGTCTTTGCTATCATCTTGATACCACATCAGTAGCATTATTATACCAGCTAATACAAACACAATTCCCCATAAGAAACTATACCAATCCATTCTTCTACTAATTCACTTAAGTTTCAGAGTGTCTTATAGATTAACTTTATCTATAACTACTTGTAACTACCATTTACTACCAACTACCTGCTAAACGGAAGTCAATTCGGCTTATCTGTCAAAATCAACATATAACCGGAACTGGACTAACGAATATACTATATTTCAACTTACTTATGTAAACAAATCGAACGTTTTGTTTACACTTTCCGGCGCACCGAAGATGTACGCAATTTTACTGCGTTCGGAGTTAATAAAGCCGTCAAGAAAACAATGTAAATTCGTATCTTTAGGTAACGAGTTATTTTACCATCCATGGCTACTATCAAAGACTACATCACCATTGATCCGGAGATACTAGGCGGTCAGCCTGTCTTCAAGGGAACACGCGTTCCTCTCGATACACTTTTCATGCACCTGGAGAAAGGAATCTCATTGAATGACTTTCTGGAGGACTTCCCGTCTGTAAGCAAAGAGCAGGCTGTGGCGATTCTCGGTATTGCAGAAAGGATCATGACTTCTAAGGACATTGAGAAGATCTATGAGACTGCTGCTTGACGAGAATTTACCAAAGCGGCTTAAATCTGATTTCCCTGAACACGAAATCTTCACTGTGAGCGACAAAGGCTGGAACGGTAAGAAGAACGGAGAGTTGATGCAACTGCTGATAGCCGAGAATTTCGATGTACTCCTGACATTTGATAAAAACCTGCAGTACCAGCAGAATTTTAAGAAGTACTCAGTACCGGTGTTTGTGCTGAACGCCAGTGATAATACCTACCTGACCTTAAGGCAGCTTGTTATCAAAATTAAAGAGGCATTGGCTACTCGGTTGCAGTCAGGCCCAACCATTATAAATGTGTAGATTACTTTATGTTGATAGGATACGCAAGAGTCTCCACCGCTGATCAGAACGCGAACCTTCAGGTAGATGCTCTGAAGCAGGCTGGTTGTGAGAAGATTTTTACTGATAAGATTTCTGGTACCGTGGCCGATCGCCCTGGTCTGTCCAAAGCAAAGGAACTGCTCCGTAAGGGTGACACTTTAGTCGTGTGGCGCCTGGACCGGCTAGCTAGGTCTTTAAAGGATTTAATTGATTGGGTGAGTTACCTGGAGCAGGAGGGTGTTGCTCTCAAGAGCCTTCAGGAGTCCATTGATACCACGACCTCCACCGGCAAGCTCGTGTTTCATATTTTCGGTGCCATGGCTGAGTTTGAGCGCAACCTGATCCAGGAGCGGACGCAGGCAGGTCTTACTGCGGCAAGAGCCAGGGGCCGCGTGGGTGGCCGCCCAGCAAAACTTAGCACTGGCAAAAAGCAGATGGCCATCAATCTCTACAAGGCTGGGCAGCATTCTGTGAAAGAGATCTGCGAGATGGCTGGAGTATCAAGGCCGACCTTTTACAAATACTTGAATGAGCAGGAAGTAATAGCAAAAGCGGTATAAAAATCCCGCTTTATGTAATCAAAAAGGCCGGAAGTGTACACTTTCCGGCCTTTTGTGTCAAATCAAACTTTAGATTCTTTCAACTGAAATAACATTCTTATACTTCCGATTAGCCTCTTTTCGAGCAATAGCTTTTGTAAGAGCTTTTATAGTTGCTACAGCAATTCCAAACTCGCAGCTGTATGTTATCTGGTACTTTTTCATGTGCTTGCTTTGACTTTAGTTGTTTAGCAAGCCTGATATAATGCCTCCTGCCGCTGTTAATAAGACCACGAAGACAATGCCTATCCATAGGGCAGCACACCATTCTTCAATCTCTTTCTGTGACATATTATTCATTAGTTAAAATATCCTTGCTCTATGTCAGAGGATATAAAATCAGACTGGCGTGTAATGATCTCGCTTACTTTCCGCAGGTTGATTCGTGATCCCTTTATTAGAGCGGAGTGTAACCACTTTCCATTTTCATCAAGACGAAGGTTGTTTAGCTTTTTTTGTGCTGCACTGATTTTGCTGTTGCCTTCTTCTATATTCCTCTTCAAGATGCGGAGCAGTAATAAGTCTTCTTCTCTTTTACCGGCTTTGGTGAGCTCATCTTCAAGTGCTTGTATGTGGTAACTACAGCTTGGGCGCTGTGAACTGTAAAGACGATGTGCAATGTATGTCACGGCCTTAAATAGCTCGCGGTGCTGCTTTTCTGATGATGGTATCTGTATCATGTTATCCATTAGTTTAAAAGTTTCTGATTGTCCATAACACGATCGTACATGGTCTCTCCAGTGGACGTCACAGCATAAGGAAGGAACACCTGCAGCATAGTGGCTTGCTCAGCGTAGATAATGGCCATCTGTGATTCAATCCAGTCCTTGATGACGCGCCATGTTACTCTCCTGGCATGCTCTAAATTGCGGTACTTATTATCGACTTTATCCTTAGTGAGAGCAGCCAGTACACCATGAGCGTTGGAGGGCAACCTGAAGCTAACAGCAGTGCCAGGTGATGTTTCAATTTGGAAGCTGATGGCCACTGGTTCACGATCATCGCCATAATCTATCATCACTTTCTTGGCACCTCCGGAAGCAAGTATTTCCTGAATCTCTCCGACTGTTTTAGCGGCAGCTATTTTAGTAGTATAGTTTAGTATAGGCATGTGCTTTATCCATTAGTTTATCTGGTGTATTCAGGCAAAGCATCAAGCTCCTCCTGTGTCATTTCTTCAATGCTTATGGTTAATTCCTCTCCTGGCTCCAACCTCTCCAGTTCGCACTCAGCATTGTAAATTGCGTCTTTCAGAGAGGCAGTGATATAATTACCTTCATCCGATGGTATCACAAATACTTTCATTTCCCGAACCTTTCTATGGCGCCCTGCAACGCTTGGTACGCTGATTCTAAATGACCTTTGGTCAGTTCCCCTATCATCAGCAGTTTCCCCTCTCTGTCTTTCATGCCAATCATCACAGAGGTACTGCCGCTGACGGTGCCTCCCTCCAGGAAAGCAATGGTGATGTCTTTGCACAGGAGCACATGCCTGTTGTCAAATTCAATGGCTGGTATGCCGTTGGCGGCATCTGCCTTGCTCTGTATTCTGATTTTGAGTAATTCCATTGGTTTTAAAATTTAGTAGGTGTTTTATAATTGGTTTGTGTGGCAGCGATGCCTTCTATTTCTAAATCGTCCCAGGAGCCAAGCGGATCCCAGGTGATGGCTGATGTAGTGTTCATCAAGCTGATCCTATTTTCGTTTGCACCCAGCCATGGCTATAGCCAGCAGGAAAGTTGAAATGTATTTTTTCATTGATCAGGCCTTACCAGGTAATGAGACTTGTTAATGGATTTGGCCGCTTTTTAAACCTGTATCCGGACTTATCTTTTTTGCCGGCCATGCCTTCGGTCAAAAACTCCTGGTAGTAGAGCGTTTTTTTTACCGGCTTCACGTGGCCACCAGTAAAGGCCGGTGGCGTAGTCGCGCAGCTGCTCATCATGATCAGGATCAGCAGTAGGGGGTACATCTTTTTCATAAGGGTGAATTGATAGGTGTTAGTACATATTTCTTTTATCAGGTTTTGTGTAGGGCACCTGCAGCCAGTCAAAAAACTCCTTTTCGCTGGACCAGGCAGGAGGCAGCTCCTGGTTAGGATCCTTGTTCACCCACTTCCAGTTGTTGCCATCGTGGGTGCAGTACTCCTCGCGTCTGAGCCCATGCTCTGTGCCTACCCAGCCAAGCTTTCTCCAGCCGAAAGCCACGACCATGGAGGAGTATTTTTCACAGCCGGTGCGAATGGCGTACTGCCGGTAAAAATCATGCACCTGGGGAATGAAGAGGTCCAGCATCAGCCCGCTCTCCAGCTTGATCTGCACGTAGCGGCCATTTTCAGGGCTGCCTTTCTGTACCTCACCAAGCTTCTTCACTTCATATATGAACCTGGTGCTGCGCTGTGACATGACTTCGAAAAGCCCTGGGACCTCTTCCTGTGTTGGGGTGCAGCAGAGTTCGATGTCGTGCACATATTCTTTCTCTCTGCGGATGGAGCCGACGATGCCGATTTTGCTGCAGTAAGGAACAAGCAGCTCCTGGATCCGCATGGCCTCAGCCTTGGCTCTGGCCAGTGGGGTGAGCGTAGAGGTCATGGCCGCACCTCCCTTCTAATAGCATCACGTTCCTGGATAAGCATGGAACTAAGGCCGGCAAAGCAAAAAATTAGGAGTAGCATCAACCAGATCATAAGTTCACCTCCTCTCTGGCATTGACAAATTCATCAAGCTTTGCGGTCAGCTCTTCTTTAGCCGCGCAAAATTCTTTGATCTGCTTTTCATAGAATTCTATAGACCGGTAGCGATCAGCCTGTATGATTTTAGATAATGGCTCTGGCTGATTGCAAATTCTATCTTTTGCTTGTTCCAGTAGTGAGATCATCGCTTCCAAGCCAGACATGGAGAGCACCCCGGTCTTGAAGGTTAAGGTTATTGTTTCCTCAGCATTTGCAGCTGAAGCATCTGGCTCGGTTCCATTGAGGGTATTACTCATCGTTTCAGGTATTTAGGGTTTAAATCAATTCTGTGATCAAAGTTCAACGCCTTCTGCTGCAGTTTGCCAAGTATCACCTGGAGCACCGGTTCGGTGGGTTTAGGCTGTATGCAGATGTAGATGGCCAGCAGCTCTTCCGGAGCGAAGTTGAAGGAGAACTTATGGTGGTGGGAGCTGTCGATCTCCCGGAGGTACTTTGCCTCGAGTCTTCTGCTCACCTTCCGGAGTGGCTCCAGTGCCAGGAACTCAGCCGGTGAAATGGTGCCGGTGTACTCCGTCAGAGGCTTGTATATGTGCTCGCTAATGGCAGTAAAAAGGGCAAATACCTCCAGCACATTCGTTGTTATGGACTGCCGGAAAACTAATGCCATGCCTCCTCCAGTACTTTGTACTCCCGGCCGGTGGTGCGCTCGCAGAGCCGGGATACTTTCGGGTTGCGCAGATCGTGTGCTCTCAGGTATAGCAGCTGCTCAAATCCCTCCGGCTTGTTGTTCCAGCTGAAAAAAACACACTGCTTGTCTTTCCCTGTTTCGGGGTCCGTTTCGTCGAAGGCCACCCAGAGCCACCACTTGGCTGTTTTGCTGATCTCGCTATAGGTATCGTTGCTGTTGGGGAGTGGCTTAACGGGAGGCGTGTCGGTCAGCTTATCATTAAAATCTTTGTAGTTTGCGTAAAGGTGGCTGTGGTTATGCATCGGGATGCCCTTGCACTGCTTTTGGTAATACCGCAGTGCCGTTAACCCGGCAGCGTCATTGTCCAGGAAGAAGTGCAGCTCTGGTTGCGCCATCACCAGCTCCAGTGTATGCTTCACCAGGCGCGTGGAGTTCAGGATCAGGATATCATAACCAAGGGTGGGCTTGTTGAAATAGGTTAAGGCAGAAAAATAGTCGATGAATGATTCGAAGATCGCGATGCCTGGTACCCTGCCCCGGATATAGGTGAAGGTTTTTGTCTTGCCTACAAACCCCTGAAATTTCTTGCTGCGCAGCTCGTAGTCGCCAGCGCTGTTTCTCCAGCCCAAGGCGAAGTACTCCCTATCCTTGCCCTCCACACTGTAGTACACTTCCTTCAGGTAAAGCAGTGTCTGGTTGCTGGCCGTGAGCAGATTGACGTTAATCTTGCGCTGCATCAGGTAAGCCAGCAGTATGGAACTCTTGAATTCCTCCACCCTATTCACCTGCAGCGTTGTTTTCACGGCCTTCGCACGTCTGGGGCGATCAGATTCCTGCTGCTTGTCGGCCACTGCCCGATTAACCTGGGGGTTAAGCGATACCTGGTCCAACATCTGTACAGCCGTTTGGAAATCAACCTCCAGCAGCTGCATGGCCAAGTCTATCACATCGCCTCCTTTATCGGCTCCATGGTCAAACC
>Ga0066648_10001128_pt1 | contig 15281 bp, 8 predicted proteins | sample CryGeyCG12114_NA_FD_59537 | JGI IMG/M metagenome (GOLD analysis project Ga0066648, IMG submission 59537) | Groundwater microbial communities from aquifer - Crystal Geyser CG19_WC_8/21/14_NA | ecosystem: Environmental > Aquatic > Deep subsurface > Groundwater | place: USA: Utah: Grand County... | reverse complement strand
TTCGAAGTCTCTCTGGAAGAAGCGGGCAGTTTCCATGTTCACACCCATAGCACCGAAGACAATGGAGAAGTTCTCTTCGTGTCCATCGTGCACACCTTTGTTTGGTTGGTTCACCAGACCAGCTTGCCTACAGATCTGAGCAGCAATCTCGTTGTGAGGTAGACCAGCAGCGGAGAAGATAGGGATCTTTTGACCACGGGCGACGGAGTTCATGGTGTCGATGGCAGAGATACCTGTTGAGATCATCTCTTCGGGATAAACCTATTCGTTGTTAGCGTAGCTGATCTCGATAGGCCCTTCTCTTGCTCACTCTTGAGTATGGATTGATAGGACTGCCGTTGATGTCGAGGTAGTCCTCAGCAAGCACCTTCGGACCCTTGTCGATAGCTCTTCCTGAACCATCGAAGACACGACCCAACATGTCTTCCGAAACACCGAGCTTCAAGCTGTGTCCGGTGAACTCAACTTTGGTCTGCACCCTATTAGCTCCCGCTCGACGCGTTGTGTGATTCGCCATATACCTTCTTGACATCGATACCCGACGTGCCCTCGAACACCTGAACGACAGCACGATTTCCACGTGCCTCCAGGACCTGACCACTTCGTTCCGTGCCGTCTGGCAGGGTCAAACTAACGATCTCGTTGAATCTGGGGAATTTGACATTGTCGAGGATGACCAAAGGACCGTTGATGCCACCAATGGTGTTGTATTTGAGTCGGGGCTTGATGGAAGCCATGCGAATATCAGGCCCAGCTTCTGATGAGGGCGCCATCTTGTCTGTTGTGCTGTGAAGGGCGAGGGGTTTCGCGGATTGCTCGGAGCCTTTCTTGATATGTATGGCCACCAACAATGGCTAGGACAAGCTCTCGAGGTCCGAAGCAGGGAGATCTAGGATAAGATCAAGTCGGTATACAGGTCGTCTATCTCGAGAAATACCATGTGAGCTTCAACTGCGGCGACGGAAAGAGCAATGATGCAGCGGCTTCGATAGAGCTTACCCGATTAGGATCTACAGTACGCTAAATCTTTAATGCGGTAGCTCTGGTCAGCGCCTAAACGCATATGCCTACAAAGCTGTCATCTGACTGTCAACAGCACCCTCTTCTCTGTAGAAGCAGGCATGGCTATGACCAGTGTCGGCTATGGTCCATTCTCAACGAGTTTGAGACCTACTTCTGCTGTGACCAGTCGGATGCTACCACGTATCTTCTGTTGGCATCGATCCTGTCCGACCTGTCAATGAACACTTTGCCAAAGCCTTTCTGTACATCCATCACTACTAGTCACGAGAAAACACATCCGTAGTACTCTGCACAACTCGAAACGTGCTTGAATCAACCTCAACCGGCGTTGCTGATTAGTTTTATGCCTTCACTAGCATCAAACTAGACCATGCACTGTCATCATCAGCCCCGGATTGTACAAGGTATCTCCGGCTGGTTTACTGCATGAACATATCCTCGCTGCAGATATACGTCTGTCATCGATCAAGACCTCAAGGCTCAAAGTAACGAAAGCTCTCCTAAACTCAAACTCCACCCATGATCCTTCCGCATCATGTGCTAAGCTGAACAGCATTGGAAGTGCGTGCTCGTGTGAAGACTCTGGGAGCTATTTGAGTTGAGACAGTCCTGCCAACCATGTGTACCTCGGCCTTTGTGGCGAAATGTGTCGATGTCTTACGTACGGTGCTGAGCTTTGGATGCGATCTGTGCTCAGGCCCGTCTCAGATACTGCGAACGCGGCAGTGAGCTCGGAACGACATGCCCTTGTTGCACGACGACGTCAATCGTTAGATTCGACCATCCGCTCGGTGCTTTGGTGTCCGCCTCTTTGCTGATGTGCTCGAGCGTCTGCAACACTGGTGTAGGACAGAGGCTGAACGACTACTGCCATCGTCTAGTAACGTTCCGCCAAAGCCTGACGAGCCTTCCAAGCTTACGTCCACCTATAGCCGGGAAGAACAATACGGCTTGTACCAGCATAACGTTGGAAATGCAGTGAGAAGTATTGCGTGACCTAGCACACGACGTTTAGAATCCATCGTCACATCCCTACTGGCTCAGGACGACTGGAGAACAGAATTTTATGCTTGATGATAGCAAGAATATTCAAACGAGCTCCTTCGTCAACAGTAGAATCTGCTCCGAAACCACTCGTGTCTTCTTTTCCAGAGTCTTTGTCGAGAACAGCCATGGGCTTTGCTAGTTTCTTGACCTCGCCGGTGAGCCGTTGGTGCTTGCCTATGTACAGGTAGACTTTCTTCATCCAAGGGCCTTCCTGCGTGTCCGTGCCATCGCCTTTGTAGAGTGGGAACTGGAGTTGGCCCACTACAGTAGAGGTCAAGGTCGTTGAGTCCGGAAGTGGAGCGTGGATCGTGCCTTGTATCTCAAGAATAGCTAACCCAGCAGGGGTGTGAAGCAGCTGCGGGAGAGGGTTCTTTTGTAGGTTCTGCCCAGGGCTTTGGTCCCGATGGAGTGCCACTGAAGGCATAGTATAACATGTATATGCAACCTCGTTGTCCGAGTTGCTGGGTTACTCGAAGTATGACACATAAATCCGGTGGTGAGAGGGCAGATGGTGTCGACGCGTATTAGGTAAGCATTCAACGCGTCAAGCACCAAGCGCTAGTGACATGGTGCTGGTCTGAAGACGTGCCAGCGATGATCGCAGCCTACACGCCGTTCCAGCTTACAAGACACACCTGCCCCGCCAACACCTCGATGTCGTGCTCATCTGTCTACACCGCTGAACTCGTCGTACGGCTAGGTTTTCATGGGCTTGAGCATGCGTTCTCGATCTGAGGGAACGTGAGCTTGCGTTCAACTCGGCAAAGCCATGCGCGCATTGATCCAAGTCTGCTACTCCAAAATGGTTCAGCATGTCTTGCAGCAACGATTGTCAAGACGACAGAGCCCTTCCTCAGTCTGCGATACTGCAAGGTTTTACTCATCCTCCAACCTAGCAGGTATCCAATTGGCAATGCGGAATACGGACAGTCAATTCTCTTCACATCTTTCTTGGTCTGTTCAGATCAACTCCACGGTGAAGAGATAGTGAGTGAAGGTATTTGACGGTTTTCGTGAAGTACTTTGTCTAGCTGACTTGGCTTGCTAACTTGTCTACACTTGCGTTTCCTGTCGAGCTTCTCCTCCCGTCCTTCTCGCTACGTGCGCACTCGCCTTACCAAGTATCATAGGTCTGTACTCAAGGCTCAACCTTCTGCCGTTGTCGTCAGCTCTCACTTTTGGAAGACATGAACACCGGTGACCAACTGTCTTCTCAGCAGACCAGTGAAGCAAATAGTCAATCTCATGGCGATCGATCTATCACCAATCCCGATCGAGCACGAGTCTTTGTGCGGCTCAGCAATGGCACCAAATGCTACGTTCCAGTAGCACAAACAGCGACCATCCATGACCTTCACGACAAATCTTTGCAACGTGCAGCCAAGTTCGGATTTCAAGCCAACCTGAAGGACACGTTCCTTCAAACCACGGGAGCTTCTGCAGTCGCTCTGTATGGAGAAGACTCAGTTTCTGAGGTGTTAGATCTCACGGGTTCTTCCACATTCGATCTATGTCTTCTGGAAGATCACAGTCTACAATCACCCGCAAGCTCAGCAACCCAAGTCCGTCCTATGGGATACAATAAGGCGTCCACAAATGAAGCTGTGGTCTGGATCCGCTGGATCACTCTCGAAGCTGCTATTTCTCACACTCGACTTTCTGCAATCCAGACAGATCGTTCCGCTGTTCCGCGAGACACCACTCTGGCACAGTTTCACAACATCGCTGTGGCAAGATTCGAAGCGCCTAACTTCACCGGTAGAGCTCGTGCGCAGAGGGTGAACCTGTTCCTGAAAGAGTGTCGCTTATCTGCGAAGAACAACTCCATGAGCCTTCATGATCTAAAGCTCAGTGGAAGTAAGGAGGCTCCACTGGATATCTTTGTCGACCTTGATACGTCCGAAGTAGGCAACAACGGCATTGCCGATTTGACAGAAAACACAAACGTGAAGAGTCTTTGGGGCTTCGAAACAACTAAAAGAGGTATCTGTACGCTAACAACGAGCCTTAAGATGCTGATCAAGGAAATCAAGGCCGGCAGCTACGCCATGAACAAAATTCTTGGAATTCTCTTCGAGTTGACGCACTTTCCGCCGCTGTTGATTGCATTCGTGAATCTCCAGAAAACCGATCTGGAAGAGAGGAGGTGCTCCTTGGACCTTCGACTGTTCGCTTCCGCCCTTCACATCCTGTGCTTGCAGATCGCGCCTTCGTCAATATGTCCTTCACCAGAAATGGCCCTGGAATCTTCCCGTCAGGTAGTGGCCTGGTTGTTGTCTCTCGAGCCTGGAAACACTTTGAATGCAGGGAAAGTGCAGATCAAATCGAAGACTGATGAGCAATTGTTGCTGACAGGCTTGCTACCATACAAGTATGATGTGGATGTCGCAGTCACAAAAGACTACACATCCAGCAACTGCAAGCAGCTGGTAGTTGCACTGGACAAAGAAGAAGAACGTCTAGCAGCTTTACTTGGCCGGGCTATTTACGAAGACTTCTCATGCCAGTGGGATTTCTATCTGCATCTCGAGACCTGGACGGAAGTAGTCAATCATAAGAAACTACAGGCCGTTCAGCCTACTGGTTTCGATAATCTCCTCCACATCACAGCGTCTTCGAAGAAGTTCCGTATGGTTGGTCCTCTCGAGCTCGGTTCCTGTCTTGCTACCGAGCTTCCTGTCATTACTCTGAGCTCTGCAGGCTACGTTTCACTATACGATCAAGAAGACTACGAATGCTCCGAGAAATGATTTTCTACCTGGAACGTAATACACAAGAGAGAAACCATGAGACACGCAAACCCAGGACAATTTCTCATGCAAAAGCTGGAGCCCATTGTTGCTGAGAGAAAGAGAAATCGAGCATTCATAGTGGACGCGTGGAGTGATCAGACTATAGCAAAAGCTGACTTTGGGATACCGGATGAAGCCATTGTGGTGTGTATGGATACCAGCAAAAGCATGTCGCATCCCATGTCAACCGGCTGGGTAACCACTGAGGCTGTTCTCCCTAGCCGATTGACAGAGGTCAAAGAGTTCTTCAAGAACTTGGCTCTGCGAGTGTCTGCGCTGCAACTTTCGACCTATCTAGGTCTAGTTAGTTTCTCGTCCACGTCACGCGTCATCACAAGGCAAGAGTTGACGCCTGTACATCTCAACTTCGAGAACAGCGTGGAATCCCTCGAACCACAGTCCAGAACTGCCGTATATGACGGCATTGATAAGGCACGGCAGATGCTCTGCACACTGAGAGAAGCTTACCCAGGTGTGAAATGCCGTATTGTCCTTCTAACTGATGGCGACAACAATGCTTCGAGCCGGCCACCGGAGCCAGTGTGCCGTGACTTGCTCGATAACGATGTGATTCTTGATTCCATCGTGATTGGCACCGACATCACGAGTGAGCTGTTCAAGATGTCTAAAGCGACGGGAGGCTATGCTTTTGCTCCGGAAACGCAGCAAAACTTTTTCCAGATCTTTTTGCTTGAGACCTTGGTCGATATCCGATCAAGACCAGACATCGTCAAAGTGCCTTGGGATCATTCTAAAGCGTGGAAGGCCTATCTGTCCAAACCCAAAGACATGTTCGTTGCTTACGACTTTCCACCATGCCGACCACATCCTAACCAGGACGACCATTTCATTGCCTTGCACGATGCTGATCGGGTCCTGAGTCGCCAAACCAGACAAGTCAATAGGGTGGCGTCCTCGGGTCGCTCGATGTCAACCCGGTCTACCTCAACAGTGGTGACGGAAACCACGATCGGTAGTGCTGGCGGCAGTGCTCGAATAGTCCTAAGCGAGGTGAAAGAGATGGTCAAGAACCCTCACCAGTATATGGACGTCTATGTCAGCGAAAGCAACATGGAATTCTGGAAAATTGTGATGCAGAGCCCTCCAGCTTCAGCATACGCAGATGGTGTATTCATGCTCTACCTAGACCTGGGGTCAGACTTTCCGCTCAAACTACCGTCAGCGCGGTTCATAACGCCAATTTTGCACCCGAACATCACGAAGGTAATGTCAACTGAAGATCAGGTAAAATTCTGCTAACACTCCTGCAGCACGGACGGATCTGCCACCCTATCTTTGACCGTGAGTGGAATGGGACAATACGGGTCTACCAGGTCTTGCAGCATGTTTGGGGTATATTGATGTCGTTGGAGGTACAGTCCACACAGTCTTGCATCGTACAGCAGGATGCTAACTACTAGACAGGCCCGCGATGCCGTTGATCCGCTAGTCACTTTAAAGTTCTGGACTGATCCAGCTCAGGGTCGGCAGGAGGTCCAGAAATATGTATGCTCGCTGTCTGCCAGTTTGTCTATTCTATCACTGACGCAAATACAGGGAGCTATATTCGCGACACGCTCTCGAGCTGCTCACCGCACTGACATAAGACGATCGTGATCTGTCTGAGGCTCTTTGTACCATGTTCATGGATCGTGCAAGTGACAGTGCATCCTACCAATAGGAGCGTTGGAGGGTGTGCTGGCGCAGATGGAGGAAGAGCAAGCCGGTACGAAAGCTTCTTCAAGAAACTCGACAACTGCAGGTGGAAGGCTGTTGCCGCTACAGGAGCGTGGGAGTTCTCCTTTTGTTGGTGTCTTGAAGGCGACTACCGACCACGGCTTCTAGACTCAACGGCGGGCACATGACGTACGTGGCTAATCAAGAGAACGGATGGGGGCTTTGTGTGTTTGGTAGGTATGTAATGTCTGTCAAATCACCACTTCACACAAGTAAGTAGTCTTGACCGTGCAAAACAGTGTATTGTCCTCCACGCAGACTGACCCGTCTGATTGATTTGTCGTGTGAAAGTGTTTGCACATCAAAATTTTCTTCGTATAGACAACGCTTGAGTTGAGGGAGGAAGAGTAGGACATTCAATAGACACTCTGAACTTTCCAATGCTCTTGCCTTGCCAGTGACAGAGTATTATAGCATGATGAAAAGGCAGGCGTCCCTGTCAGTAGCGTGGAAAATGAACTATATCATCTCCGTTTAACCTAACGCGATGATTCTCTTTCCTGCAACTGAAGTACTTACACAGATGCCGATTACTCGGACCTCCTTGGTTCTTAGTAGCTTAGCGGGAGAACCAGCCTGCTTACTTACGTACAGAACAAGCCAGACAAGCAGACTCAACGTGGTTGTCAAGCACTACATCCTCTGAGACACTTCACCTTCAAACATGCCCTGAACACCGCGAGATTGGAGCTTCAATCAGGACAAGAGGAGGGATGACCCCAAGATACATGTATCGCCGCGTGTGTAGCATCCACAGCCTTGTACGTTAAAGGAGCCCCAGCGCCGAGTCACTTGATGAGTCGCTCCCAGACGTCTGCCCGTCCTTCAAAACGAAGCCGTTTCTCTTCTGAAGCTTAGCAGAAACCCCAAATCTAGAACCACAGTTTCAGGGTCAGCAAACGACCCTGTCCCTAACGAGGCGTCGTCTTCATAACGTGGTGCCCACGTTGTTGGTGCATGGCTTTTGCCATGAAGCAAACAGAACGGCATTTCACACCTGCGCCGCGACTTATACCTGCAGGTTTGCACGTCAGGAGAGTGTGTGACATTCATACCTGCGGCTCAGCATTGCGCCTTAGTCACATGTCAAACCGACAGCAGTCTTCACTTGCTATATGAAAGCCACGAACTCCACAGCCAGCGAGAAGGTCATGGTACCGAACCTGAGGACTTGCACTTTCCTTCGATCCAGAGTTCGGATCCGCCAGTTTTCGATCAACTTCAAGTTCAACAGAGTCAGATGCGACCTGCTATCGGCCGTCAAAATCATCTCCAGTTGGGGGCAGCAACCCGTACTTAGTGGTCTCTCACATAGATCTTTGCCTGGCCGTCCTGACAGCACCATGTCCACACGGCAGCAGGCGCGGCCGCGATACACGTCTGCCTCCACTTCCTCAACAGACGCAAGAGGCCATTGGTCAACAAGTGACAAATACGTTTGCTTCGAAGTGCGCGAAAGAGAGAAATTTGAGCGGGTCATGCGGCGACACCCTATGAATGATTCGCGGTCCCCTTTTCTCCCCTCAACTTGGCAAGAATACCTCAGTCATCGAGCCAACATCCTCGATGACAGGATCACGGCTGAAAAGACGGCGATCGCTGCAGCAGAAGCGCAAGCGCGGGCGCGGAAGAGAAACCCGGCGTCTGCAAAGGTAGTGCCAGCTTTTGAAGGCAGGGATTTGAGAGGCGTAGCGGCATGTTCTCTGGAGGAATACAGGAGATGGCAGGGTACGTGGTGGCCGATAAGAGAGAGCGTGGTTGTGGCCAACAAGGAGATGAACAAAGATGCGTCCTTTCAGGTTGGGGGGGAGTTCCTGATCGGTAAAGATCTAGTAAAGAGGTTGTAAGAGTGGCGTGTGAACGATTTGAGGACCATCTGTGTCTGACGTGTACAATTTTGCACTCAGTTGTCAACCGGTTTGGGATTTGAGCTCGAAGTGCATTGCTTCAATTTCGTACTTTGAGCAAGGTGTTGGAGCGCAGACTCCGGAGAATGTGATTATCAGCTTTTGGGGACTGTATTAGCAATCATAGAGCAATGTTCGAGGAAAAGATGCATCACAGATATAGGTTCCGACATCTTCGACCATCTAAGAGGAAACGATCGTAGTACTTTCCTGATCAGTGCCTTGCTTACAACAACATCATCAGAATTTAAAGTCGTGACCCGCCTCACCCAATCCTCCAACGCGCCGCTGTTCGTTAGCAGTATCTTACAGTTTGTCAGAGAGGAAGGGCGAAGGATAGAGAGCGCCAGCGCCGCAGCATCCTTTGACAACAACAGTGTCCTTTACCACCCACCACAGTCGCAAAGTATGTGCAAAGAACTACATTCCTGTTCTTGTAGAGGTTGGGATAGGCTGCGATGATAGCTACAGCATAGTACCTTGTCCTGGAAGAACTAGCCTGAACACGACAGGGAGGGTCACGGAGCCCACGACACGCTAACATGCTTCTGGAATAGCTTGATTCTAGTTGCGAATCAGTGCATGTGGGCCAGCATGACAGGTGTTGGAGTCATTTAGAGTTGGCTGAAGGCACGTTTTTGCGGGGATCGTGGACGCCAATGATCTTCAAGCTGACGCCAGGTTGAGACCTCGGCTGCTACGAATCCGACCGCTTGCGCTCGTCCAGGCCGGGCATCAGCTCGCAAGCGACGAAGATGGGCAGCTTCAAGGCGCGCGTGTCTCTGAGCACTCTGTCGCTCCCCGATTCCAGGATACAAGACGATACTGGCATTACCTGAAGCTTTCGGCCACAGTCATGGCACGTAAGTACTGGCTAACGGTCTCTGGCGACAGCGAGGAGCGAGCAGCGACGCTGACCATGCACAGTAACAGCAGCCGCCGCGGGACTGGCAGCAGCCACGCTGGGGGCCATGTACGCAGATGCCAAGTTTCTGATCCGCCACGACCTCTACTCGGGCAGCCTGGCCGCCGTGTCAACAGCAGCCCAGAAGTTCATCGACGAGCGCATGCGAGACAACCGCATGCTGGTCTACCACAACTTCGAGTACTGGGCCAGCAACCCGCAGACCGCCTCCAATCTCTTCCTCATCTTCGAGGGCAGGACATACACCTACAAGCAGTTCTACGACCAGATAGGCCGGGTAGGGAACTGGCTCATCCAGGAACTCGGCATCAAGAAGCATGAGATCGTGGCCATCGACGGCGGCAACACGCCTGAATACCTCATGCTGTGGTTCGGCCTCGAAAGCATCGGCGCCAGTCCAGCCTTCATCAACTGCAACCTGACCAGAGATCCCTTGGTTCACAGCGTCAAGCTGTGCGAGTCGTGCTACCTGATATCCGACACCGACGTCCGCTCCCTTGTCGACCCCTGCCGCGACCAACTCGAGGCGGCAAACTGCAGCATCATCTACTTCGACCAAGCTCTCTTTGCCTCGTTCCAGTCAGACAACGCTTACGCTACAGTCCCACCCGCCGACCGTCACGCCGGCATCCTCCCCACAGACACGGCCGGCCTCATCTACACCTCCGGCACAACCGGCCTGCCCAAGGGCACCATCATGCTCCGCGGCCGCGAACTCAACGTCGGCCGCGGCTCATCCCTCTACCTCGGCCTCAGCCAGCACTCCAAAACCCGCCGCGACAGAGGCCCCGACAGGATGTACACCTGCCTGCCCCTGTACCACGGCGCCGCCCACGGCCTCTGCGTCACCCCCTCCATCCACGCCGGCACCACCGTCGTCCTCTCCCGCAAGTTCTCTCACCGCACCCTCTGGCCCGAGATCCACGCCACCCAATCCAACATCCTCCAGTACGTCGGCGAACTCTGCCGCTACCTCATCAACGCTCCTCCTCGCCCCGACGCCCTCGACACCACCCACCAGCTGCACATGGCCTGGGGCAACGGCATGCGCCCGGACGTCTGGGAACCCTTCCGCCAGCGCTTCCACATCCCCGTCATCAACGAGCTATACGCCGCCACCGACGGGCTCGGCGGCACCTTCAACCACAACGCGGGGCCCTTTGGCGTCAACGCCATCGGCAAGCGCGGCGCCATCTGGCACTGGTTCAACGCCGCCAACGAGAAGCGCGTGCGCATGGACATCGACACGGAGGAAATCGCGCGCGACCCATCCACCGGCTTCGCCATCGAAGTCGCGCCCGGCGAGCCCGGCCAAGTCGTGCACCGCCTCGCCGACCCAGCCCTCAAAGAAGCCTATTTCAAGGGCTACTACAACAACGCGTCCGCGTCCGACAAGCGCTGGACCACGAACCTCTTCGCGCCCGGCGACACCTGGTTCCTGTCCGGCGACATGCAGCGCCAGGACCCCGACGGCTGCGTCTACTTCGTCGACCGCCTCGGCGACACCTTCCGCTGGAAGTCCGAGAACGTGTCGACCAACGAGGTCGCCGACGTCTTCGGCCGCCACCCGCACATCGCCGAGACCAACGTCGTCGGCGTGCAGATCCCCCACGCCGACGGCCGCTGCGGCCTCGCCGCCTGCGTCTTGGCCGAGGGCGTGCGCGAGGACACGCTCGACTGGGCCGGGCTGGCGCGCTATGCCGTCGCGTCATTGCCGCGCTACGCCGTGCCGGTGTTTGTCAGGGTCATGAAGAGCTTGGATTATACGGGCACGTTCAAGATCCAGAAGGGCAAGTTGAAGAGCCAGGGCGTCGATCCGGCGAGGAGGGTCGGCGAGGAGGCGGCGGATAGTATGTATTGGTTGCCCATGGGTGGCAGCGCGTATGTGCCGTTCACGCAGAAAGAGTGGGACGAGTTGAAGGCAGGTCGGGTGAAGCTGTAAGAACTGGGATAGAAGCTGGTTCGTCTTTGATGGGCTTTTTCTTAGAGGTGACGATCAATTAGATGCACATAGAGGAGCCACGTGGCTCAATGCATCACTTTCCATCTCATTGCTGGTGTCATGGTGATCGCTTCAGTCAAAGCTCTTGTGCTCGTGTGAGCCCTTGCTATATATGCCCGAGGCCCAAAGCCACCAGGGGGGTAGCCGGCCTCCGATCTATTCGTCCTATGCAAGCAAGATGATATTTATTATCTTCGTTAACCATGCTTTTCAATCCAAGAATACACACAACCACAGTCCTTCATGTGTCGCAGAGCATATTGCTTATTTCGCTACGTATGCTTCGCTATGCTATACAGGTCGAGTATCGTAACATCGTTATTGCCGCCGGTGTCGGTGTTATACATAGTCGTCGAGTGCGGTCGTGTCTCAAATCATCTTTTCAAGTAGTTGAGTATTGTCGCAGGAAGTGGCATCGAGCTAGACTCATTCTATGGCCTTCCGCAAGTCGGTCCATCGTTGTCTCAGAGTTTCGTGTTCTGCGTTCAACTGTTTCCGGATTAGTCAACCACGGGCGTACCATCTAGGCAGACAACATACCTCTGCATACTTCATTTTCATCTCAACAAGCTCCCTCTCCATCTCTGCCATTTGTTCCTCCATGTGCCGATTTTCGTTCTGGACTTCGATATTGCGCTGCATGACCTTCTCGGTTCCTTCCCGCATGCGCTCTTCGACATTGGCTGCTTCACTTGCCGCGACTTTACGTAACTCCTCCACTTGACCTTTGAGACTCTCGTTCTCGTCAACCAAGTCTTGGTTCTCAACCTTGAGCTTGACAAGCTCATTTGCAATCTCGATGTGCTCAGCGTCCGATTTCTCGGCGCGCTGCTCGAGAGACCTAATCTGGGATGCTTTGGTGGCAGTGTCCGTGCGGAGGTTTTCGAGCTCCGTCTCTCGAGCCCTTTCAGCCTTGGTCTTCTCTTCCCATTCACTGGTGTATCGCGTCAACATCTCGGGTGTGAGTTTGACGGAGCAAGCGTCCTGCACAAGCAAATCGGCTCTGTAGATATCATTTTCTGATCCACCAGAACTGCCAAAGAAGCCAGATTCGAGTATTGACTTGGAGTTTGGCGACGAATCAATGTAAGCATCAAACAGCTTTTCTTTCAGATAGTTTGTCAACGCCTGCATATCGTTCATAGCGAGCAGTGTTTCGACGTTCTTCTGCATCAGCGCCATGCCGAACTTCAATATCGCACCTTCAAGTCCCTCGCAGAGGATCAAGTCAAAAACTCGCATCACTAGCTGCAGCGGTAACCGGTACGCAAACAGGGTCAGAAACCATTGTGTTGCATACAGCTTCGGGGTGACGCTTCTGCGGTTCAGATGGACGTACAGCGCCGGCTCAAGGTCTTCTAGTAGTCTCTCAAACTGGAACAGATGTAGGTGCAAGCCTGGCATGTCGTGTATGAACATCTCGCGAAGCTGGTACTTGTTCATCAACCTGACAAGCAAGCAGAAAGCCTCCTCTTCTGGCATGGTGAACAGGATGGGCATGATGATGAAGTTCATGCCTTGAGGGTAGCCTACAGCTTCGTCAAAGAGCGCATAAGCTTTGCAGACATTGAACAAGCCATCTTGGAAGCCTGCGGCTGCGGCGTATTTCGAGTAGCTTGTCCTCGAGCCCATGTCGCGGCGGATCATCTTTTCTAGTTTGCCGAGGGCCGCAGCGTCCTCCTTGGCTCGCTTTGCTCGATCTGTGGCTGCTTGAGCGTGAACTCTCGCTTCTTGTATAGGGTCCACTCGGTCGACGGAGGGGGAAGGTGAGTTCACTGCAACGTTTGTGCTTGTTGCTGGAGTTGATTTCTCCGATCTGATCGAGGATCTCGACGACGCTGTAGACTCCTTCTCTTTGACTTCGTGTTGAGCAGCTGGTAAGCTTGAGCCAGGAAGCTCGTCCTTGGTGCCGCGCAGTTTTAGCTCATTGTATACAGTCTCGAGGTCTTCGTTCTTGCTGCTAGCCAGGACTTGCCATATGACGCCTCGGATGGTGGAGGGAATGCCGCCGGCTATGGCCGTGGTAAGCTCTTCTGGGCTCGTCCTTGCCACGGCTTGGGGTCCCCCGTTCACCACTGTCTGCCAGAAATCCCAATCAATGGGCACGGCTGAATCTTCAGCTGCCACGGAGAAGCCAGAGACGGTGCCCGGAGGCAGATGCTCATTGATGGTTGGTGCTGGACTCAGTGGCATCTGGATGGTGGGAGACATGAGCGGAGGCTGGTCTTTGTCGTCTACAGCGTCTGGACTCGCTACAGCAGGTATCGCACCATCTTCCGCCTGCGCGTCGTGCTCTAGGCTTGTCATGCCAACCTCTTCTCGCAGGCGGAGCAGCTTGAACCTCTCCTTCAAGGAGTTTCTGGCTGGTCTGCCTACGTTGTGCTCGGCACCCTCTTCGATAGCTTTCATCATGAGGTCTTGGTTGCTACCCAACGTTGAGACTGAGGCCGTAGTGCCTCTCCTTGAATCCGCGGTTGGTTTAGGAGGTAAAGGAGGTGATTTCAGATCTTTGCCGCTGGTGGCTCGACTTAACCATCCGAAGGGGGTCGATCTTTTGGCCGCAGCTGGAGTGTCTTTCGGTGGAGGTTGAGGAGACGGCGAGCGGATGGGGTTTGTGGTCTTAGCTTGTCCACCCCATGATACGGACGGTAAGGATGCTGAGAAGTTTGGAAACCTTGAAGGGCGGGGCGGAGGCTTCGTGGGCTGCCCTTTGTCGTGGGTCCCTGTTGCTGTGTGATCTATCGACTGTGCACGCGATTTGGCTATGTTGGTGTCGGCCTCGCTTGTTGCAGTTACGGAGGACTGCCTCCTCTTCTCCGAAGCGGTCGAGACCTGTGACTGCGTTCTTTGCCGAGCAGGCACTGGAGTTGCGACTTGGGCTATCTCGGTGTCTGCATGCTCTTTCTCGCGGTCCGACACAGCGCTTTCTCCGCTCTTTGGTCTATCATGGTTCGAGGCGTTAGGAGAGGTCGGTGAGACTGGCTCTTCGACGGTGGGTGATGGATCACTGGGGAATTGACCTGGCGGCTGCTCAGTCTGGTCTTGAGCATCTTCAAACTATGCCAAAGTCAGCGTCGTGATGGCAGCATGTCCAACGCCAATCCTGCTGTACCTCTGCATCTGAATGATCAGCACTCTTGCTGGATGCTTGTGTGTCCGCCATGGTGCCAGCACCGTCGAGGTCAAACGTGGAATACCACCAAGCAGAGCTTCAACAATATAAGAATTATCGGCGTAGTCAGGTGGCTTCCGCAGAATGTTTTTCAGGCGTGGCTTCCTTTGTTGATTCGGGTTTGCTGGAAGACGGGCAACGTAGGCAGTCGGACGATCCCTATGAATTATGAATGCTGCCGATCAGGACCCGATTGTTTGGTTGACGAGGCACAAAGAGAGCCAGACGGTGGAACTCGTAAGCTTTCAAGGATCAGACGGTGTTGTTGTCCAAGTCACCGCGATGTTCGTACAGTTCAATGTTTCTGAACCCCAACTCGTGTGCACGGAGACACAACTCTGGCCCAGTTGGCTGTGCTTGTCACCCTTCCAAGTTCCACCATCTTGACGGACTGAAGCCAGATCCCGAGGAGCTTGCGCACACACTAAACCAACATCATGCAAGCGTCATCGTCTCTAGCTTCTGCCAGACCGAGCGACCAATGCGGGCGCCTTCTCCCTAGACTAGGCCCGGCAAGCCACAATGCTGGGACCCGTTGCCTCTGAAACAACCATGTTCACTTTCTATCCTTCTGGCACACCGTCATCCGTCCCTCGATCGTGCATGAGCGCTGGAGGGAGGTGTCAGATAATGGTGTAGGAGATCGACAGTATTAGCTTGCATTAGCGTGCATTAG
>Ga0066648_10001126_pt1 | contig 15295 bp, 17 predicted proteins | sample CryGeyCG12114_NA_FD_59537 | JGI IMG/M metagenome (GOLD analysis project Ga0066648, IMG submission 59537) | Groundwater microbial communities from aquifer - Crystal Geyser CG19_WC_8/21/14_NA | ecosystem: Environmental > Aquatic > Deep subsurface > Groundwater | place: USA: Utah: Grand County... | reverse complement strand
AGAGCGCTGCCCTCCGAAGGCAGAGGTCACAGGTTCGAATCCTGTCGGGTGCACCAGCTTTTCAATAGTTTATGCAGCTGAACATAAGACTGTATGGAATGGGTACGGAAAAGCCTGGTGGACCAAGCAGTGCATTTTTCAGAAGCTAACTTCTAGCGAGTTGCGGCGCTGACGGCATCCCGGTGGGGATTTCCCATTGGGAAGGCCGCAAGAGCAGTTTTCACCAGAGAAGCGCGAGTTCCACTGCAATGGAGCAAGGCGACATGACCTGCTTCCTTACCTTAGCAAAGCGGCACCTCTGATGCTGTCGAACGGCTGATGTTGGCGTTTTGGTGATGGGCGGCGCTCGGGTAGTTACCAGCGGATAGCTGCCCCCTTGGTTCATTCGACGCATTGATCTGTGGTGATTGTCGGCTCGTGGCCGCTGGCTGCACCAGCGACCTTCGGGCTTATTGCCGTGTAGAGGCTAGCGTGCTTCCGGTACCGCAAACGTTGACGGTGACTATGGCAGATAAAGCATGTCTCAGCTTGTGAGCGCGGAGCTGCCGCCATTGAGCATCCTCTTCTTCTGGCGCCTCGCCATCGTCAGGTCGACGCTATTTGGCACCACGAACTCCCACCGATCCGGGCACCTATGATTGCCGGGATCACCCGACAGAAATAAATACTGCGCAATGCCGAGCGATGCGGTCGCGGTAAAGGCACGCAGATCAGCTCCTCGTCATCCTGGAAACACGCTGTGTGCATCAAATGTACCGGTCGGGTCGGCGCAATCTAACATGGCCTCCTTCACCGCGTCCGCCGGCGCGTACTGATTGGCTCTAAAATCGTCACGATGCGGTGCGAAGCGCCTCCCCCCTCATACCGTGCGCCCGTTTTAGGAGGGTGCTTGCTTATAGGTGCAGGATCCTTGGCAGGGCGGCGACAAGCTCTGAGGCCAACCAGGCCTTACCGACCCCAGAGATACCGAAAAGACAACGAGCGGGCCCAGCCTCCACTCGTATGGCTTCAGAGCAGATCGTACTGCCGCTCATCAACCCTTACGCGCCCTAATTCGTCGCTTACATACATGTGGGACTGAGGGGCCGTGAAGTTCTCGATTGCAGACGCGGGCTCGACTGGGCTGGCAAAGCGTCGGGCCTCCGCGACTTCGATGGCGCTGGCGGTTGAACGCCCCTCGAAGTATCTGTCGAAGAACTCGCGGCTTATTCCTGCGAACGCCGCCGTGCGCTCCCAGAGGGAGGCCGGCGTTTCCGTTATGATTCTCGCAACGTCAAACTCGCCCATGATCATGCCCACCGGCTGAGTCACATACAGGACCACCGTTCGGACCGAACGGTCACGGAATACCGAGCGCCTAAACTCGAACCGTTTGGACCCGTCGAATATACGCTCGGCGAATTCAGGTTTAATCGACAATAAGACCTTCATCGACCTCACCCAATTCAATGATCCGCTCAAATTGGTTCCTGCTAAGTTCGCGAAGCTGCCAGCGGGGCTGCTCGCTGACTCCGACATCCTCGAGCAGCGCCTCCCGGTTCGGCCGCTTGGGCAGCGCTAGATTGTAAGTCATCTTCACCGCGTAAAGAGGTTTGCCCGCTGCGAACAGGTCGCGCAGCTCTGGTTCGTCGAAGACGCTATGCTCCTTGGCGAAGGTGACCAACGCGTCAGCTGTGCCGAGCTGTTTCCTGCTCCGCACCTCCTCAATGACGCACACAGAGGTAGCCACCGATCGGTAGCGCGCACGGCCTGGAATATCCGTCGTCCGGTATGGGATAATGACATCCCTAGGCTTCATACGCGTGAGAGGGACACCGCCAACATAAACCTTATGGATGGTGTTAGTGTGTGAAACGTCCTGCAGGAGGTCCGGCGACTCAGTGTGGAGAATCGAATCCGGGAACAGATTGGAATGATATTCTGGATAGATCGCCAGAAGCCAGAACCTTCGTCCACAAGTATGGACAAATGGGTAGTCCACGAGTGGGTCGCCCGACCTCGCTGACATCTCGCGCACGAGTACAATTTCCGTACCATTGGGTGTTTTCTTAGCGGCCTCCTCTGCGAAGCCGTAGCGCATGAAGAGGGCGATCAGCTTCGCGTGCGTGTCGAAGACTGTCACATAGATTTCATCGACCGCCTCGCTGACCGCGTGGTCGAATATCTTTTTAATGACCCGCTCTCCGAGCTTGGTTCCGTGTGCATCGATCTTGAGCGTGCCCACCTTGAGGCGTCGGGCGCTGGGCCGCGGAGGCTCAACGTCGGCGAGTGGTCCCTCCTCTACCTTGAGATAGATGAAGCCGCGCAGGCCTCCGTCTTTCGCCTTCTCGATGACATAGACGGGTTCCTTGGCGGCGCTCTTCTTGGCGAACCACTCCGGAAACTCAGAGTACTGCTTCTTCAGTGAGTCGAAAAAAGCGTCGGCGAGATTCACCTGGTCAAAACGTAGTAGATCAAGCGTCTGAGCCATTGGGCACCACTAGCGGGTGGCCACGCCTTCCTCAACCAGCTAGCTTCGCTTCGCCGCTCATCGCGGTGACGGCCGGGAAACTCTATGGAAGGCACTCTTGCACTGTGGTTCGACCCGCTTGACGATAAGGGGCGGACGCCCCGCCTTGAATTGCACGTAAACCTCTGGCGTGACCTTTCCGCTGATTTCAACTTTCTCGATGTCGGTTTTCGATTGGCCCACATCGAGAACCTTCGTCGCTTTCATCTCTTCTTTCCCGTTGCCGTCGATCTAGGGAGCGTGACCGACCTCGGTGAGACGCTGCGTTATGCCGACACACTCAAAGCCGTCTTCAATGACCTCGTCACTGCCGGGAGCGGAGACGCAGGGTTCTACGCCACTGAACTTGACGGCGAACCTCACCTCACCATTCAGATGCTCGACGTCGGCCGGGATCTCAGCATTGAACCGGTCGCGATGCATACGAGGGATGGAGCGATTGTCACTTTTGGTGAAATGCTATGCGACCGGATGCGCTCTGTTGGCGGTGATGGGCACTACATACGGCTGCGGATCCACCTCCGGGGTCGCTCGCGCGACCTTTTTAGCAGCGAGATCGCCGCCGGCGACTGGCGGCTGACGACCGCAACCAACGTCACAGAAACTACGGAGTTTCGATTCAACGAGCGGCGCAGCTACCCTGAAGTCGTAGCTCGGCGCGTCGGCGACGACGGCTTCATCATCGAGAAGATCCACTACTTCTTGATCCGCGATGTCGAACAGCAACTTACTAGCCAGCACAGCCCTCTGCGCAACGTGCGTCGACTTGAGGCAGGGCTATGGACCCCGTATCTGCAGGGCGAACCCACCCGCACGGGCACCTGGCGGGCCCCCACAAGAGTCGTTCGGCGCCTCGCGATCTATCATCGGTCGGCCAAGGCGGAAGGTGACGCGTCGGTTGAGTCGTTTACCGCCTTCGCGAGCTTCCGAGCTGCCCGTGTCCATCTCGGCATCTACGCCATCGCGATAGTGCTGTTCGGTGCCATGGGCAGCCTACTCGCGTCCCTTTTATCCGCGGGAATGAACCGTGATGTCACATTTGAACATCTACGCTCCGACGTTCTGGCTGCAAGCTGGGTCGCCGCGCTGATCGTCGTGTACTGGGTGGTGGTGGCAATGCCATGGCGTGCCCTCGCGGCTAAACTGAAGGCGTTTGCACGTTTTGGCCAGCAGTGGATCGCCTCCCGCCGGACTAAAGCCGCTCGATCGTGAAATCAGTCCGTCGAACGCTCAGGCGGTTATCAGTCCGAGCATGCACCAAAGGTTTGCGTACCTAGCTTGGGATGGCTCGCCGTCACCAGATAGGGCCTCGCTCTTGGATCAGAATGAAGCCTCTGAGCGAGCCTACGGCCAGGCGTCACAATTGATCGCGAGGAGGAAAAGGGGCAATTTATGCGGGAGACGTACCTGCTGGGCGTGAGCTTGTTTTTTAATACTGTCAGCATGGCATCGGTGTCAGGCAGCTCTACATCCGGCGCAGGCTGATGGCAGAGAGAAAGCTAACCGCAGCTTGTCTCGAAAAGGAGGTGATGCCCGCATCCGATTATTGGCTTCAGATCAAGGGGGAGCAAGCTCAGCGACAGCTTGGCAAGCAGACCAAGCAAACGAAATCTCCGCCTCCCCGTGTCTTGAACGCTACTGGCTTAGCCCGGCTGAACCCAAGCCGAAGCACGAGATGTCATCCAGCAGTTGCCGTGCTAGCTAAGCACTAGGTCCATCCAGTCCAGGGTCATTTGAGCGTCGGATTGAGCTCGAGGCGAGGCTCTCCATTAAGGAACCCTGCCGGCAGCCCAGCGAGGCGTTCGACGATGCTCGGTGCCAACCGCAGGCGGGCAAGCAGTTCGTCACGCGCGAGCGCGCCCGATTCAATTACGAGATCGGCGACCTTACTAAGGAGAAGCGGTTGTTCCAAGGGAAGGCCACTTTCTCCGTCCAGCGGCTCCATGGTCCGCCACCTTTTAAAAGAGATTTGCTTGTACAGGTTTGTAACCTGCTGCTCGTCAAACAGTTCGAGGTCTTTGCAGCGGTAGACCATTGCTTGGATTGACACCTTCCAGCGCCGCTTCAAATCGACAAAAGCTGTGAGCCGAGGGGAGTAAACTTCGTTCGGAAACGATTTGCGAGGTAGGAGAAACGCGCTGGCAAAGCGATCTGCCTCCCTTTCAATTTCCTTCAACCGATCTCTGTCCTCGAGGTCCTCAGTGCCGATCCAGCGGTGCAAAACAAGGTGTCCAAGCTCGTGGGCAGCGTCGAAACGCGCGCGAGCGCCGCTGGTCTTGTCCGAGGCCAGGAAGACGAATGGCCGTACGCCGCTCCAGAAAGAAAACGCCTCCACCTTCTCGCCTGTCATTTCCAGCCGGCACACGATCACGCCCTTAGTTTCGAGTAGGCGAACGACGTTCGATATAGGCCCGAGCCCAAGTCCAAAGTGTTTACGCACGGCTTCGGCGATCCGCTCGATTTCCTCGTCATCATAGCGCAACGCCGTAGCGCACTGTGGTTCGAACGCAGGCAAGTCGACCGCCGGGAAGTTTGCGAGCTCATCGAAAACGTAGGCAGTCTGCGCGAACCAGCGCGCATGGACTGCACATGCGGCGTTCCGTTTTTTGGTGTCAGCGCCAGTTTTTCTAAAAAAGTTCGTGCTGAATGGGCCGAACGAAGCGGGGCTCTCACCGGTGAAAAAGCTGATCGGTTGCTCGAGCACCTCGGCGATCGCGCGCATAGTTCCGGGTTCTGGCCCCTTGTCGCCCTGCTCGTAGGCGGAAATCGCCTGCCGACTCACACCTACCGCTGCAGCAAGTTCTGTCTGGTTGAAACCGCACGCGATACGCGCCTCACTCAACCTGCCAGGAATCAAGCGCCGCCCGAAACCATCGTCTCGAGCGGCCACTGGTAATTGAAAGACGTTTTCCCTAAGCGTCATTTTCCCTCCGCCACTGCTCCAAATCCTGCTTGAGGAGACCGAGCGCCTCGAAGTCTGTGTCCGTGTTCTCTGCTGGGGGTAGATCGTCATCCAATTCGTGGGGCAGCAACATAAGGTTCGGCGATTGATAGCGGAAGCCTTGGCTGTGAATAGGATGTGGTACCCCTAGGTGGGCGAATTCAAGAGTCTGATGACCGTGCGTGATTAGCAGGTGAGGTAAACCTTTAATTTGCTGTTCTGCCTCAAACTCCGGCAGGTCGAAGCACGGCTCGTTGTTCAGGCGTCCGTTCTTGCGAAATTCGACACTCCGAGGCTGCTTGTTGGCCTCCGACACCTGGCTGATCGAAACCACTGAATGCGGCAACCTAATTTCAAGATAGCGCCCGGTAGGCTTTGCAAAAGGTTTCCACCGGAAGTCAAACGGAAGACGGCCACTCTCGATGAGGCGCTTGAATCCGAAGTCTACCGCCCATGAAATCAGGCGCCCGTGATTATCAAGCGCGCTTTCGACCTGCAGCATGGGCTCCTCAGTCGCGAGCCGTTGCGCCGCCTCATAAGCCGTCATCAGTGTGGTAGGGATTAGCGGCCAGTACTGCCTTGGAAACTGGTCCTGCAGAAAAAGTTCGGGACTCACGGTTTCCATTGTCCGCTCCGGTGTTAGATGTAGCGCAACCTAATCCGATTTTTTGCTTCCTTTGTCAACCGGACTGATGCGCGCGAGTTTCGATCTACGCGCTGCATGTGGACGTGTTTTCTCAGCGCGGTCGTCCGCGCGTCCAGGTAGCGAAGAATTTGCAATTGCAGCTATCAGGAAGCGATAAGACAGCTCAACCGCAACCATGAGCGCTTTGGTGTCGCTGGGGCATAGCCGACTCGACAGAAGCGTTCCGCAGATTGCAGCTATTTTCGCCGGCGCGTACCTCTGCTGGCGGATGCCTAAGCCGGTTATCTCTATCCGCCTGCTGCACGCGCACGACTTACCCGCACCACTGGCAATTCAGTCGCAGGCATATCCATTATTCTTGTGGAAGATGCGGGCGCCTTCGCAAGCCGGATGGATGTTGTAGCGCCCTTCTGTCTTGCAGCCGTCCATAAAGGAGCTTGGTAGGCTATCTGCTGGCACACGGATGTCCGCGGCAGGAGCCGCCACCTATGGTGCCGTCCTCACGAAGTGCCGTCGTCGATGATCTCGCCCTTGCGCCTTCCGGTCGCGGCTCGAGGATCGGCGAATGGATTGTAGAGCGCGCCTTCGAACAGGACGCTGACCAGCGCTTGTGCAGCTGGCAATTGAGCACAAAGAGAGCCACCTGAGATGCTCGGTTTGTGGCGCTTGCCGAACAAGGCTGCCGCCGGCTCTCGCCAGTGGTTAAGCGCTAGGGCCCCCCACCCAAGGATCGCATGTGCGCTCAACCACCATCAGATCCTGAAAGGGCCGACACAGCAATCCAGCGGCCTCATGCGGCGCATGGAGCCAATCGGTCCACTCACTGCGCCGCAAGATCACCGGCATTCGATCATGCACGTCAGCTACGTGGATGCATGCCTCGGTCATGACCATGCTGTAAGCAGGGCCCCATTCGTCAGTGTCACGCCAGATGCCAGCGGCGACGAAGATTGGCTCGTATGGCAGCGAGAACGAGGTGCGGGTCCTGGCGACTTTCTCGCCGTCTGCTTCAGCGAACCTGGTCATCGTTCCAGCAGGTGAAGCATTCACGTGCACGCCCACCCACGTGTGGGATGGCGATGGCCCAGTCTGGTGTGCGGAGGGGCCACGCATCCGCTTGTCGGGCATTGCGGCTCCGGAGATGGATGGCTCCTGCCGCAAAGGCCAGCCGTGCCCCGATGTGAATGCGCATGATGCTCGTGATGCTCTGGTGAACTTGCTGGGGACGGCAACTGGTCGATCATCGCATGGGCATGTTCTTGTCAGTGGTCCGGCTATGCGGTGCCTGTCTGCTGGTGGCGACAATTACAATCGTACGACGGCCTGGTGTGTATCGCCCAAAGGTCGCGATATAAGCTGCGCCATGGTGGACAGCGGCTTCGCACTGCCCTGGGACCGCTAGTGGCGGGATCACCGCTGTTAGATCCCATGATTGCAGCATATTGCCCCAGAGGGTGGGTAGGTGATCACCCATCCCTCGTAGCGACATTCACCTGCGCTCCAAAGCGGCTCTCCTTTGAGCAACCGGATATTAGCTTGAGCTAAGCCGGGTCCCGACGAGCAGCTTTAGGTGCCAGCGGATAGCTCCCTTTCTTTCATCCGGAGCAATCTAGCCGCAGTGGTCGGCTCATGGGCTGACCCGAACAGATCAGTTTAGAAAGGCTATGTTGGCAAAGCTGCCATTCACTGAGCTGCCTCCGAATGGTATGCGTCGACCCGTATCAGCCGTTCAGCACCTCCCAATCTGACGGTTAACTCATGAGCTCGCGTAAACCATCGATCTTGCCGTCCGTAATGTAGATGAACTGGCAGTCGATTTCGCTGGCGATGCGCCGGGCCGCCGCTTCGGCTATCTCCTGATGAGCCTTCAAGGTCGCGATGTCACGATACGGTCGTTCTCTGCCTACATCGACTCGACGCCTCTCCGCGATCACATGAGGATCAGCCGCCAGAAAGCAGATTGCATCGAGTCCAAGTTCACCGAAGACCGAGGGCGGGATCTCGATGAGGCCATCACGTCCGTCGATGACGCTATGTCCATCGAAGACGATCGGCAGATTTGTTGCCGCTGCTCGCCGCCGGAAAGCGGCGACCATGAGGGCCTGATTGTCGATCACGGCCCCCGTACGCAGGGCCTCCGAGCTGTCGGGCCCCTGCGCCCGATGGGTCTGTTCGGCCTTGATCAGCCCGCTGGCCTGGAGGTGAAGCAGCGGCACGGTCTCGCGGATCTTGCCGATAAGCGTGGACTTGCCCACACCAGATATGCCGAGGACAGCTACACGTATGCTCATATGGAGAAACCCAGAGCGCCATTCCCAAGGACCGACATCTGCTGCTCCGGTTGAAGATTCTTGATGGACTGGGGCGGACGTGCGGCAAACACGCCACTGCTATTGAGAGCCGCCAGCGACATTGGCGGCTCGAGATGGGCAGCTAGAAGGAAGTTAATCACCTTGACTGGGCGATTGGCGGCAGCCTCCATGTTCTTAAGTTGCATGTCGCTATAGACGGATCGGCCGCCGGCTAATCGACGCAGTTCTTCCGTAGAATGAGCGAGCTTCATCTCTTCGAAAACACCGACAGTGGTAACGGCCTGTGACGGCTCAGCCTTAGATTTACCTTTATAGAAAAATAGCAGGGCACCGGGTTGAAAGATGCGCGCAGGAGCTCGGCATAGATAAACCTTGCGGATCGTGTTGCCAGGCCTGAGAAGTCCCGTGTCGCCGAATAGGCTCAGCTGACGGCGGACCGCCAATTCAGGGAAGAGAACCTCATGGAACTCTTCCTGGATCGGGATCGCATAGGCACAGACACCATCACCGGTCGCAAATCGAGGATAGTTTTTGCAGGCGAGTTCGAAAAGCGAGGCGCCTGGTGTGGGCACAAGCCGGTCGCGTCCGATCGACTTCTCATAGACCATCTCTCCATTCGCATTGTCGTGCGTGTGGCGAAAGCCATAATATTCTAGGAGCGACATCAGCGTCTGCTGTGCCGGGAAGGTCGTGAGATAGACGACGTCATGGCTGTTGGACTGGGCGTACCAGAGCACCTGCTTGAGGAGGAGTTCACCGAGCTTCACGCCCCGACTTTCGGCGCGCACCTTGAAGGTGCAGATCTTAAGGATCTTTTTTCCTGGGAGCGTGGCTTCGGTGTCGCTCGGGGTTTCTTCCTTTCGCACGATGAGGCCCGCGACCCGGCCCTCGTCCATCACGACCCAGCACTTACGCATCGGCTTGACGCATTTCTCGCGCCACCAGGCATCGAAGCCCGCATAGTCTCCGCGCAAGCTCACGAAGATGGGGTCGTCTTGGGAGATGGTATTGGCCTCCATCTCCACCACCGCCGGGAAGACAACGTTGACCGCCGCTTCGTAGGTGGTCCGCAGAAAGGAGACTGCGTCCGCGACATACAGGACGCGAGCGGCGAAGGTTGGTGAAATCCGCTCCGCGCGCTCGTGAAGGCCTTGATCCTCGGTGACGAGGAAGTCGGCAACGCCGATCTCCAGAGCATGAAGCAGCGTGGCGTCCACAAGGTCGTTCGGGCGGCGGATGCGCCCATACTTTGCCTCAAGTGCCGCCTGATCGATCCCCGCCATCTTCTTAACGGCCGGAAATTTCTTGATCTTGCTTAGAGAGACGCGGCGGCGTGCTTCGTCCCTGTCCCGCTTGATGTCGTCAATCGCTGCTTCATGCACGACAATCTGAACACCGTGCCGTCCGGCGAGTTGCTGAAGCGAAGCGAAGTCCGGCGCAACCTCCGCATGATCTTCGAGGCCGATGAATACATTCGTATCAATCAGGTATCTGGGCGCGCTCATACAAAAGGGCTTCTCGCATTTTGAGCGTCGCGTAGAGGAAAGACTGCGGCGGCTCGAAGCTAAATCGATCTCTGAGTTCGCTGAGCCCTAGGGAGCGAGACAGCGGCCGGCCATGCCTCAGTTCGATGGCGAAGGCATGATCAACGCCGGCAAAATAAGCGTCGAAGTCCTTGCGGGCGATGCAAGCGCGATCGCCGAAGGCCATCCATATCTGGAGCGGCGTCCGCTTGTGCACTTCGCCGATCTCGGCGATGCCCGACAGGGCACGCGTCGGGCTGGTTTCATAGATAAGGGCCGTTGTCCCGGCGGGCACAGATAGAGGAAAGCGGCGACGCAGCTCTACCGTCTTCTCTCCGCTTGCAATCTTCCGGCTGTACTCCGGCTTGATGCTGAACACGACGTCCCGACGGAGCAGATGCCGGTCATCACCGATAATCGGCAGCAGAAGCTGGTTCTCGTCGGCTTGATCAAAGCAAGATCCCGCCTCGCGAAGACTGTTGATCATCGTAGCCGTGTTGTCGAATTGAGCGTGGATCCGCAACGTCGCGCCCATTGCACCCAAATAGTCGCGCAGCGTTGACACGTGGATGTCCTTCCGACTTTCCAGCCGGGTCACCGCAGATTGAACAATCTGCAGGCGCTCAGCGACCTGGGCCTGGGTGAGCCCCGCCAACTTCCGGATTTCACGAAGGCGATGCCCAATGTGACCGTTCACGGCGTCGGCATCGCCTGAGAACGGTTCGAATACCTTGCCAACGACCTTCATTTTTCACTCGCACGCATATCAGAACCTGCATCTCCGATATTACACCAGAGGCATATTGCTCCAAGCATTTTATGCCACGCAAGATAGATGACCTGCCAACCCTCAATGTGGGAGGCTGCCTGAGCGCAAGTGCAGATGCTGCGTCCTCCAGAGGAACGGCAGGATACGAAATCCAATGAACGAAGACAGTTGCGCGCACAGAAGCCATCCACGGCTGGCGGCCTACAAAGCGCGCCTGCGGGATTGGAATGATTAGGAGATCGGCGATACCGAAGCTCGTTCCATCCTTCTGTTTCTAAGCAACGCATCCATGCACATCAGCGGAAATCCGCCCTTTTCCACTCTCTGCCTGAGCGCTCGATAAGCCGAAGTAACTTTCATACTGTTTCATAGTGCCGGGGCTTCATCCGACCATGTCCGTCAGGGACCAGCCCAGCGTTCGTACGGTGAATAGCTTCGCCTCACCTTTGGCGAACGTGCCTCCGTCCCACTCGTAGCCGGCCCGCCCGCAATCTTAAGCATGCAAGCTCCGCTCCCGTCGTTCCGCTACGCATCTACCAGCACGCCACACCGGTCAACAGGCAAGCATTCTCACCGTTTCTCAGCTGATCTTTGTATTCGTTTGCGCCAACGACGTGGAGGCAGGGACCTACAATGTGCAAACGCGGGTCCTACCCAGCAAATCGCAGATCGAGGAGTGCTGGATAACCGCTTTTTTTGGGCCTGGGCGCCATCGATGAACTCCTTTCAGTTTGAAATATCAGTCTGACCTATGGCTGGCAGCTTCCCCGGCGATGATGGACCATGCATGGACATCCAAGCGGTCGATGCCGCTCACCGAGAACTGCCGCTTGTTCATGTGCTGCTCGCGGCTCGGTGCGGCGGTTGGCTGCCATGCCGCTTGCCGGTGCGCCTCGGAGGAAGGCTGCCTACCTTGGTTCTTGTCGTAGCTTCGCTATCAGCGACGGTGCATTGCCGGTGACTGCGGAAGCCGCTGTATTGTCGAACACGCACCAGGGCTCGAGGCCTTCAATTCGGTCCCTCCCATAACAGTCCTGCACGGCTCCTGTTCTCACAGCGCGACCGTGATGGGCCCGGGATTGCCGGCTATCGCTTAAGCGGCAGCTTCCATTTCGCTCTACCCCCACGCCTGGCCAAGTAGATGCCCATCGTCCGTAACGAGACGGTTCGCTACCGCTCTGTCCGCGATCATTGCTCATCGGCGCGCCGCCTCCTTCTTGAGCGTGCTGACCACGGCAGGGAGAGCGGCATGGATCGCTATCCTGTGCGAGCGCGTGAGGTTGCGACCGCGATGCAGAAACTTGCTCATCGTACCGCCGGGAACACTGGAAGCCCGGGCGAGCCGGGTTTGGGCGCCCGGCAAGTCATCAATCTGGCTCAGCACCCATTCCCGGAGGTCATCGCTCTCGCGGATCGGGTCATGGGGATCGGCCGGACGCAAGTTGGCCGCGCAGTGTTTCCCGGAGAGTTTCCCTTGATCTGTTTCCGGATCGCCTGACTGGCTGACAATGGCAAATATATGTGGTGTTCTCTCACCGGCAGGGGAGACGGGGGAAACTCCGCAGGTTTCCGTGGCACCTGGTAGTTTGACAACAGCAGAGAGTTTCCCCTCTGGTGTCCCGGAAACAGCAGGTTTCCCCTCATCTGGTGTTCCGATAACACCGCCGAAGTTTCCTTTTGGTCGCCAATGTCGGTAATCGTGAGTAGCCGGCTCGGGAGCTCGATCGCTTCCGGATGAGGCGAAGGTCAGTCGATATTCGCGGGCCATTCTTTCGCCGCGGCGAAAGTCGGCCGTACAGTCGATTAGCCCGTGTTCCATCAGTTCGGCGACGGCGCGGCTGATCGGACGATGATCCGGTGCGCGGGTGCTGCAGCCGGCGAGATCTTGCGCCATCTGCCTTACAGAGTAGGCAATGCGACCGTTGTTATAGCCGTTGAAGCGCCGAAGTAGACCAGAGAGGATGCAGCGAGCTCGAAGCGAGCAGTCCTGATATGCGGGAGAGTCGAACACCTCGTGCGGCAGTGTTGAGAAATGCCCACGATGGTCGATCCGGTGGCTTGAATGCCCCTTGTGCTTACCCATCGCCGACCGCTCCCCTGTCGTGGACCAGGAGATCCCATTCGCTGGCCGGCACCACTGCGGATCTCACCGTGACGCCCAGTGCAAGAGCGAGATCAACTGGGAAAGCGACCGCATCGCTTCGTTGGCGCTACGACGCATCGTCAGACCGCCTCGTTGGCTTCTAGGAAGCGCTCGATTGCCCGGCGAGAAATGAGCCGAGTGCGGCCGTACTTCACGCTTGCGAGCTCACCGGATTTGATCAGACGGAAGAGGCGGTCTCGACTGACGCCGAGCACCTCTGCGGCGTCGTTAGGCCTGTAGGCGAGCCGCTCCAATGACGTCGATGCTTCGCGTATGATATTAGGTTCTGTTTGCATGTCCATTCCAGTCCTTGTGTGACGGGATGGGACTACGGTCGACTGTGGCCGGAAAAAACGACACTGTAGGGTGCTACTCAGCCGCTTTGGTGACGCTTTTCCTCCCTCGTTTAGCGGACGTCTGTTCGACTGAATACCTGGGTGGCAGCTCTGGTATCGTGGCAAGCGTACGGTTCGGAAGATAGCCGTGCCGCTCCCTTATAAGTCCTGTCATTGCAACGAAGCGACGCTGCAGGCCCCTCAACTCAACAGGCGCCCATTTACGCAGATCCACATCCGGGTCTCCGGCAAACAACTGCACAAATGCATTCATGTCGTCTTGCGCCTCATTGAGCGCAGTCGCTCTGTTCCCACTATCGTCTGTCAGCGATAGGACCATTCTGACGAAGCGCTCTGCAAGCATGAGTTCTATGGCCTTGGCCCGGCGCTTGCTGGCGTTAGGAGCACACGGTCGTTCGGTAATCGAGTATCGGTCTGACGCCTCCAGCGTGGATCGCAGGGCATCAGGGCCAATTATGCGTCTGAGCCGGCGCAGGGGGCCAAATGGTAAACGCCTTCGTCCTTCTATCCTGCTATCTAGGATCGCCCGCACGTCATCTGCAAAAGCGTCGCCGCGCTGCTCTTCGGGTGTCCTGCTTAAAGCGAGCTTCGCTACTGCGGCAAGCTGCAGGCTCTCCGCATAGCGGCGCAACTCATTTTCTGACGGCTCTGCCATACCGCCTCACCAACAGTTCCCCTGTGTCGCCCAGCAGCGCGTAAGACGCGCGCGTTCGCGCTTTCATGCAGGCAATCCTTTGTAATGAACGCTCATATGCTCAGCCCTGCTAGGGCGTGCTCGGCCGCCGCACGGTTCATATGCCCGTAGTGGCGTTCGATCATTTCAACGCTGGTGTCGCTGATCTGGGCGACAGTAAGCAGCGGTAGGCCACTGTTCACGAGATCGGTGAGCACCGAATGGCGAAGCGTGTAGGCAGTGACGCCGCAGGGCAGTTTGGCCTTTGTGGCGGCTTCAGCGATCGGCTGGTTCCAATTGTCTTTGCTCCAGCGCGCGCCGCCGCGGCGCATCAACAGTGGCGCGGCCGGTAGCTTGTCCTTCGCCTGTGCAACCAAAAGCGTTGTGACTGCCTCAGGAACGATGATCCGTCGAGGCCGCCCGCTCTTGTCTCGTCCGATTGTCAGCTCTCGGGTCCGCTTGTCAAAGTCGCCAGCTGAGAGGCTCGCCATTGCGCCCGGACGCAGCGGCAGGAGACAAAGGGCTTTCACAAACGGCTCGGCCTCGGGGCTGATCTCCTTCAGGAGCTTTCGTCGCTGTCCGAGATCTAGGTAGAGCGTCCGCTGCCGATCGGCATTACGGATCGGTAAGAGAGCCTCCTGCCATGCCGCTTCGGTGCCCGGCACGCCTGGTGCTAGTACGCGAAAGAGGGCGGCGCGTAGTGGTACCATATCCCTGTTAATGGAGGAGGAAGACCGCTCTCGCGTGCGTTGTTCGCCCTCCTTGCTGCGGCTCACCAGCGCCGGCCGCTTCTCAAGCCGCTTACGCCAGTCATGGAGATGATGACGGCGGAGCTTCTCCAGCTTCACCTTTGCGATCGGATCTGAATAGACGTGGCGCTGAAATCGGCCCTCTGCATCAGCCCTTCCGTTCGCATACGCTTGGCATGCCTGCTCCACTGTCTCGATCGCATCGCGAGCGTGGCCACCTGATTCCACAGCCTCGGCGAAAGCCTCCGCTTCGCGCTTGGCCGCAGCGAAGCGATCACGCGGAGCAAGCTGGCCCAGGTCACCCAGGGACCTGACACGGTAGCGCCGCTTGTCCTCGTCATAGGCTCGAGCAATCCAAGTACCCGCTCCATCGCGCTTCGATGGACGGAACCCCAGAAAGCAGCCGTTGCGCAGTCGCTGCCAATGCGGCTCGCGATGTGCCTTCAGCCGTTCTCGATCACCAACTTTACTGAGATCCAAAGCCGCCATCCTTCCGCGCGTATGAAACGCGTACGGAATACCTACTGCGACTTTGTACGACTAGTCGAGACGAAAAGTACTGCGTTTCCGCGCTGATCACGACCATGGCAGACTATCAAAGACGCAATTAATCTGCCCTCCGAAGGCAGAGGTCACAGGTTCGAATCCTGTCGGGTGCACCAGCTTTTCTGCCA
>Ga0066648_10001123_pt1 | contig 15327 bp, 8 predicted proteins | sample CryGeyCG12114_NA_FD_59537 | JGI IMG/M metagenome (GOLD analysis project Ga0066648, IMG submission 59537) | Groundwater microbial communities from aquifer - Crystal Geyser CG19_WC_8/21/14_NA | ecosystem: Environmental > Aquatic > Deep subsurface > Groundwater | place: USA: Utah: Grand County... | reverse complement strand
CTCTGGCAGACTGCGGCTACCACCTGAGTGGCTGGCCAGCACGGCTGTTATGGGCACCTGTAAGTGCTGCGCGCCTCCCGGGCTGTCATTGGTTACACCTTAGCTAGGCTTGTGCTTACCAGGAATAGCGTCATATCGTCTCTTGCTCTAGGCTCTATTTCGATTAGGCGTCAGACTCTGGAAAAGGACCCGGCCTGGTAGACAAGGCAGCCGTACGAGTACTTTCGTCGAGTGTCTGGCAATTTACTATCAGTTTAAATATTAACACAAGTTCGACAGGCCCTCCGGCTGCTCGACAAGTACTACAGCAACAGGGCGACTGATGGATCAAGTATGTTTTGTAGGAAATGTTCGAAAACCTGAAACGGACGGCATCCAGATTGCAAGACACCTGAGAGCCGCTTGCGAGGCGGGGTTTTCTGCTAGCAAGCTGCGACTCAAGAGCATGGCTTGACACGCTAGACACGCTGTTGTTCCTCTTCAACTGCCAGACTCTCGTTCCCGTGGCATTTCATCATCATGATGTTGGACCGTCAAGTGATACGACCTGAAGTACCTTCGACGCGTTCCTTGGACAGTTTTTGTTTGCTTGTTCAGTGCTCGGATGCTCACACGCACCTCACCCGGACCCGCGCGTAATCTGTGGCCTCTCAGCTCGTTTAGCCCATGGTTCGTCTCAAGTTTTGTTGATTCTCCACCTAGGCAGCCGCCATGACTGTCATGCATCCTGCCAATGTTTGATAATCTCTTTAGTCGCTGATGACGCTACCTGGCGTCGCGCAGTCTCCTTGTTTCTGGCTTTCCTTTTGTATCCTGACTTGCGAAAAAGAGGTACAGCGACAAGTCCTTCGTCGTGCGCGTCATTCATACTTCAGCAATGATGTTTCTTGCGCCCTCGAATGTCGACTGACCTGGAATAGAAAGAAGGCTGTAGAATCGAGGCTTCCACAAGAACTGTTTGGGGTTGCTGGGGCCATGAGAATGAATCATACCACAGAAGCATAGTTCGACATTTCACTCGCCGTCGAGTAACGATACGCCCACTCGCTTCTTCGAACCCGATCGAAAGACCTCCTTCATCTTCGATTACACTACAGTCTCCGACAGAAGCGATGGAGCCCCTTGCAAACAACCTTCCAGTTCTTTCAATCTGGATTCGGCGTGGTCCTCGTTGCAAACTGTAAATGCAAGATTCTGCTTACGCTGTGGTAAAAGCATCTCTCAGGTGATTCTGAGCACTCCCTATTGCAAAATTATTTAAATTGCTTCAAAGTCCTCACTTCGAGTCGGCATGTAACCAGAGCCACGCCTGTCTACAAAAGCAGCAGAGCAAGTCCAGTATTGGCCGATTTATCCCTCCTGGATACATTTTGACTACAAACAACTGAGTGACTGACACACTGCCAAAAAATGCCGATTCCAACTTCCTCTTCGAAACCACCATATGTTGCTGTACTTGGTTGAACATCAAGATGCGGGTACAGCTACTGGCGCAATATGTCCCCTCTTTTATTCCCTGTCAAAGCGCATCGATTGCTACATGAACCGCATAAGTGACAGAAACAGTAGACACAATGAAATAACTCGCCGTCGTCTAGGCAAACACTCACTCGTCTTCGAAGCAACTATGTCCTGGCTTTAGGCGGCCGCAACCACCTGAGTCGCCCTAGTTGTGTACTGGCGCCCCCCTGAAACCTACAAATGCTGCTGTCTTCGACTTACAGACAACGAGGTAAGACTGGACCCACTATTCTACCAGTATTGAACATGCCATCCTTTTCTTTCCTGCCATCGCATATCAATCACATACTGCAATACAGCAGTTCAAATGGTCTTTGGCATACCAGCTTAAGTACCGCTCGTCTAGGGGCTTCATCTCGTGATCAATGGCCATCGACATACTTGTCAGGCTGTATTGACACTGCATGGCAGACGAAGGAGAGAGTTGTGACGAGGGTGAACTGGTCACGTACTTGCAGAACAGCTAAGTGCGTCTCGATCGTCTCCTATGTGGTGGACGTGATCAATCCGATGGCACTACTTGTGATGTACCAGCAGCAACTTTGGCTGGTTGAGAAAACATGGGTGGCCTCCTCGTGGCTAAAGGCTTTTATCAGAAGCAGCAACAACTCAGTGAACTTGGCAACACGGCACGTTGACCATCATCCTCGTACGTGCAGGACGTGAAGAAACTATCTTGTATTCGTGTTGGCGGTTACGTCCTGCTTTCTGAAGTGTGGCATAGCCCGGTCAAGTCCGCTGAGATCACAATACCCATTTTGTCTCGGAGCTGCACTGAGCGTCTTGTCCATTGGTCACCGGCGGCATTTCGATGACTTCCAAGTTTGGGACTGCTATGCAGTCCTTTGCCGCGGTTCACTTTGTGACAGCACATGAGGCATTTTAGTGCGATTATTTTGCTGCCTCAGACCTAGGTCGCTAATATTCTGAATTCGAAGCGGAAGGTAGCATTGATCGTGCATTAACTCTGATACGAGATCTCACCCACTCCCCTCATCGTCGAATCGGGCGCCTCGGACCACAGGGAAGAAAGCAGACTAGTGCGTCATTAGCTCTCTACACAGCAAAACGACCTACCCAGATTCGGCAGGTAACACCAAGAACAAGTCAACAAGCATGCCGCTAATTGAGCTTGGGAAGCTTGGGAAGCTCAACTGGGGGATGGTTAATGCTTCAGATGTGGGGTTTGGTGCTGCCATGGCTCAGATACCATCCTAGGTGTGGTTTGCCGCCCGATAAAAAGAGGGAGACGACCAACTTATCTGAGACCTGAACATCTTTGGAACGTTACGTCTAAGCTCAGATATCTCAGTACCAGAGTATAAGTCAACATGCTTGTCTCTACCCTGCTGCTAGCACTGAGTGCCACTGCAGTCCTCGGCGGTCCAGTTGCACGCTCAACTTATGCGGTCAAAGGCTCGCATCCTGTCCCGAGAGGATGGAGAGCTCTCGACCGGGCACCTCAAGACCACAAGATGGAGCTACGCATTGGTCTGACACAGGGTGACTTTAAAGGTCTCGAGAAGCACCTATTCGAAGCATCAAGCCCAAAACACAGCAAATACGGCCACCATTTGACAGCTGGTGATGTGCACAATTTTATCAAGCCATCAGACGAGGCCTCCAGTGCCGTTCATGAGTGGTTGTATGAAAATGGGATCCTGTCGGAGGACATCGAGTACACTCCCGCCAAGGATTGGATCAAGGTCAACCTGCCAGTCTCTGCTGTTGAAGACCTTCTCGAGACACAGTATCACACTTACGTGAGCGAAGATGGTCGAACAGCTGTGCGAACTCCTGAGTGGTCTCTACCGCGCCATCTGCACAAGCATATTTCTACGATCCAACCTACGAACTCCTTCTTTGGTCCTCGAGCACAAGCCAGAATGGAGAAGAGAAAATCGGAAGCCTTGGCCGAGACTGAAGATGTTCCAGAGTACCTCCCACCTCAGCCAGACGCTGCAACAGTTGATGAAGTCTGCAACACGACCTGGGTAACTCCGACCTGCCTGCGGACGCTGTATGGTACTATAGACTATACTCCACAGTCAACCGACAAGAACACTGTAGCTATGAATGATTTTCTAGGAGAGGTCAACATCCGATCTGACACAAAACTATATCTGCAACGTTTCCGTCCAGAAGCACTTGGTGCCCAACAGGACTATCAGATTATCTCGATCAATGGCGGCACAACAGACCAGATTCTGAACGAAACTCAGCTTGTAGATGAAACAGGTGTCGAAGGCAACCTCGATGACCAAACCCTGATTGGCGTCTCCTGGCCTACACCACTTACGATCTACTCAACAGGCGGCTCACCACCTTTCAACCCAGACATTGTCACTCCGACGAACACAAACGAACCATATCTGACCTGGCTTGAGTATGTGCTCTCTCTGCCCGACCCTCTACCGGCTGTCATCTCGACCTCTTATGACGACGATGAGCAGACGGTACCCAAGGACTATGCGATTCAAGTCTGCAACACACTCGCCCAGCTCGGCGCACGCGGTGTCAGCGTGCTCTTTGCATCTGGCGATTCTGGTGTTGGTACAAACGGTGAATGCTACACCAACGATGGACGCAATGCCAGCACTTTCCTCCCCAACTTCCCCAGCTCTTGTCCATACATCACTAGCGTTGGTGGTACCTACAAGTTTAACCCCGAAGTTCCCGTCTTCCGTAACCGATCGACAGGTCTCTTCACCGGAGGTGGTGGTGTCTCAAACTACTTCGATACGCCAGATTACCAGGTTGAGGCACTGCAATCATACTACGCCGCTACCGGTGTGGTCGACGAGTACGCAGGTCTCTTTAACCCCAACGGCCGCGGATATCCTGACGTATCCGGTCAGGCCCTCAACTACACCATCTACTGGAACGCAACACTGTATCCGGTCAGCGGCACTAGTGCGTCGACACCAGCTGTCTCGGCCATCCTTGCTCTTGTCAATGATGCTTTGATCGCTGCTGGAAAGCCAACTCTTGGTTTCCTCAACCCGTGGTTGTATGCAGGTGGATACAAGGCGTTCAGTGATGTGACCACCGGATCGAACTACGGTTGTGATACTGAGGGCTTCCCTGCTGTTGTAGGCTACGACCTTGCGACCGGCTGGGGTACACCCAACTTTAAAGATATTGTAGCACTTCGTGGTGTTGATGTTGCTGGCTCCGGTGGATGGGGTTCGTGGGAATAGTCTTGATTGCCTTGGAATAGTTCGAGATCAGTGTGACCTCGCATGCCTAAAACATAGCCAGCATGTCCAAACGAACGCATTCGAGTCCAGAGTCCTAGAAGAGTATTTTATATTTGAGGCCACTGATAGGGGCCCATCTCGAGGAGTCCACAGCCCGAGACTTCATAGAGAAAGAGTAACATGACAAATACCTCGCACGGTAGCACCGGCGTCAAATTGATATTTGGGTGAAGCGTATACAGGCCTCGATCGTAAACAACAACAAGTTTTGAATAATAGGTCGCGTAAATGACTGTTTTACAAAGTGATTATATTCTGGCTTTAGGTGGCCGCAACCACCTGAGTCGCCCTAGTTGTATACTGGCGCCCCCCTGAAACCTACAAATGCTGCCGTCTTCGACTTACAGACAACGAATAACACTTCACCTACTATTCCATGACTTATTATTATTTACGATCGAGGCCTGTTGTAAGAAAAATGCCGTTCGAAGGAGTATGAGTAATAGACGATGGATAACGCGCCCATCGACCAACTGCCAAGCAAGCAAGCTTGTTGCTGGTGGTTTGGCGATCACTGGGTGCGTGTCGCGAGCGTGCGGTTGGCGACGACTGCACTAACTAGACAGCTTTCGGTCTTCGTACCTCTTGTTTTAGATATATACTAGATTCACATAGTTTTCACGCCACGGTAGCTGTATACAGCGGGGACTGGATGGACGACGAGAATCATATGTCTAGCCCGGATATTTGGCCTCCAACAAAGCAATGTATAATAAGGGCAGGAGCACAAAATAGATGCTGCATTTCCCGAGTGAAGTATGCGTGGCAGCATCTCCCTCATCGTCTATCTTTTCGTTCCCTCGCGATCATTTTCGCCGCTTTGCTGACTGCTCGCTCTCTAGAGCTTGTATCTCGGTATACTATAATGACCTAAAATGTTAGTGTTGTAGTATTTGGGGTTGCTCTATAGAGTCAGTACGGTCAGCAAGAGGGGTATTCGCAATAGTGTATAGTCAATGTGTATTGTCGGGCTTCATTGTCCTTGTGGTCGAAGACCACACACCTGCTATAAGTACATAAGGCCGCTACTCGGCTAACCACACGGCACTGCCTGCTCGGCTAACCTCCCTATAACGACCTCCGCATGCTGCATCCTTAAACCTCACGACATTAGTCGCTTGTATAAATCTTGCATAAGCGGCGTTGCCTTGCAGATTTGACGAGGCTCTTAACATAGACCGAAGAGACGGCCTTGAAGACTCGGTCTCGCTAGTCGGATTTCGGGCTTGACTCCGGGCGCACGGTGCACACACACGTGACCTTGTAAAGTCTTGCTATCCTCTTGTCGCCCACTAAATTTTGCCTGTAAGCAAGAGGATCATATCATATACTATATTGAAGCCTATATCAAAGCCGCGCTAACGAGTGATATAGCGATTCTTCCTTGAGATTAGCCTTGCTCAAATGGCTCGAAGGTCGATTGTGTGGTATCCGGATGTTCACTTCGCAGATGTAGTCTCGCTCCGATCCACGCACAGTTGTCTCCGCCATGTCCACGAGCTGAATAGGCGCCATTGTATTACCCAAACTTCATCAACTCTTCGAAGAATTCCTCCTCCAGCATTGCGTGTCTCCACGGCTTCTGACCTACTTGGCACTAACATCTCTTTTGCGGCCCAATTAGAGTTCAGCTATGGTACCTCGTCTTCGGCACTGTTCTTCTCGATATCCCTCGCACGCTTCAGTCTTCTCACTTCCAACTTTACGGCCGTCACTAGCGGCATATCATTATCGATATCGAGTTGGCCTCTGACGCATTGGTTTCGATTGCCACCCCCCAGCAGCTGTTGGGCAACAGGGAGATCTTGCTTGTCAAGCATACTAGATGTGGTGTGTTGAGGTTCCAGGAGGACCGTAAGCAGGAGATGGCGAGGAAGACGCTTGGGCAAGCTTTATGCATCCTACTCGAGAAACTGTACGAGGCCATTGAGTCTGTTCGCAAGCCCGATCTTGAGAAGTCAGTCAAGAACGGTGTGGCATTTTGAAGAGAAGCAAGCTTGTTGCTGATGGTGTGCCGATCAATGGGTAGGTGCACGCAGTGGAGCGCGGGCGAACGACAAGAACCATTTAGCTGGCTTGGATATTTGCCCGCTGACATTGCGGTGTGCAGGCCTTGATCGTAAACAACAAAAAGTTGCGGGATAGTGGGCTGGTATTTTTGGGTTTTTGAAAGCTGAAGATAGTAGCATTTAGTAGTTTCGGGGGCACGCCAGTGTCGAAAAGAAGGCAATCAGGCAACTTAAAATGTTGAAGGTGTCTAGAGCTAAGATAATGTTATTTTCTCAAACAGTCATTCACACGACTCACTATTCCACAGCTTTTTGATGTTTACGATCGAAGCCTGTACAACAGGGTTGGAGTAAGAAAACATTGTCGCATTTACTTCACTCTTGGTTTGCCATGGAATACTTCTTGGCGCGGCTGACTACATTATGGAACATTAATTGGTAGCAGCCCCTGATATACGCTGTAACCAGTCTACGTGCACACCTTCTTCCGAATTCCTTTCAGTCGCTATCTTGACAACTGTCGCTGTTCGTCGCAACCCCCAAGCGTTTACTCGTGGCTCAGCGCGAATAAGATCGACCAGGCGAAAACTACCGTCTCAGCCAGATCAAGCAACTGATCATTCATGTCTGTTCGTCCACCCGGCGACCATACACTTCGTGGTAGCATAATCTCTTGCTTCCTCACTCACCACCAAAGACGCAAAAAAATGAGCACCGAATAGATTGATTGCTCAGAAACGAACTGAAGTCCTGGACACGACGGGAATTGAACCCGCGACCTTTCACAGGCATTCTTATTACTCTGGGAGCAAATGCGAAGCGAAAATCATACTGGAATTTATTAGTACGGATCTGAGTACTGGATGAGACTGGTACTAACCCCCTAGACCACGTGCCCTGTCAGAGACATCGAAGTGTGTGCGATTCTAGAGCTTCGAAAACGTGCTTGAGGCCTATATTTACTTGTAGTGTAACCCGTCCATCGTTGCTTGGCGACTTCGGATCTTATCCTCCTGCTGCTCGCGACGGGTTTCGGCTACACGGCATCCAAGCCGCAATAGCCGAACCGAGAGTCGTATGACGAACCCGGACAAAAGATTTTGACTTCTTCACTCTTCCAAGCGTCGAGTAAGCGGACGGAACGGGAGTAAAAGCGCCATCAGGTTTCGAGCCAACACCGAGCAATGCGACTTCCCAACATTCGGCGCAAAGAGATGCACCGACTACCGCGGTAAACGTGCTTGGCTTCGTACGTCGGGTACAAACCATGGCCGTTTTGGTGAACCTGGCCTGGGAACGAGAACATTGTCGATAGCATGGACGATGATCGTGCTGGCCTCCGGAGTAGGCAACAAGACGGTGATGGTTACAGAACGCCCGCCATCGAAGACGACAACCACCCTCTGAATGCATGGCGGTCGCGTGAAAGCCGGAAAGGTACAATTGACGCTTATTTTCAACCTCGAAACCGGAGTACAAGAGAGCCATCAGATCGGTCCAGCGACTTGGACAGCCATTCGGAGCGCCGGTCTGACGAACCGCCTCGTAGGAACACTGTACAGGATGTTCATCTACCATGGACGGAACGCATCAAGCATACCACGTGGGCTTACTTCACTATGTGCATGGCCACCGGAGGCCTTGCAAATGTATTACATTCTGGTATGTAACGTTCTACCCCTCGAGGCTCACAGTACCCGAACTGGCAGACTGGATTGTTTTCTGTGGGGATGCTGACCACAAGGGCAGTGCCATACCGCTCCGCCTGGCTCGACTACGTGGGCCTGATTGTCTTCTTTCTCAACTTGGTTTTGTATCTCATCATCTGGTCCATGCTCCTCACTCGCTTCCTCAGCTGGCCATCGACCTTTCGAGCATCCTTGGTGCACCCCACCGAGTCCCTCTTCGTCCCTGGCTTTGTGGTTTCGCTCGGGACGATATGTATCACGATCGTCGAATATGGGGCAAACAATACAGGTCGATGGCTTACTAGAGCGGTCCTGGTTCTGTTCTGGATCAACGTCTTCCTCGCCATGACGCTCTCGATCACGATTTACATGATCCTTTGGTCCAGCCTGACCTTCACTATTGCTCAAATGACCCCGATATGGATATTTCCGGCGTACCCCTTGCTCATCATCGGACCACATGCTGCAAACCTTTCGGCGAAGCTTTACGATCCAACGCAAGCCTTGCAGGTCATAGTTGGGGGGTTCACCGTGCAAGGAATCGGGTTTTTGGTGTCACTCACCATATACTCTTCATTCGTCTATAGACTCATGACGCAAAAGTTGCCAAACGATCCTTCGCGACCCGGAATGTTTGTCAGTGTCGGACCTGCTGCCTTTACTTGCAGCGGCACGATTGGCATGGCACAGAACCTGCAACGCGCTTTAGTCCATGTGGATGATCCACACACGCAGATGTTCATGGGGGTCCCCGCGGATCTGGCTGCAAACATACTTCGTATCGTCGCCAACTGGTGCAGCCTCTGGCTGTGGGGCTTGGCCATTTGGTTCTTCTTTGTCGCAGTGATCAGTAACATTGCGCCGCTCTACATGCACCATCAGCAAAAGGCCCATCGTGATGGGCTAGGCGTCAAGAGACGCAGAAGCGAGCACAAAAAGCAACGCGAAACAATACCTTTTGCGATGACATGGTACTCATACATCTTTCCACAAACGGCATTGACAACGGCCACATTCAGGGTAGCGGAGGCTTTCAACATAGAGGCACTGAATGTTCTGGGTTGTGTCATGACTGGCTTGCTGGTGGTCTTGTGGTTTTTCGTGGTCATTATGATGATCAGAGCTATCATACTGAAGCATATCCTATGGCCCGAGAAAGGGGAGGATAGAGAAGAAGGAGGTTTCATGAGGCCACGCGCAGCTGAGAAGGAGAAGGGTAAGGATGATGTTGAAGCGCAAGCTGCTGCAAGTTCCACAAGTAATGCTGCACCGATTGGGCAGGGAGCCCGTTATTGGTCGGTAGACGGAAGAACGTAGATAGCGCTCTCTCTCAGACGCAGATCTGGCTGAAGATTGTACATGTACTACCGAGAACGAAGATGGGGCATGTTACAGACCCCTAGATAGCCCTGCAGAGGTACCGGGGTACCCCCGAGACTAGAATGAGCAGCCAGTTCGAAGTCTGTCGTTGATCAAGCATTGGCGTCGTGCCGTCGCGTAGTAAAGGAGATTACTCGCTTAACATCGGCAGTTGTGCTGGAATTGGCAGATATCGCCTCCTGGAATAAGTTGCGGCAATATGCAGTACTTTGTTCGTGGATCTGCTCTCGTAAGTCTGTAACTTGCAAATTGCGAAGCGGAGCCGAGATTGATTTTTCTGTGCATACGGGACTGTCAATCAGGCGTTGAGAGCGCGGCCATCGGGGGCACTTCTACATTTTAACGGCATCCTCCGTACCACAAACGAAGAGGCAGCAAACACGTCACGGGACATACGGAAGGCTTGGAAAACCTGGTTGCAGGCAAGTGTCATCTCAGGTGCTTGAAGATCGAATCACAGTGACTAGCAGTGGTGGCCCTTACGATCATGCTAGATGATGAAAGCTTGACCTGTACGATGACACAATCACAACTGATGACACGGTTTTTTGTCTACTGAACACAATCAGAACAATGTGCTTTTTGAGACCCCTCACGCCTGTGTCATGCCGCTCACAGGACTTGTGAATCTGTCTTGCTCTACCGTAATAGTTGACGCGCCCTATCTCGACCACACGAGCCGTCTCTACGCACTCTTGCTAACCAGAAAGAGTGTTTCAGCTCGGCAGTAAAGTTGCAAGTTTAACTTCTTCTGGAAAACGAGCATAAGATAAGTGTTGCATCGCGGGCTGCAAGCGGCTAGGACTTTCATCAGTCAAATGCTCGGCTGTCGTACCTATCGAAATCTGCAGCTTTAGCTCGACTTGGTATTCCCGCTGTGGTGGTCCTCCAGCCTCTTACCCATGCTGCCAAGTTGCACTTGACCTCAATCTAGGTGCTAGAGCCGGGCTAGAGACCTCTATTTGACCATAAGCTCATCGTCTTCGCATGCTCCGCTCGAGCCCACGTGCAGTCTGAACGAATCACACACACCAGACTCCAATTCGGACCCCATGGCGTCAAGGGCCCAACTTTCGAGCCCTCAGTGGACTCTGATGAGGACCGATGCTCCATGGATGCTCGATTTCGGGCTGATAGAGAAGCCATTCGTCAAAGGATTTTTGCTATCGCGTATTGTACATATGCTCGAATCTGCCGCAGGTACTACCCTCACAGCCTAGAATCTGACGCTTTGTCTCTGGTCCATACGTTCACGGCAAATCGAATATTTTCTGACCCTGATCTCGGTTTCTCTACAAGGTTTTGTTAGGAAGAAAACGCTACACCTACATCCAAACGCACCTTTGCCAACAAGCAGCACTCATAACTATCCCCTTGCAACACAAACGATCACGCAAGCGTCAACGAAGTTCGTGACCAATCGTTTCCTTCCAAAGCAGCAAGTGTCCAAAGCGACGGCGGTAGCAGGTTCGAACAACAGCCAAAGCAACAATACCTGTTCGCAACCAGAGCTTGTCGTCCAGCTCCAGCCTCTGTGTGGCCAAAGAAGATATACCGTTGTTGGATTTGCCTCCCGTACGCGCCTCGCTCGTTAAGACAACCACATCCAAGATGTCGGTCGATCGCAGCCGCAGCAAAGCCAAGTCACATCCTTTCCCAGAGAAAGCTGCAGGAGACTATGGCAGCAATGGCGAGATGGGCGGAGGCCGTAAGGCCTCGGCCGATGACATGCTAGCTGCGTTGGGTTATCAATCTGAATTGACCCGGTCCAGATCAACATGGCAAGTCGCATTCATGTCCTTCGTCTTAGCTTCTGTGCCATATGGTTTGGCGACAACACTATACTACCCACTCAGTGGCGGGGGTCCTGTCGCTGTCATCTGGGGCTGGGTTGCGGTCTGCCTTATCATCGTCTGTGTCGCTATCTCGCTAGGCGAAATCACATCCGTTTACCCAACGGCAGGTGGTGTCTACTACCAGACTTATATGCTTAGCCCGCCCTGGTGTCGTAACATCATGGCGTGGATTTGCGGTTGGGCATATCTCCTAGGCAACATCACGATCACCCTGTCCGTCAATTTCGGTACGACACTTCTCTTCATTGGCTGTATCAATGTCTTTACGAACGCCAACGGCGATCCAATCTGGAATGCTACTGTCTGGGAGACATGGCTGCTATTCGTGGCGATCACGTTACTGTGCAATGCGATCTCCGCACTGGGTAACAAGTGGCTGCCAATCCTGGATGTACGTCTCTTCCCTTGCGACTGTTCCCAAAGCGATCTATCCTTCTGCGATTCGGAGACCACGTTTCGATTGTTTACTACCCCCTCGCGCTCTGTGTACTGACTTTCAATTAGACCGTTACCATCTTCGTAACCTTCGCTGGTGTGTTTGCGATCATTATCACAATTCTCGTCGTAGCCAAGAATGGTCGCCGCTCCGCCGAATACGCTTTCGGTCACTTCGAAGCAAGTTCAGGCTGGCCTGCCGGCTGGTCCTTCTTCATCGGTCTGCTCCACGCCGCCTACGCAACATCTGCCACCGGCATGATCCTCAGGTACGTCATAGAGCAGTACACCCCCGGTGGTGACAATTGTTCAGCAGATCCACGATATGGCTTTCTGAGTGAGCATTGCTAATCCAGCCTTATAGTATGTGTGAAGAAGTCCGTCAGCCAGCGACCCAAGTTCCCAAAGCTATGGTCGGCACAATCATCCTCAACATGATTTGCGGCTTGATCTTCCTCATTCCCCTTATGTTCGTTCTCCCACCGATTGAGGACTTGATCGTTCTCGCCCAACCTTTCCCCTACATCATGTCCTCGGCTGTCGGTAACGAAGGTGGTGCGTTCGCGCTCTGCATTCCCATTATGGCTCTGGCCATCATGTGCGGCACGGGCTGCACCACTGCGTCCAGCAGGTGTGCGTGGGCTTTCGCAAGAGACGGTGCTATCCCAGGATCTGTTCTCTGGAAGGAGATCAACAAGAAGCTTGACGTCCCGCTCAATGCGATGATGTTGTGCATGGGAGTTGAAATCGCCCTCGGACTCATCTACTTTGGCTCGACCGCTGCCTTCAACGCTTTCTCGGGTGCAGGTGTGATTTTCCTGACGGTCGCATACGCAATGCCCATTTTTGCCTCTTTGATCACCGGGCGCAAAAGTCTCAAGGCCGGCGCGTACGATTTTGGCGTCTTTGGCGTCTTCTGCAACGTCGTCGCTATCGGTAAGTCCTCCCTCTGTACCTCATGTCAGAGTATAAACTAACACTGTGTCAGCATGGACATGCCTCGTCACACCGCTTTTCTGCATGCCATCATACATCCCGACTACGCCCGGCACGATGAACTACGCCAGCGCTGTGTTCGTCGGCGGTGTGATCATTTCAGCACTTTGGTACCTCGCTTGGGGTAAGAGCAACTACCAGGGACCCCCAGCGAGAGAGGAGGATGTTATCAGACGGAGGAGCTCGATGGTTGCGTCGGAATAAGCTGTGGACATAAAAGATTTCCCTTGAACCGGCCGTTCCTCAGATCGAGCACGATCTGTGCAGTCCCGTGCATACAAGAAGTCGCTTCACCGCCGAATGTCAGGGGTGGTGCATTTTCGCGTGCCGATCTGTCATCATCTGGCGCTGTTGGGATGAGACTATCCAGCGTACAGCAAGGACAGCTCCTTCGAAAACCGGTCGACATGGAACGCAAACCTGCAAAGCGAGGTGAAGACTTCAATCAAGCACAGGGAGAACGCAAATATAAATCCTTTTTTCGAATGTCAATAGACTTGTATCAAAACCAACGCGATCTTCGGATCCGAACTGCCAAGGACAAAATATTGCTCCCCCCTATCCCGGATCTGGTAGATTCGCATAAGCATGTGGGTACAAGGAGGCCCACGATGTGTGTATCCGTGCCAGGAGACTTTCGGAGCTGACTTGCTTACATGACTATGCTGGCGCCATGCAGTAAACGAGGTATCCACGTGCTTCGGATCCGACCTGCTGAGATGGTCGTGCCGGTGGTTGTTGCTGGCTGGACTGGCTGGACCGGCTCGGCCAAGCACGTCTGCCAAGTACCCGTGAGCTCCTGTCTGGGGCCCGCAGGGCTGACTCTGGCCATGAGCTTGAGTCGTGCTAGCCAGTCGGTGTTGTGTTAACTCAGAAGTGCGAGGCACGAGTTCGTGGAGCGGGATGGATTGTTAGGGAGAAAGGTGGAGTGTATAAGCATAAACTTTACGATTTCTGCTTCATGTATAAATCATTTCTATGTCATAATCACTATCGTCAACAAAGGCTTGCTTTTGGCGCTCGATGTTCCACTATACATGATGCGACAGGGTCCGCCGTGGTTCCTTGAAGGTCAATGGAACTTCACCAGATCTATCTGTTCCACCGTACCATAGGCCTTGGTCCATGAGAAGGTCTGAAGGCATTGCGTCTGCACACCCTCAACTCGTGGCGGACTCTGCTTGTCGTTAATCTGATCAACATCTACTTCAAGCCACCCTTGGCCTTGAAAGCAGCGATCAGGCCCGATGTCGAGGCATCGTGTCCCGACAGGTCCGCATTCTCGGTCTCGAGATCCTTCTGAACCTTCTTTGCGAGGGCCTTGCCGAGCTCAACACCCCATTGGTCGAAGCTGTTGATGTTCCAGATGGCGCCTTCTACGAAGACCATGTGCTCGTAGTAAGCGATCAGAGCGCCTAGTGTGCCGGGCGTGATCTTCTCAGCAAGAATGCTGGTGGTAGGTCGGTTGCCCAAGAAGGTCTTGTGTGGAATAAGCTCTTCAGGTGCACCCTCCTCCTTTACTTGTTCCGGCGTCTTGCCGACCATCAGAGCCTCAGTCTGAGCAAGGAAGTTTGAAGCCAACATGCGGTGGTGTAGACCATTCTGGACGGGGTTGTGGGTTTCAGCAGCCATGATGAAATCGGCTGGGATGAGCTTGGTACCCTGGTGCAACAATTGGAAGAAGGAGTGCTGCGAGTTTGTGCCTGGCTCACCCCAGAAGACAGCGCCAGTGGTGTACTTGACATAGTCGCCTGAACGAGTGACGGCTTTGCCGTTAGACTCCATGGTCAGTTGCTGCAGGTAAGCAGGGAATCGCTTCATATACTGGTCGTAGGGTGCAACCAGATGCGTTTGTGCACCGTAGAAGTCGGAGTACCATACACTGAGCAGACCGGCGATGACTGGAATGTTGTCCTCGAGAGGAGTGTTCTTGAAGTGCTGATCCATGGCATGTGCACCGGCAAGGAATTGGTGGAAGTTATCGAAGCCAATGTAGATGGCAACGGACAGGCCGATGGCTGACCAGACCGAGTATCGACCGCCAACCCAGCTTTCAAAGCCGAACATGTTCTTGGGGTCAATGCCGAACTTGCTGACCTCGTCCTTGTTGGTGGATAGAGCGACGAAGTGCTTGGCGATGTCTTCCTGCTTTCCACTCTTCAAGAACCACTCCTTTGCAGTG